>Ga0302314_10012160_pt1 | contig 14931 bp, 11 predicted proteins | sample III_Palsa_N2_3_FD_200533 | JGI IMG/M metagenome (GOLD analysis project Ga0302314, IMG submission 200533) | Peat permafrost microbial communities from Stordalen Mire near Abisko, Sweden - III_Palsa_N2_3 | ecosystem: Environmental > Terrestrial > Soil > Palsa > Peat permafrost | place: Sweden... | reverse complement strand
GGGGTCAATGACCTTGGCGCCGTGGGCGTCGCGCTACCGGCCGCCGAAAGCATGATCAACGGCTACCGCGCGCTGATCGACCGGGCCCATGCCCGCGGCGTCAAGGTGATCGGGGCGACCATCCTGCCCTACGAAGGCGCCTGGTACTTCCACCCCGAAGGCGAGGCCGTGCGCCAAGCGGTCAACCTCTGGATCCGCACCGGCGGCGCCTTTGACGGCGTGATCGACTTCGACGCCCTCATGCGCGATCCTCAGCATCCGGCGCGGTTCAAGGCGGACCTGCAGGCCGGCGACTGGCTGCACCCCAACGATGTGGGCTACCGGGCCATGGGCGACGCCATCGATCTCAGTTTGTTTGATATCAAGCGTTAGCGGGTCGGCTCGCATTGCTCCACATTTTGCATAGGTCAATCGGATCATTGTCTTGGTGCGCTTCCTGGCGTGTCGACATAATGCGCTTCAAGGCATGGGTCGCACGGGCGGGGGAGGGGGAATGCTGGCGCTGATCGGGTTGTTCGCGGTGCTCGCGCTGGTGGGCCTCATTGTCCTCAATCTGTGCTCCCCCATCGTCGCCCTGATCGCCGTGCCGGTGGCCGCCTCGTTGTTGGCGGGCTTCGGGCTGGCGACCGGCGGCTTCATGCTGGCCGGGATCGCCCAGATCGCGCCGGTGGTGGCGATGTTCGTGTTCGCCATCCTCTACTTCGGCGTGATGACGGACGCCGGCCTGCTGGATCCTCTCATCCGGTTGGTGCTGCGGTGTGTGGGCGACCATCCGGTGCGGATCGTGGTCGGCACGGCCCTGCTTGCGCTCCTCGTGCACCTCGACGGGTCCGGCGCGGTCTGCTTCCTGGTGGTCATTCCGGCCATGCTCCCACTCTATGAGGCGCTTGGAATCGACCGCCGCATCCTGGCCTGCGCCGCCTCCCTTGCCGCGGGGGTGAACTTCCTGCCGTGGACCGGCCCCACCTTGCGGGCGGCCGGCGCATTGCACCTGACGCCGATCGAGATCTTCAGGCCGATGATCCCAGTCCAGCTGGTCGGTCTGGCCTTCGTTTTCGGGGCCTGCGCCTGGATGGGTCTGCGCGCCGGGCGTCAGATCAAAGCCGGTGCGGGGCTCATCCCGACGCCCACACTGGACGATACGGCGCTGGCGCTGCGGCGGCCCGGGCGTTTCTGGCTGAACCTGGTCTTGACTCTGGTCGTGCTGGCGGCGGTGATCGCAGGCGCGGTCCCCGCGGCGGTGTTCATGGTCGGAACGGCGTTGGCGCTGGCGATCAACTATCCGGGGCCTAAGGCGCAAGGTGAACGCATCAACGCCCACGCCCGCGCGGCGCTGACCATGGCCGGCGTGCTGCTGGCGGCCGGAGTGTTCTCTGGCGTGATGACCGGAAGCGGCATGCTGAAGGCGATGGCCGAGGCGGTGGCGCAGCACGTGCCTATCACCGGCGCCAGGCACCTGCCGTTCGGTTTGGCGCTGGTCTCCATGCCGCTCAGCCTGTTCTTTGATCCTGACTCCTTCTATTTCGGCGTCCTGCCCGTGTTGGCCGACGTGAACAGCCGGTTCGGCGGCCACCCGATCCAGATGGCGCAAGCCGCGCTGCTCGGCCAGATGACCACCGGCTTTCCAATCAGCCCGCTGACGCCGGCCACCTTCCTCGTGTCGGGCCTGTCGGGGGTGGAACTGGGCGCGCACCAGAAGTTCGCCGCCCCCTATCTCTTGTGCGCCTCCTTGGTCATGGCGTTGGCCGCGGTGGTCTTCGGGGTTCTGCCCCTATGAAGACGATCCGCATCGGCGCCGGGGCCGGGTTCTCGGGCGACAGGATCGAGCCGGCGGTTGAGCTGGTCGAGCACGGCCGCCTCGACTACCTGGTTTTCGAGTGCCTGGCGGAACGCACCATCGCCCTGGCCCAACAGGCCAAGCGTAAGAACCCTGCCGGGGGCTATGATCCTTTGCTCGAAGCTCGGATGCGGGCGGTGCTTCCAGGCTGTCACCGCCAAGGTGTACGGATCATCAGCAATATGGGCGCGGCCAACCCGATCGCCGCCGCCCGCCGCGTGATCGAGATCGCTCGGGAGCTCGGACTGACGGGTCTGAAGGTCGCCGCGCTGACGGGCGATGACGTGCTCGATCTCGCGCTCGATGAAAATCCAATGCTGCTGACCGGCGGGGGCCGCGTGGCCGACATCGGGCGCGACCACATCCTGTCGGCGAACGCCTATCTGGGGGCGGACGGCATCGTCGATGCGCTCGGTCGCGGGGCGGACGTGGTGATCGCCGGGCGCGTGGCCGATCCGTCGCTTTTTCTGGGTCCGCTCATGCATGCCTTCGGCTGGCGGCCGGACGACTGGGACCTGCTCGGCCGCGGCGTGCTCGTCGGCCATCTGCTGGAATGCGCCGGTCAGCTAAGCGGCGGCTATTTCGCGGACCCGGGCGTGAAGCCCGTGCCAGGACTCGCCCGACTGGGCTTTCCCTATGCCGAGGTGTCGTCCGACGGCGCGGCGGCGGTGAGCAAGGCGCCGGGATCCGGGGGACGCATCGACCTCAGCACCGTCAAGGAGCAACTCCTATACGAGCTGTCGGACCCGTCAGCCTATGTGACGCCCGATGTCACGGCGGACTTCTCGAACGTCCGCCTGGAACAGATCGGACCCGATGCGGTCGGACTGAGTGGCGCTGGCGGACGTCCCGCCCCGGACCAGCTCAAGGTTTCGGTGGGTTATCTCGATGGCTACACCGGTGAGGGCCAGATCGCCTATGCCGGGGTCCAAGCGGCCGAGCGTGGGCGATTGGCGCTCGAGATCGTGCGCGAACGTTTGGCGCTGACCGGTGTCGCGGTCGAAGAGCTTCGCAGCGAACTGATCGGGATCGACGCCATCTTTCAAGGCGCGGACGGCGACGCCTCATACACACCGCGCGAGGTGCGGGCGAGAATAGCCGGGCGATGCGCCACCTTGCAGGCGGCCCACGCGATCGGGGCCGAAGTCGAGGCGCTGTACACCAATGGACCGGCCGGCGGGGGTGGGGTGACCCGGTCCGCAAGCGCCGTCGTCGCCATCGCATCGACCCTGTTGCCGCGTGATCGCATACGGCCGCGGATCGACATGGAGGTCGCATGACGACGCGCCTTTATGACCTTGCTCATGCGCGCGCCGGCGACAAGGGCGACGTATCGATGATCTCCGTCATCGCCTATCGCGCCGAGGACTATCCCCTTTTGGTCGAGGCCCTGACGGCGGCGGTTGTCGCCCGGTTCTTCGAGGCGCTGGGCCTCACCCGGGTGGAACGGTTCGAGCTGCCGACCCTGGGCGCCCTCAACTTCGTGCTGCATGGCGCGCTGCGAGGCGGCGTTACTCGCTCGCTCGCTCTGGACGCCCACGGCAAGACCCTGAGTTCATCGCTGCTCTCAATCGAGATTGACCTGCCCGGAACGGGCCTTGCTCGCGAAGGCATGGAGCCAACCCAATGCTGAAATTCCTGCTCGCGACCTTCACCCTTTTTGGCGTGGCCCTGTTCACCACCCCGTCACTTGCCGCTGACTGTGCGAGCCTCGCCACGCGCGCGCTGGATGGCGCCCAGGTCACCAGCGCCGACCTTGTACCAGCCGGACCCATGACGACCCCGGTGCTGGGCTCGGTTCCGGTGAAGCTCGATCTGCCGGCGTTTTGCCGGGTCAAGGGCTTCGCGGCCAGGTCGATCGGGTTTGAGGTGTGGTTGCCGGTCCAGGGATGGAACGGCCGGATCCTGTCGGTGGGCAACGGCGGCTTCGGCGGCGACCAGCCGCTCGGCGCCTTGGGCGAAGGCCTGCTCAAGGGTTACGCCGTCAGCGGCAACGACACGGGCCACCAGGGCGCCGATCCGTCGTGGATGAAAGATCAGGCCAAGGTTCGGCTGTGGGGACACTCGGCCACGCATCTGGTCACCGCCCCGACCAAGGCGCTTGTCGCCGCCTATTACGGCGCCCCCGCGCGCCGCGCCTATTTCCAGGGCTGCTCCACCGGTGGAGCGCAGGCCATGGAGGAGGCGGAGTTCTATCCCGAAGACTACGACGGCATCGTCGCCGGGGCGCCCGGCATGTCCTACGCCCACCTGATGATGAGCTTCCTGTGGGGGCTCAAGGCGACCGAGGCGCCTGGCGCGCTCATCCCACCAGACAAGCTCAAGGTCCTGCACGCGGCCGTCGTCGCCGCCTGCGATGGCAATGACGGGCTCAAGGATGGCTTGATTTCCGATCCACAGGCCTGTCGCTTCGATCTCGCGTCGGTAACATGCAAGTCCACGGACAAAGGGGCGTCCCAGGCCGATTGCCTCACGCCGGAACAGGCTCGGACTGCCCGGCTGATCTATGACGGGCCGAGGAACAGCGCGACCGGCGCCTCGATCTATCCGGGCTTCGCCTACGGCTCCGAGGCCGATCCTTCAACGAGCAATCCTCTGGGCTATGGATGGGGCGCCATCCAGGGACCATTGGCGCGGATCTTCGCCATCCCCCTGCTGCGCACCATGGTGTACCGCGATCCAGCCTGGGACTGGCGCACCTTCGACTGGGACAAGGATGTGGCGGACGTCGATCGCCGGGTCGGTCCCGACATCACCGCGCTCAGCCCCGATCTTCGGCGTTTCAGGGTCCATGGCGGCAAGCTGCTGATCTACCAGGGCTGGGGCGACCAACTGAACGGTCAGGCGCTGCCGATCGAGTACCGGCGGGCGGTGATCGACTTCCTGGCCTCTAAAGACCGCGGCGTCCGCGCCGAGCACGAGGTGGACCGGTTCCTGCGGGTGTTCATGGCGCCGGGCATGGCCCATTGCATGGGCGGTCCCGGCTTCGCGGACTTCGATGCGTTGTCCTCGCTTCAGGCCTGGGTCGAGACCGGCGACGCTCCGGACCAGATCCTGGCCTTCCGATCACCACCCGCCGCACCGACGCCGGCGACCGGCGGACGAGAGGCGCGGCCGATCTGCGCCTACCCGAAGTCCGCGCGCTACACGGGTTCCGGCTCGGTGGCCGACGCCGCGAACTTCAAATGTGTCCTGAGCGAAAGCATCCCTGAAGGAGCACGGTCGTGAAATCCATTCTGGCCTCGCTGGCCGCGCTCCTGATGGCGAATACGGCCTTCGCCGCGATTCCGGACGCCGCCCCGACGGTGCGGATCGAACAGGGCGTCCTCCAGGGCGCCGCGGCGGCCGACGGCGTCCAGGCCTTCAAGGGGATCGCCTATGCGCGGCCACCCGTGGGCCAGAACCGGTGGCGGCCTCCCGCGCCGGCTGACGGATGGAGCGGGGTTCGTGATGCGACGCGGTTCGGCCCCGCCTGCGTGCAGCCGAAGTTGCCGGCGACCAGCATCTATGCCGATCCACCATCCAGGATGAGCGAGGACTGCCTGTCGCTCAACGTGTGGACGCCCAAGGCTGCCCGGAAGGCGCCGGTCATGGTGTGGTTCCATGGCGGTTCGCAAACCTTCGGCTACACGGGAAGCCCCCTCTACGATGGGTCGGCCCTGGCCGCGCGAGGCGTGGTCGTCGTCACGGTCAACTATCGGCTGGGCGTGCTGGGCTATCTCGCGCTGCCGGAACTGAGCGCCGAATCGCCGCACGGCAGTTCGGGTAACTATGGGCTGCTCGACCAGATCGAAGCGCTCCGCTGGGTCCGGCGCAACATCGCGGCGTTCGGCGGCGATCCCGCCAATGGCACCATCTTCGGCGAGTCGGCCGGCGCCATGAGTGTCGTCCAGATGCTGTCGAGCCCGCTTGCCCGCGGGTTGTTCCAGAAGGCCATCGCCGAAAGCGGCGGCATGCCGACCCTGCCCGAGTTGAAGGCAGCGACGCACGGATTGCCGTCGGCCGAGGGCGCCGGCCAAGCCGTGGCCACGGCCGTGAAAGCCGCCAACCTCGCGTCGTTGCGCGCCATGGACGCCGAGACCCTGACCAATGCGGCCTACGCGGCCCGATATCAGGTCTTGTCGACGGTCGATGGCTGGGTGTTGACGCGCCAGACGGCGGATACCTTCGATCGGGGGGAACAGGCCCGCGTCCCCACGCTCGCGGGCTTCAACGGCGATGAAATCCGCGCGCTGTTCAAGCCGCCCATCGCCCCCGATGCGACCGCCTACGTCGCCGCCATCCGGGAGCGGTATGGAGACCGCGCGGACGCGTTTCTGCGGCTCTATCCGTCGAGCGACCTAACCGGCAGCGCCATGAAGGCGATGCGGGACGAAACCTTCGGATGGGGCATGGAGCGCCTGGCCGCCAAACAGGCGGCGGTCGGCGCGCCCGCTTATCTCTATGTCTTCGAGCACAGCTATCCGGCGGCCGAGACGCGTGGGATCGGTGCTTTCCACGGGATCGAGGTCCCCTATGTGTTCGGGCTTATCGGCAAGCCGATCCCGGTCGCCTGGCCCCCCGCGCCGGATACAGAATCGGAACGGCGCCTGCAGGACGCCGTGGCCGACTATTGGACAAACTTCGCCCGCACCGGTTCGCCCGGAACGTCGCAGGGCGTGACGTGGCCGCGCTTTGACGCCAAGGCCCATTATCTCGACTTCGGGAGCCGGCCGGCGGTCGGTGTCGATCCGATGCAGGGCGCTTATGCGTTTGACGAAGAAGCCATGTGTCGTCGCCGCGCGGCGGGTGATCAGGCCTGGATCATCAACGTCGGCGTGGGCGCTTCGCCCTTGCCGCCGGCGACCGAAGGCTGCGCGCCGAGGCCCTGATGACGAGGCTTCGGTTCATCAATGGGAGCATCGTCGGCGGCGAGAGCCGGACGGACCTTCTCGTGGTCGCTGGCCGGATCGGACAGCCGGACGCCGCCACGGCGGCGACGGAGTTCGATCTCGAGGACGGCTATCTGCTGCCGGGCTTCATCGACACCCAGGTGAATGGCGGAGGCGGCGTCCTCTTCAACGACAGGCCTACGATGGAGGCGATCGTCGAGATCGGAGCGGCCCATCGCCGGTTCGGCACGACCGGCTTTCTCCCAACCCTGATCTCCGATGACCTCGACAAGGTGGACGCCGCGATGCGCGCCGTCGAACAGGCGATCGACGCCGGCGTGCCAGGGGTGGTCGGGATCCATCTGGAAGGCCCATTCCTCAGCGCGGCCCGCAAAGGTGTTCATGACTCGGCCAAATTCCGGCGCCTCGACGCGACCGCAATCGCTTCGCTATCCAGCCTGCGGGTCGGCAAGACGCTGGTCACGCTGGCGCCCGAGGAGTGCGAAGGCGCCGACATCACGACCCTTGTGGCCGCGGGCGTCATCGTGGCCGCGGGGCATAGCAACGCCACCTATTGCCAGATGGTCGGCGCCTTTGCCGCCGGCGTCACCGGCGTGACCCATCTGTACAACGCCATGTCGCCCTTCCGGCATCGCGCGCCAGGCGTCGTGGGCGCCGCACTGGAGAACAGATCGGTCTATTGCGGGATCATCCCCGACGGCCGCCACGTCGATCCGGTCGCCATGCGGATCGCGGTGAATGTGCGCCCCCGCGACCGGTTCATGCTGGTGACCGACGCCATGCCCAGCGTCGGTTCGGCCGACGAAAGCTTCGTCCTGCAAGGCAAGCCGATCCGCGTCGTTGACGGCGTCTGCGTGGATCAGGACGGCGTGCTGGCGGGATCGCACCTGGATATGGCGATGGCGTTGCGCAACATGGTGGCGATGGCCGGCGTCACCGTGGAGGAGGCGTCGGTGATGGCGTCCGCCGCGCCGGCGGCCTTCCTCGGCCTCGGCGATCGAGGCGTTTTGACCCCTGGTGCGCGCGCGGACCTCGTCTGGCTGGGTCGGGACATGATGGTGCGCGGGGTGTGGATCGAGGGACGGCGGACGATATAGGCCCCATCAGGCCCTTGGAGCCGCCCGCACTTGAGCGCACCCAAGACCATGAAACTCCCGCAACACGATGTTGCGGGAGTTTTGCGTTGTTGGGCGTGGATGTCCGCGGCCTTGCCGATTACTCGCCCCAGTCGGCGCCCGACACGGTCGAGCTGTAGACCCCGAGTTCGGCCATCCGGCGGATGTCGCCGCCGGCCGAAAGACCCCAGGGGCCGACCAGCAGGCCCAGGGCGTTCGCTTCGGCCATGGTCTGCGGCGTCACATCGGTGAAATAGGGCGACCACTCCATGCCGCCGTGAGCCTTGATCGCGGCCAGGTCGGAGCCGCCGTGGTCGGCTGAATCATAGCCGTCGCGCCAGGGCGAGGGGCCTTCCTGCGCCGGCTTGCTGCTGAGCGATACCGGAATGGTCAGGTGAGCCGTCTTGATCCGGGGCCAGCGATCCGTCGACAGGCGCAGCACCTGCCAGTCGAAGGCGATGATCTTGGCGTGTTCGAGATAGTCCTCGGCTTCCAGGTCGGCGAACACCGCGTCGACAATGACGCCTGGTTCGGGAGCGTCTTCAGGATTTTGCGGATCGGTCTTGATCTCCACATAGATCAATCTTGGCGCGCCCGGCGTCGCCTTCAGGGCCTGCAGCAGGGATCGGAGGGTAGGGATGCGCACCCCGTCCATCTCTTCCCGATCCGGATAGCGTAGCGCGTAGGCGGAGTCGGGCCGCAGCCGGCCGATGTCGTAGCCTTCCAGTTCGGCGAGCGTGAGGGTCTTCAGCGGCGCGCCAGCCTCAGTCAGCCATTCGCGGTTCAATCGGGCGTGATCGCGGCTGAGGCGATAGTCATGATGGGCCACGACATGGCCGTCGGAGGTGATCTGCACGTCGATCTCGATGCCATCGTTAGGCAGCGCCAGGCAGCGAAGGGCGCCTTCCAGCGAATTGGCGGGCCAGCGGCCATAGCCGGTCGCGCCGGCGATCAGCAGGGGTTTGGCGTCAGTCATGGCGGGCCTCCAGGGGTTGTGAATCGAGAAATCGCAGCATCTGATCAGGGCGATCCGTGGTCACCGCATCCACGCCCAGCGCGAGCACCCGGCGTAGATCGTCTTCCGTGTTTACTGTCCACGTCCAGACCGCCAGGCCAAGGTCGCGCGCCTTTGCGACAGCCGCAGTCGTCAGGTCGCGGTGTAAGCACGACCAGATCATGGCGCCGCCCGATCGGAACAGGTCCAGGTGCGAGAGCCCCTCGAAACCCGGACCTCGCGCCTGCCGCCAGGCCTCGAGATAGGCCAGATAATCGCGTGGATCGCTGATGGCTGTCTGGGCTTGGCTCAACCCGGCCAGCCAGCGCACCGCCATGGTGTGATGGGCGCGCGCGATCGTCGGCAGCACCTCGCCCGCATAATCGAGGGCGTCCCAATCGAACGAACCAAGCACCAGCCGATCCGTCCGAGGATAGGCCTTTAATAGCGGCGAGGCCTGGTCGATCAGAGCCTTAGCCCGCGCCTTGCCGCCCTCGGTCCACGGCGCGCCCTTCAGATCGATGACGATGCGGATGTCCGGGCGCCGTTCGGCGGCCAGGGCGAGGACGTCGCCCAGGCTTGGCCAGGCCGAAGGGTCGGCGTCCGGGGGCAGAACGTCATGGCGCACGACCAGCTGGCCGCCGCGGGCAAGTTGCAGGTCGAGCTCGAACCCGTCGACGCCGCCGGCGATGGCCGCCGCAAAGGCCTCCAGGCTGTTTTCAGCGGCGTGTTCCAAGCCGCCGCGATGGGCGATCAAAATCGGACGTCTCATGATGCTGCCCTCGCGGCCAGGCTGTCGAGCCGGCGCTTGATGATCGATTGGCCGCGCGCATCGAGCGGAAAGCGCCAGATCAGCGCGATGGCGCCGAACTTCAGCAGCGAAGGGACGCAGAGGTGGGCGAACTTGATGCCGAAAACCGCCAGGGGCGCGTGGATCGTCCGCGCGGGATCGTAGCCAAACCAGCCGATCAGCAGGAAGCCGATCCCCCCGCCAACAGCCACGTTGAACTTGTTGATCAACCCTTGGACCGCGAAGAAGGCGCCGCCCTTGGCCGCGCCCGTTCTGAAGGTCTCATAGTCGACCACGTCGCCCAGCACCGCCGGCGAGGCGACATTGGCGATGGAATAGGTGGCTCCGGCCAGGGCGACCAGCAGCAGCATCGGGATCAGCGAGCTGGCTTGCGGCGGCAGGAAGGCCATGGGCGGATAACAGAGGGCGGTGAGAAACAGGCCGGTCGCCCAGGCCTTGTGCTTGCCGATCTTGCGAACAACGCGCGACCAGATCGGCAGCGCCAGGAAGTTGGCCCCGATATAGGTAACCAGAATGATCCAGATCTGCTTGCTAAAGCCCATGTAGTTGGCCTGGTAGATGAAGACCAGGGCGGTGAAGACCCCGTCGGAGAGGCCGTTCAGCACCGCTGAGCCGATGTAGATCTGCAGCGGCCGATTGCGGCGCAGCGTCGATGCGAAACCGCGCAGGTCGGGCTTGACCCTCGCGTCCGGCGCTTCCTTGGGGGCGACCAGCAGCGCCAGAGGGACGGTGACCGCCAGCAGCGCCAATACCGTCCAGGCGATGAAGCGCAGCACCTCCGGCGAGTATTCGGTGCTGTGGAAGAGGGGCAGAGCCGGGATCAGCGAGAAGGTCAGGCTGCCCACATAGCCCGCGGCGGCGCGGTAGCCGAACAGGGACGCCCGGGTCTGATAGTCGCCGGCGAGTTCGCTGCCCCAGGCGTCATAGGGCACATTCAAAAGGCTCCAGCCCAGAAAGAAGGCCACCGACCCCCACAGGAAGTAGGGAACGCCGGACCCTTTGGCCGGAGTCATCTGGACGAAGAAGGCGGCGCCGAGCACCACGGCGCCGACGATCAGCCACGGTTTGCGCCGGCCGATCGCGGTGTGGGTCAGGTCGGACAGCAGCCCGGCGCCGAAATCGAACAGCACGTCGGTCAGCCGGGTCGCCAGCAGCACGACGCCCAGCACGGTCGCCGACAGGCCGACGTAGGCGCCATAGAAACCCGGCACGATCACGCCCACGGCGTAGAGCGTCATGGCGGCGGGCACGCCGGGCGCCGAATAGCAGATCAGCGTCCAGGGCGAGAGCTTCGCCCTGGCGCCGGCTTTGGTCAGGTCGGCCATCGTCTAGAAGTGCTTGGTCAGGGAGACGCCGAACTGGCGAGGATCGAGCTGGACGATGTCACGGGACATGCCCAGGGATTCTGAGTCGACGCCGACCCCGGTGATCACCGCCGCATCGAGCAGGTTCTTGCAGTAGACCTGTAGCTGGAAGCCCCAGGACGGACGCTCGAACGTCAGGCTGGCATTCACATTTTCCCATGATTTCAGCGCATTGGCTGGATCATTGTAGATGTCGGTATATTCCGCGCCCTGATAGTAGACGTCGCCCCGCAGCGTCGCCGCCCAGTCGTCGCCGAGGTCCATGCGGTATTGGGCGCCGAAGGACATCGTCAGGTTCGGCGCGTTGGGCAGCTGCTTGCCGTTCAGGTTGACCGGGTTGCCCGCGCTGGTGGGCAGGATGACGCCCTGGCTGGCCAGCGGATTTATCGCGGGATTGCTGCTGGCATAGGGTCCGTTGGGCGCCGCGGCCGTTGGGCAGGCGCTGGTGAGGATGGAGGCGGGCTCAACGCCCTCGTTCACCAGCTTCACCAGTTCGGCGACGCCCGACGTCGCTCCCACGCAGGCCGAGGTCAGCGACTTCAGGTAGGTCTCGTTCGTGTCGCCTTGGGTGCGGTCGAAGATGTCGATCGATTGGCCCGGCCCGATCGCGGTGTGCAGATAGCCGACCTGGGCGTTCAGGCGCAGATGGCGCACCGGCTCCCAGGCGGACTCCAGCTCCACGCCATAGATCTTGGCGTTGACGTTGGAGGTGTCTTCGTTGAGCCCGATCACCTGGGAAATCTGATAGCCGGTGTAGTCGTAATAGAAGCCGGTCAGGTTCAGCGTCATGGTCTTGTCGAGCAGGGTGTTCTTCGTCCCGACTTCGAAGGCGTTGACGAATTCCGGGGCGTAGACGGGATCGACGTCGACAATGTTCGGCGCGTTGAAGCCGCCGGCTTTGTAGCCCCGTGAGTAGGAGGCGTAGACCAGGGTCTCGTCGGTGAAGCTCAGCTTCGGGCGCCAGTCGACATTCAGCCGCCCGGTAAATTCGTCGAACCTGGCGTGCTGGGTCGATGACGACGGGAAGCCGTCGCCATTGGTGAGCAGAGTGACCGGCAGGTCGACGAAGGTCTTCTGGTCGTCGGTGTAACGAAGGCCCGCGGTCACCCGCAGGGTGTTGGTCGCCTGCCAGTAGAGCTCGCCGAATCCGGCCGATGATGTGAGGGTGTAGGGGTTGGCCGAGTAGTAGTAGTTGTGCCCGGCGCCGGTCGGCATGGCGTACGGATCGATATAAGAGCTGCCGCCGATCAGGTTGCCGATCGCCGTCACCGCGGTCGAGCCGTTCGACAGGATGAAGATCTGATCGAACCGGTTCAGGTGCAGATAGAAGGCGCCAAGGTTGAAGTTCAGCGGTCCGGCGAAGGAGGATTGCAGCCGCACCTCCTCGCTCCACTGCCGGGCGCTGTAGTTGTCGTAATCCTCATCGAGGTTGAGCAGGTTGGAAGAACCGGTCTGCGGATCGCTGAACACCCCGCCCGGCGTGACCGGGGTGTCGTTAAAGGGAACCGACGCGCTCTCAAATTGAGCGCGGGTTTCAAGCCGGTCCGTGCTGTAGGCCGTTAGCGACGTGAGTTTCAGGTCGTTGGTGAGGTCATATTCGTTGCTGAACTCGACCAGGTCGTTCTTGGCCTTATAGGTCGGGTTGATGCCTTCAGCGACGGAGCGAAGGTTGGCCGCCTGACTGTTAGTATTCACGTCGCCAGGCACGAGGCCGTAGAGATAGGCCAACGATCCGGTCAGGGTCGCCATGGTGTTGACGGTCCCGGTCTGGGCCGAATTGCTATAGATTGAGGTCTGCGCGCAGCCGCGGCTCAGGAAGTCCTGGGCGATCGGGCTGTCCACCGCCACCCCGCCGACGCTCGAGGGGCCTGGGTCCTTGGTGCAGACGAACTTCTCGTCGAAGCGGGAGTCGTCCTCGTCGAAATGCTCCCACATCAGGTAGCTGCGGAAATGGTCGTTCGGCTTGAACGCCAGGGTGATGCGGGTGGAGTAGAGGTCGCGTCCGTTGATGTTGTCGCCGGTGACCGTGTTGTAGTCGAAACCGCTGTGGTTCAGGCTATCGCCGGCGATACGCAGGTCGAACATCGACGAGAGCGGAACGTTGACGTAGCCCTGGAACTTGGCGGACGAATAGTTGCCGAAATCGGCGGTGACCGACGCGTCATACTTGTCGGTCGGCTTGTTGGTGATGGTGTCGACCACGCCGCCGGTGGCGTTGCGGCCATAGAGGGTGCCTTGCGGCCCGCGCAGCACCTCGACGCGCTGGGTGTCGAAGAAGTCGGCGTCGGCGAGCCGGTTGACCACCAGCGGTGCATTGTTCTCGTCAACACCGACGCCGGCGTCGGCGGCGGTGGAGACCACCTGATAGCCGATGCCCCGGATCTGATAGTCGCTTGCGCCGAAGGCGGCGCGGGTGAAGGACATGTTCGGGACGGCTTGCTCGAGGTCCTGTCCACCGTTGAGCTGCTGAATTTTCAGCGCGGCGCCCGAAAGCGCCGTCACCGCGATCGGCACGCTTTGCACCCGCTCTTCGCGTCGGCGGGCCGTGATCACCAGTCCCTGCACCTCGCTGGCCGCGGGTGCGCTCGCCGCGGCCGGCGCCTGGGCGGACGCGGTCTGGGCGATGGCCGATTGCGGCAGAAACAGCTCGAAAAGCGCGCCGATCGGCAAAGCAACAGCATAGATATATTGAAGCTTTTTTGACATGAATCCGCCCCGGACATCTAGACGGGCGCTCTGTTGCGCCCACCTGATCGATAGGTTCGGCGGCAACTTCAAGAAAGCGAATTTATGGTGCGCTGAGTTGCGTTTAGATCAACACCCATGATGACGACATGGCGCCGCGAGAGCGCGCTATGACTGCGTTTGACGCATTACTATGGGTGGAATTGTTGAGATGACCCCGCCGTATTACTTGGGTTCGCGGTGACGGCTTTGGGCTATTGAACCCCGATCTCGTCAAACAGCCAGGTCCGAAAGCGGCGCACCATGCGGCTGGAAACGTCACGCTTGCGGCAGACGAAATAGAGGGCGCGCAAGCCTTCCATGCGTTGAGGGAAGGGCGCGATCAGTCGGCCGCGTTTCAGGTCTCGCTGACAAACCACCTCGGCGCCCATGGCGAACCCAAGACCGTTGGCGGCGGCGTCGATGGCCAGGGACATGGTGTCGAAATTCAGGGATCGGCCGTTGAGCAGGTCCGGTCGCTCCAGCAGTTGCAGCCATTCGGCCCAGGCCGTCGGCATCGAAGCCAGGTGCAGCAGGGTCTGCGATGCTATGTCGTCCAGCTGAGCTTCTCGCTGACCTAGCAGTTCCGGGCTGCAGACCGGGAACTGGATGATCGACATGAATTTTTCCGCATGGAAGGAGGCGGGGGGCTCCTTCGCCACCTTCAGCAGAACGTCGACCTCCTCGCTCTCCAGCATGTTGAAATAGCCTTGGCTGTCCAACTGGAGATCGATGTCCGGGTATTTTTCATAGAAGCCGCCCATGCGGGGGATCAGCCAGGATGACGCGAAGGATTGTGGCAACGCCACCCGCAGGGAGTTGCGCCGCCGGCGCGTACTGACCTGGGCGCCCGCCGTCCTGAGCGCATCGAACGCCGGGCCGGTTATTTTGAAGTAGCTGGCGCCGTCGTTCGTCAGGGCCAGCGCCTTGTTCGAGCGTCGGAAGAGCTTGACGCCCAGGTCGTCTTCCAGGCTCTGAATCCGGCGGCTGATCGCCGACTTGGTGATGTTAAGTTCCTGGGCGGCCTTGGAAAAGCTGGACGTCTCGGCGACCAGGACGAAGGCCTCAATAGCCCTGAGGGGCGGAAGTCGTTGCAGCATGAGCTCTACCAGGTTCGGTCAAACCTAGCGGGCCTGTGTGACATTTCTCAGTTTGCCACGCGACAGGGACTGGACGAGCCGGGGGCCGAGGCGC
>Ga0302314_10012159_pt1 | contig 14932 bp, 15 predicted proteins | sample III_Palsa_N2_3_FD_200533 | JGI IMG/M metagenome (GOLD analysis project Ga0302314, IMG submission 200533) | Peat permafrost microbial communities from Stordalen Mire near Abisko, Sweden - III_Palsa_N2_3 | ecosystem: Environmental > Terrestrial > Soil > Palsa > Peat permafrost | place: Sweden... | reverse complement strand
ATTCCGTCGAGTCGGCGGCCTTGAGCACCAGTCGTGAGCCGTCATTGCTGACGGCTACGACACGCAGTTCGGGCACGGTTACCTCCCGGGTGGTGCCTGCCGACGTCACCTGCGTCGCTGCTCCCGTTACGAGTGTGGCCTGCCGATGGGCGACGGACCACAGCATTGCAGAGTTACCCGGTGTGTCGACCCTTATCCGCGACCCACCGTTATGGCACGGTTATCTCTTTGCGCACCGCCGGATCTCGGCACCGCGGGTGGCACGCCGAGGCGGCCCGCGGCCAGGCTCCATGAACGGTACTCCATTTGTGGCATCCAGGTGGGGCTGCTCGTGGCTCTAGTCTCCCGCGAATCACCGGAATCTCAAGGGTCGCCACTCCGATGGCGGCGGACCGATTGACGGACAGTGATCATCTTCACATCTACTGGCCGGTGGGAACCAGACGTTTTTTCGACAAGCCGTTCTTCGTGCAAGTCGAGAAGGTGGATATCCGGGGACATTGACGGATGATCAGGACAATCTCCCCGGACGGACCCGGGACCCGCCCGGTCAGGCCCCCAGCACCCGGCGCAGATAGTCGTTGCCGAAGCGCCGCTCCGGGTCGACCCGGTCCCGCAGCGCGGTGAAGTCGGCGAAGTGCGGGTAGGCCGCGCCCAGGTACTCGGCGTCGCGGGTGTGCAGCTTGCCCCAGTGCGGACGGCCCTGGTGCGCCGTCATGATCTTCTCGACCTCGGTGAAGTACCCCTGGTCCCGGGTGCCCCGGTAGAGGTGGACCGCGATGTACGCGCTGTCGCGTCCACTGGCGGTGGACAGCCACAGGTCGTCGGCCGGCGCGACCCGCACCTCCACCGGGAAGCTGATCTGCCAGTCGCTCCGCTCCACCAGCGCCTTCAGCTCGCGCAGGACCGTGGTCGCGGCCTCACGCGGCACCGCGTACTCCATCTCGACGAAGCGCACCCGGCGCGGGCTGGTGAACACCTTGTAGGAGACGTCGGTGTAGGTCCGCTCGGACCAGGCCTTGCTGGCGATCTTCGCGATGCCGGGGACCACCTTGGGGAACCGCCGCCCGACCCGGCAGGCGCCCTCCCAGACGGTGTTGGACAGGAACTCGTCGTCCAGCCAGTGCTTGAACGGCGGCAGCGGCGCCAGCGGGCCCTGGCTGCGGTTGTTCCGCTTGGTGCTGCACCCCTCGGTGTGCGGGAACCAGTAGAACTCAAAGTGCTCGTTCTCGGTCGCCAGCTCCTCGAACCGGGAGGTGACCTGGTCGAAGGACATCGGCAGCTCGTGCGCGGTCAGCTGGAACGCCGGTTCGACGCCGAGGGTGACCGCGCTGATCACGCCGAGCGCGCCGAGCCCCAGCCGGGCCCCGGCGAACAGCTCCGGGTTCTCCTCGGGCGAGCAGGAGGTCACCGTGCCGTCGGCCAGGACTATCTCCAGGGCCTTGACCTGCGCCGCCAGCGAGCCCGAGGCGCGGCCGGTGCCGTGGGTACCCGTGCCGATCGCCCCGGCCACGGTCTGCACCATGATGTCGCCCATGTTGGTGAGCGCCAGCCCGGCGTACTCCAGGAGCTGGTTCAACCGCTCCAGCGGCAGCCCGGACTCGACGGTGACCGTGCCGCCCTGGTGGTCGATCGAACGGACGCCGGTCAGCCGGTCCGGGCGGATCAGCACCCCGTCCGTGGCCGCGACCGAGGTGAACGAGTGGCCGGAACCGACGGCCTTGACCGGCAGGCCGTCGGCGGCGGCGGCGCGGATCGCGTCGGCCAGCTCCTCGGTCGAGGCCGGGGCCACGCTGCGGCGCGGGCGGGCGCTCTGGTTGCCCGCCCAGTTCGTCCAGGCCGCGCCTTCGGCGGCGTTAGCCGGGCTGCTGCTGCCACTGGTCGTCGTCGACATGTGCACGCTCCTGCTGTTCCGGTGCCGACCTGAGTCGGCGTGCCCCGAGGAACGCCGTGGCGACGGCGAAGGCGGCAGCGGCCACGGTGACCCGGAAACCGGCTGCCGCGCCCACGCCGTCCACCACCCACCCGGCGGCCGAGGAGCCGAAGGCGACGCCCACGGCCAGGCCGGTGGTGACCCAGGTCATCCCCTCGGTGAGTTTGGAGGCGGGGACGATCCGTTCCACCAAGCCCATGGTGGTGACCATGGTCGGGGAGATGGACAGCCCGGCGATGAACAGTGCCAGCGCCAGGGCCACGAGGTTCTTCACGAATAGGAGGGGCAGCATACTCACCGCCATGCAGATGATCCCCACCAGGAACCTCCGGGACAAGGGGCCGTGCAGCCGCAGCGCGCCGAAGACGATCCCGGCGACGCAGGAGCCGAGCGCGTAGACCGCCAGCACCACGCTGGAGAGCGGCTTGTGGTGCAGGTGGTCGGCGAAGGCCACGGTCACCACGTCCACCGAGCCGAAGATCGCGCCGACGCCGACGAAGGTCAGCACCAGCACCCACAGCCCGGGCATCCGTATCGCCGAGGTACCGCCGCCGTGGCGGGCGGCCGGGTGCAGCGGCGGCTCGGTCCCGCGCTGGACGGCGAACAGGATCACCCCGACCGCCAGGAAGATCATCGCCACCAGCGGCCCGGCCTCCGGGAAGACCGCCGTGCACAGGCCCACCGAGAGGATCGGGCCGATGATGAAGACCAACTCGTCCAGCACCGACTCAAAGGCGTAGGCGGTGTGCAGGGTGGGGGAGCCCCGGTAGATCAGCGCCCAGCGGGCCCGCACCAGCGAGCCCATGCTCGGCATGCACCCGGCCACCGAGGCGCAGACGAAGAGCGTCCAGTCCGGGGCGTTCCAGCGGGCGCAGAGCAGCAGCGTGCCCATCGCCAGCTCGGCCACCCCGGTGGCCCGCAGGATCACCCGGGCCTGTCCGAACCGGTCCACCAGCCGGGACACCTGGGGTCCGAGCGCGGCGGCGGACAGCGCCAGGGTCGCCGAGACCGCCCCGGCCAGGCCGTAGTCACCGCGCAGCGTGGACAGCATGGTGACGATGCCGATGCCGGTCATCGACAGCGGCATCCGGGAGACGAAGCCGGCGGCTGAGAAGCCCAGGCTCCCGGGGGCGTCGAAAATCCGGCGATAGGTGGACAGCACAGGAGCTCCGTAAGGGACGTTGCGAATCTTCACAGCTTACGTGGCGGAGCAACCCGTTTTGCCCTGCCGGCCTCGTGCCGGGGTCGGGGCCGGAGTCGGGCCGGGGCCCTCCGCCGCCGGGTGGGGGCGCGGTGGCAGGATCGTTCCCATGTCACACGCGCACGCTTCCGACGCCCGTCCGTACGACGCCCTGCTGCTGCTCTCCTTCGGTGGCCCGGAGGGGCCCGAGGAGGTCGTGCCGTTCCTGGAGAACGTCACCCGGGGCCGGGGCATCCCCCGGGAACGGCTGGCCGAGGTCGGGCAGCACTACTTCCTGTTCGGCGGGGTCAGCCCGATCAACGCCCAGAACCGGGAGCTGCTGGCGGCGCTGCGGGCCGACTTCGCCGGGGCAGCCCTGGAGCTGCCGGTCTACTGGGGCAACCGGAACTGGGCCCCCTACCTGGTGGACACCCTGCGGGAGATCGCGGCGGACGGGCACCGACGGGTGCTGACCCTGGCGACCAGCGCCTATGCCAACTACTCCGGCTGCCGCCAGTACCGGGAGAACCTCGCCGGTGCGCTGACCGAGCTGCGGGCGCAGGGCGCGCCGGGAGCGGCCGAGCTGCGGGTGGACAAGCTGCGGGTGTTCTACAACCACCCGGGCTTCGTCCAGCCGATGATCGACAACACGCTGGCCGCGCTGGCGGAGCTGCCCGAGGGCGTGCGCGCGGGCGCGCGGCTGGCGTTCACCACCCACTCGATCCCCAACGCGCTGGCGGACACCTCGGGTGCCCCGTCCGACCCGGCCCGTGGACGTCCCGGCGGGGCCTACGTGGCCCAGCACCTGGAGACCGCCCGGCTGGTCGCCGAGGCGGTGGCCGAGGCCACCGGCGTGGCCGACCGGCCGTGGCAGCTGGTCTACCAGAGCCGCAGCGGGTCGCCGCGGACGCCCTGGCTGGAGCCCGACATCTGCGACCACCTGACGGCCGTGCAGGCGGAGGGCGCTCCGGCGGTGGTGATGGTCCCCATCGGCTTCGTCTCCGACCACATGGAGGTCGTCTACGACCTCGACACCCAGGCCCGGGAGCAGGCCGAGAAGCTGGGCCTGCCGGTCTCCCGGGCCCGTACGGTGGGCGCGGACCCGCGCTTCGCCGCCGCCATCCGCGACCTGGTACTCGAACGGGCCTCCGGCGCGCGAGGTGAGCACCCGGCGCGCTGTGCGCTGGGCGCGCTGGGCGCGAGCCACGACCTGTGCCCGGTGGACTGCTGCCCCGCACTGCGCGACCCGCGCCCGGCCGCGGCCGGTGCGGACTGGACCGACGCCCTGTGACCGACGCCCTGTGACCGACGACCTGTGACCGACCGAGAGGCCGCCATGACCGCACCGTCCCTGCCCGAGTCACCGCCGGAGCTCCTGCGGGAGCTGCTGGAGCTGGCCCAGGAGGCCGCCCGCAGGGCCGGTGCGCTGCTGCGCGACGGCCGCCCGGCCGACCTGGGCGTGGCCGCGACCAAGTCCAGCCCGGTGGACGTGGTCACCGAGATGGACGTCGCCGCCGAGCGGCTGATCACCGAGCTGATCATGGAGCGTCGTCCGGAGGACGGCCTGCTGGGCGAGGAGGGCGCGGCCACCGAGGGCACCAGCGGCGTCCGCTGGGTGATCGACCCGCTCGACGGCACGGTCAACTACCTCTACGGACTGCCGTCCTGGTCGGTCAGCATCGCCGCCGAGCTGGACGGCCGGACCCTGGTCGGGGTGGTCGAGGCGCCCGCGCGCGGCGAGAGCGCGCACGCCGTGCTCGGCGGCGGGGCGTTCCTGAACGGCCGCCGGATGCGCTGCCGCCCCGCGCCGCAGATGGGGCTGGCTCTGGTCAGTACCGGCTTCGGCTATCTGCGCGAGCGCCGGGTCCAGCAGGCCGCGGTGGCTCGGGAGCTGATCCCGCGGCTGCGGGACATCCGCCGCGCCGGTTCGGCCGCCATCGACCTGAGCGATGTCGCGGCCGGACGGCTGGACGGCTACTACGAGCGCGGCCTGAACCCCTGGGACCACGCCGCCGGGGTGCTGCTGGTCACCGAGGCGGGCGCGCTGGCCGGAGGCCGGCCCGGGGAGCCGGCCTCCGCCGAGCTGACCGTGGCCGCACCGGCCGGGCTGTTCGAGCCGTTGCAGCAGGCCCTGGAGGAGTTGGGGGCCTGGCACGACTGAACAGCCGCGCCGGGCGGCTGTTCGCGCTGTGACGGGTTGCGACGAGTCGGGACGGTCGGACGGGAGAGTGGGTTCCCGTTCCGGATGGGTGCCGTACCGGGGTCGACGGCAGGTCGACGCTACGGCTGTCGATGGCAAGGCTGTCGACGGTACGGGCTGGGGGGCGACGCCCGGGACCCCGCCGGAATGCGGGGACCGTCCTGGGCGCCACCGGCTGCCGATCGGGGTGGGGGCCCGGCAGCGGCTGTGCTCAGGCCGCTGTGGGCCGCATGGCCGGAGTGATCTGGATGCCGTGCTCGGCAGCCAGACGGTGCAGGTCGTCGATCTCGGACTGCTCGACCTCGGCGAGGAACTCGTCGCCCGCCTCCAGGGCGGCGAGGAGATCCATTTCGGCTTTCCTTATGCGCTGAAGAATGCCTGCGGTGAAGGCGTCCATGAGGCAAGACCCCCTTGCTGTGTGTCGGGCGACCCCGGGCGAAGCCCAGTGCGGACGGTCGCACGTCGGGCGGGTGCGAAACCACGCGGCGGAGCATGCGTGGTCGCGGGTGTACAGAGCGTCCTCCCCCTGCCCACGGACACGGAAACCTCCGTATCCCTGGGAATTCCGGGCTCCGTTCCCGGGTTCGCCGCAGCCCCGCGGCTGCCCTGCGGCAGCCCTGGGGCGTCCCCGACCCGTGCGGCCGATGTCCGCTTACCACTGCTTTACGCACCGACCAGGCAGGATTGGGGCAACGATCGGCGGTCCCTGCCCGGGCCGCCGGGCCGCCCTCCCCGGACAGCCTGCCCTGGGAGCCCTCTGTGAAAGGACCACTCCGTTGCGGGTTCTCGTGGTCGAGGACGAGCAGCTGCTCGCCGACGCCGTCGCCACCGGCCTCCGGCGGGAGGCGATGGCCGTGGACGTGGTCTACGACGGCCAGGCCGCCCTGGACCGGGTCAGTGTGAACGAGTACGACGTGGTCGTGCTCGACCGGGACCTGCCCCTGGTCCACGGTGACGACGTTCTGCGGGCGATCGTCGAGGAGGGCCTGGCGACTCGGGTGCTGATGCTCACCGCGGCGGGTGACATCAGCGACCGGGTCGAGGGCCTGGAGCTGGGAGCGGACGATTACCTGCCCAAGCCGTTCGCTTTCAGCGAACTCGTGGCCCGGGTGCGCGCCCTGGGCCGCCGCGCCACCACACCGCTGCCACCGGTGCTGGAGCGGGCGGGACTGAGCCTGGACCCGGGCCGCCGCGAGGTGTTGCGCGAGGGCAAGCCGGTGGCCCTGGCGCCCAAGGAGTTCGCCGTACTGGAGGTGCTGATGCGAGCCGGTGGCGCGGTGGTGTCGGCCGAGCAGCTGCTGGAGAAGGCCTGGGACGAGCACACCGACCCGTTCACCAACGTCGTCCGGGTGACCGTGATGACGCTCCGCCGCAAACTCGGTGAGCCCCCGGTGATCATCACCGTGCCAGGCTCCGGATACCGGATCTGAGTCATGTCCGACCGTTCCTCGCAGCAGCAGTCCCGGTCCTGGCCGGGAGCCGACATCAACCAGTCGATACTTCCGTTCCGGCCGACCCTGCGGATCCGGCTGACCATGTTCTACGGCGGCATGTTCCTGCTGGCCGGGCTGGTCATGGTGCTGGTCATGTACGTGTTCGTGTCGCAGGCGTTCCATGTGGTCGGGCATCCGCAGTACCTGAAGCTGGGCCAGGGCATGGTGGTGCAGACCTCCAACGGCCAGGACCTGACCACCGACCAGTACAACGCGATCATGGCGGCCAAGGAGGCGGCGACCTCCTCCAGCGCCCTGCACACGCTGCTGCTCAAGTCGATAAGCGCGCTGATCGCGCTGCTGATCCTGGCCGTCGCCTTCGGCTACGCGATGGCCGGGCGGGTGCTCCAGCCGATCGGCCGGATCACCCGGACCGCCCGCCAGGTGGCCAGTTCCGACATGCACCGGCGGATCGAGCTGGACGGCCCGGACGACGAGCTGAAGGAGCTGGCCGACACCTTCGACGAAATGCTGGAGCGACTGGACCGCTCGTTCGAGTCGCAGCGGACCTTTGTCTCCAACGCCTCGCACGAGCTGCGCACACCGCTCGCGATCAACCGCACCCTGCTGGAGGTCCAGCTCTCCGATCCGGCGAGCTCACCGGACCTACAGCAGCTCGGCAAGACCCTGCTGGCCACCAACCTGCGCAGCGAGCAGCTGGTGGAGGGCCTGCTGCTGCTCGCCCGCAGCGACAACGAGCTGGTCGACCGGCGTCCGGTGGACCTGGCCGAGGTCGCCCGGCAGGCGCTGGAGCAGACCCGGGCCGAGGCGGCCGACCGGGGCGTGCGGCTGGAGAGCGCGCTGGAACCGGCGGTGGTGTCCGGCAACGGCGTGCTGTTGGAGCGGATCGCGCTGAACCTGATCCAGAACGCGGTCCGCTACAACCAGGCCGAGGGCGGCTGGGTGAAGGTCGCGGTGCGGACCGCGGACGGTGCCGGCGAGCTGGTGGTGACCAACACCGGACAGCTGGTGCCCGGGTATGAGCTGGAGCACATCTTTGAGCCGTTCCGGCGTGGCAGCGGCAAGGAGCGGACCCGCAGCGACAAGGGTGTGGGGCTCGGGCTGTCGATCGTGCGTTCGGTGGTGCGCGCGCACGGCGGCACCATCGAGGCCGTCGGGCGGCCCGACGGCGGCCTCGACATGCGGGTGCGCGTCCCCACCGGCCGAGCGGTCGACTCCGGCGGCTGAGCCGCGCCGGAGGCCCCGGAAGGGGCTGTTCCGCCTGTGCCGCCGGTGACTGACCCGGCCTGACCCGGCTCCGCGCCAAGGTCGGCGCCAGGGTCGGCCTCGTCGATCTTTTGCCAGGTCGGCGGGGTCCTGTCGGCCCGGGGGGCGGTCAGATCCGGTGCCCCCTGCACGTATTCGACAACTCTTGCCAGCATTCGCCGCAACAACCTACGGTGGCGTAACCTACGGAGGCGTAGGTGTGTGAAATCCGTATCGAGAGTTGGCTGCCGTGACCATCGCCCTCACCAGCACCGCCTGGAGTGACACCCAGCTGATCCACGCCCTCGAAGAGGTGGTCGAGCGCGAGCTCAACCGGCACCTCGGCGTCGCCAAGGAGTGGATGCCGCACGAGTACGTGCAGTGGAGCCAGGGGCGTGACTTCGACGGGATCATGGGCGGCGAGGCGTGGGCGGTGGACCAGTCCCCGGTCACCGACATCGGCCGGATCTCGCTGGTGGTCAACCTGCTCACTGAGGACAACCTGCCCAGCTACCACCACGAGATCGCGACCATGTTCGGCCGCGAGGGCGCCTGGGGCACCTGGGTGCACCAGTGGACGGCCGAGGAGGGCCGGCACGCCATCGTGATGCGCGACTACCTGCTCACCGCCCGGGCGGTCGACCCGGTGGCGCTGGAGCGGGCCCGGATGACGCACATGGCCGAGGGCTTCGCCTCCGACAACAGCCACTCGATGCTGCACTCGGTCGCGTATGTCGCCTTCCAGGAGCTGGCCACCCGGATCTCGCACCGCAACACCGGCAAGCACTCCGGCGACCCGGTCTGCGACCGGATGCTCGCCCGGATCGCCACCGACGAGAACCTGCACATGGTCTTCTACCGGAACCTGCTCAAGGCCGCCCTGGAGATCGCCCCGGACCAGGCCATGCGCGCGATCTCGGACGTGGTCACCGGCTTCCGGATGCCCGGTCACGGCATGCCGGGCTTCGAGCGGGCCGCCGCGCAGATGGCCATCGGTGGGATCTACAACCTGCGGATCCACCACGACGACGTACTCCAGCCGGTGCTGCGGCACCTCAAGGTGATGGAGGTCTCCGGGCTCGGTCCGGAGGGTCTGCGGGCGCAGCAGGAGCTCGGGGCGTACCTTGACGGCTTGGACGCCCAGGCGGTCCGCTTCGACGAGCGCCGGGCGGCGCTGCTGGCCCGCCGGGCCGCGAACCAGGCCGCCAAGGGCTGACTGTTTGAGTGAGATCCCGATCACATCCAGCGATCGTGTACCGCTAAGTCCGGACTTTTCAGAACAGTGACGAAGGTCACATTTCCCGCCATTAGAGTGAACATTTCGGACGATCACCCAGAGTCACCATTGCTGCCCATATGACCCAGGGTAGTGATAGCCACCAGATCGGTACAGCGGGCCCCACCGTGCTCTTTCCTTGTGCCACAAGGGATGCACCGGGGCCCCAGTGCACGTTTCCCGGCCCTTTGATCACGGTAAGTGCACAGAGGGACGAGAGACCTGGCGGCCCGCTCAGTCCGGCAGAACGCCCATCCGGTCGCCTCTCCGGAGGGCCGGACGGGTGTCGATTGAGTAACGAGCCTTGAAGTAAGGCAAAATCTCGCCCTCGGGTCGGGCACAAGTCCGGCTCCCCGCGCGTTACGTGCGCTGGAGACACCCGCAGACACCCAAAGGGGGAGAGCGACATGGCCACTGACTACGACACCCCACGCAAGACCGATGACGACCTCAACGAGGACAGCATCGAGGAACTGAAGGCCCGCCGGAACGAGAAGTCGACCAGCTCGGTCGACGTGGACGAGTTCGAGGCCGCCGAAGGCCTGGAACTGCCCGGCGCGGACCTCAGCAATGAGGAGCTGTCCGTCCGGGTGCTGCCGCGCCAGGCGGACGAGTTCACCTGCATGAGCTGCTTCCTGGTGCACCACCGCAGCCAGCTCGCCAGCGAGAAGAACGGCAATCCCATCTGCCGGGACTGCGCGGCCTGACATAACCGGGTAGGAGGGTGCCATGAGACCGTTCCGGCAGAGAACCCGCACCGTACCCGGCAGCACCAGTCAGGATCAGCAGGACAGCAGCGCACAGCAGGACAGCGGTAGCGAACAGCAGGACCGCAGTAGTCAGTACGACCGCATTGCCCAGCAGGACAGCAGTACCAAGCAGGACAGCAGTGACCAGCACGGCGGCGACCCGGTGGACGAGTTCGTCCGCGTCGCCGCCGAGCTGGACGTCCGGGACGGGACCGCCATCGCGGACCCCGTCCTCCGGGCGCGTCCGGGCCGCCGCCTGGCTGCCCTCACCAGCACTCTGATGGACACCGCGCCGCGCATCCCGGTGCGCGACCTGGCGACCCTGCGCGCCCAGCACCCGGGCGCGCGCACCGCCGAGGACCTGGCCGACAAGATCGCCTCCGCCGCCGCCAAGGCCACCGGAGTGGTTGGGGCCGGGGTAGGCGCTGCCGCCATGCTCCCGCTGCCGCCCGCGATGCCGGTGCAGATCGCCGGCGAGATGCTCGCCGTGGCCGCCGTGGAGATCAAACTCATCGCCGAGCTCTACCAGGCCTACGGGCAGACGCCGCAGGGCACAGCGCGCCAGCGCGGTGCCGCGTACCTGGCCGTCTGGGCCCAACGCCGGGGGCTCGACCTCTCCCACCCGGGGACGGTCGTGCTGCTCACCAGCGGCGCCGAACTGCGCCGACAGCTGCGCCGCAGGCTGACCCGCACCGGCATCAGGAAACTGCCCTCGCTCGCGCCGATGATGGTCGGCGCGGCGGCCGGGGCGATGGTCAACCGACGGGACACGGTGAAGCTGGCCCAGGAGATCCGCCGCGACCTCCGCAGCCGCCCGCCCGTGGACCCCGGCTACTGGGCCTGAGGCCACCGGCTACCGGGTGCGGCCCCATCTTCCGAAGCCGCCCCCGCGCGGCCGTCACGGGCCGGTCAGGCCGTCTGTGGGGCCACTGCTGCGGCAGCCTCGGACTTGGCGGTGGCGATGGCCAGCGCCAGCCGCTCCGGCGTGCGCGTCGACAGGTACAGGTACGGCGTCGGGTCGGTCGGGTCGGTGACCATCACCCGGATGCCCTTCGGGATGTAGGAGCGCAGCAGCATGAAGGCCCGGGCGTTCGCCTTGTGCGTGCGCCAGGCCAGGCATTCCTCCTTGTTCATCGGGAAGGACTCGCCGAGGGCCTCGACCGGGATCCGGGCCTCCCCGGCGACCAGCAGGCCCTGCACAACGCGGATGCGCACCGAGCCGTAGGAGCTGAGCAGCACGGCTGCGGCGGCTCCTCCGGCGACCAGTCCGACGAGTCCGGGGACCGCGCCGAAGATGAGGAAGACCAGCCCGAAGGAGATGCCGCTGCCGATCGGAAGCAGCCACATCGTCGCGGGGGCGGTAAGGCGTTCGTCGTACATGGCCCCCATTGTGGACGCGGAACCTGGGAGCTTTCGCACGGGGTTCCCGGTTCGGCGTGCACGGCCGGGTTTCTGTAAGGTCGCGGGCGTGACCGAGCACCCTTCCAGCTCCGCCGAACAGCCTGCCGAACAGCCTGCTGAGCAGCCCGCCGAGCAGCGGCCCGAGGCGTCCGCCGCCCGCCCGTCGCTCACCCCGCCCGCCGACGCGGTCCCCCCGGTGCGGCACCCGGAGGCGCCGGCCCCCGGCGAGCTGATCGAGCCGCACTACGAGCACTGCTTCGGCTGCGGCCCGACCCAGCCGCACGGCCTGCACCTGGTCGCCCGGGCCGGGGCCGGGGTCGAGGTCTCCGCCGAGTTCACCGTCGCCGCCGCTCACCAGGGCGGCCCGGGCCTGGCCCACGGCGGAGTGCTGGTGACCGCGCTGGACGAGTCCCTGGGGACGCTCAACTGGCTGCTGCACACGGCCTCGGTGACCGCCCGGCTGGAGACCGACTTCCGCCGTCCGGTGCCGGTGGGCTCGACCCTGTACCTGCGCGCCCGGGCCGACGCGGTGCGCGGGCGCAAGATCTACTGCAGCGCCGAGGGGCGGCTGGACAGCCCGGACGGGCCGGTCGCGGTCGCCGCCAGGGCGCTGTTCCTCCAGGTCACCCTGGACCACTTCACCACCCACGGCCGCCCGGAGGAGATCAAGGCGGCGCTGGAGAACCCCGACCTGTTCAAGCGTGCCCGTGCCTTCGAGGTGAACCCGTGACCAGCTCCCCGAACCAGCCCGTCGACGTCCTGCTGCGCCGACTCGACCCGGAGCTGCCGGTGCCCGGGTACGCCCATCCCGGCGACGCCGGGGCTGACCTGCGCACCACCGTCGACGCCGAACTGGAGCCGGGTGAGCGGACGGTGCTGCCGACCGGGGTGGCCATCGCCCTCCCGGACGGCTACGCGGCCTTCGTGCATCCGCGTTCGGGTCTCGCACTCCGTTGCGGTCTTGCCCTGGTGAATGCCCCTGGAACGGTCGATGCCGGGTACCGTGGTGAGATCAAGGTGATCGTCGTCAACCTCGACCCGCGCGAGCGGGTGGTCTTCCGCCGTGGGGACCGGATCGCCCAGCTGGTCGTCCAGCGGGTCGAGAAGGTCCGCTTCCACGAAGTGGAGGAACTTCCGGGGTCGGCGCGCGACGCAGGAGGCTTTGGGTCGACGGGCGGCCATGGCGCGGTTAGCATTCCGGCGGCCGGGCAGCACATCTCATCGGTACCCGACCGGGAAGGACAGTGACCGTGTTCCGTCGTCGCGCCAAGAGCGAGGACGCTGTCGATCAGCACGACGGCCTTGACCAGGACGCCCTGGACGAGGACGACGTGGAGGGTTCCGCAGACAGCGAGGACATCGCCGGTGTCGACTCCGAGAAGGAGGACGACGCCGAGGAGGAGTGGACGGCACTCCCGCCCGCACCGCGCCCCGACGGCCCGTGGGACTCCACCGAGGTGGAGAACGCCGCTGAGGGCCGGGTGGACCTGGGCGGTCTGCTGGTGCCGGGCGTGGAGGGCATGGAGCTGCGGGTCGAGGTCGCGGGCGACTCGATCGTCGCGGCGACGTTGGTGCTGGGCAGCAGCGCGATTCAGTTGCAGGCGTTCGCCGCACCCAAGTCCGAGGGTATCTGGGGTGAGGTCCGCAACGAGATCGCCTCCGGGATCACCCAGCAGGGTGGCATTGTCGACACCGAGGAAGGGCCGTTGGGCTGGGGCCTGCGCGCCCAGGTCCCGGTGCAGCTCCCGGACGGTACCCATGGCGTCCAGCTGGTGCGCTTCGTCGGCTGCGACGGACCGCGGTGGTTCCTGCGCGGGGTGATCTCCGGCCAGGCCGCCGTGCAGCCGGAGGCGTCGCAGGTGCTGGAGAAGGTCTTCCGGGAGACCGTGGTGGTTCGCGGCGAGATCCCGATGGCTCCGCGCGACCCGATCGTGCTGAAGCTGCCCGAGGACGCGCAGATGGTCGCGGACGGCCTGCCGCAGCAGCCCGCGCCCGAGGAGAACCGCTTCGGCGGCGACCCGCTGCACCCGTTCGACCGGGGCCCGGAGATCACCGAGATCCGCTGACACCGGTAGGCCGGTACCCGACGACTGCTCGACGACGCCGGCGCCGACAGGGGCCCCGCGAACGCGCGGGGCCCCTGTTCGTGTCAGGTCGGAGTTCGTGTCAGGTCGGAGTTCGTGTCAGGTCGGGGTTCGTGTCAGGTCAGGCCGCGGTGACCACCCGGTGGTCGGCGGTGAAGGGCTGACCGGAGAGCAGCTCGGACGGCTCGCCGTCGGGGCCGACCGGGATGTCGCCGATCAGCGTGACCCGGTGCAGCCGGCGCTCGATGTTCAGGTGCTCCAGGTCGCGCGGGGCGAGGTGGGCGGTTGCCCGGTTGTCCCAGAACGCGACGTGCCCGGGCTCCCAGCGGAACCGGACGGTGTACTCGGGCCGGGTGATCTCGGCGTAGAGCAGCTCCAGCAGGCGCTTGCTCTCGCTGGGGTGGACGTCGACGATGTGGCTGGTGAAGCCCGGGTTGACGAACAGCGCCCGCTCACCGGTCACCGGGTGCACCCGGACCACCGGGTGCACCGCGACCAGCAGGTTGTCGTTGATCCGCTTGGCGTAGTCGCTGCCGCCCTCGATCGGGCGGCTGCCGCCGTAGCGGTGCTCGGCCCGCAGGGTGTCCACGAAGGCGCGCAGCGGGGCGGACAGGCCCTGGTAGGCGGCCACCAGGTTGGTCCAGGTGGTGTCGCCGCCGACCTCCGGCACCTGCTCGGCCCGCAGGATCGAACCGGCCGGGGGGTTGACCGCGGCGGTGACGTCGGTGTGCCAGCCGTCGAAGTAGCTGTACTGCCGCTTGCGGTACTCCGAGCGGAAGTTGGCCCCGTAGCGCTCCTCGAACCGGGCCGGGTCGATGGTGAAGATCTCCGGGTGGTCCTCCGGCGGGGCGTCGTCGTGCGGGTGGGCGTAGGTCAGCTCGCCGAACTGCCGGGCGAAGGCGATCTGGGAGGCGTGGTCCAGGGTCTGGCCCCGGAAGAACACCACCTTGTGCCGGTGCAGGGCGTCCCTGACGACCCGCACCTCGGTGTCGGAGAGCGGCTGGGCGAGGTCGACGTCGCCGATGTCGGCGCCGATGTGCCCGGCGACCGGACGGACGGTGATCCTGGTCATGGCGGGGTTCCTCTCAACTGCTTTTGGCTGGTTGACGGTTCACGCGGTTTGACGGTTCACGCGGTGTAGCGGTTGGCCGGCCGGGGCAGGCCGTAGTGCTCGCGCAGGGTCGTGCCCTGGTACTCGCTGCGGAACAGCCCGCGCTCGCGCAGGCCCGGGGTGGGGTCGGCGTCCCGGCGGGTTCACGGGTGGGCCGACCTCGACTGTCAGATGTCAGATGTCAGATGGAGCCGGAACAGCCCAGTCCGGCGAAGTGGTGCAGTCGGAAGACGTTCACCGGGTGTCGGCCTGCGGCCGCCCGGATCGTTGCCTCGCACTGCGTGTCCATGTCCCCAGTC
>Ga0302314_10012157_pt1 | contig 14934 bp, 14 predicted proteins | sample III_Palsa_N2_3_FD_200533 | JGI IMG/M metagenome (GOLD analysis project Ga0302314, IMG submission 200533) | Peat permafrost microbial communities from Stordalen Mire near Abisko, Sweden - III_Palsa_N2_3 | ecosystem: Environmental > Terrestrial > Soil > Palsa > Peat permafrost | place: Sweden... | reverse complement strand
AAGGGGTGTATGACTCGCTCACGGCGGACGGCTACCGCGTCGCCGTCGTGCAGCACCCGACCCAGTCACTGGAACGGGACGCCGCCTACACCCGGCAGGTCATCGACAACCTCGACGGCCCCGTCGTGCTGGCCGGCCATTCCTACGGCGGGGCGGTGATCACCGAGGCGGGCCTGCACGACAAGGTCGCCGCCCTGGTCTACGTGGCGGCGTTCGCCCCGGACAAGGGCGAGTCGGTCAACACGCTCATCGCCGGCTTCCCGGCCGACGGGCCGCAGCCGCCGATCCTGCCGCCCACCGACGGCTTCCTGTTCCTTGACCGGGACAAGTTCCATGCTTCGTTCGCGGGCGACCTGCCCGTCGGGCAGGCCGCCTTCATGGCCGACTCCCAGGTCCCCTGGGGCGTGAACGCGCTGGGCGGAACGATCAGCGAAGCCTCCTGGCGGATCAAGCCAAGCTGGTACCTGCTCACCACCGAGGACCGCATGATCCCGCCATCGGCGCAGCGTGCCATGGCCGAGCGGACCGGGGCCAGCGTCACCGAGGTCGCCGCCAGCCACTCGGTCTACGTGTCCACGCCCGAGGCCGTCGCCGCGCTCATCAAGCAGGCGGCCGGCTGACAACCGCCTGCTGAGCAGGGCACGGCGGCCTTCCACAGCCCGATCCCCCCGTCGGTCGGCCGCCGTGCCCGCACCTCCTCACGCGTTGCGCAGTTCCCTGGGCGTGATCGCGTAGGCCTGCTTGAAGGCGCGGTTGAAGCCGCTGAGGTCCCCGAAGCCGCACGCGCGGGCGATCGCGGCGATCGGCTGCCCGGTCAGCCGCGGGTCGAGCAGATCGCGCCTGGCCCGGTCGAGGCGAAGCTCCTTGATGTACAGCGAGACGGTGCGGTGCTCGGCTTCGAACAGCTTGTGCAGGTAGCGAGGGGAGATGTTGACCGCGGCGGCGATCTCGGCCGGCCCGGCGGTGAGGTCCTCGCTGTGCCGGGCGAGGTCGAGCAGGAACCGTGAGACGACGCCGGTCAGCCCGGTGGACCCGTCCAGCCTGCGCGCGCTGATATGCCGTCGTTCGCTTTCGCTCAGCCGCACGGTATCGCTGGGCAGCGAGAAAACCCAGACGTCCCAGTCGCTGTCGAACTTCCATTGGAACGGCCTGGTGTTCTCGTAGAGGACGCAGTCGCCGGGGCGAAGCACCGCCTGGCGTCCGTCCTGCTCCAGCCGGCCGATCCCCTCGGCCACGATCGCGACCTGGAAAAAGGCGTTGTCCGCGGTCCGGATCAGCCGCGGGGTACGGTGGTGCTCCTGCTCGGTACCCCGCACGTCCGTCACCAGCAGCCGGCCGGCCCAGTGACCCCGGACCGAGCCGGCGACGTCGGCGTCAGCCCTCGTGCGGACGACCACCGGCGCGAAGGTATCCGCCAGGACATGCCGCCAGAAGGCCCCGCGCTCGTTCGGCTGCAGGTCGTCGGTGTTCACGACAATGTCCAGGCTGTGCTCCGAGAGCCAGCCTCAGGGGCGCCGCCCGCCCCTGTCAACCACCGGCCGGCCGTTCCCTGCTGTCCCAGCATTGTTCCTTCCCGTCCGCGCCTGACCGCCCGCCCCGGGGGAGGATGAGCCGATGGGGATCGTAGGGCGTGACGACGAACTTCGCTACCTGAGCGATTACGTCGACCAACTCCGCATCCAGGGCCAGCCGCTGCTGCTGTCCGGTGACGTCGGGGTCGGCAAGACGATGCTGCTCGACGCGACCGACCAGTACGCGCGAGCCCAGGGATGCCGGGTGGTGCGCGCGGCCGGGGTCGAGTTCGAGGCCGGCGTCAGTTTCGCCGCGCTCCATCTGGTGCTGCAGCCGCTGCTTGGCGAACTCGGGCACCTGACTGAGTGGCACCGCGATGCGCTCACGACGGCGCTGGGCCTGCGCGGCGACTCCGTCGGCGCCATCGGCGAACTGCTGCGCGCGGCCGAGCTCAGCCCGGCGGGCGCCGACCGGGCCCGCCGGCTGGCCGAAGCGGCCTACCTGGGCGAGACCGTCACCGGGGACATGCACGACGTCGGACCCGGTCCACCGGGCGTTGCCGGTCCTTGGCCGGCTCGATGCGGTGATCGCCGAGCAGGAGCGCGAGACGAGCCCGGCCCGGATCGTCCGGACCGGTGTCGCGGCGCTGTACGTGGACCGGCTGCCGCACTACCGCGACCCGCTGCGGCGTGCGGTCCAGCACGGCCGCGAAGGCGGCGCGGTCACGTCCGCCATCGAGGCGCTGCTGCTGCTGAGCGCCGATGGCTGGCTGGCCGGGACGTGGGACGACGTGCTGGCCACGGCAGCCGAAGCATCCGCCCTGGGTCGGGAGCACGGCTACCCGCTGCTGGCCGGATTGGCGCTGTCTTACCAGGCGCTCGTCGCCGCCGCGCGCGGCGAGCACGACACGACCCTCGCGCTGACGAGCCAGCTGGCCGGCTGGGGCGGACCGCGGCGAGCGCTGCTGCTCACGCAGCGCGCAGCGCACGCGCGTGCCCTCGACGCGGCCGGCCGCGGTGACTTCGAGGCGGCCTACGATAACGCCGCCGCCGTCACCCCGCCCGGCAGCCTCGACGACACCCCGCAGGGGCTGTGGGTGCTGTTCGACCTGGTTGAGGCGGCCGTGCGCAGTGGCCGGCCGGAGATGGCCCGTGCGCACGTCCAGGCGATGCTCGACGGGGACGTCGCCTCGCTCTCGCCCCGGCTGGCGATGCTGGTGGCCGGGGCGACCGCGCTGCTCGACGACGCGGCGGTCGACGCGTTCGAGCGCGCGCTCGCCGTCCCTGACGCGGCGCGCTGGCCGTTCGACCGTGCCCGGGTGCACCTGGCCTACGGCGAACGGCTGCGCCGGGACCGGGCCAGCCGAGACGCACGGCGCCAGCTCAGCTCCGCGCGCGACATCTTCAGCCAGCTCGGCGCCGTCCCCTGGGAGTCGCGGGCCGACAGCGAGCTGCGCGCGACCGGTCAGCCGGCCGCCCGCGACCACGGCCCGGTCCCGGTCACGCTCACCCCGCAACAGCGCCAGATCGCGGCCCTCGCGGCGGCCGGCCTGACCAACAAGCAGATCGGCGAGCGGCTGTACCTGTCGCACCGGACGGTCGCCACCCACCTGCACCAGATCTTCCCGAAGCTCGGCGTCACCTCGAGGGCGGCGCTGCGCGACGCCCTGTCCGGCAGTACCGATCTAGAGAGTTCCGGCCGCTAGCGCCGGCAGGCCGATCGACAGCGATCACGCTGCTGCCCGCGAGGCCGGCGCCAGCCGGGGCGGGCCGGCTCTGCGCGCGAGGACAAGGCGGTACCCGGGGCCGCCGTGCTCGGGCCGGCCGAGCGCCGTCAGGGGGATGGTCGTCACGGCGAATCCGGCTGCGGCCAGGTCGTTGCCGACCGCCTGCAGCGGGCAGGTGCGGTAGTACATGACGAACGGGGGACGCCACACGGCATTGCGGACCCGCATGGCCAGGTCGAACCCGAGCAGCGCCCAGTACTGAGCGGAGCTGACGGGCGGCGGCGCGCCGACCGGGAAGCCGAAAATCCCGCCCGGCGCCAGCGCGCGGTGCACGCCGGCGAACAGCGCGGGCCGTTCGGCGGGCAGGAAGTGCCCCAGCGCCCCGAAGCTGACCGCCAAGTCGAAGACCCCGCCGAAGGGCAGGGCGCGGGCGTCGGCCCGTACCCACCCGGCGCCGGGGTGCGCGCCGCGCGCCTGCGCGAGCATGCCCGCGCTGAAGTCAACGCCGACGACCGGTCCCTGGCACAGGGACCCGAGGACCCCGAGGCCGGCGCCGGTACCGCAGCACACGTCCAGGCCCCGCCCGAACGGGCCGAACGGGCGCAGCGCGGCGGCGGTCGCGGCAAGGACGCCATCGGGGGTGCGGAACGGCGTGCGGTCGAACTTCGGGGCGAGCAGGTCGTAGCCGCCCTCGACCGACGACAGCGCCTGCCTCGCCAGCTCCCGCACCGACGGGCCTCCAGGCGAGAACACCGGCCAAGGATACTTCCCCGACGCCGGACGGCAACCGATCTCAATCGACGTGCCTGCCTCGACACGGCCATGGTCCGCAGCCGGCCCCGCAAGATCCAGCGCCAGCCGGACCTATGCCGGGATCACCCGCCGCCGCCGCGCCCGCGACTACGAGCGCCCGTCCGAGCACCACGCGGCCATGGTTCACCTGGCCGCCATCCTCATGATGATCCGCCGCCCCGCCGAAACGCCCGCCTCTGCGCACGCGTAACCCCCAACGGCAACGGACTTCAGGAACAGCCTCTATAGGTATTAATCTATGTATTGATCTATCCAACCTTGCCGGTCTCGTGGCCCGGAAGTTCGCCCTATCCCCTGAATAAGCGAGGTTGACGCTCTTATGCGCGCGAGTTACGATGCTTGTTAGCTGAATAGTTGTCTATGGCTTTTCGAACTGCGTCCAGGCATTTCTCGATAAGCTTAGGGAGCATTCTTGGCGGATCGCGACTTTTCCGCGCTGATGTTTCGGCCTCGGATAAAGCCTGAGCACGCGCCCTATCGAATCGCCGGCGGGAAGATCCGCATTGGCGGGGTCTCCTACGGGCTCGCCGCCGAGATAGCGGACCCGGATGGCTGGGTGTGGACGATGCTGTCGGCCATGGACGGCACCCGTGGACTGCCGGAGATCATCGAGCAGGTCAGCGGCGCACATCCCGGCCAGCCAGTCCCGCGGCTGCGGCGCGGGGCCGAGCAGCTGCTGGGCTCCGGATACGTGGAGGACGTCGAGGCGCCAGTTCCTGCCGCCCTTTCCGAGCGAGATATCCGCAGGTACGACCGGGCGACCGGGTATTTCCGCTGGCTGGACCTCACCCCGAGGCAGAGCTCGTGGGATGCGCAGGCGCGGTTGCGGGACGCGCGAGTGATCATCCTGGGCGTTGGCGGCACCGGGGGAGTCGCCGCGATGGCGCTGGCCGCGGCCGGAATAGGGCACCTACACTGCGTCGATCCCGATGACGTCGAGCTCTCCAACCTCAGCCGGCAGGTCATCTACAGCGAAGACGACATCGGGAAGCCGAAGGCCGACTCGGCGGTCGCCAGGCTGCGCCGCCTGAACAGCGACATCGAGGTCACCGGGCAGCGGATGGAGGCGACCAGCGAGCAGGACGTGCTGAGCCTCGCCCGCGACTGCGACGCGCTCCTGCTCGGTGCCGACAAGCCGCCCGAGCTGAGGACGTGGACCAACCGGGCGTGCCTGGCGGCGCGGCGGCCGTGGGTGGACTCGGGATACCACGGCCCCCTCGTCCAGGTAGCCGCGTTCGTCCCGGGCGAGGGCCCCTGCTGGGAGTGCACGCGGCTGGCGCTCCGTGACAGCCACGCCAGGGACGGCGCGAACACGGATGACGCCCCGAACCGCCGGGACGCGGTATTCACGGCCGTGGGCGCGGTGCCCGCGGGCATGTCCGGCTACCTGGCCGCGCACCTGGTCATCGCGCTGCTCACCGGCATCCCGCCCGTGGTTCCCGGCCGGATCGAGACGGTGAACATGGCCGCGCTTGACGCGCCCCTAGCGATCGGCTACCCGCCGCATCCGGACTGCCCGGCCTGCGGCGCGGCGCGGTGACGGCGGCCCGGTCGCCAGCCGGGGCGGCGACGCCCGCCCAGGGCGCGGGGCCGGGCACGGTGGCGACCGGACCCGGCGGATCGCGGGTACGGCTCCGCCGCCTGTCGCAGCGCCGGGAAGGCGACGGCTGGGTGATCGGCCGGGTGGAGACCGGCGACTTCATCGCGGTTCCGGACGTGGCGCACCGGGTCCTCGCGCTGCTTGGCCAGGGCCATGCAGTCGATGAGGTGGCGGCACTGCTGCGGGCAGAGACCGGGAAGAGCTTCGCGGTCGGGAGCTTCGTCGCGGCACTCGACGACCTCGGCTTCGTCGCCGCGATCGATGACGAGGCCCGCCCGGACCCGGCCGTCCCCGGGCCGAGCCTTCCCTGGCTGCGCCCGGCCCACGTGCGCTGGTTCCTGCACCCGGCCGTGCCCATGGTCGTGGCGGGCTGCACCGTCGCCATCGTGGTCCTCCTCGCCTCGCATCCCGCGCTGATCCCGAGCTACCGCATGCTCGTCTGGAACCGGCAGGCCGGGCTCGTCCTCGCCGTCGACGCCGCCATCGCCTGGACGCTCATCCTCATGCACGAGCTCGCGCACCTGGCGACGGCCCGGGCGGCAGGAGCGCCGGCCAGGATCACCATCAGCACCCGGCTGCAGTTCCTGACGGCGCAGACCGACGTGAGCGGCGTCTGGGGAGCCCCCCGCCGGACCCGGATGACCGTCTACCTGGCCGGGATGGCCCTCAACGTCTGCGTCGTCGCGGCATGCCTGCTCGTCCTCGTCGCGGCCGACCCGCACGGCCTGGCGCGGCAACTGCTGTGTGTCGTGGTCGCCGAGACGGCCCTCGCCCTGCCCACCCAGTTCATGGTCTTCATGCGCACCGACCTCTACTTCGTCCTGCAGGACCTGACCCGGTGCGCCAACCTCTACGCGGACGGCTCGGCCTACCTCCGGCACCTCGCCAGGCGCGCCACCAGGCCCGGTGTCGGCCAGAACCCCGATCCCAGCCAGCAGTACCCGCCGCCGCAGCGGCGCGCGGTCCGCGCGTACAGCGCGGTCCTGCTCATCGGCACCGCCATCTGCCTGGGCGTCGAGTTCGCCGTCTCGCTGCCCGCCCTCATCACGCTCATCGCACGGGCCGTAGCCGAGCTCGGGTCCACCGTGCTCGCCACGCTCGACGGGACCGTGCTCATAGCCGTCCTGCTGGCCTGGCAGGTTCTCTGGTGGTCCCGCTGGTGGGCACGCCACCAGGGACAGGCCAGGTCGCTGGCGAGAAAACTAAGGAAAGGAGGAACTCCACATGGAGGCTGAGATCCCGCTCCCCGCGGACAACGAGATCGCGCCGGAGGATGAGAGCCTGCCGATTAGCATCCGCAAGCTTGACCGGCTCGAGACCACGAGCCCCAGCGGCGAGAGCAGCGGGTAGCCAGCCGCGCAGACGTGGCACCAGAGTCATTCGGTGCCACGGCTCACGGGAGACCCGCAACCACCGAGAGGAGGTCATGGACATGACGGAATCCTTCGGCGCGCCCGCTGAAGAAGCGACGGAGGCGCCGGTCGACGAGAGCGCGGAGCCGATCTTCATCCGCAAGCTCGACCGCTTGGAGACGACGAGCGCATCCTATGGCAACGGCAATTAGCCACCCGGCATCACGATAACCGGACTGCGGGCCATGCCGACGTCATGGCCCGCAGTCCGCCCAGAAACGCGAGTGGCACCCCGCAGTGATAAACGTGGACGGGCATCACCGGACACGCCGGGCCGCAGACCAGGATCGTGCTCGTTGATGTGCTACGGATGGCTTCCGTTGTTAGAGTCTGGCGCAGTGTGGCTGCTGCGGTTTCAGTCAGCAACCATAGTCTGGCCTAGCGGTCGACCATGGATCGGCTCGTATCGACGGAGGTTAGCAGGGTGCAACGCAACGCCCGTGCTTGGCTCGGTCCTGTCGAGCGTGACAATGACGCCGTGATCGACAGGGACGGGTACGTTTCCGAGAACGTCAGTGAGGTTCAGGACGACGATGAAACCCCCAGTGGCCAGCCTGCTATGGGTAACGGTATCCAAATCGCAGTGGTGCGTCCGCGAAACTTTCGGGATGCCGCCACCGTCGGTGAGTACTATCGTCAGGGAATTCCGGTCATCATCAACCTGGAGGACGTGGACCATGCGCTTGCCACGCGCATCGTAGATTTTATCTCGGGTCTCGTTCTCGGTCTCTGCGGCGACATGGAGCGACCTTCTCGGCGTGCATTCTTGATCGTGCCTGCTGATGCGGCCATTCTTACCGCACATGATGGTTTGACCGACGAGGGTTTCTTTAATCAAGCATTATGGCCGGTAAACGACAGTCCTGTCTCTCTCCTGCAAGCTGGACGACGATGGGCACAAGCATCCGGCAGGTCATCCCTGTGGGGAGCCCCGGGCCGCAAGCGCTGAGGCGACCGCGCCCCCTGGGCGGCGGCTAGGCGGCCGGGGACCGGATGACCAGGATTGACGCCACTGGGTCGGTCCCGACGGCGGTGTAGCCGTGAGCCACGTCGCTGAGCCAGCCGGCCGCCTCGCCCGGGCCGATCTCGGTTTCCTCGCCCAGGCGGCCGACGTGCGCCCGGCCGGCCGTCACCAGCAGGTGCTCGGTGACGCCGGGGCCGTGGCCGGGCGAGCGGTGGGCGGCACCGGGATCGATCCGCAGCCGGTAAACCTCCACCGTCGCGTCGTCGTCGCGGCTGACGTCGAGCAGTCGCGCCTCGATGCCGGGCGAGGCAATCCGCGCGCCCGCGCGGTCGGCCAGCAGGGTCGCGAGCGGCACGCCGAGCGCGCCGGCGAGCGCGTACAGGGTGCTCAGGGTCGGATTGCGGGCGCCGTGCTCGATCTCGGACAGGGATCCCTTGCCGATGCGGGCCGCCTCCGCGAGGGCGCCGAGAGACAGGCCGCGCTCGCGGCGCGCGGCGCGCAGTCGCTCGCCGACCAGGCGGGCCAGATCGTCCATGGTCGCCGAGTCTAATAAACGAGTTCCATATACAGAACGATATTCACTAGGGTTCTGTATATGGAACGCATCAGCCAGCCCGTGCTCGCCGGGATCCTGACCGCGCTGGTCGGGTTCACCAGTTCGTCCGCCGTCGTGCTCACCGGCCTGCACGCCGTCGGGGCGTCGCCGTCCGAGGCGGCCTCGGGGCTGTTCGCCCTCTGCGCGACCCAGGGGCTCGGCGTCCTCTGGCTGGTGCGGCGGCACCGGATTCCGATCACCCTCGCCTGGTCCACCCCCGGCGCGGCGCTGTTCGCAAGCACCGGCCTAATCCGGGGCGGCTGGCCCGCCGCCGTCGGGGCGTTCCTCCTGGTGGGCGGGCTCATCCTGGTCACTGGGCTCTGGCCGTGGCTCGGCGCGCTCATCACCGCGATCCCGACGCCGATCGCGCAGGCGATGCTGGCCGGCGTTGTGCTCCAACTGTGCCTCGATCCGGTGCGCGGTTTCGCCGCCCACCCCTGGCTGGTCGGGCCGATCGTGCTCGCCTGGGTCATCCTGCTCCGGTTCGCGCGCAAGTGGGCCGTCCCGGCCGCGTTCGCGGTCACGCTCGTGGTCGTCGGCGTCGACGCCGCCCGGCACGGCGGTGTCCACGGCGCGCTGCTTCCGCACCTGGACTGGACGACGCCCGCGTTCACCTGGGCCGGGCTGCTCAGCCTGGCCCTCCCGCTGTACGTCGTCACCATGGCCGGGCAGAACGTCCCCGGCGTGGCCATCATGGCCTCCTACGGGTACCAGGTGCCGTGGCGCGAGACCATGACCGTCACCGGCCTCGGGACGGCGGCGGGCGCGCTGGGCGGCGGGCACGCCATCAACCTGGCCGCGATCACCGCCGCGATGGCGGCGGCGCCGGACGCGGACCCCGACCCCGGCCGACGGTGGATCGCGTCCTGGGCGTTCCTCGTGCTCGCCCTGGTCTCGGCCGCCCTGACCACGTTCCTCAGCGCCGCCCCGGCCGACGTGACCGGCGCCGTGGCCGGGCTTGCCCTGCTCGCCACGCTCGCGGCCTCCTTGTCCGGCGCGCTGTCGGCGTCGGAGGGGCGCGAGGCGCCGGCGATCACGTTCGTCATCGCGGCCTCGGGGCTTACCTTCCTCGGCATCGGCGCCGCATTCTGGGCGCTGGCGGCCGGCCTGCTGATCCGGGCGGTGCTGCCCACGACGGCACACCCCGGTCCCGCTCACCGTACTGGCGGAACGACGTGACCGAAGGATCGCTGCACTCGCTGATGACCTTTGACGCCCTGAGTTGGAACGCGCCGCTGCGTTTAGCCCGATGGGAGGCCGGGGGGTGCGTGGCTGTGCTGGGCTTGGCCTTGGGGTCCGTGGACGGAGACGCTGCCGTCGGGGTGGAGGACGATCCGCCAGCCCCACCTGTGCACGCAGACGTCGTGGTGGAAGTTGCATAGGGTCACGCAGGAGTCGACGCTGGTCTTGCCGCCGTCCTTCTTGTGCTTGATGTGGTGCACGTCGCACCAGGCCGCCGGGCGGCCGCAGCGGGGCCAGGCGCACTTGTACTTGTCGCGCCACAGGACTGCCCGGCGGATGGCGGCCGGGACGCTGTCTGAGTAGCCGATGTCGAGCGGCAGTGACGAGGTGTTCCAGGGGTGCTCGAGGAGGCCGCGGCGCAAGGCTGAGGCGACCCCGGCGGGCCCGGAGACCAGGTCGACGGCGAGCCGGGCCAGGGCGCGCCGCAGCGCCTGCGGCGACATCCGCTCCGGCCCCGGCCGGTCGGCCGGGAACGCGGCGGCGGCGGTGGGAGAGGAAGCGGCGAAGGCGGACTCGGCGGCCGCGGCGAGGCGCTCGATCTGGTCGCGGTGCGCTTCCTGGTCGGCGCGCGGGTCCGGTCGGCCGTGGTGGCCGAAGGCGTCTAGGACCAGGTCAATCATCGTGTCCAGGACCGTCAGGTCCATCGCGCCGGCGACGAGCGGGACGATCATCGCGTCGCAGGCGGCGGCCTCGGCGTCCTCCCCGGTCAGGTAGCCGCTCTCGCCCAGGACCGCGCGGATCCAGGCTTCCTCCAGGCCGGGCGCGCCGTCCATCGCGCGCAGGTCGCGCAGCGAGATCTGCGCTATCACCTGGGTGTCCGCCCCGGCGCGGTCGGGCACCAGCCTGGCCCGCAGCAGGAGCTCGCAGGCGAGCTGGAGGGCGTCGTGGAAGCGCTGCTTCTCGGTGCGGTCGTCCTCGGGGCCGGCCTTCTTGCCGAGGGCCTCCAGGACGGCGGTGACGGCGGCGGCGCACTCCGGCGTCAGGTCGCCCCGGATCACGGCCGCGCCGCCGAACGTGGTGCCGACCGCGACCTGCCGGTCGCGGAAGTCGCCGTCGTCGTCGGGGTCGGGGTGATCAGCGTGCCACTGCCGCAGCGCGTGCGCGGTGATCGTCGCCAGGTCCTCCAGCGACGCCCCCGCCGCGGCGGCGTCGGCGAGGATCTTCTCCGTGCCCGCCCGCAGTTCTTCGGGGAGCTTCCTTAGCCAGCCGGCGATCTCGGCCGCCCAGGAGTCGGAGACGTCCCCCGCGCCGAGGGCGCCCTCCAGGTGGGGGCGCTCGCCGAGGGTGCGCATCTGCCGGACGGCGGCCTTGGCGTCCTTCCGCGTCATCTTGGTCATCGCGGCCAGCCAGGCCGAGGACGAGCCGTACCCGTCGGCGTCGTGCCCGTCGAGGGCGTCGAACCGGCGCAGCAGCACCGCCTGCGCGAGCGCCAGCTTCGACCGCGCCTCGCCGAGGGTGGTGAGCGCCTCCCCGCACGCGGCGGCCGGCAGCTCCGGCGCGACCGGGATCAGGTAGTCCAGGCACGCGACGGCCGTCCGCAGCGCCTCCGCCACGCTCCCCGGCTCCGACCCGGCCGGTATCCGGCCGCCTGCCTCGCACATCCTGGGCCACCTCCCTCCGGGGTGGATGACGCCTCCTGCTGCCATCTCTAAGACTACCTGTTCTATCGGCGCTAATCAAATTGTACTACCAAGATCATTTGTTCTAGTCATCATGTCTAGCTGTAGTGAGTGGGGCGGGCTGAAGCCAGTGTGAACGCGGGAATCAGACGTGGCGTCCGATGACGCTGCCAGTCGACGCAGTAACGAATCGGGCCAGCTAAAGCCAGTGTGAACGGGGAACCAGACGAGCCTGGCACCCGCGCCGCTGAGGCGCCAAGGCCCACTGGCGCCAAGGCCCACTGGCGCCAAGGACCACTGGCGCCAAGGACCACTGGCGCCAAGGACCACTGGCGCCAAGGACCACTGGCGCCGCCAGCGAGACGCCCAATCACCGGCCGACAGCCTCCCGCGCACCCGCCACCAGCCAAACCACGCCCGCGCTCACGAGCAGGATGACGATCGAGACCCACAGCGCCGCACGGAAGCCGCCGTAAAAGGAACCGGCGGCCAGCGAGCCGAAAAGCGCGACCCCGAGCAGGCTCCCGGCCTGCCGGAACGCGGTCAGCGCACCCGAGGTGACCCCCGTCCGCCCGCTGTCGGCGCTGGCCATCAGCCGGGTCGTCATGGGCGGGACGAGCAGCCCGAGCCCGCCCCCGAGCAGGACCTGCTGGGCGAGCATAGCCGGATACGCCGCCGCCGGGCTCACCCACAGCAGCCCCGCGCATCCGGCGACCATCGCGGCCAGGCCGGCCAGCATCGTCCGGTTGGCGCCGATCACCGCGCTGACACGCCCGCTGACCAGGTTGGCGCCCAGGATGGCGGCGGTCATGGGCAGGAACGCCAGCCCGGTCTCGAGCGCGGACATCCGCTGATGGGCTTGAAACAGCAGGCTGAAGAGGAAGATCAGCCCGTAGAAGCACACGTTGACCAGGAACCCGATCGTCACCGGGGAGACGAACCCGCGCCGGCGGAACAGCGACAGCGGCAGCATCGGGCTGGCCGCGCGCGCCTCGCACAGAACGAAGCCCGCCACCGCCGCCAGCGAGGCGCCCAAGCCCCCGAGCACCCAGGGACTGGCGAAGCCGTAGGATCCGGCTTCGATCACCGCGGTCGCGAAGACGGCGAGCGCGATCGTTGCCAGCGCCGCCCCGCGCGCGTCCACCCGGCGATCGGCGCCGCGGTCGGTCTCGGCCGCGTACCGCCAGGCCAGCCAGAACCCGACCGCCCCGATCGGCACGTTGATGAAGAAGATGGCCCGCCATCCGAACAGCGCGATGAGGATCCCGCCGATCACGGGCCCGCCGGACAGGGCGCCGCTGGCACCCGCGGCCCACGTCCCGATCGCCCGTGACCGCTCCCCGGGATCGGTGAAGGCGTGGTTGAGCAGTGCGAGCGAGCAGGAGCCGAGCAGCGCCGCCCCCAGCCCCTGCACCGCGCGGGCCGCGATCAGCATGCCCATGCTGACCGAGAGGCCGCAGACCACCGACGCGGTCACGAACACCACGAACCCGGTGCACAGCACCCGCTTGGCGCCGAAGCGGTCGCCGAGCGAGCCCGCCGTCAGTATCAGCGCGGCGAACACCAGGGTGTAGGAGCTGACCACCCACTGCAGCCCGGTGATGCCGCCGCCGAACGACGCGCCGATCTGCTTCACCGCGACGTTGACCACGGTCACGTCGAGCTGGATGACCGCGAACCCGAGCGAGGCCGCGATCAGGGTCGCGGTCCGCGGCCGGCTCCCGGGCCGTCGCCGCGAGGCGGTCGTGGTGATGCCGTCGGCTGAGGTCATGGCTCCACGCTAGCGCCAGAACATCTCAATGAGGGTTGAGATAACTGCCCCTTAGAATGGGCGTATGCTCGCAGACGCAGACCTCGCGGCGATCGGCCGTGCGCTCGGTGACTCGCACCGGGCCCGCTTCATCCTCGCCCTGCTCGGCGGCGGGGAACTCCCGGCGGGCGAGCTGGCCGCCCGGGCGGGGACGTCCTCCTCGCTGACCAGCGCCCACCTGGCCAGGCTGCTCGAGTCCGGCCTGGTCACGGTCGAGACCCGGGGCCGCCAGCGCTATTACAAGATCGCCAGCGCGCAGGTCGCCGCGTCGATCGAGGCGCTGCTGACGATCGCGCCGCAGCGGGCGGCCAGCAGCCTGCGCGACGCGACCCGCGGCACGTCGCTGCAGCGCGCCCGCACCTGCTACGACCACCTGGCCGGCCAGCTCGGGGTGGCCCTGGCCGATGCCCTCGAACGCGACCGGGTGCTCGTCCCGGCAGCCGGCGGCTGGGACCTGACCAGCGCCGGCCGGCGCCGGCTGGAAGCCCTCGGGCTGGACCCCGAGGCCCTGCAGCAGACCCGCCGCCCGCTCCTGCGGCCCTGCCTGGACTGGACCGAACGCCGCCCGCACGTGGCCGGCGCCCTCGGCCGAGCCCTGGCCGACCGCCTGCTCGACCTGGGCTGGGTCCGCCGCAGCACGCACTCGCGGGCAATCGTGATCACCGCCCCCGGCCAGCAGCAACTGCTGGCCGAGTTCGCCATCAAGATCTGAGCACCGCCAATCAAAGATCAAATTCGGCTGAAATGGAACGGACCGCTGCTTCCCCCCTCCGGCCCCGCTCACCCACCCACCAGGCAAGCGTGACAGCGCCTACTCGCCGGTGGAGCCGTCGGCGAGCTCGCAGACGATGTCCAGGTGGCCGATGTGCCGGGCGTACTCCTGGGTCAGGTGGAACAGGACGCGCTCGAGCGTCGCGGGCGGCTTGCCGTCCCAGCGCTCGCCAGGCTGGCCGACCTCGTCCAGGTCGTGCTGGTCGATGACGGCCTGGCTGCGCTCGGCCTGGGCGGCGAGGCCGGCCAGCAGGCTGTCTCGGGTCTCGTCCGGTCCGATGTACCAGCGGTCGTCCCGGCTGTCCCCCCACGGGTCAGGCACCGCCCGGCCCTCGAATCCCCACTCCAGCCAGCGCCGCTCCACGTAGGTCAGGTGCTTGACCAGCTCAAGCGGGGTCCAGCCGGACGGGAGACGGCTGCCGCGCAGCTCCTGCGCGGGCAGCTCGCGCACCTTCTCGGTCAGCCGGTCGCGGAAGAACTCCAGGTACCGGCTGAACACCTCGCTGCGCGAGTCGGCCGGGTCGGTCGCCGCAGGGAACGGAACGGTCATGATGACAGGCTAAACGCTCGCGACGAGGAAGTCCTCGCCGGTCGACACCCGCAGCCCGTCGCTCCGGCCGGCGAAGTAGCGGTCGTTCAGCGCGGTGCCTGACACGTGCCTGACGTCCTTGAAGCCGGCCTCGCGGGCCAGCTGGAGCATCTCGTCCGGGGTGAAGAAGCTGATGAACGGCGTGCCCGAGGCCTGCGCGCCCTGCTGCGCCATCAGCATGCCCTGACGGTCCGGTTCGTCGATGAGCTCCATCGGGAGCATGAACGTCATCGCCACGGTTGATCCCGGGGCGAGCGCGGCGAGCTGACGCAGGGTGGCCG
>Ga0302314_10012156_pt1 | contig 14935 bp, 14 predicted proteins | sample III_Palsa_N2_3_FD_200533 | JGI IMG/M metagenome (GOLD analysis project Ga0302314, IMG submission 200533) | Peat permafrost microbial communities from Stordalen Mire near Abisko, Sweden - III_Palsa_N2_3 | ecosystem: Environmental > Terrestrial > Soil > Palsa > Peat permafrost | place: Sweden... | reverse complement strand
GTAGTAGAGGACCGCCTTGGCCTTCTCACCTCCGTTCTGCAGGAGCTGAAAACGCGAGCGGCCGTCGGCGTCCAGGGCGACAATCTCGCCGTCCAGGACGGCGTTCCTGCACGGCAGTTTTTCGAGCTCGTCAACAATGCCGGGATAGGCGGCTGTCATCGCCTTCCGGTTGCGCGACCAGAGCTCGCAGGTCCCGGCATTGAGGACGGCGACGGCGCGGTAGCCGTCATACTTGATCTCACAGTGCCATGTCCCCAGCGGCACCGTTGTCGAGCCCAGCGCCTTCATCGGCGCGACAAAGGACGCCGGGGCCCTTGGCGATGCCGGGCGCGCCGTCCTAGGGCGAGGGGCCTTCACCGGCATGGCACGGGTCTCCCATGAAGCATGGGATCAGAGACATCGGGAACCGATGCGGGTTCGAGCCCGGCGCCCGCTCAGTAGCGGTAGTGCTCGGGCTTGTAGGGGCCGCCCACCGGGACGCCGAGGTACTTCGCCTGCTTCTCAGAGAGGACGGTCAGCTTGACGCCGATGCGCTCCAGGTGAAGGCGGGCGACCTCCTCGTCGAGGTGCTTGGGAAGGCGGGAGACGCCCGGCTTGTAGGTCTCGCGATGCTCCCAGAGGTCGATCTGTGCGAGCGTCTGGTTCGTGAAGCTGTTCGACATGACGAACGACGGGTGCCCCGTCGCGCAGCCGAGGTTCACGAGGCGGCCCTCCGCGAGGAGATAGATCGTCCTGCCGCTCGGGAAGGTGAACTGGTCGTATTGCGGCTTGATGGTGACGCGCTTGACCCCGGGGGCCTTGTAGAGGCGGTCGACCTGGATCTCGTTGTCAAAGTGGCCGATGTTGCAGACGATGGCCTGGTCCTTCATCCCCTCCATGTGCTCGAACGTGAGCACGTCGCAGTTACCGGTCGTCGTGACGTAGATGTCGGCCGAGGCGAGCGCGCTCTCGACCGTGTTGACCTCGAAGCCCTCCATCGCCGCCTGAAGCGCGTTGATGGGGTCGACCTCGGTCACGATGACGCGGGCGCCGAAGCCCTTCAGCGAATGGGCGCTGCCCTTGCCCACGTCGCCGTAGCCGCAGACGACCGCGACCTTGCCGGCGATCATGACGTCGGTGGCGCGCTTCAGGCCGTCGGCGAGCGACTCGCGGCAGCCATAGAGGTTGTCGAACTTGGACTTGGTGACCGAGTCGTTGACGTTGATCGCGGGGACCAGGAGCTGGCCCTTCTCGTGCAGCTGATAGAGACGGTGGACACCCGTCGTCGTCTCCTCGGAGACGCCACGCCAGTCCTTGACCATCTCGTGGAAGATGTACGGGGACTCGGCGTGGATCCTCTTCAGGAGGGCCTTGATGACACCCTCCTCATGGGAGCCGGAAGGCGAGTTTACCCAGTCGCTGCCCTCCTCGAGCTCGTAGCCCTTGTGCAGGAGGAGCGTGACGTCGCCGCCGTCGTCGACGACGAGCTCCGGGCCCTTGCCGCCCGGGTGGTTGAGGGCCTTCCAGGTGAGGTCCCAGTATTCCTCGAGGGTCTCGCCCTTCCAGGCGAAGACCGGCACTCCCGTCTTGGCGATGGCCGACGCGGCGTGGTCCTGCGTCGAGAAGATGTTGCACGAGGCCCAGCGCACCGAGGCGCCCAGCTCGACGAGCGTCTCGATGAGGACGGCCGTCTGGATCGTCATGTGGAGCGACCCGGTGATGCGCACGTCCTTGAGCGGCTTCTTTGCCCCGAACTTCTTGCGGATCGACATGAGGCCGGGCATCTCGTGCTCGGCGACGGCGATCTCCTTGCGACCCCATTCGGCGAGGGTGATGTCCTTGACGTGGAAGTCCTGGGCTGGGCGGCTGGTGGTAACGGTCGTGGGCATGGTATTGAAGGGCGGTCTGTGGGTTTACTTTGCGGCGGCGAGGAGCTCCTGGGTCCGGTTCGTCTGCTCCCAGGGAAGGTCGGGCTTGCCGAAGTGGCCGTAGTTGGTGGTCGTCCTGTAGATGGGCCTGAGCAGGTCGAGCTGCTTGACGATGTTGGCCGGTTTGAAGCTGAAGACTTTCTGCACGGCCTTCGTGATCTGCGTCTCCGGCACCTTGGCCGTTCCCATGGCGTCGACCCAGACGCTGACGGGCTCCGGGTAGCCGATCGCGTATGCGACCTGGAGCTCGCAGATGTCCGCAAGCCCGGAGGCGACGATGTTCTTGGCGACCCAGCGGCACATGTAGGCCGCCGAGCGGTCGACCTTCGACGGGTCCTTGCCCGAGAAGGCGCCGCCGCCGTGGCGGCCCCAGCCGCCGTAGGTGTCGACGATGATCTTGCGGCCCGTCAGGCCGGAATCGCCCTCGGGGCCTCCGACGACGAAGCGGCCCGTCGGGTTGATGAGGAACTGCGTGGAGGCGTCCATCATCGAGGCCGGGATCACCTTGCGGATGACATGCTCGATCAGGAAGTCGCGGATGTCGGTGTGCTTCACGTTCGGCGTGTGCTGCGTGGAGATGACGACGTTCTCCACCTTGATCGGGCGGTCGTCCTCGTAGCGGATCGAGACCTGCGACTTCGCGTCGGGGCGCAGCCAGCCGACGACGCCGGCCTTGCGCAGCTTCGTCAGCTCGCGGCCGAGGCGGTGCGCGAACATGATCGCGGTCGGCATCATCTCCGGCGTCTCATTGCACGCGTAGCCGAACATCAGGCCCTGGTCGCCCGCGCCCTGCTCGGCCGTGTCCTTGCCGTCGGCGCCGCGGGCGTCAACGCCCTGGGCGATGTCGGGCGACTGGCGGGTCAGCAGGTTGTGGATGAAGACCTTGTCGCAGTGGAAAACGTCGTCGTCGTTGATGTAACCGATGTCCCTGATGGCGTCGCGCACCACCGTCTCGTAGTTGATCTTCGCGCTGGTCGTGATTTCTCCGGCGATGACGACCTGGTTCGACTTCACCAGCGTCTCGCAGGCGACCCGGCTCGCCGGGTCCTGGGCAAGGCAGGCGTCGAGGACGCTGTCCGAGACGAGGTCGGCGACCTTGTCGGGATGGCCCTCGCCAACGGATTCGGAGGAGAAAACAAATGATTTTGACATGTGAAAGCGTCTGGGAGGAAACCAGCGAACCGCCTCGAAAGGGGGTAAGGCAAGCTCAATATCAACATATCGCGATTTTGTGATGCGATACTATTCCCCCGCTATTGCGGTGCTGCGTATTGCCGAAAAATGTATTTCTCTGGCAAGCGCCTCCCACCCAATGTGTCATAACGGCCCCTTTCCTCATGGATGAACCCCTGATCAACGCCTCCATTGACCTGAAGGGTCGCCGGATACTGGCTGTGGACGATGATCGGATCAATCTGAGGATCATCGGAGGCATTCTGCGCCATGAGGGTTACGAGATTTCCGAGGCCTCGTCCGGGGAGCAGGCCCTGGAGCTGTATGCCTCATTTCAGCCCAATTTGGTGCTCCTCGACGTGATGATGCCCGGTATCGACGGTTTCACAACCTGCCGCACCCTGAAGAAGACCTATGGTGACAAGTGCGCCCCGGTCATCTTTGTGACCGCAAAAAGCGAGGCGGACGACGTGGTGATGGGCTTCGACGCCGGCGGCGTCGACTACCTGACCAAGCCCTTCCGCCCGAAGGAGGTCGTGGCCCGGATCCGCACCCACCTCAGCAACCAGCAGCTGGTCGAGCAGCAGAAGCACCTCGTCACCCAGCTCAGCAAAGCGAACGCCGACAAGGATCGCTTCCTCGGCATGTGCGCGCATGACCTGCGCAACCCGCTTTCCTCGATCCGGGGCCTCGCCGAGCTCATGGCCGAGGACGCCATCGGCGAGCTGACGGGCGAGCAGAAGGAGATCGTCCAGACGATCCACGGTGCGAGCCAGTCGATGCTCCAACTGGTGAACGAGCTCCTGGACGTGGCGACCATCGAAGCCGGCCACCTCAAGCTGGACAAGAAGCCGACAAGCCTCTCCGAGATCGTCGAGCGCTCCGTCCACCTGAGCAACCTTGAGGCGGCCAAGAAGAACACCCGGATCGAGATGGTGAAGGCCAACGGGAGCCCGCTCGTCGACATCGACCGGAACAAGATGCGCCAGGTCGCCGACAACATCATCAGTAATGCAGTGAAGTATTCCCCAAAGGGTTCGATCATAACGGTTATGTTCCTTTCTGACGAAACTACGGCGGGCTTCGCCGTCAGGGATTCCGGCCCCGGAATCCCCGAAAGTGAGCGCCATCTCCTGTTCAAGGACTTTGGGCGCCTGTCCGCCAAGCCCACCGGGGGCGAGAAGAGCACCGGCCTGGGCCTTGCCATCTGCCGCAAGATCGTGGAGGCCCACGGCGGCACGATCGGCGTCCAGAACCTCCCCGAGCGCGGCGCCGAGTTCGTCGTGAGCCTGCCCCTGCCCAAATGAACTTCAACGGGAGCATCATGCTCGTCGACGACGAGGCCCACATCAGGAAATTCATCTCGCTCCTGCTGCGCCACCTGGGCGTGAGCAAGATCTTTGAGGCAACCAACGGCAGCGAGGCCCTGGAGCTCTACAAGAAGGAGACGCCCGACCTCGTCATGCTCGACGTCAACATGCCCGTCATGGACGGCATTGAGACGCTGCGCGCCCTGAAGGCCCTCAACCCGGACTGCGTCGTGGTCATGCTGACCTCGCTTGCGAACCGCCAGACCATCGACGAGGCCGTCGCGCTCGGCGCCGCCAACTACATCCGCAAGGACGCGCCCCCCGAGGAGATCGGGCGCGCCCTGGCTGACACGATCGACAACTGCTTCGAGTTCGACGAGCCCGAGGCCTAGCCCTCCCCATGTCCGATTTCGAATCCAGCCCTTCGCCGGCCCCGGCCAGCAAGCCGCCCGTGCTCTCCGAGGTGAAGTATTCGCTCCCGGACATGCTGGCAGAGATCGACGCCGAGAAGGGCTCGGCCTCCTTCGCCATGGAGAAGCTGGACCAGGCCGAGATCGGCAAACTGTTCAAGTCCAAGAAACCCGTCCGTGTTAAGTCCAAGAGTTGAGACGTTCTACGCAAGGATCCGCGCCACTCCCAACTTCGGGAGTGAGGAGGAGCTGCGGGTCCTGGCGGATCGCCATGGTGACACGCCCGAGCTCGTCCAGGCGGTGATCGATGCGAAGATCGTCGGCAAGGACGACGCATGCCGATTCTGGGCCGACATCATGAACGTGGCGTACGTGGACCCGTTCGTCTCGGTGATCACCGACGAGGCCATCGAGAAGATCCCCCTCGAGGTGGCGAAGAAGGTCCGGAGCATCGGCCTGTACATCTTCAACGGCGTGATGACCGTCGCGATGGCGTCGCCCGACGACACGGAGACCGCCAAGCGCCTGGGCCTCATCGCGCGGATCCCCGTCAGCCCCGTCTTCGCCCTGCCGCGCGAGGTCGAGGACTCGATCGCGATCCACTACTCCAACGAGGAGCGGCTCGAGGACAGCCTGGGACAGCTCGAGCGCTCTAACCTCTTCGACCAGCCCGAGCTCGCGACCGACAAGCTGGCGCACCTCGCCGAGAACAACGCCCTCGTCCAGATACTGGACGAGATCGTCTACTACGCCATGAGGGAGCGCGCCACGGACATCCACATCGAGGCGCAGGAGATCCACTCGAGGATCCGCTTCCGCGTCGACGGCAACCTGCGCGAGATCCTGACCTATTCGCGGAAGCTGCACCGCGCGCTCATCTCGCGCATCAAGATCCTCTGCAACCTGGACATCGCGGAGACGCGCATACCCCAGGATGGCCGCTTCTCCCTTCCCATCGGAAACCAGACGGCAAACTTCCGCGTCTCGACGATCCCCTCGGCCTACGGCGAGAAGGTCGTCATCCGCATCCTCGCGATGACGGGCAAGAAGTCGATGATCACGCTGGAGAAGATGATGATGTCGCAGACGATCCTGCAGCCCTTCAGGCGCCTGGTCCAGAACCCGAACGGCATCATCTTCGTGACCGGGCCGACGGGCTCGGGCAAGACGACGACCCTCTACTCCGCCCTCCACGAGATCAACTCGCCCGAGCTTAACATCTCCACGATCGAGGACCCCATCGAGATCCAGCTCGAGGGCGTGACGCAGAGCCAGGTCAACCACACGATCGACCTGAAGTTCGCGAACCTGCTGCGCGCCCTGATGCGCCAGGACCCCGACGCCATCCTGATCGGCGAGATCCGCGACCTGGAGACGGCGAAGATCGCCACCGAGGCCGCGCTCACCGGCCACATCGTCTTCGCGACGCTGCACACCAACTCGGCGCCGCAGGCGATCACGCGCCTGATCGAGATCGGCGTGGAGCCCTACATGGTGGCGCCCTCGGTCATCGGCGTCCTGGCCCAGCGCCTCGCGGCCCGGATCTGCGAAAACTGCAAGGAGGCCTACTCGCCCTCGCGCGAGGTCCTCTCAAAATACTTCAAGGAGGACGGCCTGTCCGACGTCACATTCTACCGCGGCAAGGGCTGCCCGAAGTGCCGGGGCACCGGCTACAAGGGACGCGTCGCGATCCACGAGCTCGTTCTGATCACGGAGGAGATCCGGGCCCTCATCTCCGAGGGCCGCAGCGTGCAGGAGATCACCAAGGCCGCGGCCAAGGTGGGCTACCGGCCCCTGCGCTACGACGGCCTCAAGAAGGTCCTCCTCGGCATGACGACGATCACCGAGATCGAGCAGAATACCTCTTTCGAGTGGGCGACCTAGCCCGGTCCAGCAACACAACGCAGCAATCCCAGCCAACCGTGACCGACATTCCCTCCATCGACCAAGAAGCCATCACGAACCTCAGGGATCTGAACCCGGGCGACAACGGGGAGTTCCTGAGGGAAATCGTCGCCATCTACATCGAAGACACACCCAAGAGGATCGCCGACCTGAAGACATGCCTCGCGGCCGGTGACGTACTGTCCTTCACGCGCGCCGCGCACACGATCAAGGGCAGCTCCGCGAACCTCGGCGCACAGATCCTCAAGAAGATCGGCGAGCGCATGGAGCTCCTGTCGCGGACCGAGGGCCTGGGCGGCGTCGCCTCCCTCGTGGCCGACTGCGAGACCGAGTTCGCGAAGGTTTCCGTCGAGCTGAGGAACATCGCGGGCTAGGCCGTGCCCCCCGACAGAACGCGGGATTTTGCTTGCACAACATTACACCTTTAGGTGTAATATAGGCATGGATCAACTGACGGATGTGCTGACCGCCCTCTCCCACCCGACCCGGCGGGCGATCATCGGGCAGCTGTCCAACGGACCCTCCCGATTCCTGGATATCGCCGAACCGTTCGACACGGCCCTCAACGCGGTGACCAAGCACCTCAAGCTGCTCGAGAGGGCCGGGCTCATTGAGCGCAGGAGGCAGGGCCGCGAAGTCTTCATTTCATTCCGGGGCGAGCCCCTCAGGGAGGTCGCGGGATGGGTGAATGAGTATGAGCGGTTCTGGAACACCCGCCTCGATCAGTTTCAGCAGTATTACAGAAACCAGAAAACAAAGAAGGAGAAGAAGTGATGAAACAATCCACGAAGAGACTGGAGTTCAAGTTCGAGCGTACGATTCCCGCTCCCCCGGAAGAGGTGTTCGACGGATGGCTGGATCCAACGATCCCCGGCAACATCTGGAATGCCGCCGACAAGTTCGTGTTGGATCCAAAGGTGGACGGGCTCTTTTATTGGAGCCTGAAGGGGACTTCCCACTATGGCCGATTCACGAAGTTCAAGCGGCCCGGTCGGATTCAGCATACATGGATGTCACCCAATACCCTGGGACACGAGTCGACCGTCACCGTGACCTTCAAGAAACGGGGCGAAGGCACGCTCATGACCCTCGTGCATTCCGGCCTTCCGGACCACGAGTGGGCCAGGGGGCACGAGAAGGGCTGGAACTTCTTTCTGGGAATCTTTTGCGAGCAGTTTGGAAACGGCTCGCGCAAAAAATACCGCTGGGCTGACGCCCACCGGTCCATGAAAAGCTAATGCCAGTGGCGGGGCCGGAAAGGGACCTCGTCCGTTGGGGAGAAGATCCCTAGCGATACAGGGCGGTGCTCGGGACCGCGGCGAATACGTTGTACTGCCTCATGGCGAGGCGCCACCACTCGGCGAGCGACTCCGACGGGAGGCTCCACAGCTCGCGGTGGAGGTGGATCATCGACTGCGGGTCGAGGAGGAGCGCCATCTTCTCCTTGGTCGTGAACCTCCCCGGCCCCTCCCTGAGGAGCCTGGCCTGGAGCTTAGCGAACCATTCCCGCGCGCCCGCGCTCGGGCGACGCTGGCGCAGGAGCGCCACGTGCATGGCATTGATGTAGGGGTCCAGGACCGCCTCCATCAGGCCGTAGTCGGCCCTCAGCGGCTCGAACGGCGGCAGGTGACGGTAGCATGCGGCCAGGTTCTGCTCGAGCTGCTGGAGCTCGAATACAGGGCGCGTCTCCTCGGGTGTCAGGAAGATTCCCATATCGCGCGCGCGCCGCCCGAAGCTGGCCTTGCTGAGGAAGATCGAGAGAGGGATGGAGCAGATGAGGCCGGCCAGAACCGGGCTAAGCCATGCGAAGTAGGTCGGGACCAGGATGAGCGTCGAAATCCCCCAGAAGAACCCGATGATCGTCGGGGGCCCATGGGTGATGATCGCCTCGCGCCAGTCGGTGCCGTCGTCGTCCGCGGCGCGCTTCTGCGCGACCCAGCCGACGCCCTGGCCGAGAAGCGTGAAGACCACGAACTTCGTGTTGAACATCATGTTGATCGGCGCGAGGAGCGCGGAGCCGATCGCCTCCAGGAGCGCGCTTGCCGACACCCTCCAGCGCCCGCCAAACTGGGCCGCCTCGTCCGTGTTGCCGAGCAGGACGACCACGCTCGCGAACTTGGGCAGGAAGAGAAGCAGCATCGTCAGCGAGAAGAGGGTGAGCGCCTCCGGTATCTGCACGGCGTACCCGAAGACGGACGTCGTGTCCGCACCCGGGAAGGTGGTGCCCGACGACGCCTGGCCCACCATCTCGAGCGTGCTCAGCATGAGGAAAAGGAGCCACATCGGCGATGACACGTAGGCCATGACCCCCATCAGCAGGTGGAACCGGTTTGCGGGCCTGAAGCCCCGCGCCGTCAGCAGCCACGCGTGCTGCAGGTTGCCCTGGCACCAGCGGCGGTCCCGCTTCGCGCTCTCGATGAGGGTCGGCGGGCCCTCCTCGTAGCTCCCCTCGACGTCGTGGGCGAGCCAGACGGCCCAGCCCGCCTTGCGCATCAGCGCCGCCTCCACGAAGTCGTGCGACAGGATGCGGCCGCCAAAGGGCTCATTGCCCGGGAGCTCGGGGAGCGAGCAGTGGTCCATGAAGGGCTGCACGCGCAGAATGGCGTTGTGGCCCCAGTAGTTGCCCTCGTGCTGCTGCCAGTAGTTGAGGCCCGCGAGGTAGAGGGGGCTGTAGATGCGGTTGGCGAAGGCCTGGAGCCTTGAGTAGAGCGACTCGCCGCGCACGGTTCGCGGCGCCGTCTGGATGATGCCCGCCTTGGGGTTCGCCTCCATCATCGTGACGAGGCGCGCCAGCGCCTCGCCCGTCATGATGGAGTCCGCGTCGAGGACGACCAAGTACCGATAGTTCTTGCCCCAGCGCCTCAGGAAGTCCGCCACGTTGCCGGCCTTCTTGTTGATGGCCTGGCGCCGCTTGCGGTAGAAGATCTTCCCGAACCCGCCGACCTGCTTGCAGAGCTCGGCCCAGGCCACCTCCTCGCGGATCCACTGGTTTGGCTGGTTCGAGTCGCTCAGGATGAAGAAGTCGAAGTTGTCCGCGCCCTCGATCCCCTGGACGGACTTGAAGACGACGCGTAGCCCCTCGAAGACGCGGCTCACGTCCTCATTGAAGACGGGCATCACGATCGCCGTGGAAGCGAGCCTGTAGGGCCCCCCGGCCGGGGACGACTTGGAGATCCGGCTGTTGTCGCCGCCGCGGTTGATCACGTAGAAGCCCGCGAGCGCCGTGCAGAAGCCGACGGCGATGTGCGCGAAGAGGGGCACGAAAAGGACAAGGAGCATGATCTCCAGGCCGGTGAGCCCGTCGGCGTCGCGCCAGTACATGTCGGCGACGAACCACGTCGCCAGGCTCGTCAGGCCGAACACCGACGAAAAGAACACGAAGCGGCGCCGGTTGAGGCGCCCGATCTCGATCTGCCCTGTCTCGTGGACGATCATGTCAGCGTGTCATGTAGAAGATCCCGGCCAGGGCCGACGCGAAAAGGAGCCAGAGCGCCAGCACCTTGATCACCGGCAGCCTCTCGATGCGCTCCAGGGTCTCGCCGGCCGCTCCCGTGATCAAGCCCAGGTCGATGGGGCGCGGCACCATGCTCGACACCGCAAGGTCCGGCCCAGCCTCGAGGTGGCTGTCTCTCATGGCGCTCACGAAATCCGCAGGGATGTTGCGCTCGTCCAGAAAGGCGTACGGCCACCGCTCGGGCCCGTCGCACAGGAGCAGGGACACCCTGCCGTCGATCGCGAGGCGGTCGTGCGGCTGGCCTTTCTCGTCGAGGACCTCCGCGAACCAGGCGTCCATCAGGGCCTCGGTCTCCTCGGCCGCGACCATCGTGGGGTCGAGGGCGGGGTGCGCCTCGTGGCGCCTCGCGGCGCGCTCGAGGATCTTCTGGATCAGCCGGCTCTGGTGGAGCCGGTTGTGGATCCGGTGGGCGCGCAGGTAGTCCTCAACCCGCACGTAGGCCGCGTTCCACGACTCCATGGTCCCCGTCTTCGGACGGAACGCCATAGGCATCCCTATGGAGGACGCCCCCTCGCCGGAGGCCTCGATCACGGCTGCCACAGGTAGCTCCACGTCTCAGTAAGGACGTGGGGCGGCTTGCGCAGGAAGGCGCGCATCTCGACAGGCCTGCCGGAACCGTCCGGCTTGACCGAGAAGACGACGCGCCAGGTCCCGTTGTACGGGTTCTTCTGGATCGTCGTGTTCGTGAGCGTCGCGCCGGTGCCGACGGTCACCACGGGCTCGATCAGCGGGTCGGGCCCCTGCTTGTTGAGGTAGGCCCCGTCAAAATCGACGACGAAACGCTCGAGATCGCGCTCCTGCGTCGCCGTCTTGCCGATGCGCGTCGCCTCGACGAAGCCCGCGGGCGGGTGGATCTGGTCCATGAACCAGTGCAGCTTGTAGGTGAGCTCGATCGGCTCGCCCGGCGCAGGGAGGTTCTCCGGCACCCAGAGCGCCGTGATGTTGTCGGCGGTCTCGTCGGGGGCGTGGAGCTCGACGAGGCGCACCGTTCCCCTGCCCCACTGGCCGACGGGCTCCACCCACGTGCTCGGCCGCAGGTTGTACATGGCCTCGAGGTCCTGGTAGTTCTCAAAGCGGCGCTCGCGCTGGACGAGGCCGAAGCCCTTGGGGTTCTCGTCGAAGAACGAGGCCACGCGGGTGTTGGCGGGATTCGTCAGCGGCCTCCAGATCCATTCGCCGTTTCCTGTGGAGATCATGAGCCCGTCGGAGTCGTGCACCTCAGGCCTGAAGTCGTCGTAACTGATGGTCGAGTTCTTGCCGTGCCAGAACATGCTCGTCACCGGCGCGAGCCCGAGGACCGCAGGGTTGTTCCTGCAATAGACCACCTCGTGGACCTGGGTGATCGTCTCGGCGCCGGGCGTGATCTGGAATCGGTAGGCGCCGGCGGCTGTGGGACTGTCGAGGAGGGCGTAGACGACGAGCGTCTTGGCGTCCGGGGCGGGCTTCTCAACCCAGAACTCGCGGAACACTGGGAATTCCTCACCGCCGGGCTCGCCCGTGTCTATGGCGAGGCCCCGCGCGGACTGCCCGTAGTAGGCGCGCTGGCACAGGAACCGGAAATAGCTGACCCCGAGGAAGGCCCCGAGCTCGTCGCCCGGCTTGTTGAGCGGATATAGGATCTGGAAACCCGCGAAGCCCATCCTCTCCGAGACCTTGGGGACGCGGTTCTTTCCGTAGTCATAGAGCGACGAGGAGAACGGGATCTGCTCGACCGTCTTCTCGTCGACCTGGTTGATCATGACCGTCCGGTCGAAGCTGAAGCCGGGGTGGAAAAACTGGAGCTCGAAGGGAAGGTGCTCGCGGCGCCAGAGCGCCTCGTCGGGCCTGAAGCGGATGTCCCGGAACTGGTCGTACGTCAGCTTTAACAGGGCCTCGGGGACATCGACCCGCTTCGGGGAGAACGGCTTGGCCGCCAGCATCTTCGCGTGGTACCGCAGGACTTCGAAGTCGAAGACCTCGTCGGCGCCGCGGCCGCGCACGCCGGCAGCCGCAATCAATGTCACCGCGAGGAGGAGTCTGTATTGGGATCTCATCTTCAAAGGAAAAAACCGCGCTGCTTGTCGGTCACGGGAAGCTTGGCCCGCTCCATGACCTTGAGCAAATCCTCCCAAATCATTCTCTTATAGCGATTCGTGGGGTTGCGCAGGATGTAGCTCGGGTGGTACGTGACCATGAGGGGGGTGCCCGCAAAGTCGTGCCAGCGCCCCTTCACCTCGCCTAGGGCGCCAAATGCCTTGTGCCCGAGCAGGCCTTTCGCGGCGCTCGCTCCCAGTGCCACAAGGATTTGCGGGCCAATGATTTCTATCTGCGCGCGCAGGTAGGGAAGGCAATGGGCCATCTCGGCCACCGTCGGGGGCCGGTTTCCGACCTGTTCGCCGTCCTGGCCCGCGGGAAGATCAGGCCTCCAGTTCATGATATTGCCGATGTAGACATCGTTTCGAGTGAGGGCCATGCCGACGATCATCTTGGTGAGGAGCTGCCCTGCGGGCCCAACGAAGGGTTCCCCTTGGACCTCCTCTTCGGCACCCGGTGCTTCCCCTACGAACATTATTGCCGCGTCGAGGCTGCCGACGCCGGTGACAATCTTCTTTCCCTTGTGCACCTTGGAGCGGCACACCGGGTCGTCCTGCACGATCCGGTTGAGGGCGGCCCATCGCTCGGCCTTGCTCCCGGCAGGAAGGACAACCACCGGCGGCGCCACGGAAACAGCCGGTGCCTCAGGTGCTGGCGCGGGCCTGGCGGCAGGCTGAGCCGGAGCCTCAACAGCCGGGGCCTTGGCGCGTGGCGCCGTCGTCCGGCCCGCGAGCGATTTCCTGAGCGCTTCAAGTCCCTCCTCGGACACCGTCACGGAAGTCTGCCCGGACGCCTTGAGGCGCCGCAGCTCGTCCGTGATCGCCGTGATTGCAAGGCGCATGGTCAGAAGGCGGACGCCTGCCTCGCCGCCAGGATCTTCTCGACGTACTTGCCGAGCATGTCGAATTCCAGGTTAACGACGTCTCCCGCTCGCCGGCTGCGCAGGTTCGTGACGGAGAGCGTGTGGGGGATGATCCAGACCGCAAATGCGTCGTCGTCGACTTCGGCCACCGTGAGCGAGATCCCGTCCACGGCGATGCTGCCCTTGTGGATGAGGAACCGGCCGCAGTCGGCGGGACCCTTGATCCTCAGGTAGTGGTCGCCGCCGCGGGCCTCGAAGGTCTCGATCGTCCCGGGTCCGTCGATGTGCCCCGTCACGATATGGCCGCCGAACCGGCCGTCGGCCCTCATGCTCCGCTCGAGGTTCACGGGCGAGCCCGCAACGATCGAGTGGAGGTTGGTGAGGCGCCTGGTCTCCTCGAGGACGTCAAACGTGATCCCGCCCGCGTCGAAGGCCACGGCCGTCAGGCAGCAGCCGTTGACGGCTACGCTCTCGCCCTGCGCCATCCCGGATGGCGTGGACCGCGCGGCAATCCTCAGTCTCCAGGACTCCGCCTCCCTCGCGAAGGACTCGACCTCGCCCGTTTCCTCGACGATTCCGGTGAACATCGCGTCAGTGCAGCTTTATCCTGAGGACCGCCGTGTCGCTCCCGCGGCTCACCAGGAACACCGTCTCGGAGCGCATCATGTCCTTCTCGATGTCGCCCAGCTTCTGGACCGCCGCCGTGAAGCTGCCGGCATCGGCGCCGTCGATCTCCTTGATCCAGTCGTCGGGCCTCAAGCCCGCGATGTCGGCGGGGCTGTTCGGCTTGACGAGGTGCGCCACGACGCCGTTCAGCTCGGTGGCCTTGGTGTGCCGCGCGATAGCGTCGCCGTAGACGAACTCGCGCGCGGTGAACCCGAGCTTCTCAAAATACATGCGGTCGGCCTCGCGCACCAGGCGCGGCTCGTCATCGAGCTTCGCGGAGATCTCGATCCTGTCGGTCCCCCGCAGCACGGACAGCACCATCGTGTCGCCCGGGGCGCGCTCGGCGATCAGGCGCTCGACGTAGTCGATGACCACCCGGTCGGGTTTGAAGCGCGGCAGGGGCTTCCCGTCGACGCCGAGGATGATGTCGTGGGCCTTAAGGCCGGCCTTCTCGGCCGGGCTGCCCTCCAGGACCTCGCTCACCACGGCACCCGACTGCGACTGGAGCTTGAGGAACGAGGCGACCTCCCGGTCCATCGGCTCGAGGCCGTAGGCGCCCAGCCAGGCGAGCGGGCGCCCGAACTCGTTTTTCGGGATCCTGCCCAGGTAGGGAAGCACCTCGCCCGCCGTCAGGAAGGCGCTGCTCTCCTCGAGGTTCACGAGCATGATCGGAGCGCCGTCCCGGTCGGACCCCGAGAATTCAAGGAAGGTCTGCCCAAAGGAGCTCGCCCCGAGGCCGAGGAACTGCCCGTCGCGGGCAAACACGGGCAGCCCGGGACCTGCGACCTCCTGCTGCGCGATCGCCGTGCGCTGCGGGAGCGACTGGACGAGCGCCACGTGGCTCTGGAGGATATACGGCGTGAAGTCCTCGTCCTTGTTGCGCAGGCCTATGCCCCAGACCTCCTCGGCGAGCTCGGCCTCGCGCGGCCCGGACTTGGCAAACGCGGTCACCGGGACCATCCGGTCCCGGACCGCGGCGCCGGCGCGCACGAAGTGCCACCCCGTGAAGGCGTCGCGCCCGATGTATTCAGCCGGCGTGCCCTCGGGGTCTCCCGGCAGGTATACCCTGAAGTCCTTGAGCTGCTTCGGGGAGATCCGCAGGTCGATCGCCGCCG
>Ga0302314_10012155_pt1 | contig 14935 bp, 13 predicted proteins | sample III_Palsa_N2_3_FD_200533 | JGI IMG/M metagenome (GOLD analysis project Ga0302314, IMG submission 200533) | Peat permafrost microbial communities from Stordalen Mire near Abisko, Sweden - III_Palsa_N2_3 | ecosystem: Environmental > Terrestrial > Soil > Palsa > Peat permafrost | place: Sweden... | reverse complement strand
CGCAGCGCAGCAAAGCTTAGGGTGGCGCGAGTTCGAAGACCGTCACGCCGCCGCCGCCTTCGTTCGGGTTGCCGTACCGGACGTCTTTGACCCCCGGCCGTTCCTTCAACCATTGTTGAAGGCCGCGTCCGAGCAGCCCCGTGCCTTTGCCATGGATGAGCCGCAGCGGGGACAGCCCGACCAGGAGCGACTCGTCGATCCACTTTTCGACCAACGGCTCCGCTTCGGCGAAGCGCTTGCCGCGGACGTCCAACTCGGCGCGCGCGCCGCTGGCGGCGTCGAGCGTTGCGGCGCCGGCCTGCGCGCCCGGCCGCCGCGGCGGAGCTTGCGCGGCTCGCTCGGCGGCCCGCTGGACGATGCGCAGCTCCTTTTTCGGAACGACCGTCTTCATCGCGCCGAGGGCGACGAGCACGCCGTCACCAAAATCGTCGACGACTTGTCCGTCCTTTCCGAGCGATGCAACGTGCACGCGGTCGCCGATGGCCACGGCGCTCGCCGCAGCCCGGTCTAGCGGCGGCGCCGCCGGCGCTTTCGCTTCGATGCCGAGATCGCGATGGACGTCCTCGAGCACGCGGCCGAGCAGGCTCGCCTGACCCGAGGTCACCTTGGCGCGGCGCGGACCGTCCTGGTTGCGGCGCTCGAGTTCGGCCGTGAACTCGCGCAACGCGCGGCTCAAGCGTTCGTCGGCTTGGCGTGCGAGCAGCCGGCGTTCGCGATCCAGTCCTTCGGCGTGCTCGCGGGCGCTCGCCTCGAGCCCCGCCAGGCGCGAACGCTCGGCTCGCAGCGCATCGCGCTCCGCCGCGGCCTGCGTGCGCACCGCAGTCAGCTCCGCCAGCGCCCGATCGTAGTCCCGTTCGCTCGTCGAGAGCAAGCTCTCTGCGCGCGCCACGATTTCCGGGTCGAGCCCGAGGGTGCGCGCGAGTGGGAACGCCAGCGACTGGCCGGGCGACCCGAGGTCGAGTTCGTAGGTCGGGGCGTAGGTTTCCGGGTTGAAGCGCACGCTGCCGTTCTGAACTCTCGGGGTCGCGTGGGCGAACAGTTTCAGCTCGGTCGAGTGAGTCGTAACGATGCCGCGCGCGCCGGCCGCTAGCAGCCGCTCGACCACGGCGATCGACAGCGCCGCGCCCGAGGCTGGTTCGGTGCCGCTTGCGATCTCGTCGACGAGCACGAGCGAACGCGCACCGGCGGCTTCGACGATCGCACGCAGCCGCCGCACGTGCGCCGAGAACGTCGAGGCATTTTCCGCGATCGATTGCTCGTCGCCGATATCGCAACCCAGGTAGTCGAAGGCCCCGATCGTCGTTCCGTCGCCGGCCGGCAACTGCAGACCGCAATAGGCCATCGCCACGAACAAGCCCAACAGTTTGAGCGTGACGGTCTTACCGCCCATGTTGGGACCGCTGATGACGATCATTCGGATCGCGTCGTCGAGCACGAGCGATTGCGGCACGGCGCGCTCGCCGAGCAAAGGATGGCGCCCGGCGTGGATGTCGACGCGCGGGGCGTCCACGATCACCGGGGCGACCGCGCGCATGGTAACCGCGACGCGCGCTCGCGCCAGAACCAGATCGATTTCGGCTAGGACGTCGAGGTTGGCCTGAGCACGCGCGGCGCGGCTGCCAACCAAGCTCGACAGCTCCGCCAGAATCCGCGCGACCTCGCGCTCCTCTTCGATCCGCAGCGTTCGCAAGCGATTGTTGTCCTCGAGCGCGTCGAGCGGCTCGATGAAGACCGTGTGGCCGCTCGACGACGTGTCGTGCACCACGCCGGGCACCTGGCCCGCGAATTCCGCCTTGACCGGAACGACGAAGCGCCCCTCGCGCATCGTGACGATCGCGTCTTGGATCGCGCGCGCGTACTTTGGCGAACGCAGCAGCGAAGCGCAGCGGTCGCGCGCTTCGTCCTGCGCGTGGACGGCGTTTCGGCGCAGCCGCGCGAGCGCCGGCGACGCCCGGTCGAGCACCTCGCCGCGTTCCCCGATCGCACGATCGATCGCGGCCGCAACCTCGGGCAGCGGATGAGCGCCGGCGCAACGCGCCACCAGGACCGGCGCCGGACTCGAACGCACGCGCCGCACGGCTGCGTCGGCGGCGGCCAGCGCCATGCCGATGTCGCGCAGCTCTTCGGGGCCGAGGGTGCCCTGGCGGCCCGCGCGATCGATCGCTTCGCCGACCTCGCGGCTGCGCGCGATGTCGAACGGTGCGTCCGCGACAATGCGCCGCATTTCGACGGTCGCCGCCTGCTCGAGCTTGACGAGCCCGAGATCCGTGGCCGGCAAGAGCTTCGCGGCCCGCGCCGCTGCGCGATCCGTCATCGTCTGTTTGCGAACCAGGTCCCGAACGGCGTCAAAATCGAGAACCTCGAGCGTACGATCGTCGGCGAGACGCGGCTGCGTTGCGATCATCAGGCGTCCTGCTAGCTGCTCGCGTCCAAGCGCGCGCGCAGCCGCTCCTCGGCCAGGGTGGGATTGGCTTTGCCGCGGCTGGCTTTCATCACCTGACCGACGAGGAACCCCAGAACCTTGGTCTTCCCCGCGCGGTATTCGGCGACCGTAGCTTGGTTTGCGGCCAGCACCTCGGCCACGATCGCATCGACGGCGCTCGCGTCGCTGACCTGCCCCAAACCCTCGGCGGCCACGATCGCCTGCGGCGAGCCGCCTTGCACCCACATGCGCGATAGCAACTCTTTGGCGGTCTTGGAATTGATCGTCCCGGCCTCGCTCAGCGAGACGAGTTCGCCGAGTGCCTGGGGCGTTACGCCCGACGCGCCGACCGGCGTACCCGTTTCGTTGGCCAGCCGCGAGAGGTCGCCGAGCAAGAAGTTGACGACGGCCTGCGGCCTGCCGCTGATTCCGGCGGCGGACGTGTAGTACGCGAACAGCCCCGGCGTATCGACGATTTGATGGGCCTGCTCGACCCGCAGTTTGTCGACCTCGATCAGGCGCTCGAGCGAGGCATACGGCAGCCCGTCCAACTCGTCCAACAGCCGTTCGAGGTCCGCCCCGCCGAACTCGATCGGCGCCAGGTCCGGATCCGGGAAATAACGGTAGTCGTGCGCCTGCTCCTTGCTGCGCATTGCGTGCGTCGTGCCGGCGGCCTCGTCCCAACCGCGCGTCTCTTGCACGACCCTAACTCCCGACTCGAGCAGCCCCCGCTGACGCGCGATCTCGCTTTCGATCGCGCGCCCGACGGAGTTGAACGAGTTCATGTTCTTGATCTCGGTCTTGGTGCCGTACTCGATCTGTCCGACCGGCCGCAGCGATAGGTTGACGTCGCAGCGCAGCGAGCCTTCCTCCATCTTCACGTCGCTCACCCCGAGCGCCACAAACGTCCGCTTGAGCATCTCGAGATACGCCACGGCGTCGGGGGCGTTGCGAATGTCGGGCTCGGAAACACACTCCATCAGAGGCACGCCCGCACGGTTGAAATCGACCAGCGAGTAGGTCGAGCCGGCGATGCGGCCGTCCCGGGAACCGGCGTGGCTCGATTTCCCCGTGTCCTCCTCGAGGTGGATGCGCGTCAGCCGGCACGAGCCTTGGGTTCCGTCGGCGCGCCAAAAGCGGACCACCCCGCCCATCGTCAGCGGCATGTCGTACTGCGAGATCTGATAGTCTTTCGGCATGTCGGGATAGAAGTAGTTCTTGCGATCGAATTTGGAAAACGCTGGAATCTCGGCGCCGAACGCGAGGCCGGCTTTCACGACTAACTCGATCGCCCTGCGGTTGGGGACCGGCAGCGCCCCCGGCAGCCCGAGGCAGACCGGGCAGACGTTGGTGTTCGGCTCCGCGCCGAACAGGTTGCGGCAGCCGCAGAACATCTTGCTCTGCGTCTTTAGTTCGACGTGGCACTCGATGCCCATGACGACCTCGTAGGGCACGCCGTTGACGGTCAAGCCGGAGCGTTCGGCCGTCGCGCTCACGAGGCGGCCCCCGCCCGGGCGATCGCCGGAATCCGGCGCGAGGCGGCGTGCCGCGTGCCGCGCTCGTAGGCGTGCGCGATGCCGAGCAACGAGCGCTCGGCGAACAGCGACGCCGACAGTTCTAACCCGAGCGGAAGCGGACGGTCACTGCCGGCCGGCGTCACGAAGCCGCAGGGCACCGAAAGCGACGGCAGCCCGGCGAGCGACATCGGGATCGTGTAGTAGTCCATGAGGTACATGCTGACCGGATCGGCCTTCGCGTTGAACTCGAAGGCCGGCGTCGCGGCCGCGGGACACGCGATGACGTCGCAAGCCGAAAACGCCCGCGCGAAATCCGCCGCGATCAGGGTGCGAGCCTTCTGCGCGCGCACGTAGTAGGCGTCATAGTAGCCGCTCGAGAGTGCGTAGGTTCCAATCAAGATGCGGCGCTTGACTTCGTCGCCGAAGCCTGCCGCGCGGGTCGCCTCATATGTTCCCGTCACATCGGGCGCCTCGACGCGCAGACCGTAGCGCATACCGTCGAAACGTGCCAGGTTGGAAGAGCACTCGGCGGGCGCGATCAAGTAGTAGGTCGCGACGCCGTAATCGGCGCTCGGCAGGCTCACTTCGACGAGTTCGGCGCCGAGTCGCTCCAGGTCCGCATATGCGGCTTGGTAGACGTCGCGCACGTCGGGTTCGAGTTTGTCGAGGCCGAACTCGCGCACGATCCCGACCCGTACGCCCGCGAGGTCCTCGCGCAGTGCCGTGACGGTCGGCTCGGCCGGGAGTTCGACGCTGGTCGCATCGAGCGGGTCTTTGCCGGCCATCAGATCGTAAACGAGCGCGGCATCCTCGACGCTGGTCGCGATCGGACCGATCTGGTCGAGGCTCGACGCAAACGCGATCAGGCCGTAGCGCGAGACGCGGCCGTAGGTGGGCTTGAAACCGACCACGTTGCAGAACGCCGCCGGTTCCCGGATCGAGCCGCCGGTATCGCTACCCAGCGCAATCGCCGCTTCACCCGCGGCCACTGCAGCTACGCTGCCGCCCGAACTGCCGCCGGGCACCCGCGAGAGGTCCCACGGGTTGGCGGTCCGGCCCAGCGCACTGTTCTCGCACGAACTTCCCATCGCGAATTCATCGAGGTTCGTTTTTCCAACCGGAATCGCGCCCGCCGCCAGTAGGCGCTCGACGGCGGTTGCGGTGTACGGCGCGATCCAGCCGGCCAGAATCTTCGAGCCACAGGTCGTCGGCGTGCCCTCGAGACACATGTTGTCCTTGACCGCAAGCGGCACGCCGGCCAGCGGCAGGTGCTGCCCCGCGCGCACGGCGCCGTCGACCCGCTCGGCATGGCGCCGCGCGAGCTGTTCGGTCTCGGCCAGGAACGCCCCGATTGCGCCGTCGCGTTCGGCGATCCGGCCGTGGGCCTCACGGGCCAGTTCCAGCGCCGAGACCTCGCCCGCGTTCACGCGCCGCGCGATCTCGATCGCTCCCAAATCGATCGTCACGCTTCTTCCCCGAGGATGCGCGGCACTCGGAAGTATGGCCCCATCCGGTCGGGCGCAGCGGCGAGCACGACCTCGCGATCGAGCGACGGCACGACGTCGTCGGCCCGCACGACGTTGCGCTGCGCGATCACTTGCGCGGTTGCGGGCACGTCGCCGGTCGGCAGCTCCGCGAGCGCGTTCACGTGTTCGAGCAACGCACCCAGTTGCGCGCCGAAGGTTTCGATCTCCGCCGGGGTCAGCGCCAAACGCGCCAACTTCGCGACGTAGGCGACGTCGATGTCGCTCAAAAGCTACTCCTCTAGGGGTTCGGGAAGTCGAGCGGAGCGAGGTCCGCGCGGTGCAGGGTGGCCAGCGCCTCGATATGGCCGGTTTGGGGAAACATGTCGAACGGCTGCACCCCTCCGAGGCGATACCCGCCAGCGACGAGATGCGCGAGATCGCGCGCCAGCGTGGCCGGGTTGCACGAAAGATACCACACGTGCGGGACGCGGGCCCGCACGAGCGCCCCCAGTGCCGCTTCGTCGCTGCCCTTGCGCGGCGGATCGAGGAAAACGACGTCCGCAGCGGCGAGCGCGTCCTGGCCGAGCTTCGAGCGCAGGGTCGCCTCGACGCGCCCGTTCACGAAAGCCGTCCTTTCTTCGACGCCGTTGAGCGCGGCGTTGGCTTTGGCCTCGCGAACGGCGTGCGGGTTCTCCTCGATGCCGACGACGCGTGCGCCGGCCTTAGCGAAGAACAGGGCGAAGGTCCCGGCGCCGCAATACAGGTCGATGATCCGCCCGGTCGTGCGCGCTTGTGGCGAAAGATACGCAAAGATCTTGCCGACCATCTCGCTGTTCACTTGAAAGAAAGACGCCGGCGAAACGCGGAAACCGATCCCGTCGATCGCCTCGTGCATCTCAGCGTTGCCGTAGACCGTGACGTTGCGGCGCCCCATGACGGCGTTTTCGCTGGGCGGTTCAAAGGAGTTGCTGATGCCGATCGTGCCCGGCAGCTTCGCCGCGAGCGGTCCCGCAACGGCGGCCAGCGTGCTCGACGCGCGGTCGGTCGTCACCGACACGACCGTTTCTCCGGAAGCCAGACCGGCACGCGCGATCACGTGCCGTGCACCGGCAAAGGCGCGAGCCGTAGCGGGGTCGCGGGCGGCATCCCAGAGCTGCCCGATCGTCGCGTCAAGGCGCTCCATGACGATCGGACAACGCTCGATCGCAACGACGTCGTGCGAGCGGGCGGCGTAAAAACCGAACGCCGCGTCAGCGTTGCCCGGCTGTGCGACCAGGGCCATTTTGTTGCGGTAGGCGCGAGGATGGTCCATGCCGATCGGGGCCTGCACGGGCGGGTTTGCGATTCCGCCCAACCGGCTCAAGGCGTTCTCGACCAGGCCGCGCTTCCAGCGCAGCTGTGCCGGATACGCGAGGTGCTGCACCTGGCAGCCGCCGCAAATGCCGAACACACCGCAGAACGGCTCGACCCGCTCCGGGCTGCGTTCGATCAGCTCGATGAGGTCGGCCACCGCGTACTTCGCCTTGACCGTCTCGATGCGGACACGCGCGCGCTCGCCCGGCAGCGGTCCAAGAACGTAGACCACCATGCCCCCCGAGCGGCCGACGGCCTGCCCCGTCTTTGCGATCAGGTCGGTGCAGGTGATCTCGACGACGTCTCCAGGTGCGAGCGGCGGAGCCAGCGCGGCGCCGCCTTCGGGCTTCACTCAGGCTTCTTTTCGTCGAGCTGCCTGAGCAGCCGGTTCGCTTCGTCGATCAGTTGCTGGATGCGTTCGGTCGTGGGGTCGGCGGGCGGACGCACGAGCGCGGCGCGCACGATCGCGTACGCGAGCCCGGCTGAAGCGGCGGCGATGCCGATGAAAACGAGGGCGCGCTTCAGCGCAAGGTCCTGCTGCGCCCGGCTCAGACCGTCTGCCGGCGGCAGCGGCGGGGCTGAGTTCGAGTGGTTTGCATAAGTCTCGAGGCGGGAAGCGTCTGCCATGCTCTTCGATTTCGCGACCCGCGCGCGCGAAGCATGCTCGGGCCCCTCACTCGATTGCGCGCGAACCCGGCGGCTGCAGTTCGGCCAGCGTCGCAGCTACCTGTGAAGCCAGCAGTGGCCGGCGCAGGGCGCCCGCCGCGCCGCGTTCGCGGGCCGCGCGCACGAGATCGAGTTCTTCGAGCCCGGCAATGACGGCGACCGACGCGCCGGGCGCCGCCTGGCGAAGCGTTTCGATTGCGTCGAGCGCGCCGGCGGGCGGCAATCGTCCGTCGAGCACGATCAGATCGGGCGCTAGCCGCGTTGCGAGTTGCACGGCCGCGGCTACGTCCGCCGCGTGGCCCGCGACTTCGTGCCCGCAGCGCACCGCGATGCGCGCGAGCAGCACGCGTTCGAGTGCCGCGTCGTCGACGATCAGGATGCGCACGCGCTACCGCACGGCCAGGGCACTGCGCTCGGGGCCAAGCGAAACGGCCTCGATCGGAACGCCGAGAGCGCTCTGCAGCGCTTCGAGGTACACTTGCGCGGCGGCCGGCAAGCCGGCAATCGTGCGGATCGACGACACGTCTTCGGTCCAGCCGTCGTACCAGGCGAGTTCGAGTTCGAGCCCGGGGTAGCCGGCGGCCGAAAATCCGGCCGGTTGCGAATCGCGCCGGTAGCCGGTCACGATCGCGATCCGGTCCAGCCCCGAGAGCACGTCGAGCTTGGTGACGACGGCGCTGCTCAGGCCGTTGATGCGCGCCGCGTACCGTCCGGCGACGGCGTCGAACCAGCCGCAGCGCCTCGGCCGCCCCGTGACGACGCCAAACTCGGCGCCGCGTTCGCGCAATAACTCGCCGGTGGCGTCGGAAAGCTCCGAGGGAAACGGCCCGGCGCCGACGCGCGTGCAGTAGGCCTTCACAACGCCGATGACGCGCCCGATCGCGGTCGGGCCGATTCCCAAGCCCGTACAGGCGCCGCCCGCGATCGTGTGCGAGCTGGTCACGTACGGGTAGGTCCCGTAACCGACGTCGAGCAGGCTGCCCTGCGCGCCCTCGATCAGGACGCGCGCACCTCCCTCGAGTGCGGCGTGCAAATACTCCACCCCGTCGACGACGTGGGGGAGCACCCGCGGTAAGAGCGCTAGGGTCTCGGCTTCGACTTCGGCTACCGTGGGCAGGCCGGCGTTCGGAAATTGGGCTGCGCGACTAGCAGCGCCGGCCGCGAGTTTGCGCGCGAACGCCGGGCGGTCGCGCAAGTCGCCGAAGGTGATGCCGGCGCGCGCGACTTTGTCGGTGTAGGCTGGTCCGATCCCGCGGCCGGTCGTTCCGAGCGCCGCATCGCCGCGCGCTTCTTCGGCCGCTCGGTCGAGTGACGCGTGATACGAAAACACGACGTGGGCGCGATCGGAGATCTTGATCCGCGTTAGGTCGACGCCGATGCCGGCCAGCAGGTCCAGCTCCGCAACGAGGCCGGCCAGGCTGATGACCGTACCGCCCCCGATGAATAGTTGCGGCCGATCCTGCAGCACGCCGCTCGGCACGACGCGCAGCGCCAGCTTGCGGTCGCCGACGACCAGCGTGTGCCCGGCGTTGTCGCCGCCGCCGAAGCGAGCCACGATATCGTAATCGCGCGCGTACAGATCGACGACCCGGCCCTTGCCTTCGTCGCCCCATTGGGTACCGAGGATGACGTCCGCCTTGTTCATCAGGCGCTACCTTCGTGCGCCCGCCAGCGGCCACCCATAGGGCAGAGCGCGGCCGCTCGGGACGCTAGTCGCCGCGGAACTCGAGATCCGACGTATCACCCATCGGCTGTGGCGGGACGCCGTTGAACTCGGTCATCACGAACTCGGAGAACAGCGCGTTCGGCCAGCCGAAATCCTTGCGCGAGAACTTGTCCGGGTCGTTCGGATCGAACGATTCGTGTAGCAGGTGATCGCCCGGATCGCTCGCCAGCAGCTGACCTAGCACGTCCTTGCGCTCGCTGTCCGAGGTCGACGTCAAACCTTGGATGATCAGGGCGAGCGGCCAGACGTAGCCGTCGTTCGTATGCGCGCTTCCGATGCCGCGCGCAACCGAGCCCGTGTAATAGTACGGGTTGTCTTTCGAGAGCAGAAAGCGGCGCGTGTTGCGGTAGACGAAGCTGTCGGGTTTCGTATAGCCCATGTACGGCGCGGACAGCAGGCTCGGGATGTTGGCGTCGTCCATCAGGGTCTGATGCCCGAGCCCATCGACTTCGTAGGCGTAGACGTAGCCGTAGTTCGGCGTGAAGACCTCGCCGTATTTTTGGATGCCGTCCTGGACTTCGGCGCGCAGCGTCTTGGCCCGGTTCGACTTGATCAGATTGCGATAGACCGTGCGTTCGACTTCCTCGAGATCGCCTAAGGCCACGACTGCCATCATCTCCGAGGGGATCAGGTAATTGTACTTGCAGGCGTCGTCCGAGGGACGGAAACCGGTCCAGATCATGCCGGTGTAGGCCACGGGGTTCGGACCGGGATCGCCGTTGTCGTCGCGCAGTTCCTTGTGCGTGTAGCGTGAGTTGTGCGCGTGATCTTGCTCGCGCTCCATCGTCTCGAGCGCTTTGTCGAAGCCAAGCGACTCGTCACCGGTAAAAATCGAAGCGTCGCCGGTCGCCTTCCAATAGCTCCAAGCCAGGATGATCGGATAGGCCAGTGAATCCAGCTCGAACTTTTCCTCCCAGACTCGGTAGTCGATCGTGAAGGCGTTGGCGTACGGGTCGACCTGCAGATACTTGCCTTCGCGAGCGATGATACCGCGCAGCAGCGCAGCGACCGCCATGTCCGACTTGGCGAAGAACAGATACGGCCGCACCTGGGCGCTTGCGTCGCGCAGCCACTCGGCCGGGATGTCGCCCGTCTTCACGTAGGCCGTGCCGTCGGGCGCGATCGTTGCCTGCTCGCTCGTGTTGAGCAGCGCGGCCCGGTACATGTCCTCGAGCCGCGCGTTCGGGTTGTGGTATTCGGACGCTGCTCGAGCGATCGTCTGAAGCTCGACGGCGGGCGAGGGAGCCGCCACGATGAGCAGCGTCGCGACCAATAAGGCCGCGATGAGGGAACGCATCGCGCTGACCCTTACGGACGCTCTAACCGGAATCCTCGGCAGCGTGCGTCAAGTTCTCGTTTTGTGATCGCTGCCGGAGGTGCCGATAAATCGCCGGAGCTGGGAACCCCAGCCGTTCGAGGGCACGAGCGGCGCTGGGATAACTGATCGAAGCTCGCGTGCGGAACAGCTTGTCGATGGCCGCCTCGAGCCGCTCGGTTTCCGTCCGCCCCGCGCCTGCGACGCTGCGCCGCGCGGCGTCGCGGTCGATGCCGCGTTGCACCAGCTCGGCGATCAGACGTGCGTCGCCGACCGCCTTCGCGCGGCCCTCGACGAACAGCGCGGCAAACAACAAGTCATCGACGAAGCCGTCTCCTTTCAGCGACTCGATCGCGGCGCGGGTTTGCCCGTCGTCGAATCCGCGCCGCCCGAGCCGTTCCCAGAGTTGCGCTTCGGTCAGGCGGCGCTGGGCCAGAAGCCGCAGCGCCGCCAGGCGAGCCGTCACTCTTCGCCGGGTGCTCCGAGCGCGGCGACGGGAACGTGACCGTTGGTCGATGCGGCGGCCCGTAGCGCTTCGTGGATCTTCTGCGCGATCTCCTCGGCGAGATCGGTGTGCTCTTCGAGGTACGCCTTGGAATTCTCGCGGCCCTGACCGACGCGGATGTCACCGTAGGTATACCACGAGCCGCTCTTGGCGACGATGTTGCGTTCGAGCGCGACGTCGAGGATGGAACCCATCTTCGAGATGCCCTTACCGTACGTGATGTCGAACTCGGCCTGCCGGAACGGCGGCGCGACTTTGTTCTTGACTACTTTGACGCGCGTGCGCGAACCGACGACGTCTTGCCCGATCTTGATCTGCTCGAGCTTGCGAACGTCGAGCCGAACCGACGCGTAGAACTTGAGAGCGCGGCCGCCCGACGTCGTTTCCGGGCTGCCGAACATGACGCCGACCTTCTCGCGCAACTGGTTGATGAAGATCATCACGCACTTCGAGCGCGAGATCGCCGCGGTGAGCTTGCGCAGCGCCTGCGACATCAAGCGCGCCTGCAACCCGACGTGCGTGTCGCCCATGTCGCCTTCCAGTTCGGCTTTGGTGACCAGCGCGGCGACCGAGTCGACCACCACGACGTCGACCGCGTTGGAACGCACCAGCATCTCCGCGATGTCCAGCGCCTGTTCGCCCGTATCGGGCTGCGAAACCAGCAGGTTGTCGAGATCGACGCCGAGGCCGTTCGCATACGTTGGATCGAGCGCGTGCTCGACGTCGATGAATGCGGCCGTACCCCCGAGCCGCTGGGCTTCCGCGATGATGTGCAACGCGAGCGTCGTCTTACCGCTGGATTCCGGCCCGTAGATTTCGACCACCCGGCCGCGCGGCACGCCGCCGACGCCGAGCGCGAGATCGAGCGCGATCGAGCCCGTCGGGATCACCTCGATCGCCATCTTCTCGAAATCGCCCATCTTCATGATGGAGCCCTTACCGAATTGCCGCTCGATTTGCGCGAGCGCGTTTCCTAACGCAACCGCCTTTTCGTCCACCCAGGTCTCCTTAAACAAGCATATCGTGTGAATTCGTGTGGGCCGACTCTACGGGACTGCTGTGCCAACAGCGTGGCACAGTCTGGGCAAGATTTACGCGGCCGGGGCTGGTTCGAACAGCGCTGAGATGAAGCTGACCGGGTCGAAGGGCCGCAGCTCGTCGATGGCTTCGCCGAAACCGATGAATTTGATCGGCACCTCGAGCGTATCGACGATGGCGACCAGCACCCCGCCCTTCGAGGTCGAGTCGAGCTTGGTCACGACGACCCCCGAGAGAGCCGTCGCTTCATTGAAGAGGCGCGCCTGCGAGATTGCGTTCTGACCCGTCGTTCCGTCGACGACGAGTAGGGTTTCGTCGGGCGGCGCGCCCGTCTCGCGCTCGATCACGCGCCGCATCTTCTTCAGTTCTTCCATGAGGTTGGTCTTGGTCTGCAAGCGCCCGGCCGTATCGACGATGACCACGTCGACGTTGCGCGCCTTCGCGGCCGACAGCCCGTCGAACACGACCGACGAAGGGTCGGAGCCGTCGCGGCCCCGGACGAGTTCTGCCCCCGAGCGCTCGGCCCACACGGCCAGCTGCTCGGCCGCCGCCGCGCGAAACGTATCCGCCGCAACGAACATCACGCGCTTGCCCTGGGACGACAAGTGGCGCCCCAGCTTGCCGATCGTCGTCGTCTTCCCGCTCCCGTTGACGCCGACGACCAGGATGACCGCCGGCTTGCCGCGCAGCTCGAGCCCGCCGCTCGGCAGGGTCAAGAAGGCGCGGACGTCGTCCTTGAAGCGCGCCACCGCCTGATCGCTGCGCCGCCAGAGTTCCTGGCCGGCCACGACGTGCAGCCCGTCGAGGATCTTCTCCGTCGTGGGGACCCCGAAATCGGCCGAGATCAGAATCTCTTCGAACTCGTCCCAGAACTCGCGATCCAGCGGCCGCCTTTGCTGCGCCAGCGTCTCAACGCCCGCCAGCTGCTCGCGCGACTTCCCAAGCGCCCCCCGAAGCTTCGCCAGCCAACTCATCTCGGCCCGAAGCCTTCCGCCCAAAAAAATCGAACTCCTGTTCGGTCTGGCCGGCGAACCCAGCCTCGCGACGCGGCGCGGGGCTTCGCGACCTAGACGAGGGGCACGCCGGAAACCGCGCCGGGGTTCAGAAAAGGGCGCGTTTATGCTCCCGGCCTGGCGCCCTCTCGCGACGGTCGCGCTGCTTCTGATCTGCGGAACCCCCGCCTTCGCGCTAGACGGCCATTGGCAGCCGCCCGGAATCCACCCGACGAGCGCAACCCTGGCGAGCGTGCTTGCCGCTCGCGACGCGGCAGCCGGCACCGCCAGCCCAGAGTACGCCCGGCGCGTCGAACGCTGGACACTTCAAGCCGGGCCAACCCAACTCGAAACGACCGTTACGGTGCGCGACGCCGACCTGCGTTTCCAGACCCGAATCGCCGGCGCGCTCTACGTTCAAGGGCGTGCGGCCGGCGTACGCTGGCGCCAAACCCCGAACGGCCTGGTGCGCCGGATCGGCGCCGACGTGCAAGGCGACGACCTCGATCGCTGGCCGCTGGCGCTGTTTCCGTATGCTGCCGCCGACTGTCGCTTGCTCGGCGAGACCGACGAGGCGCCGTTGCGCTACGTGGTGGAGTATCGCCCCGAGCACGACTCGCCGCATTGGTTCTTTTTCGACGCAGCTAGCGGGCGTCTGACCGAAGAGATCGAGCGCGAGGGCTCGCGCAACGTTGCGTTCAGGTTCTCCGTCTTCCGCCCGATCGAGGGAACTTTGCGGCCCTTTGCATGGCTCGTGAACGGCGCCGGCGGCGAGGCCGACGTCGCGGTCGCGACGGTTGACGTGCACGAAATTCCTCCGAGCGCCGTCGCCTTGCCGGCCTCGCGCAGCGACGCGCTCGCGGCCTTCGAGGGCGACTCCGCCGACGTCCCCGCCAGGTTCGTTCGCAACCGGATTCTGGTCGACGCCACCGTCAACGGCGAGCCGGGCGTCTTCATCCTCGACACCGGGACGACGCAGATCCTCATCGACGCGGGGGCGGCTCACCGGTTCGGCATCCAGACGACGCTCGGTCACGGCATCGTGCACGATCTTTCGACCGGCCCGGTTCACTTCAAAGACCTCGCCGTGCAGACGGCAGAGCTGACCCGGTTCGGCGCGGACGGCATCCTCGGCTTCGACTATTTTGCCGGCCACATCGTTCACATCGACTACGGGCTACACCGGGTCTCGTTTTCGCAGCGGGGCAGCTTCGTCGCGCCTGCCGAGGCGCGCAAATTCGCCGTCGACTACGCTGAGGGAATGCCGCTAGCAGCCGCCTCCGTTGGGAGCTTCTCGGCCAGCCGCATCGCACTGGATACGGGCTCGTCCAACGTGGTGCTGTTGCGCTACTTGCTCGAACACGGCGGCGCATCGCTAGCGGACCTCGGAATCCTCGAGCAGCAGCGCGTTCACACGGCATCCTACCTCGAGGGCACGATCGCGCTGCGGGATGCCGCCGTGCCGGAGATCGTGTTCGCAGGCGTTCGATTTCGCGACGATGCCGTCCAGCTCGAAGTGAGAAACACCGGCCCAGCCGTCGATTTTCCCATCGACGGCATCTTCGGTACGCAGGTGCTGGCCCAATTCGAGTGGTGGTTCGACTACGACGGCGGAGTCGCTTGGGTGCGTTTGGCGCAGGGCCTCAGTCCGGCTGCTGGCGGAAGGTCAGGTTGATGCGCTCGCCCGCGATGCGCGGGTTCTTGGCGACCCGATGTTCCCAGTTCGTCTGCGTGTCTCCGCGCATGACGAGCAGGTCACCGTGGTCGAGATCGATCGAAACGATCTTGGACCGCTCGCTCTTCGGCCGCAGGTCGAAGGCGCGCGTGGCGCCCAGGGTCAGCGACGCGATGACCGGCCGCTGCAGGTGATCGACTTCGCGATCGTGATGCCAGGCAACGCTGTCGTTGCCGGTGCGGTAGCGGTTGAGCAGGACG
>Ga0302314_10012154_pt1 | contig 14938 bp, 15 predicted proteins | sample III_Palsa_N2_3_FD_200533 | JGI IMG/M metagenome (GOLD analysis project Ga0302314, IMG submission 200533) | Peat permafrost microbial communities from Stordalen Mire near Abisko, Sweden - III_Palsa_N2_3 | ecosystem: Environmental > Terrestrial > Soil > Palsa > Peat permafrost | place: Sweden... | reverse complement strand
TTGACGGCGGATGTGCGACAGTTAACCTTAAGTCTAACGTATCGAATCCCATGGCAAAAAAGATCGCTCCTCCGAACTTCACCGACGCGCTGGCAACGCTCGCCGGACATCAATTTGATGTGTCCGCCGCCAAAGACGGTTCAGGTAACGGCGCTAAAGCCTTTCAGGTCCGCAAATACGGCGTTGCGGCGGAGATCGCGGCCGCGCCGGATGGGTCCACGCTGGTGCTGAAGCGGCCAGGCTGGCTGCTGGCGGGGGAGATTGCGCGCCTGGTGGACAAGGGATACCAGAAGTTCCTGAAAACGCCGAAGATGGAGATCCCGGCGTCTGCGGACCATCTGCGTGCCATCCACGAGTTCAGCGAAGAGCTCAATCAGGCAGCGGGAGCCACGAGTTTGTATAACGAATCGTTGGGCACGACCAGCGACCGCTATATGTATGACCGGGTGAAAGGGCGCGAGTAGAGCTGGACTACCACCACCAACGCTGCTCCAGCGGAATCTCATCACCCGGAATTGCCAGCATTACGAACAGGTCGTTCGGATCGGACTGTACCCCTGAGTAGCCGCTCTGGAACGAGAAGCTCGGAATCTGCCCGTTAGGCCCGGTATGCGGACACTGGGAAGGTTGCAGAACAGTCTCCGGATTGCACTGCCAGTAATAGTCCGGCACCACGTTGTAGAAGTACCAGCGCTCCCAGCTCCACGTCTCGTTCACCGTGTGCCCAGCCTGGATGCCAAACTGGTTGTAGTACAACTCGCCCAGCTCGCTTGCCGTGCCGTCGCAGTTATAGCCGATGTCCGGACCCGTACCGGAGGTCGGAATGGTGCAATCCGCGTTCTTGCCGCCAGCCACGGTCGTCGGAACATTCCACCCGGTGAGTCCCATAAATGGATGGGCAGGATTATTCAGCGCAGCAAGAAAGCTCGTCAGCGTCGCCTGGTTCATCGACCCGTCGGGATTGATGCCGCTGACATAGTAAGGGCTGTCCGGCTTCAACGTTGCCGCCAGGTTTGCATTCGCCAGATAGGCCACGTCGGTCACAGGATCGTAGATAAGCTGACGATCGAACCGCGGCTGCAGGGTTGGCCTCGCCGCATGCACCGTCGTATCCAGCCCAAGCCCCGGCAGGTTTTGGTCCGTGCACGTCTCCGGCACGGCTTCGCAGGCCGGAGTCGTGACCGGCACCGTCCCCGTCGTAGTCACGGATACCGGAAGAACGAACATGCTGTCGTAATGGCTCTCCGTGCCCTGAAACCCGTTCTGAAACCAGAAATCATTGCTGAAGCGCGGGGCGCCGGACTGTCCCGTCTGTGACCAGTACAGATACGGCTGAATGTTCCGGAAGAGAGAGTAGTTAGGACCATGCGACGTCACAATATTGTTGTGTGCGGTGCCGCCCAGAACGTTGTAAAACAAGTTCCCCAGCTCGCTGTACGGATAGCCCGGGTTACCCGGCACATTCTCGCCACAGTCGTAGGCAAAGTTAGTCACCAGCGAATCGCGAATTGAGCAACTCGTATCGTCAAAGATCGTGATCGGCAGGCTCCAGGTCGTGATCCCCAGATAAGCATTCTTGTTCAGCTTGTCGACGAACTCCGCCGCTGTGCTCAGCGCCATCGACCCATCCGGATTGATCCCCGGCACCCAGTACGGGCTGTCTGGACGCAGGCCTCCCGCGATATTCGCATCGGCCGGCCACGTCAGCGTCACCGTGCCGTACATCGGGGTGGTCACAGTCTCGATCACTGTCCGGCCATGATCGCCCGTGGTCACCGTCATCTGGGCGCTCGCCGCCTGCACGCCCAAAATCGTTGCGGCGAGAAAAATCAGCGTCTGAAATTGCTTCATCCCGGTCTCCTCCTAAGTGTTTCCTGTCTTCGAGAGGTGCGTCGGATATCTCCGCCGATTCCAGTTGAAAAAGTTGTATCCGGCTAAAGCGCAGCAAGTATCAGTTTTGGCTGTGCGCAAAGTCAAGGATGTTCAAGGGAACATCTCACTTGGTGCGCTCGCGTTGAAGTTCGCGGTAGGCTTCGCTTTTGCCGATGTTGCGGGCGCGGGCGACTTGCTTAAGGGCGTCTTTCTCGCTCAGCCCTTGAGTTTTCATGAGTTCGCGGACTTCGGCGGCAATACTCCTCGGCTTCTGTCCGGCAGACGCATCTGCGGGAACGGGTGCAAAGAGCAGGACGATCTCGCCGCGGACACTGGCGCGGGCAGCGAGCGTGGCGCGAATCTCGGCGACCGGGCCGCGCAGGAATTCTTCGTGCAGCTTGGTTAGCTCCCGCGCAACGACGACGTGCTGCGTCGGGCCGAAGATGGCTTCAACGTCAGCAAGTGTGTCGAGAATCCGGTGCGGCGCTTCGTAGAAAATCAGCGTGCCCTGGCTCTGGGAACCACGCGTGCGCAGGGCTTCGAGCGCGGTGCGGCGCTGGCCTTCCTTCGCCGGCAAAAATCCGTGGAAGGTGAAGGTTTCAGGGGTCGCCCCGTTGCCTGCTGGGCCGGTTCCTGCCAAGCCGCTGGCGATGAGCGCACTGATGGCGGCATTCGCACCAGGAATGGGGAAGACGGGTACGCCCGCCGCGATGGCTGCCAGCGCGATCTGGCCGCCCGGGTCGGCGATGCCGGGAGTGCCTGCGTCGCTGACCACCGCAATACGCGCGCCGGCCTTCAGCGCGGTGGCGAGTTCCGTGGCGCGGCCGGCCTCATTGTGCATGTGGTAGCTGACGGTAGGCGTGCGGATGTCGAAGTGGTTCAACAGCTTCTGCGTCTGGCGCGTGTCCTCGCACGCAATTTTGTCTACGGATCGCAGCACCCGCAGGCCGCGAAGTGTAATGTCCTCAAGGTTGCCGATGGGCGTGGCGACGAGATAGAGGCCGGGTGCAAGGGGTCGGTCTTCCTGACGATCCTGATCCGTGCTCATCCGCGTTTATCCGTGGTGGGTTGTGCCGTGATTCCAGCGCTAGGACTCTTCAACGCGTTTCATGCGCCGGCTCTGATTCAGCAGGCCCATGGACTGCGAGAGATTTTGCGGTGTCACGATGCCGACGATGCGCTCGCCCTCCATCACCGGGACAAGTTGCGCGCCTTCTTCGCCCATGATGCGGCGCAACGTTTTGACCAGCGAGTCATCGGGCAGCGCGGTCTGGAAGCTCCGTGTCATCACGCCCTGCACATAGCTATTGCCACTGGTGGCCAGCGCTTCGAGGATATTCTGGCGGGAGACTGCGCCAACCAGGTTGCCTCCGCGCACCACGGGAAACACGTCCTGCAGCGTGTGGACGGCGCGCTGCAGCGCGTCTTCGAGCGTGTCCGATGCGGAGAGCGTGCTGAACTGCGTCAGCATGACATCGCGCATGCGGACCGTGTCGACATCGTTCTGCACTAGCAGCCCCTGGTTCTCCATATGCGCACCGATGAGCACAAACGCGCCCATGATGACAAGCCAGAGATTTGCCAGCAAGAGTCCCGCGATAACCAGTGCGATGGCGATCCACTGGCCCAATCCGCCGCCCAGGCCGAAGCCGAGGCCTGCGCCGAGCTTTGCGCCGGCCGCAGTGCGGCGCCGATCCTTGCCGTCGGGCGCGCCGTCGGTACGGCTGCGGAAGACCCGTCCGCCATCCAGCGGAAGCGCGGGCAGAAGATTGATGGCGCCGAGCAGAATGTTGAGCCACATCATGGCGCGCAGCAGGTGCGACGGGGCAATCCATGGGCGCTCGGTGAGATTGATGCCGGGAGTGGACGCGAGCACCAGGCCACCGATCAACAGGCCGAACACTATGCTGGCGAGAGGGCCTACGACGGCCATGCGGCGCTGCATACCGGGCTCGGCGGCGCGCTCGGTCGCTTCGAGGGTGGCGTAGGTCATCAGACCGCCGGTAGGCAGAAGAAGGATTCCGCGCAGCTCCAAGCCGTACCACGCGGCTGCGAGCGCGCGGGCCAACTCGCGCACAGCGACGGCGAGCAGCAGCAGAAGCCACAGCGCCAGCACGCGCCCGCTGTTCGAGCCCGCAATGGAGCCGACCGCGATCGCCATCGCGAGCAGGAGCAGGAAGAACGCATGAATGCGTACCTCTACTCCGAATAACCGGCCTATGGGAAAACTCCATCCGCGCATCGCTCCATTGTATCCGCTCGCAGTTTCGCCGAGCGCCAAGGGAGGAAGAACCGGCCACGGATCACACGGAGGACAACGAATAGGACGAAAACGGATCACAAGAACCGAGCGAACGGCCAAGAGCCTGAATTAAATCGGTTTTTATCCGTGTTCATCCGTGCGAATCTGTGGTCGGTCGTTGTGGTTGCGGCGATAATCTTCTGATGCGCGTTATCGCAGGAGCATATCGCTCGCGGCAGTTGGTCGCGCCGCGGGGCACAGAGACCCGGCCCACCAGCGACCGGCTGCGCGAAACACTGTTCAACATTCTGGCGACGCGGATTCCTGGATGCCGATTTGCCGACCTGTACGCTGGCACCGGCGCAGTGGGAATCGAGGCGATCAGCCGGGGTGCGGAGCAGGTGTGGTTCACGGAGAAGGCTGAAAGCGCTCTGGCGGCTATCCGCGAAAATCTCAAGGCGTTGAAGATCGCACGCGGCTACACGGTGGAGGAACGCGGGACCGGGGCGCTGCTGGAGCGGCTGGCGAAGTCGGCGCAGAAGACGCTTGACGGTGCCGAGCCAGCGCGGTCCGGCGTGCTGCTGAACCTCGTCTATCTCGACCCACCCTGGGAGGCCGAGGCGGAGTATGCGAGCACGCTGCAGTTGCTCGGCAGCGCGCGCGGGCGGGCGATGCTTGCCGTGAATGCGCTGGTGATTGCTGAACACAGCAGCAAGACGCCGCTTGCGGAGCGCTATGGCGAACTGGTGCAGACTCGCACGCTTAAGCAGGGCGATGCAGCGCTCAGTTTCTATGCTGTGGCAGCCGAGTAGGGCCGCTAAAATCCGCCGCCGGTGTGCGCGCCAGTGCGAAGGTCGATAGAGAATTCGATCTCCTTGTCGGTGGGCATGTTCCAGCCGAAGCCTTGGAGCGCTGCAGCGCGATTCGCGTCCCCCCCGACACCGACTCCGACTCCGACGATGCGGATACCTTCCCAACTCAACCGTGCGGTCTGCCACGCCAGGCCTTCCCTGCCCCACGCGACCATCGCATGGAAACCCACGAAGACGAGTAGGCCGTGCTCCGAGAGTACTAGAACTTCCGCGACAGGCTTAAGCGGGATATGGGTCGAGCGCTCAGGCGCGGCGGTGTCGATGACGTAAGCGTAGCCGCCCGCGACGGCGCACAGTTCCTGCGGGTTGGGGCAGGCAAAGATCCCGGTGGGCATCGACGGATCAGTGAACCCGAGGGCGCAGGTTGCCAAGAAGGTCCCACCAGCCGCGGGTTGCACCTGCACCAGCAGCGCGCCGCGAGCCAGCGCATCTTCTTCGCCCGCAATCTGCTGCGGGTAGGTGAACTGACGCGCAGGCGCGATCAGCGGTGGCCTGGCAAGCACCTCGGCGCGCCAATCATGGGCAAAGCTCAGCATGTCGTCGCCGAGCGGCATCAGCGCACCGCAGCGGCTGGCAGCCCATCGAGCGCCTGGGCGATGTCGGCGAGCAGGTCGTCGATGTGCTCGAGGCCGGCGCTCAGTCGGATAAAGCCTTCGGGCACGGCGTCGCCCCCCCAGCGCGCGCGGCGCTCGGCGCAGGTGCAGGTGCCGCCGAAGCTGGTTGCCTCGGTGATCAGCTTGGCCTTCGAGAAGAAGTTCTCGGCGGCAGCTTTGCCGGCGAGGTGGAAGCTGAGCACGCAGCCGAAGTACTGCATCTGGCGCGCGGCGATGGCGTGGCCCGGATGCGTGGGCAGCCCGGGGTAGAGCACGTCGTGAACCTCGGGCCGCGTGGTTAGAAACTCGGCGATGCGAAGGGCGTTCTCGCAGCTTCGTTCCAATCGCAGCGGCAAGGTGCCGATGGAGCGCAGTGCGAGCCACGCCTCCATCGGGCCGAGAACGCCGCCCATCAGCGTGCGCCATTCCTCGATCTTCTGCAGCAACTCGCGATCGCGGCAGGCAACATGGCCAAGCAGAATATCGCTGTGGCCGGTCATGGATTTTGTGTCGGAGGCGACGGAGTAGTCCGCGCCGAGCGCGAGCGGGCGCTGGCCGAGCGCAGTTGCGGTGGTGTTATCGACAGCGACCAGCGCGCCGGCTCGGTGGGCGCGTTCGCAGAGCGCGGCTATGTCGCAGACCTCCATGGTGGGGTTCGAGGGTGTCTCGATCCAGAGTAGCCGCGCGCCATCGAGGTGTTCGCCCTGAGCGTTGCCGGCGGTGGGTGCGAGCCGGATCACGATACCCATCTTGGCGAAGTAGTCCTGCATTAGCACTCGCGCGGCGAAGTAGGCGTTCTCCGGCAGCACGGCGATGTCGCCCGGACGCAGCACAGCGCCGAAGACGGACGCGCAGGCGGCCATACCCGAAGCGAAGACCAGCGAGGCGGCGCGATAGCTCTTGCCGGCGTCCGCGTGGCCTGTGGCGTATTGGCCAGATTCCATCTGTGCGAGGGCTTTCTCGAGCGCCGTCCACGTGGGATTGTGCGAGCGCGCGTAGCTGTAGAGCGCTTCGGCCGGATCGCCCGGCGTATGGTAGGGCGCGGCGAAAACAGGGCTGGGGTGCAGGGGATCACCCATGACCACGCGGGTCAGGGTCGAACGAATGATCTTGGTCGAATCATGCATAGGAAGAAATTTGGACAACGTCGGAACAGGGTCGTGGCAACTCGCGCGGAAAACCGCACATCTGATTGCCCAGTTCAAGATTGACGGGATGCACGCATCTTCCCGCACCGGACGATTTCGGGGAGACAGGAAGAGAGTCCCGCCAAGTCTCCAAACCCATCTTATCGTCAACCACCACTGCGGAAGCCAGCGCAGTTAAGGAGTCGTGCCATGGATAGCAAGAACACCGCAGTTTTTGGGATTTACGCCACACCCACAACCGCTGAGAACGGGGTCGATCACCTGCTCTCTCTCGGCTTCACCAACTCGGCTATCTCCGTCCTGATGCCGGACGACGAATCGACCCGCGCGTTTGCGCACGAGAAGAAGACCAAAGCACCCGAAGGAACGGCCGCGGGCGTGACCACAGGAGGCGTCATCGGCGGCACGCTTGGCCTGCTGGCCGGTATTGGAGCGCTTGCGATTCCCGGCATCGGCCCGCTGATTGCAGCAGGTCCGATTGTGGCAGCGCTGGCGGGTATCGGCGCAGGCGGCGCGGTTGGGGGCGTCGTCGGAGCGCTTGTCGGCATGGGCATTCCCGAGTACGAGGCGAAGCGTTTTGAAGGCGCAGTGAAGGGCGGAGGCACGTTGCTCTCCGTGCACTGCGACACCTCCGAACAAATATCCGTCGCCAAGCAGGCTCTGCGGGACACCGGAGCACGGGACATATCCGCCACCGGCGAGGAGAGCTCGCCCAGGAAATCCACGGACATAGCAGCCTGACGTACGGGCCGTCCTTCGGGAAAAGGCTGCTACCGAGTTTGTTTTGCCTTCGCTGTTGCGAAAGCAAGCCGCCCCGCCGGGAGACTCTGGCGGGGCGTTTTTGTGACTGGCGATTCAGCGCGCCGATTTCAGCGTGAGCGGGCAAAGTGTTCCCAGCCGGCGGGCCGGAGGGTGCGGCTGTGGCCGCTCGGATCGGCGATCGAGATCTTGCTTCCCGGCACCAGGCTGCCAATGCGGGTAATGCCAACCCCGGCAATGCTGCGCGGGACACTAGCGGACAGCGGAGCGGCGAACAGAAGCTCGTAATCTTCGCCGCCATTGAGAGCGAATTCGAGTGCGCGGCCTGAGCCAGCCTTCTGAGCCAGCGGATGAATCGGAAGCGCAGCGGTGGATATATCCGCGCCCACGCCGGACTCGCGGCAGAGGTGTGCGAGGTCGGTCGAGAGGCCGTCGCTGAGGTCGATCGACGCGGTCGCGAGGCGTCGGCGTGCGAGGGCGAGACCGGCACCGATGCGCGGCTGCGGAAAGAGCTGAGGATGCGCCGATAAGTCGGGTGGCCCATCCTTTCCAGCCTTATAGGAGGGGGGGGGTCGCTTGCTGCTGCCGCGCCGTCCCAACTCAGCAAGTTCGGCCGCTGCGCCTCCCAACTCACCGGTGACGTAGAGCGAATCGCCCGCGCGGCCCCCGATCCGCCTTAGCGCGCGCCCGGCTGGGGCCGAACCGATCAGGACGATGTCCGCCAGCACCAGCCCGTCGGGCGACTCGGACGTATCGCCGCCGGCCAGGGGGACGTGGTGGTGTCCGGCAAGGGCGCGCAGGCCGGCGAAGAAGCGCTCGACCCAGCGGCGCCCGGCTCGCGTGGCAAGCATCTCGGATGGCAGGGCAAGCGACAGGAACGCCGCCAGCGGCCGTGCACCCATGGCAGCCAGATCGCTGAGGCCGCGCGCAAGGGCGCGATGCCCGACCGACTCCGGTGGGTGCCAGTCGCGGCGAAAGTGGCGGCCTTCGAGCGAAAAGTCGGTGGTGACGAGGATCTCGTGGCCCCTGGGCGGCCGCAGGATGGCGCAATCGTCGCCGATGCCAAGGACAACGCCAATCCCCTTGCCCCGGCGCCCGGCCGCACCTGCGGCATCGGAACGGATGCGTTCGATCAGCGCCAGTTCGCCCATTCTTTTCTTCATCGTGAGGCCAAGCATAAACCCGCGCAGGACATCGCCTAAAAGCCTGGAGCCGCCGGATAGCGAAGAAACGGTGAAACCAACACCCGCGAGGGCGAATACGGAATTCCTACAACTTATTCGGGACATTAGCGGCGAAATCGGTTTGCGTTCCCCGGTGGTGACTGTTAAACTCTAAGTAACGTCCAAGAAGGATGGAGCAAGCCGGTAGGCAATCGCAAATGGCGATTGTAGAAGTCGATTCGCCTGGCTCACATCTCTCCGTGCCGATCCGGCCGCAAACTCCCCAGCGGCTAAACGGTCAATTTCAGGACGCAGGTTCCCAGTTTGACTTCGAAGCGCTTCAGTCTGAAAAAACGCCATTACATTCTCCTTGTCAGTCGCGACGAGAATGGCAATGTGCGCAAGCTGCCGATCCCGCTCCACTACGCGTATGTGTTTGTCGCGGTGGCGGTAATTGGGGCGTTCACGGTAACCGGGCTGGCAGGCTCTTATTCCCGAATGCTGATCAAAACGGCCCGCTTCAACCAGTTGCGCAACGATCACGACACGCTGCAGAAAGACTATGCGCACCTAGAGATGCAGGCGCGCCAAAAGGATGTGCAGGCCGCATCGCTCGGTTCGCTGGCCACCGAGATCTCAGCGCTGTACGGGCTGACCGCGAGCAAACTCGCCGCGCCCATGGGCCATCTGAGGTCGAATCCGACCGACAAATTCGCGGCAGCGAAGGCAGCCAATGGCGCACTGATCACCGAGACCGCCTCCAGCTTCACGGACGACAGCTATTACAAGTCGCTGGACACCTTCTACAGTCTGCGCAATTCGGCCATCAGCGGCTCCGCAACCCACGCGATCGCCGGCCCTTCCGGACTGGGCTCGATCTCTGGCTTCGGCGATACGGATGTGTCGATCGACGCGCCGTCCTTGTGGCCGGTGGTCGGGCCCATCCGCAGCAGCTTCGGCCAGCGTGAAGATCCGGTGACGGGCAACGGAGAAGGCGAGTTCCACACCGGCATCGACATCTCGGCTCCCATCGGCACGGCGATTCGCGCGACCGCCGACGGCACGGTGAAGTCGGCTGAGATGGCGAGTGGGTACGGGCGCGAGGTGATTCTCGACCACGGCCACGGAATGGAGACCTGCTACGCGCATATGTCAGGATTCGCGGTGATGCCCGGCGAGACGGTCGTCCGCGGCCAGGTCATTGGCTACGTCGGTGTCAGCGGCCGCACCACCGGCGCGCACCTGCACTACGAGGTCCGCATCCGCAACACGCCGGTAAATCCCTACAAATATATGCGTACCACCATAGCGGGACTGGGCACCGCAGCAGGATCCGAGTAAGCGCGCTGCAGACGAAAATTGAAGCCCCATGTCTCGCGTTGGAGACATGGGGCTTTTCACTTCTGCAGGCTATTTGCCTGTGTAGGTGACGTGCCATACCGATCGGCTGCCATCGTCCGTAACGAACAGAGAGCCGTCGCTGGCCACTGCCACCCCTACGGGACGGCCCCAGACCTGGCCGTCGGGCGTGACGAAGCCAGTGAGGAAGTCGTCGTACTCGCCCGTGGCTTTGCCGTCGTGCAGGGGGATGCGGATGACTTCGTACCCCGCGCGGTTCTTGCGGTTCCAGCTTCCGTGCTCGGCCGCAAAAGCATCACCGTCGTAGTCGGCCGGGAACTGCTCCTTATGAGTGGGATAAAAGACCATCTCCAGCGAGGCCATGTGCGGCTGAACCAGCACGTCAGGTGTGATCACCTTGGACGACATGTCGGCGCGTTTGCAGTTCTTGGCCTGCTCGGCGGTCAGCGACGTGGTCAGTTGCGGGTCGGGGCCGGTGCCCCTGGCGCAGGGCTGCGGCAGCCGCGGGTCCTGGTGGCCCCCCATGTAGTACCAGGGCCAGCCGAAGAATCCGCCCTCAGGCACACTCGTCACGTAGTCCGGAACCAGGTGGTTGCCGAGGTTGTCGCGCTCGTTGGTGGAGCACCAGAGTGAACCCGTGACCGGGTTGATGGCCTCACCCACGCAGTTGCGGATGCCATGCGCGTAGACCTCGACGAATTTGCCCTCGGGGGTGTACTCCAGCACATCGGCGCGATGCAGCTCTTTGGGATCCCGGCCGCCACCACTCCGCTCGTAGTCAGTGTCTGGGTCAGTGGCATTCGAGCCGGAGCCCACCGAGACGAGCAGGTGCTGGCCGTCCTTCGAGAAGACGACGTCCCGGGTCCAGTGTCCGCCGCCAGTGAGCTGAGCGTAGCCGGGAATGTCGGGAACGATGGTCTCTGCCGGGCCGGTAGCGTGAAGATCGCCTGCGTGATACGGGAAACGCTGAACCGTGGTGGCGTTGCCGATATAGACGTACTTCGGGTTGTCAGCGGGGTAGAAGGCGATGCCGAAGGGATGATCGAGCCCGGTGGCGAAGGTAGCGATATGGGCGGCCTTGCCGTCGGGACCAACTCCACGGAGGACGATGACCTCGCCGGCGCCGGAGTCAGACAGGAAGAGGTCGCCGTTGGGGGCCACGCGGACAAGGCGCGGCTCGGTGAAGGTGCCACTGCTGCGAGTCATGTGCTCGACGTTGTCGGCGCGCTGCATGGGCGTGGTATCGCCGCCGGCGTAGAGGGTGACCTTGAAGCCCGCGGGCGCGATGGGCCATGCGTTCGCGGGACGCGCAATGACATGGGGCTGATTGCTGACCGCCTCGTCGGGGTTGGGCGCGGGAAGATCGGCGACGGTGATCTTGTGGCGGACGCCCGGGCTCTGCTGGTTCCAGTCGGTGAAGGCGGCCTGCCCGGTGAGCGTCGCCTGCGCGCCCGCCGGCATGCTGAGAGCCGCGAAGCCGGAAATTCCAATGGACAAAAGTGCGACGCCGGAAACGCGGGTCGCGTGGGATGCCTCGGCTCGTCTACGCATGCTGAAGTGGTTCTCCTTGAAGATCGGATGATACGCGTTTCAAGTTAATAGGATGGACCGACAAAGGGAATCGTTACATGCAGCCCGACTCAAGAATGTGGCCCGACTCAATAGGCAATTATGCAACCGCAGAGGGGGCGCTGCGGAACTTCCGCGCCGCTATCACCGTGAGCACAAGGAAGATCACCAGAACCACGACCTGCGCGATCTGGAACGGCGGTTCCGACTGCGTGGGCGCCAGCGCATGCAGCGCGGGCACTTTCTCAAAGAGCTGCACAATCAGGATAAAGACGTTGAGATAGAGCGAGATTGCCGCCGTAATGACGAAGGTCGTTCGCCCCGCACCGGCCAGGTGAAACAGGTAGAGCGCCGCGATGGCCACGGCCAGCATCACCAGCGAGACGATTCCGATCTTGATGCCCGGCGTGACGCCCTTGAACGGGAACAGAAAGCCGGTGACGCTGGTAAGCACCGTGGTCAGCAAAAACAGACCGTTCCAGAAGTGGAGGAGCTGACCGGAGATCAGCCCAAACAGGACGATCAATCCGGTCCCAATGCCGATCAGGCTGATGGCTACATGCATTGCGGTGAACGTGGAGAGACTCATACCCAAAATCATAGTGGCAGGTCCTTTCGTCGGATTTTGTTGGGCCCGGTATGGGTGAAGACGCTGGAGAGCCGGCGGAAGACGCTTGAATCGATCCAGACGGCAATTATGGACGGGCAGACGCTACTTCGCCAAATCCATCGGCCCCACAAAGATGATGAAGAAAGGGCAAGAGGACGCTGAAAACGGCCTAGAGGGTGCTGAAAGTAGGCCTTTTCGCTAAAGGCACGGATTTATACGTGCATTTAACCCTTCATAAATTAGAGGGGCTTTAGCCCATGAGGTCACCGTGTGCGGTTGCCAAATGCTTTTTCAGCGCCCTTATGGCGCTGGCGCATTGGCCCCTGACTTATCCGAGGCGAATGGCTCCGAGCTAGCCGCGTTTACGGGCGCTACCAGCTTCTTCAGCAGTTCCAGCGGCAGGCTGGCAGTCAACACCGCGCGGTCCTTGTGCGGTTCGATCTTGAGCGACGAAGTGAACTCTCGGACGGCCGCTGCATCCGGCTTGTCAGCCTGCGCCGAAACCTTCGGCTGGATCGCCTGAACCAGATGAACGAGGTTGCCGAGAGCTTCCGCGGATTGCGCGGCCTCTTCCTCGGTTGGGGCGATCTGTTCGACCCTCAGGTGCAGCGCTCCAACCCCGTAGCGCAGGCTGGCGACAAACGTCGTGTCCTCCGGCAGAGGGAGTTGCAGCCCGAAGACGGTAATGCGTCCGCGCTCGGAGAACGGCAGGCCGACATGGCCGATGCCCCACGCGCTCGAGAGCAGAGGCACATCGCGGTAGCGCGCCGCCAGCAGCGACGAACCGGCAAACGGAGACGCCGACGCGCGATAGCGGTCGAGCATCGCATGAATCTGCTCCGGCGTGGGCATGTTCGACGCGGCAATCGTGTCGTACCCAAGCTGCGCGATGCGCAACTGGCGACCCTCGATAGGGATGGCGAAGACGGTGTGGCCGGCGTAATCTTCCTCCGAGGTCGCGATGCCGCGCAGGTAGCGGGCCAGCCGCGCGCCGTCGAAGCGGCCCTCGAACACCTCGGAGTAGGCAACCGGACCGTTGGGGCCGTTGGGGTCGTCCATGCGGTGCAGCGCGAACGCCGCAGCATCCAGATCGCGCTCGGGGACGATGCCCGTGGCATCAACGAAATGCTGGTAGTCCGGGCTGCGCGCAACTGCTGAGCGGTCGAAGTGAGTCGCCGCTCGCAGCGGCCGCAGATTGACGTAGAGAATTGCGTCCGACTCAGGCAGCAGCCGCGCGGCTTCCGGCGGCGCCGTCTTGCGCAGCCAGACAGCAACGATCAGCGCGGCCACCAGCGCCAGCATCAGAAGCAGCGAGTACCGCGTGCGTTTACGCATCGAGGATGATTTTACGCTGTTGCCCGCGCCCGAATGGGTCCGTTTCCGCCGGTGCCCTACTCGGAGATGGCAAACGTGTAAATCTTGCCGCCGTTGGTGACGTTGCCCGTGCCCGGCGGAAGGATGCCGTACTCTGCGCCCGGCGTCTCCATCCCCAGCGTGAACTGGTACGTGTGCGGCGCGGTCTTCACCGGTTTGAAGGCCACCTCATCGCGGTCTGCCCCGCCGGTCGAGTGGATGACGCCTCCAGTCAGAACACGGAACTCGCGGCTGTTGGAATTGAGCCGGAAGCGCAGAAGATCGTACTCCGCAATGTCTACCCCATCCGGTGCATAGACGAGGAACTCGATCGGGCGCGGCAGCAGCAGCTTCGATTCGCGGCCGTTGATATGGCCGTTCCTGTCTTCCTTGACGATGCCGTGTGTGAGCGTGGACTTCACAAAGCCGCCCGACTTGATGTGCACGATCTCCGGCTCGATCGCCTGCCACTTGCCGTTTCGGTCCTTGTAGTAGACGCCAATCTCGTTGACATCGGACAGCACGACCTGCTGCTCCGTCCCCGTAATCTGCACGCGGCCCTTATTGACCATCGCCGTGATCACGCGTTCCGATATTCCCGCCCCCTTTAGCGCGACCAGCGAGTCGGCGTCCGTCGTGTATTGCCCCGGCTGAGAGCCAATGGTCTGCACAATAAGGTCGTCGCTGAGTCCGGCCTTGGCCATGCGGAGGACCGAGTCGTTGGTCATCTTCGCCTGCATTACCTTAGGCACAGGCAGCGGGCCGGCTCCTGCGCATGCAGCAACGCCGGAGATACAAGGCACATCAACCACAGCAGATACAGCCGGACGGACATAGAACAGGTCTCCAGTTCGCGGAAACGGATCGCCAACCATCCTATAGGACGTGCGCTCGGATAGGAGGTTTACAGTCGCCCGTGCAGCGTCCCCAGCGCAAGGCTGTTCGGCGTTGCCCCGCCCCAGCGCCTATGCTAAAGTTGAGTCTTGCGGCGCACTTTTGCGCAGGCATGCCTGCGCGGTCGATTCGCGGTTCGCGGGGTGTGCTTCGGGGGGCTCGTCGCAAAGCTGTCTTCGGCTTCGGGCTGCGGTTTGGCTCCTGGCAGGACTTGGGCTCAAGGCTGTCTTGGGCTGGCGTAGCTCAGTTGGTAGAGCATCTGATTTGTAATCAGAGGGTCGGGGGTTCAAATCCCTTCGTCAGCTCCACTCACACCGCCGGCCTCAGGAAGCTCAGGTTCCAGGTCGCACGAAGCGGCAAACGTTGGACGGATTTGGTTGTACTGCCTGCCGGTTCCGGCTCGCAGACCTCACACCACTCCCTCAAGGCAATCTCCCGCACGATTCGTACGTGAATCGGCGATGGGGTCTGTAGCCTGGAGGCAAGTGCTGAGTCCTGCTCCCC
>Ga0302314_10012149_pt1 | contig 14940 bp, 13 predicted proteins | sample III_Palsa_N2_3_FD_200533 | JGI IMG/M metagenome (GOLD analysis project Ga0302314, IMG submission 200533) | Peat permafrost microbial communities from Stordalen Mire near Abisko, Sweden - III_Palsa_N2_3 | ecosystem: Environmental > Terrestrial > Soil > Palsa > Peat permafrost | place: Sweden... | reverse complement strand
GGGGGGGGGGGGGGGGGGGGCATCGCCGGCGCCATCGTCGCGCCGCGTCTGGCGAGGCTGCTCGGCGCGGGGCCGGCGATCATGTTAGCGGCAGCGGGCGCGGCGCTGTTCACCCTCCTGATCCCGTTGGCGCCGCCACGCCCCTATCCGGGCATGGCCTTCCTGGGCGCGGCCCAGGTGTTCGGCGACGCCCTGGCGGTGGCCGCCGCGATCCTGGCCGCCAGCCTGCGCCAGACCCTGCTGCCCCAGGCGGTGCTCGGGCGGGTGGCGGCGACCTTCCAGGCCGTCGGCGGCGGCATGGCGGTAGTCGGCGCGCTGGCCGGCGGGGTGCTGGGCGGCCTGTTCGGCCCGCGCGCGGCGCTGTTCATCGGCGCGGCCGGCCTGCTGATCGGCCCCTTGGTGGTGGCGCTGTCGCCGCTTCGCCGCTATCGGGAAACGCTGTAACGAAAGACGCTGAGTGACCAATGAGGCGCCTCGGATGAGCCGGACCCCCACACCCAGGCTTTGGGACATCAGCCAGCCGCTGCGGCCGTCCCTGCCGGTCTGGCCGGGTGATACCGCGTTCGTCTCGCGTCCGCGTTGGACGATCGGCGAGGGCTCACCCGTCAATGTGGCGAGTTTCGAGACCTCGACCCACGCCGGAACCCACGCCGACGCGCCGCTGCACTATGACCCGGCTGGCGCCGGCGCGGGGGAGGTCGGCCTGGACGCCTATATCGGACCTTGCAGCCTGGTCGACGCGCGCGGTTGCGGGGCGATGATCACGCGAGACTTTGTGTCGACGCTGGCCGAATTGCCGTCACGGGTGCTGTTTCGCACCTATGCGCGATTTCCCCACGACACCTGGCGGTCGGATTTCACCGCCGTCGCCGCGGACGCGATCACGCTGCTGGCCGAGATGGGTGTGCGGCTGATCGGCGTGGATGGACCTTCCCTCGATCCGCAGGACTCCAAGACCATGGACGCGCACCACGCTGTGCTCGCCGCCGATATGCGAATCCTGGAGGGGCTGGTGCTGGATGACGTCCCGCCCGGCGACTACGAGCTGATCGCCCTGCCGCTCAGGCTCGTCGGCCTGGACTCCTCCCCGGTGCGGGCGGTGCTTCGGGCGCTTGGCGCATGACGTCGAGCCTGGAACACGCCCGCGCGATGGACGCCCGCGATCCGCTGCGAGCCCTGCGCGACCGGTTCATCCTGCCGGCGGGCGTCATCTATATGGACGGCAATTCGCTGGGCCCGTTGCTGAAGGCCGCGCGCGATCGGATGGCCCACGCGGTCGAGGTCGAGTGGGGCCAGGGCCTGGTGCGCAGCTGGAACGACGCGGGCTGGATCGGCGCGCCGCAAAGGATCGGCGGCAAGATCGCCCGCCTGATCGGGGCGGCGTCGAACGAGGTGGTGGTCGCGGATTCCACCTCGGTCATCCTGTTCAAGCTGCTGGTAGCGGCGTTGCAAGCCCGCCGGGGGCGCAAAGTGATCCTGACCGAGACTGGCAATTTCCCGACCGATCTCTATGTCGCCCAGGGCGTGGCGGCCAGCCTGCCGGACGTCGAGGTCAGGGCCGTGGCTTCGGCGGATGTCGCGGCGGCGATCGATGACGGCGTCGCCGTCGTCATGCTGACTCACGTCCACTACAAGACCGCCGCGCGCCACGACATGGCCGCCATCACCGCCCGGGCCCACGCGGCGGGCGCGCTGGTGCTGTGGGATCTCAGCCATTCGGCCGGCGCCGTTTCAGTTAATCTGCGTGCGGACGATGTCGATCTGGCGGTCGGCTGCGGCTACAAGTTCCTCAACGGTGGGCCAGGCGCGCCGGCCTATGTGTTCGTCGCCGAGCGGCTGCAACAGGCTCTGCAATCGCCGATCACCGGCTGGATGGGTCATGCCGCGGCGTTCGCGTTTTCGGACCAGTTCGAGCCGGCGGAGGGGATGCCGCGCTGGCTGACCGGCACGCCGCCGATGCTGAGCCTGCTTGCGCTGGAGGCGGGGGTCGACCTGCACCTGACGGTCGATCCGAGCGCCTTGGCCGCCAAGAGCCGCGACCTGTGGGACCTGTTCGTGGAACGCCTGGAGGCGCGCTGCGCTGACCATGGGTTCGACCTGATCACCTCGCGCGACGCCGACCGCCGGGGCAGCCACGTCTCGGTCACGCATCCTGAAGGCTACCGCATCATGCAGGCCCTCATCGCGCGTGGCGTGATCGGCGATTTCCGGGCGCCGGACGTGCTGCGCTTCGCCGTTACCCCGCTGTACCTGGGATTTGAGGATGTCTGGCGGGCGGTGGAAATTGTCGCCGAAGTGATGGAGACCGATGCTTGGCGCGCGCTGCCGCTACTGGCCGCGGGCCGGGTAACGTAGAAGGGGATGGAATGGGGGGTTCGATCATGAAAGATTTGTTCCGTGGCTTCGGCCTGCTGGCTGGCGCGTTTGTGGCGTTCCTCCTGGTCTCGTCGGCCAGCGCCGCGGAGCCGGCCGCCAGGGCGCCGTTGATCCTGATCTCCATTGATGGGTTTCGCGCCGACTATCTGGATCGGGGTTTCAGCCCCAATCTGTCGGCGCTGGCGGCCGGCGGCGTGCGGGCCGAGCGGATGATCCCGGCCTTTCCCTCGATCACCTTCCCCAACCACTACACGCTGGTGACCGGCCTCTATCCCGACCACCACGGCATCGTGAACAACACCTTCGAGGACCCCAAACTTCCTGGTGTGTTCAAGATGTCGAGCAAGGAGGAGGCCTGGTGGGACGAGGCGACGCCGATCTGGGTCAGCGCCGAGCGTCAGGGCGTCGCCACGGCGACCATGTTCTGGCCCGGCTCGGATACGGCGATCCACGGTGTGCGGCCCCAGCACTGGGAGTTGTTCAACGCGGCCGTTTCATCCGACGAGCGCGTCGACAAGGTGCTGGGCTGGCTCGATCTGCCGCCTGCCCAGCGGCCGAAGTTCCTGACCCTCTATTTCAATCTTGTCGACACCAACGGCCACATCTTCGGACCGGACTCGCCTGAGGTGGGCCAGGCCATCGCCAAGACCGACGCGGCGATCGGCCGGCTGACCGGGGGGCTGAAGGCCCGGGGGATCGCCGCCGACCTGATCATCGTCGCCGATCACGGCATGGCCGCGACGGCGTCCGAGCGGACCATCGTGCTGGACGACCTGATCGATACTTCGGCCGTGCATATCGTATTTGACGACGCGGTGTCCGGCATCGATATCCCGAACACGCCGGTGGGGCAGGCGGCGCGAACCAAACTGCTCGCCGCGCACGACCACATGACCTGCTGGAACAAGGCTGACATCCCCGCGCGCTTCCACTACGGCGCAAATCCGCGAGTGCCGGACGTGATCTGCGCGGCCGAGGTCGGCTGGCTGATCGAAACGCGCGAGGGCCTGGCTAAGCATCATTTCCCGCTGCGGGGCGAGCATGGCTACGACAATCAGGATCCGCGTATGGGCGCCCTGTTCATCGCCAACGGCCCGGCGTTCAGGCGCGGCTTGGTGGTAAGACCTTTCCCCAACGTGGATGTCTATCCGATGATGACCAGGATGCTGGGGCTGAAGGCGGAGCCGAATGACGGAAGTTTCGCTGAGATAAAACCGATCCTGGCGCGGTGAGGAGCGGGCTCCCTCAAGCCTCTCGCCGCGTATAGTCCACCCCCGATAGCACCGCCCGCTGGGGGCGGCCCGCCTCGATGGCGTCGAACTGGATTCGCTCCGGCGACCAGTCGTTGTCGCCCACGCGGTAGGACCCGTCTCGCAGCGGCGTCAGCGGCATCGCGCCGTCCACATATAGCCGCTCGCCCTGCGCCAGGATGGTGAACCCGCCGCGCCAGGGATCGTCGCTCTCGTATCGTCCCGTCAGGGCGCTGACCGCCGGCGAGGTGGGTGCGGTGAAGGCGACGTTGAAATGGGCGTCGTCGCGCACGAACTCGGTCTCGCCCCACCAGACCCGCTCGACCCGCCGCTCGCGCCGGCTGAACACGAAACCGTCGGGGGTTGCGGCGGGGTCCTTGGCGATCAGTATGTCCTCGCCCGCGACCTCCAGGGGGATCGAACGGCCGTCGACATAGGCCACCAGGACGCCGGACAGAGTCGGATGGATTTCCATCCGCCGCCCGGACTTCGTCGCATAACTGCCGCGCCGGTCGTCGGCCGCGTCCATCGTCGGCTGTACGGGCCTAGGCTTGGGGGCGGGCGTCTGGTCCCGCGCTGCTCGCATCCGCTCGCAGGCAAAGGCGGTCAGGCCCCGCGGCCGATAGGGGATGTCGCCGGCGTTGGTGCTGGCGAAGGCGGCGACGCCGGCGATGGGATCGACATGGATCGATGAGTTGAAGATCAGCATGCCGCCGGTGTGGTGCAGCAGCGACCGCCCGCCGACCTGCACCACCGCCAGGCCATTGGCGTATCTGGAGCCCGGTCCTGGCCAGTCCGGCGCGTCGATCGTGGGGGCGCAGAACCGCGTCGCGCCGGCGTCGGACAGCAGGGGCGCGCCGTGGCCCGCGCCGGCCTGGATAAGATAGCGGGCGTAGATCGCCATGTCCCTGGCGGTCGATGCGATGCAGCCGGCCGCTTTCAGCATGCTGGTCCAGGGCCCGTGCGTCAGGCGCGCGCCTTGCGGATAGGCCCGGTCTTCCCAGAAGGGCGAATAGCCGGTCGCATAGCGTGGCCGGTCGCGGGTCAGGATCGCGGGCGCGGTCTCCTTCATGCCCAGGGGGTCCAGGATCTCGCTCTGGACCACCTGGGCATAGGGCCGTCCGTGCAGACGCGCGGCGATATCGCCCAGCAGCTGGTAGCCGAGGTTGGAATAGGACCAGTGGGTCCCGGTCTCGAAGCCGCGCCACAGCCGCTGGTCGCCGCCGCGCGGAAAGGCCGGCGCATCGTCAGGCAGGCCGGAACTGTGGTTCAACAGACTCTGCAGCGTGATCCTTGTCCCGCGGGGTAGCGGAACCTCGGGCAGCAGGGTCTGGACGTCGTCATCCAGCCCGATCTTGCCCGCCTCGACCAGGCGCCAGATGCAAAGCGCCGCGAAGGATTTGGAGATCGAGCCGATCTGGAACAGATGGTCGGGCCGTAACGGATCGCGCCGGTCGACATTCGCATAGCCGAACCGCAGAAAGCCCGTGAATCCATCGCGGTCGACCAGGGCCATGGTCAGGCCGGGCAGGGCGTTGGCCGCGCGATGCTGGGCGCCGTAGCGTTGGATGTCGATGATCGCCTGGGCGTAGCGATGGGCGCCGTCGCCGCTGACATCGACCGCCGCCAGCATCTGGGACGACGCCTCGCCCGCCTCCGCAGTCGTCGCCAGACCCGCCGAGGCCAGGGCCAGGCCCAGCACCGCACGCCGATCCAAACCCATCCCAAACTCCCTGCTTACTGATCACGCCCGACTGGCCCCCGCGAGCCGGCGTGTTGGCTCGCATTGGCGGCGAGGCGGGGGGCGGCGTCAACTGGGATGGCGCACGCGGAGCGGTCATCGGCCAGAACCATGTCTCTGCGGAGGAACGATGGGTTGACGATGTTCATAGTTTGTTCTAAATGGATGCAAGCTTAACGGGAAGGTGCGATGGACCAAAATCGATGGAACGCGGCGCGCGGTGCGTCCCTGAATGCGCCAGGCGATCGGCTCGGCATTTCGTTCGGCGCCGCCGGGCCGTCGATAGGGCCGGTTGCGTTGCTGCAAAAAGTCGACGGCGCCCTGACGGTTCGGCCCATTGAGGAACTGGAGTACGTGCTTGGTCTGGCGTTCGACAAGTCGATCGACTTTTCCAGATACGTGCCGGCCTTGACGGGCGTCGCGCGGGCGTTGAACGTCGGCGACCTGGGTCAGGCCATGCTGCGGGTTCAGCTGATGGGTCTGCCGGTGCTGGCTGATGAGGACGCCTTCCAACGGGCCGTGGAAGCAGAGGATCTCTGGAAGGCCGCTCCAGACGATCCGAAACACCCAGGTTATCCGAAGGGGACGCCTAATGGCCGTGGCGGCCAATTTCGGCCGAAGGACGTGCTCGCTGGCGAAGAGGTCGCTGAAAAGGCGGTCGAAAAACGACTGGAACGCCTGATCGTCAGGCGCGCCTTCCGGGCGGGTCTGCGTCGAATAGTGACGGCGCGCGCCGCGCTGCGGTTCGCCGGTGAGGCCGTATCCAATGTGGTTCCCGTAGCCGATGCCGTGGGTGACGTCATGATGGCCGAACAGGCTGGCGAAGTGCTGGCGGAAGGCTATGAAATTCGCGAGGAGGCCGATGCCGCGCTGAACTTTGTGAAGAAGGGGCCGTGGGATCTCGAAGACCTCTACGCGAGCAAGAAGCCTGAGAGCTTCAACAGCTTCGACGAATTCAAGAAGATGTCAGATGTCGGCTATGACGATTTAGAGAAAATATTTGGAAAAGCCAAGCCGGGCTATGAATATCACCATATTGTTGAGCAAGGGGCGAGTGGGCGGACGTTTTCACCAAGAGAGTTGAACTCAACTACAAATATAGTAGAAATTCAAAAATTGGTGCATGAGATTTTAACCTCTGAATCGGCGTCAACGGCGGAATACGGTGGTGTTCGGCAAACTCTGAGATCGTCGCTCAATGGAAAGTCTTTTGCCGAACAGCAGAGCGAAGGGATTGAGCTGATGCGCCGCGTGGGAATCATAAAATAGGACATGTTCGATGGATGAGCATCAAGACGATACGACGGAAGAAATTACCTTGCTGAAGGCGTTTCGAGACGGGATGATCAAGCGTCACTTCGGAATCTATGTCGATAGCGAGGGCATTACACTGCAAGGTCTGGACGAAGCGTCCGCGGCGACGAAGGGGCTGCGGGCGTTGCGACCTCACGGTATTCGCGCGCTGGAACCGCTCCTGGATGACCCTGACCCAGGCGTCCGCGCTGGGGCGGGCGAGAATCTGATGTTTGAGATGCCTGAAAAGGCGCTGCCGGTCTTGCAGGCCCTTGGGAATTCCGCGGAACTAGAGGCCGGCATGGTCGCTCGGGTCGCACTCTATTTCTATGAGAAGGATAAGCATTTGTATGGAAAGGATAAATCGATCAACTGAGGGGCCCGGCGCTCCGAGCTATGACCATGCGGTTCCTATGCAATTCATGAGGCCGCTATCTCATCCAAGATAGTGGATCTGTTGGAATTTGGAGTGCTCTATGGACCTCGAGTCCGGCGAGGGGAACGCGCTGGTCTTGGCTGTCTGCGGCAGCCTGAGGGCGGTGTCGTCCAACGCCTCCGCGCTGCGAGCGGCCGCGCTTGTCGCGCCGACAGGGCTTGAAATCGGCTTCTACGTTGGCCTTGCCGATCTGCCCGCGTTCAACCCCGACCTCGACACGGACGAGCCGCCCGAGGCGGTCTGGGCGCTGCGGCGGCAGATCGGCGAATGCGACGGCCTGCTGATCTGCTCGCCGGAATATGCACACGGGGTTCCCGGCGCGCTGAAGAACGCCCTGGACTGGCTGGTGAGCAGTCTGGAGTTCTCGGGCACGCCCGTGGCGCTGATCAACGCCTCGCCAAGGTCCGTCCACGCCCAGGCGCAGCTGCGCGAGATCCTGACCACCATGGATGCGCGGCTGGTCGAGCCGGCCTCGATCACCCTGGACCTGTCGGGACCTGGCCGGTCGCTGGACGCCGCGGGCATAGCCGCCGATCCGGCGTTGTCGGCCCAGCTGCGCGAAGCGCTGCAACATCTTGCGGAGGCGATCCGGGCGGGCGGCAGATAAGGTTTCACCACGAAGGACACAACGGACACAAAGGGTGTGTTGACCGCCGAGGGCGGTGGAATAAATCCGGTTGCGCTCCGCGCTGACGATCGAAGGTCGTCCTGAACTTCGTGTCCTTTGTGCCCTTCGTGGTCAAAATCGGTTTCGCCTGACCATCCGGTCCACGCGACTAACGGCGCCCGAATTCGGGGTGACTTGGTCCTCTCAACCGACGCAGATGGGCGGCTTGACGCCAAAGCGCACCCAAGAGGACGCCGATGACCAGCCTGGACCCCGAGGATTGGGACCGGACCCGCGCTCTGGGCCGCGCCATGGTCGACGACATGATGACCTGGCTGGAGACGGTGCGCGAGCGGCCGGTCTGGCGGTCCGTGCCCGTCGAAACCCTGGAACGGCTGGCCGAACCGGTCCCGCGCGCCGGCATGCCGCTGGAGGAGGTCTACGAGACCTTCAAGCGCGACATCCTGGCCTATCCCACAGGCAATATTCACCCGCGCTTCTGGGGCTGGGTGATGGGCAACGGCACGACCACCGGCATGCTAGCCGACATGCTGGCGGCCGGCATGAACCCGCACCTGGCCGGCTACGACCAGTCCGCCGCGGTGATCGAGCGCCAGGTGGTGGATTGGCTGAAGGATCTGATGGGTTTCCCCGTCGAGGCCAGCGGCCTTCTGGTGAGCGGCGGCACGGCGGCCAACCTCAACGGCCTGATGGCCGCGCGCGTGGCCAAGGCCGGGTTCGACGTCCGCGAGGAGGGCGTCCAGGGCGGCCCGCCGCTGACGGTCTATGCCAGCAGCGAAACCCACAGCTGGATCGTCAAGGCCTGCGAGGCCATGGGCATGGGCCGCCGCGCTTTCCGCGCCGCTCCGGTCGACGGCGACTATCGGATCGACATCGCCGCCTGCCGAGCGCTGATCGAGGCCGACATCGCCGCGGGCAAACGGCCCTTCGCCATCGTCGGTAACGCCGGCACGGTCAACACCGGCGCCGTGGACGACCTGGTTGCCTTGCGCGCCCTGGCCGACGATTTCGGCCTCTGGCTGCACGTCGATGGCGCGTTCGGATCGCTGGCGGCCTGGTCCGACAGCCGCGCCCGGGTCGCCGGGCAGGAATTGGCCGACTCCCTGGCCTTCGACCTGCACAAATGGGGGTATCTGCCTTACGAGGTCGGCTGCGTGCTGACCCGCGACCCTGGCGCCCAGGTGGCGACCTATCGTTCGGCCAGCGTCGGCGGACCGGCCTATCTGCGTTCGGCCGAGCAGGGCATCGCCGTCGACACCACCTACTTCGCCGACCGGGGCCTGCAGCTGTCGCGGGGTTTTCGCGCGCTAAAGGTCTGGATGTCGCTGAAGGAGCTGGGCGCCGATCGTCTGGGCGCGACGATCCAGCGCAATATCGATCAGGCTCGGCGGCTGGGCGATCTGGTCGACGCCCATCCGGACCTTCGGCGGCTGGCGCCGGTGTCGCTGAACATCGTCTGTTTCCGTTACTTGGCGCCGGATATGGACGCGGACGCACTGAACCGGCTGAACCAGGACATCCTGGTCGCCTTGCAGGTTCGCGGCATTGCCGTGCCGTCGCAGACCGTGCTGAACGGTTGCTTCGCGCTGCGCGTCGCCATCACCAATCATCGCTCGCGGGACGAGGACTTCGATCTGCTGGTCGCGTCGGTGGCGCGGATTGGCGCCCAGCTTCGAGCCGCGGCATCGCGCTGAATCGCTTTCTCCGCGCGTTCATCCATCCGTCATCGAACTAAAATGAAACCGTCGCGCGCCCATGCGAAGGCTCGCGCCACTGGGTGGGGTTCGCTACGAGGGCGCTTCAGAGCGGCCTCAAGCGGCGAAAAATTTAAATTCTAAGGCGCGCGCGGTCGAGGTGCGTCCATCCACGTCGGATCAGTTGGGAATGTTGTCATGATGCGTATGTTGGCCGCGGTCGCCGGTCTGGCTCTCTTTGGCCCATCGGCCGCCCTCGCGGCCGCGACTCCCGCGGACCGGGCGATCCCACGCTACACCCATATCGTCGTCATCGTCGAGGAGAACAAAGACTACGCCCAGATACTGAATCCGGCGATCGCGCCCAATATCGCGGCCCTGGGCGCGAAATACGGCAATGCGACCCAATTCTTCGGCGAGGTGCATCCCAGCGAAGCCAATTACGTCGCTCTCCTGGGCGGCGACACTTTCGGCATCCATGACGACGACGCCTACTATTGCCATGCCGGAATGGCCGATCCGTTTTGCTTTGGCGCGGCCCAGCCCGGCTACGCCGACCATACCGCGAAGACGCCGCATCTCGGACAGCAGCTGGAAGCCAAGGGCCTGACATGGAAGGGCTACTATGAGGACTTGCCGGCGGCGGGCTCTCTCGCGGTCATGGCGGACCAAGCCGGCTATCCCGATCCGGCGCGCAAGGCCCCATTCTACGCCTCCAAGCACTCGGGCTTCATGAACTTCGCCTCGGTCCAGAAGGACCCCAAGCGGGCGGAGCACATCGTCGACTTCCACCAGCTGGACGCCGATCTGGCGTCGGACCAGTTGCCCAGCTTCGCCCTGGTGGTGCCCAATCAGTGCAACGAGATGCACGGTCTGCATGGACCGAACCTGCCGCCGGGCTGCGACGTTGTGGATGCGCCGGCTCTGATCGCGCGCGGCGACAAGGTCACGGGCGAATTGGTTGAACGGATACAGGCGACCGCGGCCTGGCGTTCGAGCGACAATGTCGCCATCGTGATCACCTTCGACGAGGGTTCCGGCGGGACGCGGGAAGGCTGCTGTGCGGTCACGCCGGCGGCGGCTTCCAATTTCGGCGGCGGTCACATCCCGACGATCGTGATCACCAATCACGGTCCGCGCGGCGTCCGCGACGATACGGCCTACAACCACTATTCGCTGCTTCGGACCATCGAGGACGCATTCGGCGTCTCCGAGCACCTGGGCCACGCCGCGGACACCGGCAAGGGCGTCGTCCCGATGGTGAAGCTGTTTCAGACAACCGGAGAGAGAGCGTCGCGCTGACATCTCGGACTCTCAGATCGGGCGCCGCGCGGAACCTAGGGGATACCTCACCTTAACGTATTGAATCTATGTTTACGATGCCGTGACTGGCCGGATACTGAACGGACCCAGCGTGACATTTGATCGAACAATTCGCCGGCTGACGGCGCTGCAGGAATCAGCATCCACCGCGCGGGTGCTGAACCTGTCAGGAATCTTGCGCCAGGGCGCGGCCGACCCCGCCACCCTGAAGCCTCCGTTCTTCGATCATCCGCTGCTCAACCGCAGCATCATTCTCAAGCACCGGATTCGACCCAACGAAGCCGAGGCGTTTCTGACGGTCAGGCAGAACGCGACCAAGATCATGCTGCCGATCGACCCCAACGATCTAAGACTCGGCGCGCACTATTTCTTTGTTGGCCAACGGGACTTTGACGAGGTCACGGCCCACGTGTTCGGCAACGCCCTGGCGCACGGCCAGCATGACCGCCAGGTCCTGGATCTGATCGACGCCCTGCCGTCGCTGGATCCGTTCCTGCTGCGCGAGCATCTGCGCCGCCACGGCTTCGAGCCGGCCAGGGCCTATTTCAACATCTCAGATGCAGACCTTGAGCGGATGCATAACTATGTCGAGGCGGAGATCACGCCTCTGGTGGCCATGTCGTTCAAGGCGGAACTCGGCTCCAAGGCCGCGGCCGCCAAACTGGTCAACAAGATCCTGTCCAGCAACGCGCCTGACGATCTGGGCCCGCTGCGCGGCGTCCTGATGCTCGACGAAAAGGAATTCCTGGACGGCATCTTCGCCTGGCGCGGCTTCCTCTACTACAAATGGGTTCTGGAGAGCCTGCACCGGCGCACCGCCGCGGTGACGGCGGCGATCGAGCTGGTCCAGCCGCGCGGACCGCGCGACCCCGAATGCACGGCCTACATCGGCCCGGCGCGCAACCGGATCTGCCTGGCCGTGCAAAAAACCATCACAGGCATCGGCGAAATGCTCAGTGTTTACGACCGGGCCTATGCAGGACTGACCCAGCGGGGCGACCCCGCCGGCTTCCGCGACTTTCTGCTTACGGCGCCAGCCATGTTCACCAATCTCGGCGAGCAACTCGGGGCGGTCCAGCACATCGTCAGCTACTGGACTCATCGGTTTCCGACCGGGCGGCCGGCGATCGCATCGGCTCAGGAGTTGATGGATTTCCTCATCGATTTCGAGGACAGCCTCTCCTTCGTCGACGCACCGCCCGCCTCGGACGCCGCGTCGGATTTCAGCATCTCGCCGGCGGCGTGATTTCGACTGACTCGGCCAGCGCGGGGCGCCTGAACCTCATTGGACTTCCTTAAGCCCCCAGCAGCCCCGCCGCGCGTTCCGCGAAATAGGTGATCACGCCCGCGCAGCCGGCGCGCTTGAACCCGCTCAAGCTCTCCATGATTGCGCGTTCCTCTTCGATCCAGCCGTTGCGGGCTGCAGCCATGATCATCGCGTATTCGCCGGATACCTGATAGGCGAAAGTCGGCAGGGAAAAGGCCTCCACCACCCGCCGGACGATGTCCAGGTAGGGCATGCCGGGCTTGACCATGACCATGTCGGCGCCCTCCGAGATGTCCATGGCGACCTCGCGCAGGGCCTCGTCGCTGTTGCCGAAATCCATCTGGTAGGTCTTCTTGTCGCCGGGGTTTTCGACAGGTCCCGAGCCCAGCTTGCCCGATCCGATGGCGTCGCGATAAGGGCCGTAGAAGGCGGAGGCGTACTTGGCGGCGTAGGACATGATCATAGTGTCCTGATGGCCCGCGCCCTCCAGCGCCGTGCGAAGCGCGCCGACGCGGCCGTCCATCATGTCGGACGGCGCCAGGATGTCGGCGCCCGCGGCGGCCTGCATCAGGCCCTGTTCCACCAGCCGCTCGATGGTCGCATCGTTCAGGATACGGCCGTTCTCGATCAGTCCGTCATGGCCATGTTCGGTGAAGGGGTCCAAGGCCACATCGCACATGATGCCGACTTCCGGCGCCGCGTCCTTCATCGCGCGCACGGCCTGGGCGATCAGGCCGTGCGGATTTCCCGCCTCGCTGCCACGCATGTCCTTCTTGGCGCCGTCGATATGCGGAAAGACCGCGATGGCCGGGATGCCCAGAGCGCGCGCTCGCACCGCCGCCTTGGCCGCCTCGGCCACCGACAGGCGCTCGACGTCCGGCATGGACTGAACCGGCACCCGGTCTTCGGGTCCGTCATGCACCACCATCGACCAGATCAGGTCGTTCGGCGTCATCACGGTTTCGCGGGTCAGTCGGCGGATCCAGTCGGCCTGGCGCAGGCGCCGTGGACGCAGGGCGGGGTAGGGCGCTAGCGGCGCACCGGTCATGTGAGGACTCCAGCAGCGGGGGCGTGACAGCTTTAAGTGGGCGCCGGTTAAAGCGACCGCCACGCTCTAAAGTCAAAACTTAGTGCGCGGTCTGGCGGATCGGCTGGTGTGTGGCAAGCTGGATGAAGCCATAGGATGAGGTCACCAGCAGCCAAAGGCCGGTCAACACGCCCAGGGTGACCGTCGCAACGCTGAAGGCCGCCACCGCGCCGCTGAACTGGATCGGCCGATAGGACACCACTTCAAGACCATTCAGCTGGGTGTGCATGGCGCTGCTTACCGCCTGGATCAGGATCGAGACCACCGCGCCGAGTCCGGACAGGGCGGCCAGGGCGGTCAGGGCGAAGCCGACCCAGAAGATGTAAATCTGGAACTTGTGATGGCTGCGTACCGTGCACCCCGCGTCTTTGCTGCGGGCATAGGCGATCGCGACGGCGATCAGCGCCGGCACGCCGGCAAAGAAGATGGCGAAGAACAGAAGACCGTAGCCCAGCAGGGCCAGGTTGCGGTCAACGTCCGCGGAAGCGGCGCGCTCCGTGGCGTAGTTGGACGCGATGCTCATGAGCAGTCCATTCTCGACGCCGCAAAGCGGCTCCAAGATTGACAGGGTGCGCCCTTAGCGTCAGTTCCTCAACCCTCATTTAAAGCCGGCGCGTTCACCGCGATGTGAGGACGACCTTGGACTTCGAGCTGAGCGAGGACCATCGGGCGATCGAGGCGGCGGCGCGGGAGTTCGCGGCGGCCGAACTCGCGCCCAATTCAGCGCGCTGGGACGAGACCGAGGAGTTTCCCGTCGCGACCCTTCGCCAGGCCGCGCAACTGGGTTTCGCCGGCATCTATGTGGGCGAGGACGTCGGCGGATCGGGCCTGGGCCGGCTGGACGCGGCGATCATCTTTGAGGCGCTGTCGCACGGCGACGTTTCGACCGCGGCCTTCCTGTCGATCCACAACATGGCCTCGTGGATGATCGACCGGTTCGGATCCGAGGCTCTGCGCCTGAAATACCTGCCGCGCCTGACGCGGATGGAGCTGATCGCCTCCTACTGCCTGACCGAGCCTGGCTCCGGCTCCGACGCGGCGGCGCTGCGCACAACCGCCGTCCGAGACGGCGACGACTATGTGCTGAACGGTTCCAAGGCCTTCATCTCCGGCGCCGGGGTCTCCGACATCTATGTGGTCATGGTCCGCACCGGCGGCCCCGGGCCCAAGGGCATTTCGACCCTGGTGGTGGAAAAAGGAACGCCCGGCCTCAGCTTCGGCGCGCCCGAACGCAAGATGGGTTGGCGCAGCCAGCCGACCGCTATGGTCAATTTCGACAACTGCCGGGTTCCGGTGGAGAATCGGGTCGGCGGCGAGGGCGAGGGGTTCCGCTTCGCCATGATGGGTCTGGACGGCGGGCGCCTGAACATCGCCGCCTGTTCGCTGGGCGGGGCGAGCCTCGCCCTGGACCTGGCCAAGACCCACCTGGAGACCCGCCACCAGTTCGGCCAGCCGCTGAAGGCGCTGCAGGCGCTGCAGTTCAAGATCGCCGACATGGCCACCGAGCTGGAATCCGCGCGGCTGATGGTGCGCCGGGCGGCGGCGGCGATGGACGCGCGCGACCCCAACACCACCAAATACTGCGCCATGGCCAAGCGCTATGCGACGGACATCGGCTTCGACGTCGCCAACCAGGCGCTGCAACTACACGGCGGCTACGGCTATCTGCAGGACTTTCCGCTGGAACGGATCGTGCGCGATCTGCGCGTTCACCAGATCCTGGAAGGCGCCAACGAAGTCATGCGCGTGATCATCGCCCGCGAGATGTTCCGGCAATAATCTCCGAGAACCCTTCCCCCTCGATGGGGGAAGGGCAGGGTTGGGGGTGAACACGCCGGTGTTGCG
>Ga0302314_10012146_pt1 | contig 14943 bp, 13 predicted proteins | sample III_Palsa_N2_3_FD_200533 | JGI IMG/M metagenome (GOLD analysis project Ga0302314, IMG submission 200533) | Peat permafrost microbial communities from Stordalen Mire near Abisko, Sweden - III_Palsa_N2_3 | ecosystem: Environmental > Terrestrial > Soil > Palsa > Peat permafrost | place: Sweden... | reverse complement strand
AGGATCTGATGACCCGCACCGCCGCGGATGGCCGCAATCTGACCGAGGCCTATCTGAAGCGGCATGGCTGGAAGCAAAGCGGGATCGTGCGGCGGCAATTGCAGGCGCTGCGGCAGAGCAAGGCCGGGCTGTACGAAGTGACCGATACCAACCCCGGCGAGGGGCTGACCCTGCGAAATTTGCTGACGCCAGACGAGACGCTGGACGTGGTGGCGGGGCAGCTTTCCACCGTGCTGCCGGCCGGTGTGCCCGTCGGAGCGCGTGTGCTGCATGTGGACGGCGAGGCGATACTGGGCGGCGGTGTGCTGCCGTTCGAAGATCACATGACGGCCGAGGCGGTGGCGGCCGTGGGCGCCGATGACACCGATCTGCCGGCGCGGATCAGCAATTTCTGGCTGCGCAAGACGATTGAAGAAAAGCGGGGTGAAGAAAAGCGGGGCGAAGAAAAGCGGGGCAACGCAGGGGCCGAGGCGCCGGACGAAGCGGGCGAATACTGAAGCGGCCCAGCTTAAACGCATGTGCACGTTCATCCTGCTGCACCGGCCCGGCGCGGACTGGCCGGTGCTGGCCGCCGCCAACCGGGACGAAATGCTGAACCGGCCGTGGCAGGCACCGGCCCCGCATTGGCCGGACCTGCCCGGCGTGGTCGGCGGGCGCGACACGCTGGCCGGCGGCACATGGCTGGCGGTGAACACGCATGGCATGGTGGCGGCGGTGCTGAACCGTACCGGGTCGCTCGGGCCCGCCGCCGGCAAGCGCAGCCGGGGGGATCTGCCCCTGCTGGCTCTTGGCCACGCGAGCGCCGCCGAGGCCGCCGACGCCATGGCTCGGTTGCATGCGGGGGCGTGGCGCAGCTTCAACGTGGTAGTGGCGGACGCGCGTGATGCCTATTTCGCGCGCGGGCTTGGGCATGGCCTGGTGGAGGTCCGCAGGCTGCCGCCGGGGCTGAGCATGGTCACGTCCGGTGATCCCAATAACCTGGGCTTGGCGCGAGTCGCACGCCATTTGCCGCGGTTTGCTGCTGCCCCGGCACCTGAGCCACCGAATTGGGGCATTTGGCCCACGCTGCTGGCCGATGCCGAGGGCCCACTGGAGGCGGCGCTAAACGTGCCCGAGACGCGGGGTTTTGGCACGGCCAGCGCGGCATTGATCGCTTCCGGGCCTGACGGCTTGCGGTTCCTGTTCGCCGGCGGACGGCCTGGAACAGCTGCGTTTGAGGCTGTGCTTCTGGACGGCGCATGAGGCTGCACCTCGGGGTTGAGATCGATCGGCTGGGGCGTTTCGCCCGGAACCCAAGGCTGCTATAGCGGTGGCTCACCACCGCCCGGCCAATCGCCGCGGCGGTGTTACGGCTTACTGTAAGGACCCGCCGATGGCCCGCCGCCGCCAGCTCTATGAGGGCAAAGCCAAAATCCTGTTCGAAGGGCCGGAGCCCGGCACCCTGGTGCAATACTTCAAGGACGATGCCACCGCTGGCAACGGCGCCAAGAAGGGTGTGATCACCGGCAAGGGCGTACTGAATAACCGCATCAGCGAGTATCTGATGCTACGCCTGGCCGATATCGGCGTGCCCACGCATTTCGTGCGGCGCCTGAACATGCGCGAGCAACTGATCCGCGAAGTGGAAATCATTCCGCTGGAAATCGTGGTCCGCAACGTCGCCGCCGGCAGCCTGTGCACACGCCTGGGTATTCCGGAAGGCACCCGCCTGCCGCGTAGCATCATTGAATACTACTACAAGAACGACCAGCTCGGCGACCCGATGGTGGCTGAAGAGCACATCACGGCGTTCGGCTGGGCCAACACGATGGACATGGACGACATCGTGGCGCTGACGTTGCGCATCAATGATTTCCTCACCGGGTTATTCCTGGGCGTGGGCATCACGCTGGTGGATTTCAAACTGGAATTCGGCCGGCTGTGGGAAAACGAGGACATGCGGATTGTTCTGGCCGACGAAATCAGCCCGGATAATTGCCGCTTGTGGGATGTGCGCACCAACGAGAAGATGGACAAGGACCGCTTCCGGCGCGATCTGGGCCGGGTGGAAGAAGCCTATCAGGAAGTGGCCAAGCGGCTGGGCATCCTGCCCGAGGCGGGCTCGCGCGACATGAAGGGTCCGGAGATCATGCAGTGAGAGCCACCGTAACCGTATCGTTGAAAGACGGCGTGCTGGACCCGCAGGGCAAGGCGATCGAGCACGCGCTGCACAATCTGGGCTTCGCGAATGTAGCCGAGGTGCGCGCTGGCAAAGTGATCAGCTTCCTGTTGGACGAAACAGATGCGGCTGCGGCGCGGGCGCAGGCGGAGCAGATGGCGCGAAAGCTGCTGGCCAATACGGTGATCGAGCGGTTCGATGTGGAGGTGCACCCATGATCCGAAATGCGGTTTTCCTGACGGCGTTGCTGGTGGCCGGCGGTGCCGCGGCACACGGGCTTTCCCCGGTGGATGGCAACAAGCTACTGAGTGTGTGCACCGCCAAGGAGCCGGCCGCCTGCGAGGGGTATATCCTGGGCGTCGTCGGCATGTTGTCGGAAGAGCGCGAGGGCAAGTCGCCGGTATGCGTCTCGCCGTCAGCAACACCGGCGCAACTACACGACGTGCTGGTGAAGTTCTTGCGCGCGCACCCTGAGTCGCGCTCGCTGAAGGGCGCCGGGTTGACGGTTCTCGCCCTTCATCAGGCTTTCCCTTGCGGAAAGTAGCCGCCGAAGAGGCGGAGCCGCCGGTCACGCGGTTTTTTTCAGGCAGCACGTTCGAGCGTGAAGTGGGCTACGCGCGCGCAGTGGTGAGCGGTGACCTGGTATTCGTCAGCGGCACCACGGGCTTCCATTACGACAGCATGAGCATCGCCGATGACGTGGTGAAGCAGTGCGAACAGACCTTGCGCAATATCGACTGGGCGTTGGGCAAGGCCGGCGCGCGCATGACCGACGTGGTGCGCGTTCGCTACATATTGCCCGAGCGGGACGATTTTCCGTTGTGCTGGCCGCTGCTGCGCGAAGCCTTCGGTGGCGCCTCGCCGGCCGCAACGATGATCGTGGCGGGGCTGAGCGACGCACGCATGAAGATCGAAATCGAAGTGACGGCGCACAAGCCGCGCGGCAAATAAGCCTCCTGGCCAACCCCGCCGCCCTCCCCTAGGCTGCCGGGCAATGATCGACCCCGACGCCGACGCCCGGCGTACGCTCCGTAATTACCGGGCGTTCGCAACCCTCTTGCTGCTGATCATGGCGGCGGTGACGCTGGGCGCCTACTGGCTGCCGCCGAGTTACTGGACCGACCTGCTGCAAGCCTCCGCCAAGGCCGGGCTGGTGGGCGGATTGGCCGACTGGTTCGCGGTGACGGCCCTGTTCCGCCATCCACTCGGCCTGCCGATCCCCCACACGGCGATCATTCCGCGCGAGAAGGCGCGGCTGGGCCAGGCCCTAGGCAGGTTCGTTTCCCGCCACGTAGTGAACAAGGACGAGGTGACCCGATTGATGGGGCGCTTCGACGTGGGCGCGTTCGCGAAGCAGTTGCTCAATGACCCGGCCATCGTGAAACCGATGGCGCGCAGCTTGGCCAGCATGATGCCGCGTGTGCTGGCCACCGTGGAGGACGGCCGGGCGCGGCGCACCGTGGCGCGGTTGATCCCGCGGCTGGTGGGTGGCCCCGGCGCCGGGCGGGTGGTGGCGCGCGCGTTACGCAGCCTGGTGGAAGGCGGACGCCACCAGGAGGTGCTGAGCTTCATCCTGGACAAATTGCGTGAAGGCATGCTGGCCCGCGAAGACCAGTTGCGTGATTTCATTGCCGCGAAAGTGCGCGACCAGGGCGGCAGATTGGTCGGTTGGGCGCTGGGCGCCACCGTGGCCAGCCGCGTGTTGGCCACTGTGAATGCCGAGCTCGATCAAATGGGGCCGAACAGCACCGCCCTGCGTGATGCTTTCGATGAATGGGTGCGCGTGGAAATCATCCGCATGGAAGATGACCCGGAGCGCGCCGCAGAAATTGGCAGGGCGCTCCGCCGCGTGATTGCCCACGACACCGTACAAGCCTGGGCCTGGGATGTCTGGAGCCGTGTGCGGGTGACATTGGAAGCGGACTCGGCCCGGCCGAACGGCCGCACGATCACGCTGCTGGAAGGGGCCATTCACAATTTGGGTGAATTGCTGGCGAATGACGAAGTAGCGCGTGAGCGGCTGCAGCGCACGGCCGAGAAACTGGTGGCGGGGCTGATGCCGTCCGCACAAACACAGATCGCCGATTTTATCGCAGGTGTGGTGGCAAGCTGGGACACGGAAACAATCACCGATCGGCTGGAGCTGCGCGTAGGCCGAGATTTGCAATACGTGCGCATGAACGGCACATTGGTGGGCGCCCTCGCCGGCGGCGTACTATTCGCAGCACTCCACGCGATATTCGGCCGGGTAGCGTTTTGAAATATGCCCGCATTCACTGGCGACGGCGGGCCCAAAAGAGCAAAAGTTTTTTGTTTCTTTTGTAAAAAAGAAAGCGCTTTCTTTTTTGAAAAAGTAACAAAAAACTTTTGCTAATTGCTGATTTTGCATAGTTTTTATGGGAGCGTCAGGAATGAGGCGTGTTGTTTCGGTTTTGGCGGTTTTGGCTCCAGCTGCGGCTTGGGCGCTGCCATTGCCACCTACGACGCCCGCGGGCGATACGACTGACACCTATTTTGGCGTGACGGTAAAGGACCCGTATCGGTGGTTGGAAAACACCGCTGATCCGAAGGTGCACGCGTGGAGCGTGGCGCAGGATACGCGGACACGCGCCTATTTGGACGGGTTACCGCAGCGCGCGCGTATCCATGCACGGCTCATGCAGATGATGTCGGAGAACTCGCCGTTTTATGCCGGGCTGTATCCCGCGGGCGGCAAGATTTTTGCCTACTATACACAGCCGCCGAAGCAACAGCCCATGCTGGCGGTGATGGGGCCGGATGCGGACCCGGCGCATGCGCGGGTGGTGGTGAACCCGAATGTGCTGAACCCCAAGGGCACGACAGCCATTGACTGGTTCGTGCCCTCGCCGGATGGCAGCAAGGTGGCCGTTTCACTATCGGATAACGGCAGCGAGGACGGCACGCTGCACATATTCGATGTGGCCACAGGCGAGGATAGCGGGCTGCGCATTCCGCGCGTGCAATTCCCGACGGGTGGCGGCTCGCTGGCGTGGCGGAAGGACGGCAGCGGATTCTGGTACACGCGCTATCCGGGCGCCGAGGCGCCGGCGGACCGGCAGCATTTCTATCAGCAGGTTTTCTACCACACGCTGGGAGCGGATCCTGCGAAGGATACGTATGCCGCTGGGCGTGATTTTCCGAAGGTGGCGGAAATTGCCCTGGATGCACGGCAGAGCAATGGGCCGGTGCTGATGTCGGTCGCCAACGGGGATGGCGGTGAGTTCGCGCATTACGTGATCGGCACCGACGGCGCCGTGAAACAAGTGACGCAATTCACCGACAAGGTGATTGCGGGCGAGATCGGGCCGGACGGCACGTTGTATCTCGTATCGCGCAAGGGGACCCCTCGTGGGCGCCTGTTGCGGCTCGCGGCTGGCGATTTCGATCTATCGCACGCGGCCACGCTGGTACCGCAGACCGATGGCGTGATCGAAGGCGGTGGCGAATTTGGCGGGGCGCCGCTGGCGATTACCGGTAAGGCGATTTACGTGCGGGAATTGATCGGTGGGCCCTCACGCGTGGCGGCGTATACGCTTGACGGTAAACATTTGCCGGATCTGCCACTGCCGGGCGTTGCCGCGGTGAGTGAAGTTGTTCCTGTCGGCGGAAGCCAACTTCTGTATTCGGTGGCGACATATTTACGGCCGCCTTATTTTGAGCGGTTCGATGCGGCTTCGGGCCAGTCCAGCGAAAGCCAATTGGTAGAGACGTCACCGGAGAAATTCGACGACGCCACGGTTTCACGCGTATTCGCCACGTCGACGGATGGCACCAAGGTGCCGCTGAACATCATTTCGCTCACCGGCACGAAGCATGACGGGCAAAACCCGACATTGCTGTACGGCTACGGCGGCTACAGCATTAGCGAGCAGCCGGCGTTTATCGGCGCACGTGGCCGGTTATGGCTGGATGGACAAGGCGTGCTGGCGTTGGCGAGCCTGCGCGGTGGCGGCGAGTATGGCGAGACCTGGCACGCTCAGGGGGCGCTGACACACAAGCAGAATGTGTTCGATGATTTCTATGCCTGTGCGCAGTATCTGCTGAAGCAGCATTGGACGAGTGTGCCCAAGCTAGCCGCGCTGGGCGGCAGCAATGGCGGCCTGCTGATGGGGGCCATGATCACGCAACATCCGGACGTGTTCCGGGCCGTGGTTTCGCTGGTGGGCATTTATGACATGCTGCGCGTGGAACTGGATCCGAACGGCGCATTCAATGTGACAGAGTTCGGCACGGTAAAGGACCCGGCCGACTTCAAGGCAATGTATGCGTACTCGCCGTACCACCATGTGGCACCGGGAACGAAGTATCCTGCAGTGTTCATGGCGACGGGCGAGAATGACGGCCGGGTGAATCCGATACATTCGCGTAAGATGATTGCGGCGCTACAGGCCGATAATGTTTCGGGTCTGCCGGTGCTGTTGAGCATCAACAGCCATGCAGGGCATGGAATTGGCAGTGCCCTCAGTATCCGCGTGGATCAGATGGCGGATTGGGAAGCGTTCGTGTTTGACCAACTGGGAATGCATCTGAAATAGCGCCCACGAGCGGGTAGGCACCCGATGGCCAGGGGCAGAGCCCTGGCCATCAGGCTTTTACCTCCATCCCATCGGTAAGGTTCACCGGTGGATTGAGAATGATTTGCTCACCCGGATTCACGCCGCCGCGAACCTCCACTTGCGAGCCGTCATCGGCAAGCACATCCAGATGACGAATTTCGAGGTGGCCGCTGGCATAGACCGCGGCACTCAAGCCCTTCTGGTTGAAGATGATGGCTTCGGACGGGATAAACACCACGGGGCGATCGCGCTTCTGTTCCAGGTGAACGACGCCATAAAGGCCTGGCGTGAGCGCCTTGTCGCTGTTCTTGACATCAACCTCGGCCAGCAGCGTGCGTGTGTCGGTGGCCAGCGCACCGGCGTTGCGCGCCACCGTGCCGTGGAATATCCGTCCTGGGAGTTCCGGCACTGTTACGGTCGCGTCCTGGCCGTCTTTGAGGCCGAAGAAGTCTTCCTGCGGCACGTAGACTTGTACCCGCAGCACATCGGTGCGGTTGATGGAGAAGAGTGGCGTGCCGCTGGATTGATCGGCGGTGACCAGGGCGCCGACATCGATCCGACGGCTGGTGATGACGCCATCGAAGGGCGCTACCACCTTCTCGAAGCCGGTCAGTTCCACCAGGCGGCTAACCTGGGCTTCCTGCGCCAAGATATTGGCGGCGGCCAGGCGCACGCCAGCGGATTGCGCAACGAAAGTGGTGCGGTCCTGGTCGCCTTGCTGGAGGCTGTTCCAGCCCTCCGTGACCAGGCGCGACGTACGCGAATTGTTGGCGGCCGCAAGGGACCGAGTGGCGGTGGCCTGCGCGAATGCCGCCTGGATCTGCGCAAGCTGAGCGCGCGCTTGGGCGAGTTGCTGATCGAGGTCGGGGGCCGCGATCACGGCCAGCACATCACCTTTATGGACCACGCTACCGATATCGACATTTCGGGTAGCAATGTAGCCGGTGGCACGGGCGTAGAGGGTGGCACTGTCGAAGGCCTGCATGGTACCGGGCAGGTCGACGATGCGTGGACCATCCTGGGATTTCACGAACTGCGTGCGTACCAGGGGCACCGCCGTTTCACGCGTAGCCAGGGCTTCGCGCGCGGAAGCGCCGCGGGCGACATGTGTCCAACTGCCCCACCCCACCATGAGCGCCAGCACGGCGACACTGAGGACCCCGAGACGCCTGGCCGTGCGCCGGCGTGATTGCGTGACGCGCGGATCCTCCGGTTCGCCGTGTTCGTCACTGCGGTAGCCATGCTCGGCGGGTGCATCCGGCTTGGTGATCTGGTTCATAACGGCACTCCTTGATGGTGTGCGCCTGGTGGTAGGCGGGCCGGTTCGCTGTGGTGCGCGACACGTTCAAATTTGCCGAACACCGAGTAGAGGTAAGGTACGAACAGTAACGTCGTGACCGTGCCAATCAGCACGCCGCCGATAACGGCGCGCGCGAGCACCGCGTTCTGTTCCTCGCCGGCGCCACCGATGGCCATCGGCACCATGCCTACCATCATGGCGGCCGCGGTCATCAGCACCGGCCGCAAGCGCGTGGTGCCGGCGGATAGGGCCGCTTGAAACGCGCTCATGCCCACCTGACGCTGTTCACGCGCGAAGGTGACCAGCAGGATGGAGTTCGCGGAGGCAACACCCACGGACATGATGGCGCCCATCAGGGACGGCACGGAGAGCGTGGTGCCGGTAACAAACAGCATCAGCAGAATACCCGAGGCGGCGCCAGGCAGCGCCAGAATGACCGCGAGCGGATCGATAAAGCTTTGGTAGTTTACCACCATGAGCAGATAGACGAACACCGCGGCGAACAGCAAGCCGATGGTGAGATCGTTAAAGGCGCTGTTCATGCTGGCGATCTGGCCACGGATATTGATCTGATCAGCCACTTTCAGATGCGTGCGTTCGTCGGCGACAATCCTGTTAATGGCGGCCGCCGCACTACCGAGATCGCGGTTCTGCACGCTGGCATAGACGTCATACACGGCCTGGATGTTGCTCTGGTTGTAGTTGGACTGCACCTGGCGGCGTTCAGAGGTGGCGATATTGCCCAACAGATTGGGGATTTGCTCGGTGGCACCTGTGCTGGTCGATGCCGTGCTGGAGACCGGGATGTTGTCCAGGTCATTCTTGTTGTGCAAGCGATATTCGGGGGTTTGCACGGCCATGTAGTAGGGAATGCCGTTTTTCGGGTCGGTCCAGAAATTCGGCGTCACCTGCTCGGACGAACTCAGGTTGATGTTGATGTCGGTGGCTATCTGGTTGATGTTCAGGCCAAGTTCCTGAGCGCGCGTGCGGTCTATCGTGTAGTACAATTCCGGCGCGTCCAGCTCCTGCTGCACGTGGGCATCCACCACACCGGGCACGGCGGCGATGCGCTTGGCGATGCTGCGCGCGATGTTCTGATTGTCGATACGGTCCCTGCCCTGCACTTGCACGTCGATTTGCGATGGCACGCCGAAATTCAGGATTTGCGTCACCAGATCGGCGGGCTGGAAATAGAACTGAACCTCGGGAAAGGCCGCCGGCAGTTCGTCGCGTAATTTGCGGATATATTCGGCGGTGGGGCGGTGGCCCTCCTTGAGCTGAATTTGAATTGTGCCGTCATTGACGCCGATCGTGGTGCCATCGGTGAAGGCCAGATTATACGTGCGCTGTGGCAGGCCGATATTGTCGAGCAACAACTGCATGTCGCGGGCGGGGATCTGGCGGCGGATATTATCTTCCACCGCGGCGAAAATCTGTTCGGTACGCTCGATGCGCGTACGGGCGGGGGCACGCACGTGCAACTGGATCAGCCCGGCGTCGACAGAGGGGAAGAAATCGGTGCCGACAAACAGACTGAGAACGGCGGCCAGGGCCACGACCGTGGTGGCGACCGCCGGCGTAAGATAGCGGCGGCGCAGAATGCCGGTGAGCAGCCAGCCGTAGAAATTACGAAATGCGTCGAAACGCCTGTTAAAACCGGCATGGAAGCGGCCGAACCAGCCGAGCGGGGCCGCGTGTTCGTCGCCATGCGCCGCGTATTCGCTCCGTAGCAGCATGCGAATGATGATCGGCGTCAATGTACGGGAAATGCCGTAGGAGGCGATCATGGCGAACACCACGGCCATGGCCAGTGGCGTAAACAGATAGCGCGCGGCGCCTTGCAGGAAGAAGACGCTGACGAAAACGACGCAGATGGCCATTGTGGAAATCAGCGTCGGCACCGCGATGCCGGCGGCGCCTTCCATGACCGCTTCGTCGAAATCGCCGCCTTCTTCAAGAAGGCGATGGGTGTTTTCAATGGTGACCGTGGAATCATCCACCAAGATACCCACGGCCAAGGCGAGACCGCCGAGCGTCATTGTATTGATGGTTTGGCCCAGGGCCGACAGCACGGCCAGCGAGGCGAGAATGGAAAGCGGGATCGAGACCATGACCACGACCGTGGAACGCCAGGATCCCAAGAAGATCAGGATCATCAGCGCCGTGAGCCCGGCGGCGATCGCACCTTCCCGCAACACCGAGTCGATGGCGCTTTGCACGAAGACGGACTGATCGAACAGAAGGTCGATCTTCATGCCGGGTGGTGCTGCCCGCTGGATGGACGGCAGCGCGGCCTTCACGCGATTGACGACGTCCAGCGTGGAGGCATCACCGTTCTTGATAATGGTGAGCAGCACGGAGCGGCGGCCATCGGCGTGCACCACGTTCTGCTGTACGGCCCAGCCGTCGCGCACATGTGCAACATCGCGAAGATAGACGGTAGTGCCGCCCACTTGCTTGATCGGCAGGTCGTTCAGCGCCTTGATCGATTGTGCCGTGGCGTTGACCCGAACGATGAATTGTTTGTCACCCATCTTGGCATCACCCGAGGGCAAGGTGAGGCTTTGGGCGTTCACGGCGTTGGTGACGTCGTTGGCCGTCAGGCCCTGGGCGCGTAATGCATCCGGATCCAGATCGACCATGATCTGGCGATATTTGCCGCCATACGGCGTGGGCAGCGTGATGCCCTGAATGGGGGCGAGCTGCTGGCGCACCTGGTAAATGCCGTAATCGTAAAGCTGCTGTTCGTTGAGCTTGTCGGAACTCAGGCTCAACTGAATGACCGGAACAGACGATGCGTTATATTGCACGATCGTCGGCGGTTGGATGCCGGCGGGCATGAGCGCGCGAATGGAATTGGATGCAGAGACGATTTGCGCGATGGCGAGATCGACATTCACATTAGGCTGAAAATAGATCCGCTCTACCGAAATACCGGACAATGTCTGGCTTTCGATATTCTTGATGTCATTCACCGACGAGCTGATGGAGTATTCGCTGTAGGTGGTGACGCGCTGTTCCATCTCCTCGGGCGTGAGGCCGGTATATTGCCAGATCACCGAGACGACCGGGATGTTGATGCTAGGAAAAATGTCCTTTGGCGTGACCAGGATGGCGCTGCCGCCTAGGAACAGCATCAGGATCGCCAGCACATAGAAGGTGTGCGGGTATTTCAGCGCGAATTTTACGAGACCCATTGGGCGTCCAGTGGTGGGGGTGTCCAGTAGTGGCTTGGCAGACGATAACGTGGCTTATCTTTAGTCAATTTCCAGGGGTGCATGCTGCAGCGCAGCACGCATAACAGGATTGTGAACTGTGAAATGGGAGCGCCGGCACCTCGAGCGGCATCGGACCATCACACCACCGTAGGTGCGGCAACCCCAAGCGCCCTGTCGCCGTTGGCGGCCGGCAATGCGGAGCAGACGGCTATGGCCAAAGAGGATGTCACCGGTGGCACCTATGACGATGTGCGGCGCCACCTGGTTTTAGGCGGCGGTTTGGCGGCAGCGAGCCTGGCCCTGGCCGGCGTCGCGGGGGCAGCGGAACCGCCGCAGGAGATGCAGACCCAGGTGGAACCGCGCGTCATGGACGGCAACCCAGTGCCGGAACCCCCGCCGGAGAAGAGCGCGGGGCCGGTGCGCGCCGGACGCGGGTCGCAGCTGACCGGCAAAGTGGCCGTCGTCACCGGCGCGGCGCGCGGCATCGGGCGCGCGATCGCGGTGGAATTCGCCGCCAACGGCGCCGATGTGGTTGCGATCGACATCGCGGGGCCAGTGAGCCCGGCCAGCAATGCCGAGCCGGCCACACCTGAAGAGCTTGCCGAGACGGTGCGGCAGATCCAGGCCTTTGGCCGGCGGGCCGAGGCGATCAAGGCTGATATTCGTGACATCGCGGCGTTGCGCGCAGCCGCGGACCACGTGCAGCAGACTTACGGCAAGATCGATATCGTGGTGGCGGATGCCGCCATTCAGCGCTGGAAGCCGCTGCTGGAAATGCAGGATAGCGACTGGCACGACGTAATCGATAACAATCTCAATGGCACGGCCAACACCATCCGCGCCTTCGCACCCAAGCTGGTGGCACAAAACAAGGGCCGGATCATTGTGCTATCCTCCATGCAGGGGCTGCATGGAACGAAGGACGCCGCGAGCTACTCCGCCAGCAAATGGGGCATTATCGGGCTCATGAAGTCGGCGGCGATGGAATTGGGGCAGTATAACATTACGGTAAACGCCATACTTCCCGGGTTGGTGGATACGGCGCTGACGCGTTACACGGCGCGGTTACGCGAGAGCATGGCGGAGACCGGACGCACGCCCGAGGAGAACCCTACCCCGCAAGAAGCCTGGGACGTGCGGGCGCCGACCGTGCCTTTGAAGGTGGGTTGGCTGCAGCCGGACGACATTTCGCCGGCGGCGGTGTTTCTGGCCTCGGATGCAGCCGCCATGGTGACGGGGGCCGAGTTCGAAGTGACCGGCGGGGACAGCGCTAAGGGTATCTGATCCATAGGCCCAGCCCCCCATCGCCATCAGGCATCGGGGCGCAGCGCGGTGGCAAGGTTGGCGCCGTGATTTGGGGGCCGCATGGGTCTGAGATGTGCTAATGCTTGCTGGACTGCCGGAATCGCGGCAGCAACCCTGGTTGGACTGGCCCTCGCACCGCATGAAAATACGCGCTGGATACGAACTAGTTTACGACTGCCCAGCGCCCGTGGAAATGCTCATGATGGTGCACGTGCATAGCACCCGCATCCCGGACCTGCTGACGCCGGAAGGCGTGAACTTCGCCGGCGCCACGGTTTCCCGCTACTACCAGGATCGTTTCGGCAATCTGTGTAGCCTGATCCAGGCAAATGCCGGGCTGCTGGTGGTGACAGCCGACTTCCTTATTTCGGATTCAGGGTTACCGGACGCAGTGAACGCGGCGGCGGAACAGCACCGCGTCGCCGATTTGCCCGACGACGCGCTGACCTTCCTGATGGGCAGCCGGTACTGTGAAACCGACAAGCTCAGCGACGTAGCCTGGTCGATGTTTGGCCAGTTGCCACCGGGGTGGGACCGCGTGCGCGCAATCTTAAACTTTGTACACTCTCATATCCGCTTCGATTATCAGCGCGCACGCAGCACACGCTCGGCATGGGAAGCCTACCAGGAGGGCGAAGGCGTGTGCCGGGACTATGCGCATTTGGCGCTGACACTGTGCAGGTGCATGAACATCCCCGCACGGTATTGTACCGGCTATATGGGTGATATTGGAGTGCCGGCGGTGCCACCCGGCGACTTTAGCGGCTGGTTCGAGGTGTATCTCGGCAATCGCTGGTGGACCTGCGATGCCCGCCATAACAAACGGCGCATTGGTCGCATTCTGATGGCGGTGGGACGTGACGCCACCGACGTCGCGATATCAAATAGCTTTGGAGCAGCCCTACTGACCGGGTTCACGGTGACGACTGATGAAGTTCTCGCCGATGCCGCTATGGCGGGGGCAGCGTCTGCGGGCCCTCCCTAGGCCCTATAACCCACGAAAATGCGCGGGCCCCGATCGGCAGGGCCCGCGCGGACACGTCAGCTCCCTTTATGGCTCTGCTGACCGGCTTTCACATGCTGCTCATGTGCGCCGCCCTGCGTGCCCGTATGCGGCTTTTCACTGCTGCTTTGCGAGCTGCCTGAGGTGCCTTTATGGCTCTGCTCGCCAGCTTTCACGTCGCCCGTATGCGACGAGCCGCTGCTGGTGTGGCTGCCGCCCGGGGTGTTTTTATGGCTTTGCTCGCCAGCCTTGACGTGCTGCTCGTGCGAGCCACCCTGGGTTCCCGTATTTGCCATGATGTCGTTACCTTCCATATCGTTGCCAATCGAGACCATGTTCAACATGGCCTCGACTATTCAACATGCGGATGGCGGGGCCGGTTCGGTATGCACCGCCCAATACGGGTCAACGATTTATGATCCGGCTATCCCGGCAGCGTAGTTTCACTGGAAATTGTTCCCGGCGGCTTTCGCGAATTCTGCTTGCCCCGCCGGGAGCTCTCACAAGGGGGTTACTTTTTCGAGGCGGTGCGTGCCTTGAATATTTTCAACTGATCGGAGAACGAACTGGCAATGGCGTTCGCTTCGTCCACAGCCTCGTTGCCCTTTTCGATCCATGCCTGCTTTTGCTGATCGGAAACGCCAGGGGCGGCGTGGTCGGCCTGATTATTCCGGCAAGCTTGGTACGCCTCCAGCTGAACGACAAAGCCTTGAAGCACGTCGTGCCCCAGTTTCATGTCCGCCGCAGTGGCGGTATTGCCGTCAGGGGCCACGGGTGGTGGCCCAGGCAGTAGGCAATCAGGCGGCGCTTGCGGGGCCGCGGAAGGAGCCGCTGGGTGGGTGACAACCACAGGTATTTGCGCTGGCTGCCGGCTGCGCTGCAGAAAAATAGCGGCGCCAGCGCCGATCGCTATCACGATGGCCACGGCAATTACATACTGGGTTTTGACGGCCATTTGATCCGATGTTTCCCTGCGGTGTAGACCGCCTACGGCGCCACGGCGGAGGCCTGGGCTCCGCCATCCTTATGGCGCGCACGCCAACACCCCTGCGATATCAGCGGTTGCGGCGTAAAACAAGACCACCCAATGACAAGGCCGAGGAGCGTTGGTCGGGGCGAAAAACCCACAGCCGGTGCCAGCGCTTCGTTTCAGAACCATGGCTCCCGGGAAATCGGCACCATCCTGGCGTGCCGTGTTGGAAGCTGAACAGATGGCGACCGGATCGGCGCATGCCACGGGTATTGGGCGATGCCATGGCAGGACTGGATAGAGGCGAGACTGAAGGGATGGCTTGAGTTGGCCTACGCTTCTCCCGGCGGGCCGTATGGGACCTCCTTATCAGGGCGCGGTGGAATAGTGATCCGCTGACCAGTTTGTTCCC
>Ga0302314_10012142_pt1 | contig 14944 bp, 14 predicted proteins | sample III_Palsa_N2_3_FD_200533 | JGI IMG/M metagenome (GOLD analysis project Ga0302314, IMG submission 200533) | Peat permafrost microbial communities from Stordalen Mire near Abisko, Sweden - III_Palsa_N2_3 | ecosystem: Environmental > Terrestrial > Soil > Palsa > Peat permafrost | place: Sweden... | reverse complement strand
TGCCTGGACCAGGGGTGTCATCTCGAACTCGACGCCCCGGTACGCCGGCTGATCCGCGATGGCGATGGCCGCGTGACGGGCGTCGCGCTGGACCGCGGCACGATCGCGGCACGGCGCGGCGTGCTGCTGGCGACCGGCGGCTTCGAGTGGGACGAGGCGTTGCGTACCGAAAACTTCCCAGGCCCGTTCGACCGCATCGGCAGCCCGCGCAGCAACACCGGCGACGGCCAGCGCATGGCCGCCGAGGTGGGCGCCTCGCTGGAGCGCATGGACCAGGCCAACGTCTATCCGACGATCCCGACGGTCTACGAGGGCAAGCCGCACGGACTGCCGATGATCTTTCAGGCCGAGCCGCACGCGATCGTGGTGAATCGCCATGGCGTGCGCTTCGTCAGCGAATACGACTTCAACATCGGCGAGGCGCTGGACCGGCGCGCGGCCGACGGCGCGCCGGTGCATCTGCCCGCGTGGATCATCGGCGATTGCCGTTTTCTGCGTCAGTCGCTGCCGCTGCAGTACTACGCGCGACGGTTGCCCGGCTGGGTCCGACACGCCGGCAGCATCGCCGACCTTGCGCGCGCGATCGGCGTGCCGGAAACGACGCTCACGCAGACGGTCGAACGCTTCAACGGCTTTTGCGCCGCGGGCCACGACGACGATTTCGGGCGCGGCGACAGTGTCTGGGAACGCTACAAGGCGGGACATGAGCCGGGCATGTCGGAGAATCCGGCGCTCGGCGCGATCGAGCGTGGCCCGTTTGTCGCGATCCCGTTCAATCGCTCCATCCTGGGCACGAAGGGTGGCGCGCGCACCGACGATCGCGGCCGCGCCTTGCGCGCCGATGGCAGTGTGGTCGAAGGTCTGTTCTGCGCCGGCCTCGCCATGGCCAACCCGATCGGCACGCGGCCGATGGGACCGGGCACGACGATCGGGCCGAACATGACGTGGGGTTTCATCGTCGCCAGCACCGTCCTCGGCAACGCGGCGGCGCGAGGGGAGAAGCAGCATGAGTGACAGCACGACACGTGGCGACATCCTGGTGGTGCAGCCTGGAGAGTCGGAAAGCTACTGGCAACCGGTTCCGGCGAACGGGCACATCGACGTGCTGGTGGCGCCGCATCGCGTCGGCATGGACCACAAGTTCGCGCTCGGCACGCAGACCGTGGCGCCCGGCTGCCACGTGCGGGAACATGCGCACGACCGCAACGAGGAGTTGATCTACGTGCTCTCCGGCACCGGCCATGCCGTGCTGGACGGCGAGCGCGTGCCGATGCGGGCCGGCAGCACGATCTATCTCGGCAAGAACCGCCGCCACATGTTCGTCAACGACAGCGCCGAAGATCTACGCTGGGTGTGGCTGATCGTGCCGAACGGGTTGGAGGATTTCTTCCAGGCGATCGGCCGGCCGCGCAGCGACGGCGAGCCCGCGCCGGCGCCGTTCCCGCGCCCGGCCGACGTGCTGGAGATCGAGCGCCGCACCGTCTTTGCTGCACAGCCCGCAGACCAGAGGCAGCCCTGATGCCGGGACGGCTTGACGGCAAGCGCGCCGTCATCACCGGTGCCGCCGCCGGCATCGGCCTTTCGGCGGCTACGATCTTCGTGCGCGAAGGTGCGAACGTGCTGCTGGCGGATCGCGATGTCGATGCGGCCGCACAGGCCGCGACGGCGCTGGGACCGGCGGCGGAGGCAATCGCGGTGGACGTCGCGGACAGCGCGCAGGTCGCGCGCATGGTTGCGATCGCGACGGAGCGGCTTGGCGGCATTGATGTGCTGGTCAACAACGCCGGCTACGGCATCCGCGGCTCCGTCGTCACCACCGAGGAGGCCGACTGGGACGCGCTGATGGCGGTCAACCTCAAGGGCGTCTATCTGTGCTGCCGCTACGCGATTCCGATCATGGTGGCAGCCGGCGGCGGCGTGATCGTCAACACCGCCTCAAACGTGGCGACCGTCGGCATCGCGGACCGTGCCGCCTATGTCGCTTCCAAAGGCGGCGTCGCGGCACTGACCAGGGCGATGGCCCTGGACCATGCGCGGGACAATATCCGGGTCAATTGCGTGGCGCCCGGCGTGACCCGCTCCAGCTATTTCGACCGCATGATCCGTGAGGCCGCCGACCCGGACGCCTTCGTCGAGGCGCTGGCGGCGCGGGCGCCGATGCACCGGCTGGCAGCGCCGGAGGAGATCGCCAACGCGATCCTGTTCCTGGCATGTGACGAATCCTCCTTCGCGACCGGCAGCATGCTGACGATCGACGGCGGCATGACGACATGGTGAGGCCAACATGAGACTTGACCGGCTGATTACGGTGGTCGGGGCACACGCCGAGGGTGAAGGCGGCCGCGTCATCACCGGCGGCGTGCTGCCACCCAAGGGCGCGACGATGTTCGAGCGCATGGAGACGCTGGAACGCGAGAGCGACTGGCTGCGCCTCATGCTGCTGTCGGACCCGCGCGGCGGCGTGCTGACCTGCGTCAACCTGATCACGCCGCCGACGCGCCCGGACGCCGATTTCGGCATGATCGTGATCGAGAGCGACTACTACGTGCCGATGTCGGGCTCGAACCTGATCTGCACGGTCACGGTCGCGCTGGAAACCGGCCTCGTGCCGATGCGCGAACCGGAAACCCTGGTGCGGGTGGACACTGCCGCCGGATTGGTGCTGGTCACCGCCGAGTGCCGCGAAGGGCGGTGCCGGCGCATCCGCTTCGCCAATATTCCGTCGTTTGTCATGCACCGCGACGCCACCATCGACGTCGATGGACTCGGCACGCTGCGCGTCGACGTGGCATATGGCGGCATGATCTACGCGATCGTCGATGCGGCGCCGCTGGGGTTCGGCGTGGTGCCGTCCGAGGCGCGCGCCCTTGTCGAGCTGGGCGAACGCATCAAGGCGGCCGCGGCGGTGCAATTGCCGTCCGTGCATCCGGAGAATCCCGGGATTCACACAATCAACCAGACACTGTTTGCCGGGCCGCTGGAAATCGTCGATGGCGTCAAGCAGTCGCGCAACGCGGTGATCGTCTCGCCCGGCCGCATCGACCGCTGCCCGTGCGGCACCGGCACCAGCGCGCGCATGGCGCTGTTGCACGCCCGCGGCGACCTCGGCGTCGGCGAGGCATTTCGCCATCTCTCCATCCTGGACACGGCGTTCGACTGCCGCATTCTGAGCGAGGCACACGTGGGCACGGTACCGGCGATCGTGCCGGAGGTCGCCGGCCGCGGCTGGCTGACCGGCGTGTCGTACTATGGCGTCGATCCCGAAGATCCGTTTCCGACCGGGCATCGTCTCGGCGACACGTGGTTCGGCCGCGCGTGAAGCATGTCGGCTTCATCGGCTACGGTGCCGTGGCGCGGGACGCGCATCGCCTGCTGTGCGAGCATCTGCCGGCGCCGCGCCTGACCGTGCTGCTGCGGCCAGAGTCGCCGTCCCGTGCCACGGTGACGCCCGACGTGGCGATGGTGGACGGCATCGCTGACCTGGTGGCCACGCGACCCGACCTGGTTGTCGAGGCGGCCGGGCAGCACGTTGTGGCGACCCTGGTGCCGGAGGTGCTGGCAGCCGGCATTCCCGCCCTCGTCGTTTCCACCGGGGCCTTCGCCGAGCCGGGGCTGCTCGCCCGCATGACGGCGCAGGCGCGGCAGCATGGCACGCGGTTGTCGCTCTCTGCCGGCGCCGTCGCAGGGCTGGACTATGTGGAAGCCGTGGCACTCTGCCCGGAGGCGCGGTTGCGCTACACGTCGCGCAAGCCGCCGGCGGCCTGGCGCGCAGAGCTGGCGGTGCTAGGGCATGAGGCTCCCGCGCTGACAAGCGAAGTGGTCCTGTTTGAGGGATCCGCCGACGAGGCGGCGCGGCGGTATCCGCGCAACCTGAACGTGGCCTTGACGATCAAACTGCGCCTGGGCGCTGCGGCGGGCGGCATGACCGTGCGCGTGGTCGCCGACCCGAATGTCGTGATGAACACACACGAGATCGAGGTCGAGAGCCGGCTCGGCGCCGCCGTCATGCGCTTCGGCAACGTGCCATCGGCCGGCAACCCGAAAACCTCGGCGCTGACCGGCCACACGCTCGCCGCGGAAATTCGCAAGGCGCTTGCTTGATCCGGCCGCCGCCGCCTCACTCGTCCACGCTCACGCCGAGCGTCTGGCTTTGGTGCGTCTTGCGCAGCTTGCGCAGGATCCGGGCAAGATCGGCGCGCTCGCGCGCGCTGAGAACACCAAAGAACCCGTCATCGTACTCCACGGCCATTCGCATGTACTCGGCAACCTTGGCCCGCCCGCGCGGCGTGAGCCACAGGCCATAGCGCCGTCGTTCCCCGTGCGGGCGCGTGCGGCGCAGCAGGCCCTCGCGTTCGAGGTGATCGACGATCCGCACCATGGCCGGACGATCCTTGCTCATCACCGCACCGACCCGCCCCTGGCTGATGCCGGGATTGGCTGCGACCAGAATCACGGTCGTCAGCTTGCCGGTGCCGCCCGCAACGGCGGTGTCGGCGAAGGCGCGGTCGTAGGCGCGGTTCACCTCCAGCAGCAGCATGCGCAGATGGAAGCTCAGCAGTTGCGACAGCACCGACACGTCGACGCTGCCCTGCTCCTCCCCAAGTCGCTCCGGGGGCGCGTCGTTCAATGCGGCGACACCGCAACACCGTCGCGCCGCTCTGCACGATTGTCGCGCCAGTGCGACCAGGACAGGAAAATACGGGGCGCGAGTTGCATCAACGCCGACTCCCGGCGGAGGCGTTCGATCGGCAGCGCCAGGTCATCCGGCCGCTTTCCGAGCGCCCAGTCCGCCAGCACCGCGCCCATCATCGTTCCTGTCGGCACGCCGCGCCCGGAATAGCCCAGCGCCGCCACCACGCCGGGGGCGAGGCCGAACAGGCGCGGGATGGTGCGATGCTGCATGTCGAGGTCGCCGAACCACAGGTATTGCCAATCGATCGTTCCAAGCTGCGGATGTAACCAGCGCAGCTTGTCTGTCAACACCTGCCGTGTGTAGCCGAGGTCGATGCCACGCCGGCCGAGCGGGAACATCGAGGCAACGATACGACCATCCTTGTCGTATTTGTAGACGAAGAGGTCGCCGCGGCCGTCATGCACGCTGTTGCGCTGCGGCAGGATCTCGCGGCGCAGATTGTCCGAGAGCGGCTGCGTCGCGGCGACGAATACCCAGGCCTTGCGGTAGCTCTGCTGCAAGCCGGGCCAGAACGCGTCGGTATAGGCGCCGGTGCCGCACACGACCTTGTCGGCAATTACCGCGCCGCTTGCCGCGCTCACGAGCCAACGACCGCCCTGCTGTGCGAGCCCGGTCACGCGCGAGCCAACGAAGATCCGGGCGCCCTCCTGCAACGCCGCCCGCGCCAGGCCGCGCGCATAGCCGAGCGGATTGAGGTTGCCGGCTTCGGCGTGCAGCCAGCCGCCGTAGTACCGCTCGCTGCCGGTCATCGCCGCGATCTCGGCGCGGTCGAGCAGCCGCGTGTCGCGTCCGATGCCGGCATATTCGGCATTCTTTGCACGCAGATGCGCCATCGCGCTCGGTGCGTGGGCGGCTTCGATGAAGCCGCTTCGCTCCCACTCGCAGTCGATGCCGTAGTCGCGCACGAAGCTGTCGACCATGTCGGCGGCTCCGGTCTGGCGCGCGATCAACCGCTCGGCGAACGGCTCTCCCAGCATGGAGCGCACGCGGGCCAGCGAGAAGAAGTGGAATGTCGGCGTGCAATGCCCGGCATTGCGGCCGGAGCCGCCGAAGCCGATCTCCTCGGCCTCCAGCACGACCACGCGCATGCCGGCACGGGCCAGGTGGATCGCGGTCGAGAGACCGGTGTAACCGCCGCCGATGACGCAGACATCAGCTTGCACCTGCCCGGCCAGCACCGGCAGCTCCGGAGCCGGCGTGGCCCCTGCGTACCACAGTGATGTCGTGAAGGGTCCGCCCTGCATCGGTACCTCCTGCCGCTCGCACGCCGCCATCGGCGCACTGGTGTGGAACAACTGTTGCATATGACAACAGTGTAGCGCTAGCGTCACGCAGCGCCGACGGATCGCGGACAGTTTGCGTCTGCAGCACGGACCATGGAGGCGGTTGATGGTTGATGTCGTCGTCATCGGAGCAGGAATCAGCGGCGCCGCAACTGCCTACGAGCTGGCGACCGCCGGATATTCCGTGGCGCTGGTCGATCGCTACGGTCCGGCTGCCATGGCGTCGGGCTGGACGCTTGCCGGCGTGCGCCAATCCGGGCGCGACCCGGCCGAGTTGCCGCTGGCACGGGCGGCGGTTGACATCTGGCACGATCTGCACGAGCGCCTCGGCGCCGCGACGCATTATCGGCGCGGCGGCAACCTGCGTCTCGGTCGCGACGCGGCGGAAACGGCGGCGCTGCGCGAGATCGTGCGCGAGCAATCCGCAGCCGGGCTCAGCATCGAATATCTCGACGGCAGCGACACGGTGCGCAGCGTCGCCCCTGCGGTGACGCCGGGCGCCATCGGCGCCAGCCATTGCCGCAGCGACGGACACGCCGATCCGCACGCCACGGTGCGCGCCTACGTCGATGCCGCCGCGCGCGCCGGCGCGTCGCTGCGTTTCGGGGAAACCACGCTGCGCATCGCGGTGGAGCACGGCCGGGTTACGGGCGTCACCACCATGCAGGGTTTCATCCCGGCCGCGCGCGTCGTGCTGGCGGCTGGCATCTTCGGCAATGACCTGCTGCAACCTCTGGGGTTGCACGTGCCGCTCGACGTGCGCGTGGTCACGGTGGTGCGCACGCGCCCGGTCGAGCCGGTGCTGGCGCAGGTCATCGGCGTCGCCAACGCGGAGTGCGCGGGACGGCAGGAGGTCACCGGCCGCTTCCGCTTCACCGACGGCGGCAAGAGCTGGGCCGGCCGCATGGAAGACGGCGAGCGGCCGACCGTGCGCCCGTCGACGGGCGACGTTGGCAACACCATCGCGCTGTTCGGTGCACTGGTGCCGGCCATGCGCGACGCGGAGATCGAGGACGTGTGGGCCGGGCTGATCGACCAGACGCCGGACGCGTTGCCCGTGCTGCAGTGCCCTGGCGATCCGCAAGGATTGGTGATCGCGATGGGTTTTTCCGGCCACGGCTTCTGCCTCGGCCCGATCACCGGCCGGATCATGGCGGCGTTGGTGGAAGGGCGCGACCCGGGCCTGCCGCTCGATCCGTTCCGCATCGAGCGCTTCGCACGCCGCAACGACCCCGGCGTCAGCCTGTCGCTGCACGGCTGAAAGTGTACCGGTGCTGCGCTTCCTCCTCCTGCGGCTGGGACAGAGCGCGCTGCTGCTGCTGCTCGTCTCTGCGCTGGGATTCGCGTTGCTGCATCTGCTTCCCGGCGGGCCGCTGTCGCAGTTCGCGCTCAGCGCCGGCATGACCCAGGCGGACATGGACCGCATCGCCCACCAGATGGGTCTCGATCGGTCGCTGCCGGTGCAATATCTGGTGTGGCTGCGGCACATGGTGCTCGGCGACTGGGGCCGTTCCTATCGTGACCAGCAGCCGGTGCTGTGGGTGATCACCTCGCATCTGGGCGCCACGCTGGAACTGATGCTGTCCTCGACGCTGCTCGCCGTCCTGCTCGGCACCTGGGTTGGCGTCCTCGGCGCGATCAAGCGGTATTCGGTGGCCGACTATCTCGCCACGATCGGTGCGATGATCGCGCTCTCGATCCCAACGTTCTGGTTCGGCCTCGTTGTCATCTATATCTTTTCCGTCAACCTGGCCTGGCTGCCGGCCGGCAACATCGCCACCATCGGCGACGGCTCGTTGCTGGACCTGCTGCGCCACCTCATCATGCCCTGCGTCGTTCTCGCACTGGTGACGGTCGCGACGTGGAGCCGCTACATGCGCTCCTCCATGCTGGAGGTGATCGGCCAGGACTACGTGCGTACGGCGCACGCCAAAGGTCTGGCGCCGCGCCACGTGCTGATCCGGCACACGCTGCGCAACGCCATGCTGCCGATGATCACGCTGGCCGGATTGCAGGTGCCGACGCTGCTCGGCGGGGCGCTGGTCGCGGAAACGGTGTTCACGTGGCCGGGCATGGGCCGGCTGTTCCTCGATTCGCTCGGCTACCGCGACTACCCGGTCGTCATGGGGCTGCTGATCGTCTCGGCGGTGCTGACATTGGTCGGCAACTTGCTTGCCGACATCCTGTATGTGGTTGCCGATCCGCGGGTGCGGCTCGGATGAGCGCAGTGGCCGGCATGGCGACGCCGCTGCCGGCCATGTCACGGCGACGCTGGCGGGCGCTGCGACGCTTTGCGCGGCATCGGCTGGCGATGTTCGGCGTGGCCGCGATCGTGCTGCTCGTGCTGGGCTGTGCCCTTTTGCCACAAGCGCTGCCATACGACGACCTGCATATCGACCTGCGCCACCGCTTCCAGGCACCGCTCGCCGGGCCGCATCTGCTCGGCAGCGATCCGCTCGGGCGCGACATTTTGGCACGGTTGTTGATGGCAGGCCGCATCTCTCTGACCGTCGGCTTCGTCGCCATGCTGATCAGCACCGTCATCGGCGTGGTGATTGGCGTGTTCTCGGGCTTCTACGGCGGCGCGATCGGGGCGGCGCTGATGCGGCTGGTCGACGCCGTGCTGTGCTTTCCGTCGATCTTCCTGCTGCTCGCCCTCGCAGCTCTGGTCAGCCCGACCCTGCCGATGCTGACGCTGATCATCGCGCTGACCGCGTGGATGGAAGTGGCGCGCGTGGTCGACGGGCAGATCCGCGCACTGCGCGGTCGCGACTTCGTCGTGGCGGTGGAAGCGATCGGCGCATCCGACCTGCGGCTCATGTTCGTCGAGCTGCTGCCGAACGCGATCGCCCCGATCGTCGTCGCCGCGACGCTGAACGTCGCGCGCGCGATCCTGATGGAGGCGTATGTCTCCTGGCTCGGCTACGGCATCCAGCCACCGACCGCGAGCTGGGGCAACATGCTGAACAACGCGCAGGAGTACCTTACCTCCGCGCCCTGGCTCGCGCTGCTGCCCGGCGCCGTCATCACACTTGCCGTCGCCAGCTTCAACTTCGTCGGCGACGGGCTGCGCGACGCGCTTGACCCGCGCATGGACCCGCACCGATGAGCGGCGCGGCGCTGCTCGACGTTCGCGGCCTGTCCGTGCGGTTCCGCTCCGATGCCGGCCCGGTCGCGGCGGTCGAGGAGATGTCGTTCTCGATCATGCCAGGCGAGACGCTCGCTTTGGTTGGCGAATCGAGTTCCGGCAAGAGCGTGACCGCGCTGGCGATCATGCGCCTGCTCGCCCCTCCACCCTCCTGCGTCATCGATGGGCAGGTGCATCTGCACGACGCCGGCCGCACGGCGACCGACCTGCTGAGCTTGCCGGAACCTGCGATGCGCCGGGTCCGCGGCGGCAAGATCGCGATGATCTTCCAGGAGCCTATGACGTCGCTGAACCCGGTGACGAGCGTCGGCGCGCAGATCGCCGAGGCGGTGCAGGAACACGCCGAGGCATCGCCGCGTACCGCCTGGGGCCGCGCCGTCGAGTTGCTCGACCTCGTCGGCATTCCGGACGCGCGTCGTCGGGTGCATGACTATCCGCACCACCTGTCGGGCGGCATGCGCCAGCGCGCGATGATTGCGATCGCGTTGGCCGGGCAGCCGCGGCTGCTGATCGCCGATGAACCGACGACCGCGCTCGACGTCACCATCCAGGCGCAGATTCTCGACCTGCTGCGCCGGCTGCAGCGCGATACCGGGATGGCGATGCTGTTCATCACCCACAATCTCGGCGTCGTCGCCGAGATCGCCGACCGCGTGCTGGTCATGTACGCGGGCCAGGTGGTGGAAGAAGCGCCGGCGCAGGTGCTGCTGCGCGCGCCGCTGATGCCGTACACGAGCGGGCTGATCCGCTCAGTCCCGCGCCTCGCCGCCGCGCGCACGCCCGGCGTACGGCTCGCGGCCATTGCCGGCAACATCCCCGATCCGCGCGACCGCTCCGCCGCCTGCACGTTTAGCCCGCGCTGCGCGCACATGCTGCCGGAGCCGTGCCTGCGCGAACGCCCGCCGATGGAGGTGGTGGCACCGGCGCACGGCGTACGGTGCGCCCGCTGGCGGGAGATCGCCGCATGACCACGGCCGTCGACCGGCCAGTCCTGGAAGTGCTTGAGCTGCGCAAGCATTTTCCCATCGGCCGCCTGCTCAGCCGTCAGCGCGGCATGGTGCGCGCGGTGGAGGATGTGTCGTTCAGCATCGCCCGCGGCGAGGTGCTGAGCCTGGTCGGCGAATCCGGTTCCGGCAAGACCACGGTCGGGCGCACGGTGATGCGGCTGATCGAGCCGACCGGCGGGCAGATCCGCTTTCGCGGCGAGGACATCACACATCTGTCGCGCCGTGCGCTGCGCCCGGTGCGGCGGCACATGCAGTTGGTGTTCCAGGATCCGTTCTCGTCGCTCAACCCGCGCCAGACCGTCGAAACCATCCTCTCCACGCCGCTGCGCGTGCACAAGGTCGGATCCAGCCACGCCGGACGCCGGGCACTCGTGGAAGACGCGCTGCGCCGTGTCGGCCTGTTCGCCGCGGCCGCCGACCGCTTCCCGCACGAGTTCTCCGGCGGTCAGCGCCAGCGCATCGGCATCGCGCGCGCCCTGATGCTGGAGCCGGACCTGCTTGTCGCGGACGAGCCGGTGTCTGCGCTCGACGTCTCGGTGCAGGCGCAGGTAGTGAACCTGCTGCTCGACCTGCGCGACCAGTTGCAGCTGTCGATGCTGTTCATCGCGCATGACCTTGCGCTGGTCGGCGCGATCTCGGATCGCGTGGCGGTGCTGTATCTGGGCCGGCTGGTCGAGATCGCGCCCACCACGGCGCTGTTCTCCAGCCCGCGCCATCCCTACACCGAGGCGTTGCTGTCCGCCGTGACCGACCCTGGGCGCGCCGGCGCCGCGGCGGCGCGGATCATCCTGCAGGGCGATCTGCCGAGCCCGATCGCGCCGCCCTCCGGCTGCGCTTTTCGCACGCGCTGTCGCTACGCCGTGGCGGCCTGCGCCGAGGCCGTGCCGCCTTTGCGCGTGCGGGCGCCCGGGCATTTCGCGGCCTGCATCCGCGACGATCTTTCGCTCTCCTCGCCTCTGGCGGACCCCGCATGACCGAACCCACCGCGCGCGTTGCCATGGTCTCGGGTGCCGGTCGCGGCATCGGTGCCGCCGTTGCCCATCGGCTTGCCGCTTCCGGCTGGCATCTCAGCCTTGGCATGCGTCGGCCGCAGATGGCGGTCGCACCATCCGGCGCGCTCCTGCATGCCGCCGACGTCACCGAGCCCGGCAGCGCGGCGGACTGGGTGGCGGCAACCGGCGCGCGATTCGGCCGTATCGACGCCATCGTCTGCAATGCGGGCGTCATGCTGCCGAAAAGCGTCGTTGAGGCGACGGACGAGGAGATGGCGGCGCTGTTCTCGGTCAACGTGCATGCGCCGCAGCGGCTGGCGCGGGCGGCGTGGCCGTACCTGCAGGCCGCCGGCAGCGGGCGCATCGTGATCATCGGCTCGCTGTCCAGCCTGCGCGTCGCCTCGGCGATCTCCGGGTCCTACGCAATGAGCAAATTCGCGGCCGTCGCGCTGGCGCATGCGTTGCGCCATGCCGGTTGGGACCATGGCATCCGCGCGACCGCGATCTGCCCTGGCTTCGTCGCCACCGACATGGCCGCCGCCGTCACCGACATTCCGGCCGAGACCATGACGCAGCCGGCCGAGATCGCCCGGCTGGTGGAACTGGCGCTCGACCTGCCGAATACGGCCAGCGTGCCGGAGATCGCCGTCAACTCCCGCGTGGAAGGACGTTTCTGAGATGGGGCCTACGCTCGACGCCATCGAGACCGACCGCGCGCTGCCGCAGCGCAGCGACGTCGTGGTCATCGGCGGCGGCATCATCGGTGTCAGCGCCGCGCTGGCGCTGGCACAGCAGGGCGTCTCGGTCACGCTGTGCGAAAAAGGCCAGATCGCCGGCGAGCAATCGAGCCGCAACTGGGGCTGGGTCCGCAAATCCGCGCGCGACGAGCGCGAGATCCCGCTGATCCTCGAAAGCCTGCGCCTCTGGGACGGGCTGAACGAGGTGGTCGGCGCCGAGACCGGCTTCCGGCAGTGCGGCATCCTGTTTGCGGCACGCACCGACGCCGATCTTGCCCATCAGGAGGACTGGCTGCGCCGCGCGGCGCCATACCAGATCGGCTCGCGCATGATCGACCCGGCAAAGGTGGCGCGGCTGTTGCCCGGCTGCACGGCGACGTTCAAGGGCGGCCTGTACACGCCGAGCGACGGTCGCGCCGAGCCGCAGAAGGCCGCGCCCGCCATCGCCGCCGCGGCGCGCCGCCTGGGGGCCACGGTTCTGACCAACTGCGCGGTGCGCGGCCTTGATGTCCAGGGTGGCCGGGTCGCCGGCGTGGTGACCGAGCGCGGGCGCATCGCCTGCAACGCCGCCGTGCTGGCCGGCGGCGCCTGGTCGCGGCTGTTCGCCGGCAGCCTCGGCCTGCGCCTGCCGCAACTGAAGGTGCTGTCTTCGGTGCTGCGCACGGCGCCGATCCAGGGCCTGCCGGAAACCTCGGCCTGGATCGGCGACGTCGCCTTCCGCAAACGGCTCGATGGCGGCTACAACATCGCCAATGGCCACGGCAACGTGGTGCCGATCGTGCCCGACACGTTCCGCTTTATGCGCGAATTCATGCCGGCGTTGCGTGCCGACTGGAAAGCGCTGCGCCCGCGCCTGGACGGCCGCTTCATGGCCGAGGTGCGCACGCCAAAGCGCTGGTCGCTCGATGCACCGAGCCCGTTCGAGGCGGTGCGCGTGCTCGACCCGGTGCCTGACGCCGGCATCAGCGCGCGCGTCGAGCAGCGCATCAAGGCGGCGTTCCCGGGCTTCGTCCACATGCGGGTGGAGCAGCACTGGGCCGGGCTGATCGACGTGACGCCGGATGCTGTGCCGGTGATCGGGCCGGTCGATGCGCTGCCGGGCCTGATCATTGCCACCGGTTTTTCCGGCCACGGGTTCGGCATCGGCCCGGCAGCCGGCCGGCTTGCCGCCGATCTTGCGACCGGCGCGCCACCGATCGTCGATCCGACTCCGTTCCGGTTCTCCCGCTTCTCCGACGGCTCGCCGATCGTCGTCGAGGCCGGGCTGTAGCCGCTCGGCGCGCCGCTACCGTCTCGCCGGCCTGACGTGCCACGCCCGTAACCCACCATCAGGAGCAAGCCAACATGACAAGACTCCCGCCGCTCTCTCGGCGCACGCTGCTGCAAGCCGCGCTCGCCGCCGGTGCATTGCCGCCGCTGGTGGCCGCGCCGCACGCCGCCACGGCCGCGCCGCCGGCCAAGCCTACCGGCCAGGTGATTGCCGGGATTTCGCAGGAGCCCACGGTGTTCAACCCCCTCATGGTCCACATCGAAGTGGACGAGGGCGTCTACATGAACCTGTTCAGCCCGCTCTGGTCGGTCAACGCCAAAGGCGAGTTCGTTCCGGAACTTGCCGCCGAAATCCCGAGTGTCGAGAACGGCGGCGTCTCCGCCGACGGGTTGCACTGGCGCGTCAAGCTGCGCGACGGCGTGCTGTGGCACGACGGCACCAAGTTCACTGCCGAGGACGTCAAGTTCTCGATCGACCTAGTCAACACGAAGGACTTCCCGGCGCTGAGCCGCACCGGGATTGAACTGGTGCGCGACCTGACGGTGGTGAGCCCGACCGAGATTACCTTCCGCCTAGAGAAGCCGTTCGCTCCGTTTCCGGCCGTGCTCACGACGATGTTCGTCATCCCCAAGCACAAGTTCGAGGGCGTCACCAACTACGCCGCGGCACCGTTCAACGCGGCACCTGTCGGCACCGGGCCGTTCATGTGGAGCGAGCGCGTCCCCGGCGACCACATCACGCTGCTCGCCAACCCGCATTTCTTCGGCAGCGGTCCGCACGTCGAGAAGCTGGTGTTCAAATACATCCCCGATTTGACGGTGCTGTACACGCAGTTCCGCACCGGCGACATCGACTATATCGGCCTGCAGGGCATCTCCGCCGACCACTACGCCGAAGCCAGCAAGCTGCCGGATCGCACCGTGGCGCCGATCCCGCAGGCGTTCATCGAAACGTTGGACTTCAACCTCGGCCATCCCGGACTCAAGGAACTCGCGGTGCGCGAGGCGCTCTATGCCGGGCTCGACAAGGACAGCATCATCGGGCAGCTCTACTATGGCCTGCCGCGCCCGGCGGAATCCTTCCTGCCGCAGGAGGCCTGGGCGTACAACCCCGACCTGCCGAAACACAGCTTTGACCCGGAAAAGGCCAAGGCAATGCTGGACACCGCGGGCTGGAAGCCGGGCGCCGGTGGCGTGCGGGAGAAGGGCGGCGTGCGGCTGAGCTTCACCACCTCCACCACGGCGGGCAACCATCTGCGCGAGCAGGCGCAGCAGTTGATCCAGCAGAACTGGCAGGACATCGGTGTCGAGGTGAAGATCAAGAACCTTCCGCCGGCGGTGATGTGGGGCGACTACTGGATGAAGTCGCAATTCGAAACGGCGATGGCCGGCGTCGATTTCATGACCGCCTCGGACCCGGCGGCAGACGACTATTTCGCGTCGCACGACATCCCGGCCAAGGGCGGCGCGGGGCAGAACACGTTCGAGTACGAGAACCCGGAGGTCGACACGCTGCTCGCACAGGGTGCGACGACGCTCGACCAGGCAACGCGCAAGGTGATCTACGCCAAAGTGCAGGCGGCGGTGCGGCACGACCTGCCGTTCCTGCCACTGTTCCAGTACGCAATGGTCGAGGGCACCAAGGCGAAGCTGCTCGGCTATGAGGCGAACGTGAACGTGCGCTCGAACTGCTGGAACATTCGCGATTGGTATTGGGCGAGCTGAGGACCGGCGCGACTCCTGTGCAGCTTCAGGAAGCGTCGCCTGGGCGCTTCCTGGACTGCGGGCCGGGGGGGGCGCCTTGGCATAGGCGCT
>Ga0302314_10012141_pt1 | contig 14944 bp, 11 predicted proteins | sample III_Palsa_N2_3_FD_200533 | JGI IMG/M metagenome (GOLD analysis project Ga0302314, IMG submission 200533) | Peat permafrost microbial communities from Stordalen Mire near Abisko, Sweden - III_Palsa_N2_3 | ecosystem: Environmental > Terrestrial > Soil > Palsa > Peat permafrost | place: Sweden... | reverse complement strand
GGAGGCCGAGTACGTGGAGATGCTGCTTGAGCGCCAGGTCTCGGGGATGATCTTCGGCGGTGGCCAGTACGCAGAGGCCGACGCGCCGCATGAGCACTACGAGCGCCTGCTGCAGCTGCGCCTGCCGGTGGTGCTCGTCAACGCCGCCGCTGAGCACCTCGATTTTCCGCGCGTCTCGACCGACGACGCGGTCGCCATGGAGCAGGCTTACGCGCATCTTGCCTACCTCGGCCACGAGCGCATCGGCCTTATCCTCGGTCCGCCCGACCATGTGCCTTGTGCCCGCAAACTGGCTGCTTTTAACCGCGTCGCCAAGGTGGCCGCACCGGAGCTTGTCGAGCGCACGCGGTTCTCGCTTGAGGGCGGCCACGCGGCTGGGACGCGGTTGATCGCCCGCGGCGTCACCGGGATCATCTGCGCCAGCGACCCGCTCGCCCTGGGCGCGATCCGCGCCGCCCGGCGAGCCGGACTCTCGGTCCCCGCCGACCTCTCCGTGATCGGTTACGACGACTCGACCTTCATGAGCTGCACCGATCCGCCGCTCACCACCGTGCGCCAGCCGCTCGAGGCGATCGGGCGCGCAGCGGTTGAGATCTTGGCGGGCCAGATAGAAGGCTCACAGGTCTCCGCGGAGGAGCTCTTCTTCGAGCCCGAAGTGGTCGCACGCGGCTCGACCGCGAACGCCCCGACGCGCTGAACGCGCGCCGTGGGCTAGCGCTGTAGCGCGCTGACCAACGCGTCCGGCCAGACGCCCCGACGCGCGGATCCGCGTCGATTGAGATCAGATCACGAGCACCGTGTCGCGGTGGCGTGCGCTTGCGCGGACGTCGGCTCGGGAGGCCCGCAAACACTGCAAGCTCTGCAAGCCTTGCGTTGTTCAGTACGAAAAATGCAGATTTAAGTTTGTCTCTTGCATTCTTTTGTCGCTTGTGTCAGTCTGCGCGGCATGAGGGAGATGGATCTGACGCAGGCCGCTGCGACGCTGCCTGAACTTGCACCTGAGCTCGCGGTCGAACGCCCCTGGTGGCGCGACGCGGTCGTCTACCAGGTCTACATTCGAAGCTTTGCCGACGCCAACGGCGACGGCACCGGCGACATGGCCGGCGTCCGGGCACACCTTTCGTACCTGGCAGCGCTCGGCGTTGACGCGCTCTGGTTCAGCCCCTGGTACCCGTCGCCGCTGGCCGACTCGGGCTATGACATCTCGGACTACCGCTCGATCGATCCGAAGTTCGGAACGCTCTGGGAAGCCGAGCAGCTGATCTCGGAGGCTCGCGAGCTCGGGATTCGCACGATCGTCGACGTCGTTCCCAACCACGTCTCAAACGAGCACCCGTGGTTCCGCGAGGCGCTGGCCGCGCCGGCCGGCTCGGCGGCCCGCGAACGCTTCTGGTTCCGCGCCGGTACCGGTGAGAACGGCGAGTTGCCGCCCAACGGCTGGCAGTCGATCTTCGGCGGTTCGGCCTGGACGCGCCTACCCGACGGGGAGTGGTACCTGCATCTCTTCGCGCCCGAGCAGCCCGACCTCAACTGGAGCCACCCCGAGGTGGTCACCGAGCACGAGGACATCCTGCGCTTCTGGTTCGACCGTGGCGTCGCCGGTGTCCGGATTGATTCGGCGGCGCTGCTGGTCAAGGACCCCGAGCTCTCAGAGGAGCCCGCTGACCCGAATCCCGGAGAGCACCCGTTCACAGATCGTGACGAGCTGCATGACATCTACAGGGGCTGGCGCGAGCTCGCCGACAGCTACGACGAGCCGCGCGTGCTGGTCGGCGAGGTCTGGCTCCCCGACGCTGAACGTCTCGCGCGTTACCTGCGTCCCGATGAGCTGCACACCGCCTTCAACTTTGACTTCCTGGCCTGTCCGTGGGAGCCCGGTCCGATGCGGGCGTCGATCCAGTCGGCACTCGCCTCCCACGCACCGGTCAACGCTCCCGCGACCTGGGTGCTGGCGAATCACGACGTCACCCGCACGGTCACGCGCTACGGCCGCGCCGACACGAGTTTCGCGTTTGAAACCAAGCGCGAGGGGACACCAACGGACCTGGTGCTGGGCGACCGGCGTGCGCGAGCGGCTGCGCTACTCGCGATGGCCTTGCCGGGTTCCATGTACGTGTACCAGGGTGAGGAGCTCGGACTCCCGGAGGCGGAGAACATCCCGCCGGAGCGCCGACAGGATCCCATGTGGCTTCGTTCCGGCGGGATAGATCCCGGCCGCGACGGCTGCCGCGTGCCGCTCCCCTGGTCCGGACAGGTGCCCCCGTTTGGCTTCAGCCCGAACGGCAACGCGCCGCTCTGGCTGGATCAGCCCGACGACTGGGCACCACTGTCGGTCGAAGCGCAGACCGATGACCCGGCCTCGATGCTCAACCTCTACAGAGTGGGGTTGCGCATTCGCAGGGAAGCGCCATGGGGCGCCGGGGCGGAGCTGAGCTGGCTCAACCACGGCGATGACGTGATCGCTTTCGCGCGCGGCGGTCGTTTCCTATGTATCGCAAATCTCGGCTCACAAGCGATTGAGCTGCCTACCGGGACTGAGGTCCTGGTGGGCAGCGCCGAGCTCGTAGGGAACGCGGTGCCGCAGGACACCACGGTCTGGTTGGTTCGGACCGGAAACGAGACTCCGTTCGATGCGGAACAACCTCAGACGTAACACAGCATCATCTAGTTCAAGGAGAGAGAGGGCAATGCAATCCAAGATCAGGGCGAGGGCGTCCATGCGTTTGGGCGCAGCTATCGCCGCTGTCAGCCTCGCGGCCGTGGCCACGGGTGCAGTAGCAAGTAGTGCGTCGGCGAGTGCGCCGACGGTAAAGATCACCGTGGCATCGCTGCTTCCGGGCAGCACGAAGGCCGCCACTGCGGCGTTCAACGCGCAGATCAAGCTGTTCGAGAAGCAAAACCCCGGCATCCAAGTGACGGCGTCCACCTACCAGTGGCTCCCCGCGACGTTTGCCGCGAAGCTGGCGGCGGGGACGCTGCCGACGATGTTCACCGTCCCGTTCACCGACGGCCGTTCACTCGGCGATGCGAATGAGCTGTACAACCTCACGTCGCTCGCCCAGTCGCTGCCGTACTTCAACAAGTTCAACCCAGCAGTGATCGCCGAGGGCACGGACGCCAAGGGTCAGGTTGTCGCGATCCCTGAGGCCTCATACGCCCAGGCATTGAGCTACAACCGCCAGCTGTTCACCGAGGCCGGGCTGAACCCCAACGATCCGCCCACCACCTGGGCGCAGCTCGAGTCCGACGCCAAGCAGATCTCCGAGAAAACCGGCATGGCCGGCTACACGCAGATGGGCGCCAGCGACAACACCGCCGGCTGGATCCTGACGACGGTTACAGACGCGCTCGGCGGGCGCATGGAGACCGGTATCGGTGCCAAGGCCAAGGCGACGTTCAGCAACCCGGCGGCCGTGCAGGCGCTGAACATCCTGAACACGATGCGCTGGACCGATGACTCGATGGGCTCGAACATGGGCCTGTCCTGGGGCACCAGCAACCAGGCGTTCGCTGCCGGCCAGGTCGGCATGTTCATCAGCGGGTCCGACGTCTACACCTCAATGGTGCAGACCGACAACATCAACCCGGCGATCTACGGCCTAGCGCCGATTCCGCTGGCCAAGAACAAGAATGCCGGCGTGCTCGGCGGCGGCACGCTAACTGCCGTCAGCGCAAAGGCGACGCCGGCTCAGGCTGCGGCTGCGGTGAAGTGGATTGACTTCTACTACCTGCAGAAGTACGTGAACCGCAAGGACGCGATCGCCTGGGCAAAGACCGAGGTAGCTTCCAAGCAGCCGGTCGGCACGCCGGAGGTGCCGATCTTCAACGCGAAGCAGGAAGCCCTGTACAACAGCTGGATCAAGCCGTACATCAACGTTCCGCTCAAGCAGATGGCGCCGTTTACCAAGGCCATCTTCAACGAGCAGATCATTCCTGAGCCCGAAGCAGCGACTCAGGCCATCTACGGCGACCTCGATTCGACCGTGCAGTCGGTTCTGACCAGCCAGGGTTCAAACCCGTCCGCCTTGCTCGCGGCGGCCAACTCGACCGGGCAGGCCTCGATCAAGTCAGGCACCTAAGAACCTCCCTCAGCCGGAACTGGTGGTCGTGCTTCGGCACGACCACCACCCGGTGGGCGGTCCGCAGGCGCAAACGCAGCAATGTCGAAGATCGATTTCATGCCATCAGAGCTGGACCAGTCCCAGCAAACGGCGATCGCCGCGCTGAGCGCACCGCGCCCGGCGCCGCCGCGCTACAGGCGCACGCCGCTGACCTGGTTGCAGTCCGGCGGGCTCTCAAGGCTCGCCTTTCTTATCCCGCTGATTGCCATTTTCGGTGCCTTCTCGTGGTACCCGATCGTGAAATTGGTGATCACCTCGCTGCAGCAGACCAACTTCGCGGCGCCGGCGAAGTGGGTGGGGCTGCACAACTTCAGCCTCGTGATCCACGATCCGCTGTTCCCGATAGCGGTGCGGAACACGGCTGAGTTCGCAGGGCTGGCACTGATCTTTGGTTACCCGATCCCGCTGGTCGTGGCCCTGCTGGTCAGTGAGCTGCGCCGTCGCCGCGGGCTCTACGCGGCGCTGGTGTACCTGCCGGTGGTGATCCCGCCGGTGGTGGCGGTGCTGCTCTGGTACACGTTCTACAACGCTGGCCCAACGGGCGTCTTCAACACGATCCTGCACTGGTTGGGGATCGGTCCGCAGCCGTGGATCCAGTCGCAGAGTCAGGCCATGCCCTCGCTAGTGCTGGAATCGACCTGGGCCAACGCGGGCGGCACCGTGATCATCTATCTGGCCGCCCTGACCGGGGTCAACTCAGAGCTCTACGAGGCCGCCTCGGTCGACGGTGCCGGGATCTGGAAGAAGATCTGGCACGTCACCCTGCCGCAGCTGCGCACGGTGCTGCTGGTGACGATGATCCTCCAGATCATCGGCACCGCCCAGGTCTTCCTCGAGCCCTATCTGTTCACCCAGGGTGGCCCCAACAACGCGACCATCACGGTCCTGCTGTTGATCTACAACTACGCCTTCGGCAACTCGCTCGGACCGCAGTACGGTGAGGCCGCGGCGCTGAGCGTGATGCTCGTCGCCTTCCTGGCGCTCTTCTCGCTGATCTACCTGCGCGCCACGCGTTCCTGGAGTAGCGAATGAGCGCGATCCGTGTGAGGCGCCGCCGGGAGCACCCGAAGCGAGTGACCGAGGTCCCGACCGGCGGCCTGGTGCTCGCCAGCGACTGGCGCCGCCCGAGCGTCAAATGGGGCCTGGGCACCACCCAGGCGCTGCTGCTGGTGGTGTTGGTGATCATCGGGCTGGGTCCGATCCTATGGCTCGTCAAGGCTGCGATCACGCCCACCCAGGACACCCTGATCCAGCCGATGTCGGTCTTCCCGCACGGCACCGACCTCAGCAACATCTCCAACGCTTGGACTCAGGTCGACATTGGCCTCTACCTGAAGAACACGATCGTGCTCGCGTTGGGCTCCTGGGCCTCGCAGTTGATCGTCTCCACGACAGGCGCGTACGCGCTATCGGTGCTGCGGCCCAAGTGGGGCAGCTTGATCATGGTGCTGCTGCTGACCACCCTGTTCGTGCCCCCGGTGGTGCTGCTGGTGCCGCTCTACCTTGAGATCGTGCACCCGCCGATCTTCGGCGGCACGCTGGAGAACAACTACTTCGCGATCTGGCTACCGGCTGGCGCCAGCGCCTTCAACGTGGTGCTGATGAAGCGTTTCTTCGACAACCTTCCGCGTGAGATCTTCGAGGCCGCCCGGATCGACGGCTGTGGTCCCGTCCGCCTGTTCGTTTCGATCGTGCTGCCGATGTCGAAGCCGATCCTTGGCGTCGTGTCGCTCTTCGCCGTGCTCGCCTCCTGGAAGGATTTCCTCTGGCCTCTGCTGGTGCTGTCCAACCCCAGCGAGCAACCGATCTCGGTGCGGTTGCCGACGATCCAGAGCGAAACTGACCTGGGCGTGTTCCTGGCGGCGATGCTGATCGCATGCATTGTCCCGATCGTCGGCTTCCTCATCTTCCAGCGCACGATCCTGCGCGGAACGGGGCTCGGCGGAGCATTGAAGGGGTGACCAGCTGATGGCGGCAATCTGCTTTGACGGCGTCTCGAAGATCTATGGCGACGGCACCTGCGCGGTCGACGCGCTCGACCTCGAGATAGAGCAGGGCGAGTTCATGGTCTTCGTCGGCCCTTCGGGCTGCGGCAAGACCACGGCGCTGCGCATGGTCGCGGGGCTCGAGGAGATCAGTGGTGGCACGATCACGATCGGCGATCGTCAGGTCAACGACGTCTCGCCGAAGGACCGCGACATCGCGATGGTCTTCCAGAACTACGCGCTCTACCCGCACATGACCGTCGCTCAGAACCTCGCGTTTGGTTTGAAGCTGCGCAACATCGACAAGGCAGAGCTCGATCGCCGGGTCAACGATGCCGCCGCCGCCCTCGACCTCGCGGACTACCTGCACCGCAAGCCGAAGGCGCTCTCCGGCGGCCAGCGCCAGCGCGTCGCCCTCGGCCGCGCGATCGTGCGCGAGCCGGCCGCCTTCCTGATGGATGAGCCGCTTTCGAACCTCGATGCGGCGCTGCGAGCGCAGACCCGCGCGGAGATCCTCAAGCTTCAGAAGCGGCTCGGCACGACCACCATCTACGTCACGCACGACCAGGTTGAGGCGATGACGATGGGCGACCGAATCGCCGTCATGCGCAAAGGCCTGCTGCAACAGATCGGCACGCCCGAGCAGCTCTACACGCGGCCCGCCAACACCTTCGTCGCGAGCTTCATCGGCTCCCCGGCGATGAACATCGTGCCGGCCGCCGCCGTCGGCCTCGGTCCGGGCTCGCTGCTTGCCGGCTTCCGTCCTGAGCACGTCGAGGTCGGTCTGATTGAGAGCGGCTGCTTCGGTTTCGACGCGATCGTTGAGGTCGTCGAATATCTCGGTGGCGAGCGCCTCGCCCACCTGCGTCTCGGCGAGCGCTCGCTGGTCGCGAAGCTCCCGGTCGACGAGCGCCTCGAGTCTGGAACGACCATGTCCTTCGTCGTCCCGCACGGGGCGGTGGCCTTCTTCGACGCCGAGACCGGCCTGGCCACCGGCTGATCCTGTGCCGGAGGCGGTCCCGCTGGACCGCCGCCCAAAGCGGCGCTCCAGCGGCCGTCAGGACGCTTCTCTTTCACGCAGGAGGTCGCCGGTTCGAGCCCGGCTGGGGGTACTCGGCGCAGGCCCACCGGAGGGGCGTAGTTGTATGCATCGACCCGTACGTGGTTGAGTACAGCTGAATGACCGCAGACCAAGCCAAGGTTCTCGCCATCGTCCTTGCCGGTGGCGAGGGCAAGCGCTTGGCGCCGCTGACGCTTGACCGGGCCAAGCCCGCGGTGCCCTTCGGAGGCAACTACCGGCTGGTTGATTTCGCGCTCTCCAACCTGGTGAACGCGGGTTACCGGCGGATCGTGGTGCTGACCCAGTACAAGAGCCACTCGCTTGACCGCCACATCGCCTCGACGTGGCGGCTGTCGGCGCTGTTAGGCAACTACGTCGCCCCGGTACCCGCACAGATGCGCCACGGGCCACACTGGTTCTCCGGGTCCGCCGACGCGATCTATCAGAACCTCAACCTGCTGCGGGACGAGCGGCCGGACTACGTGATCGTCTTCGGCGCTGACCACATCTACCGGATGGACCCCTCGCAGATGGTCCGTCAGCACATCGAGTCGGGCGCAAAAGTCACCGTGGCGGCGCTGCGCGCTCCAATCGAGACCGCCGACCAGTTCGGCGTGATCGAGATGGCGGCCGACGGCCGCACGATCGCGGCATTTCATGAGAAGCCCAAGAACCCGGTCGGCTTGGTCGACGCGCCGGACCACGTCTACGCGTCGATGGGCAACTACGTCTTTTCGGCCGAGACGCTGATTGAGATGGTCACGCGGGATGCGGAGGCCCGTGATTCCGCGCATGACATGGGCGGCGACATTATTCCGATGCTGGTCGAGGCCGGCGGCGCCGAGGTCTACGACTTCACGACCAATGAGATCCCCGGCGCGACCGAGCGTGATCGCGGCTACTGGCGCGACGTCGGCACGATCGACGCGTTTTACGACGCGCACATGGACCTGATCTCGGTCACGCCGATCTTCAATCTCTACAACATGGAATGGCCGATCCTTACGATGCATGAGCCGCTGCCGCCGGCGAAGTTCGTTTTCGCCGATGACGATCGCATCGGTCATGCGATCGATTCGATGGTCTGTGCCGGGGTGATTGTCTCGGGCGGGCTTGTGAACCGCTCGATCATCTCCCCGCGCGTCCGCATCCACTCACGCGCCGAGGTGCTTGGATCGGTGCTGTTCAACGGGGTCGATGTTGGCGGCGGCGCGGTGGTTCGCAACGCGATCCTCGACAAGGACGTGGTAGTCGAGCCCGGCGCGCAGATCGGCGTCGATCTCGACGCCGACCGTCGCCTCTTCACCGTTTCTGAAGGCGGGGTTGTGGTCGTACCAAAGGGCGCCCGCGTGTCGGCGACCGCATGAGGACCATATGCGCGTCGCGCTGCTAACGCGCGAGTATCCACCGGAGGTCTATGGCGGCGCCGGGGTACACGTCGACTACCTGAGTCGCGAGCTCGCCAGGATGGTGGAGCTGAGCGTGCACTGCTGGGGCGCGGTTCGCGAAACCCCGAACGTGCACGCTTACAGTCCGTGGGACGCGCTGAGTGGTGAGCGCCCCGACCTCGCGGCGCTGCAGGCGATGTCGATTGATCTGCTGATGGCGGCCAGCGTCGCCGGCACCGAGCTGGTGCACAGTCACACCTGGTACGCGCAGTTCGCGGGGCACCTTGCGAAGCTTCTGCACGGCGTCCCGCACGTGGCGACGGTGCACTCGCTCGAGCCGCTGCGACCGTGGAAGGCTGAGCAGTTGGGCGGCGGTTACGCCGTCTCGAGTTTCTGCGAGCGTGTGGCCCTAGAGGGCGCCGACGCGGTTATCGCCGTCTCGCAGGGCGCCAGGCAAGACATCCTGAGTGTCTATCCAGGGGTGGAGTCGAGCCGCGTGCATGTCGTCTATAACGGCATCGACACGGTTGAGTACGCACCCGATCCGGGAGTCGATGTACTTGAGCGGCTCGGCGTCGACCCGGATCGTCCGTCAGTCGTATTCGTGGGGCGGATCACGCGCCAGAAGGGGGTGCCCCTGCTGCTGCGCGCCGCTGCACGGTTCGCTCCTGAGGCGCAGCTCGTGCTCTGCGCGGGTGCGCCCGACACCCCTGAGATCGGCGCCGAGGTGGCTGCTGGCGTGCAGGCCTTGCAGGCCACTCGGGACGGTGTCATCTGGATAGATCAGATGCTGCCCAAACGCGACGTGATCCAGTTGCTGAGCCACGCGACGGTCTTTGCCTGCCCGTCGATCTATGAGCCACTCGGAATCGTCAACCTCGAAGCGATGGCCTGCGAAGCGGCGGTTGTGGCCAGCGCCACCGGCGGCATCGTCGAGGTCGTGATCGACGGGGAGACCGGATACCTGGTGCCGCTCGAGCAGGCCGAAGGTTCGATCGAGCCCACCGATCCGGACGGTTATGCAGAAGTGTTCTCGGACCGCGTCAACCGCGTGCTCCGAGACCCGGAGCTCGCGCGCCGGCTCGGCGAGGCCGGCCGCCGCCGCGCGGTCGAGTCGTTCAATTGGGCGCAGATCGCGGCGCAGACCGTCGCGATCTACGAAGCGCTTCGGTCCCAATAGGCCATCACGCCCAGGCCGGCCGGTGGCTGCCACATACAATGGATCGTCCTGCCCCCATGGTCTAGTGGTTAGGACGCCTGCCTTTCACGCAGGAGATCGCCGGTTCGAGCCCGGCTGGGGGTACTTCTTGGCAGCGCCTGGAACCCGGGCGGTATCGGGGCAGGAGCTCGTAACGTCCTGCCGTCGACGCATACTCCGATGCAGATGAAACGCAAGGCTCATGCTTTCGGCGCGATGCGCCGATAAAGGAAAACAGAATGATCTTTATCTTTACATATCTCCGGTCCGCCTTGTCTCGGGCCATGGCCTCTGAAGAAGGTCAGGGTCTCACCGAGTACGCCCTGATCCTCGCTCTGATTGCTGTCGTCGCCATCGCCGCGCTGCATTTCCTTGGCGACGGCGTCAAATCCGAGCTCACATCAGTCGCGACCAGCCTCTAGCGTGACCTAGCCGCCTCCGGCAGTCCTGTCGTAGACAGGGCGAGCAGGGGGCGGCGTTTCACGGCCGTCAACATCCGCTCGGCGCCCGATAGGAACAGTCAGTCGTCAAGCAGCTGTCGCAGCAGTGCGATGAACTGCTTGCGGTCCGCCGGTGCAAGCAGCGCCAGGACTTCGACCTGGACGTTCGCGAGTACGGCGTCCAGCGCCTGTAGCTGTTTGGAGCCGGCGCGGGTGATTGAAACGACGTTGCGGCGCCGGTCGTCCGGGTCGGGCGCGCTCGTCAGAGCGCCGATTGAGGGCTGGGGCGCGGCCACAACCTGGGGTAAGTTCGCCGGGGCCGCCCTGCTGCTCAGCGCGTTTACCTTGCGCGAGCGCGCTGCGCGCGATCCACTGCTGCCGCTTGACGTGCTCCGTATCCGCGGCCTGGAAGCTGCCAACCTGACGGGGCTCGTCGGCTTTGCGGGGATGCTCGCGATGTTCTTCTTCCTGACTCTGTACATGCAGACGGTGCTTGGCTACTCGCCGTTCGCGGCCGGCGCCGCCTATCTGCCGCTGACCTTTGCCATCGGCATCTCAGCAGGCATCGGCGCGAAACTGATCGGGCGGTTCGGCACGCGCCCCGCTATCTGCGCGGGTGCGGTGATCGCCGCCGCTGGGATGTTCTACCTCGCTCGCGTGCCGGTGCACGGTCACTACCTCCCGAACATCCTGCCGGGATTGCTGCTGTTCGCCGCCGGCGTCGGACCGGTGTTCGTCGGCGTCACAAGCGCGGCCAATGCCGGGGCCAGCGCCGAACGTGCGGGGCTTGTCGCGGCGATCCTCAACGCCGCGCAGCAGATCGGCGGCGCGCTCGGGCTGGCGATCTTCTCGGCGGTGGCAACCAGTCGCACCGCGCACCTGCTCGCAGCTGGTACCAACCTGCACGCTGCAGCGACCAGCGGCTACCACCGCGCCTTCCTGATCGGTGGTCTGCTCGCGCTGGCAGCCGCGGTGATCTCGCTGCGCACCGTCAACACCCACCACGCCGAGATGTGAGCCGCCGCGACCACGCGAGCAGGCATGACCAGACCAACCGCAATCCGAAAGGCTGAAGAGCCGTGCTCACCATCCCCATGCAGCCCCCACGCTCATCAGAGCCTTCAATGTCATCCGCCGTTCTTGTGATCGGGCGCAGCGAGAACGTGCTGACCGAGACCGTTGAGTTGCTGCTCGCCGACGGTCGGAGCGCTGGCGCCACGAACGACTTCAACAATGTGATGGAGCTGTTCGACGCAACCACCGTGGACACCGTCGTATTCGGTGGCATGATGCCGCCCGACACCAAGGAAGCGTTGCGGGCGCAGCTGCGCGCCGCGAACCCAGAGGTTGACTTGATCCGCTGCTCCAGCGTCGCCGGCCGGCGTCAGCGCCGCCTTGACCTGTGCCGCGATCAACCCGGAGATACCGGCGAGGCCCTGGCCACCTCGTTGGTCCCACCAGAGCCGAGCGGTACCTCCAAGGTCATCTTCAACGAACTGCTGCAGCCCGGGAGTCATGTCTTGCTGCTGCCGGCATCAATCCCGGACGTAGCCTCGTACATAGTCGTCGACGCCGGCACGGTGGTCCGCCCGTTCACGGTTGGCGCGATGCCGCGCATCGAGTTGCTGCCGCCGGTGTGAGTAGCTGGGCACGCGTAAATTGCTAGCGGCACAATCGTCAGATGACGCCAGCACCAAGCCGACGTTCGCGCGGCCGGAGCACGAGCGCGACGAGCTCGGACTCCCGCGGCCTGGATGAGTACGAGCGCAAGCGAAACTTCGCGGCCACCCCGGAGCCCGAGGTGCCGGGCACGCGGGCAAGCGACCATGACCTGCCTCGGTTCGTAGTGCACGAACACCACGCTCGCCGGATTCACTGGGACCTGCGGCTTGAGCACGAGGGGGCGCTCGCCTCATGGGCAGTGCCGAATGGGATTCCGGACGACCCGAAGCGCAACCGCAAGGCGGTCCACGTCGAGGACCATCCGCTTGAGTACCTCGATTTCGCCGGGACGATCCCGGCTGGCAACTACGGGGCCGGCAAGGTCAGCGTCTGGGATAGCGGCACCTACACCTGCGAGAAGTGGCGCAAGGACGAGATCATCATCGTCTTTCACGGTGAGCGGCTGACCGGGCGCTACGTGCTGTTCCGCGCCGGCCGTGAGGAGCGCGATTGGATGATCCACCGTATGGATCCGCCGGTCGACCCGACGGCCGAAGAGATGCCGGATTTCGTCGCGCCGATGCTCGCCGGTCCCGGGTCGATCCCCGGGGACGAGTCACTCTGGAGCTTTGAGGTCAAGTGGGACGGAGTCCGCGCGATCGTTAGCTCCGAGCCCGGACGCATCCATCTGTTCAGCCGCAACGGCAATGAGATCACCGCCGGCTATCCGGAGCTTCGGGCGCTGAACCGCGCCCTGGGATCGCAGCGCGCGATCCTGGACGGAGAGATCGTCGCCTTCGATGAGGGCGGTCGCCCGAGCTTTCAGGCGTTGCAGACCCGCATGCACGTGCGCGGCGAAACGGCGGTCAGGCGGCTCAGCGAATCGGTGCCGGTGACCTACCTGATCTTCGATCTGCTTTGGCTCAACGGCCACTCGCTGGCGCCGCTGCCCTACAGCGACCGTCGCGAGCTGCTCGCCAAGCTCGAACTCGAGGGGCCGCACTGGCTGGTGCCGGAATCGCATCGCGGTGACGGCGCGGCGCTGCTCGCCGCGACTCGCGAGCAGGGCCTCGAAGGCATCGTCGCCAAGCGCCTGGATTCGCGTTACGAGGCCGGCCGTCGTTCTTCCGCCTGGATCAAGCTGAAGAACTTCGCGCGGCAGGAGGTCGTGATCGGTGGTTGGACGACCGGCAGCGGAGCCCGCGCGGGCGCGCTCGGCGCCCTGCATCTCGGCGTGTACCACGATGGAGACCTCCATTACGTGGGACGGGTCGGCACCGGCTTTGACCAGCGTGAGCTGACGCGGCTCGGTGAGCTGTTCAAGCCGCTCGCTCGTGAGAGTTCGCCGTTCACCGGCCGCCAGCCGGCCAAGGGCGCGCATTTCGTCGAGCCGGAGCTGGTCTGCGAGGTCGAGTTCTCCGAGTGGACGCACTCCGGCACGCTGCGCCAGGCGTCGTACAAGGGGTTGCGCGACGACAAGCCAGCCATCGAAGTGATCCGCGAGGACCGGGCTGGCGCCGAGCTGCCGGATGAGTCGCCGCGGGCCAGCGTTGTGCGTGTGGCCGCAGTTGCGCCTGCGGGCGTAACGGACGGGACCCGAGCGGTCGACATCGACGCTGTGATCACCGACGGCCGTAAGGTGCGTGGCGGGCTCGAGGTCGAGCTCGAGGGCCGCACGCTCAAGCTCACAAACCTCGACAAGCTGCTGTACCCCGAAACCGGCTTCAGCAAGGCGGATGTGATCCGCTACTACGCGAGCGTCGCCGAGGTCCTGCTTCCCCACCTCCGCGACCGGCCGCTGACGCTCAAGCGCTATCCCAACGGTGTCACAGAGGACTACTTCTATGAGAAGCGCTCGCCGCCGCACCGGCCCGAGTGGGTGCAGACCGCCCCGGTCGCCAGCGACCGCGGCAAGCGCGAAATCGACTACACGCTCTGCCAGGACCTGCCGACGCTCGTCTGGCTCGCGAACCTCGCCGACCTCGAACTGCATCCGTTCCTCTCGAAGGCGCCGGCGCTCGAGCGGCCGACGGTTCTCGTCTTTGACCTGGATCCAGGCGCGCCGGCGACGATCGTTGAGTGCTGCGCGGTCGCGCTCAAGATCCGCGAGCTGTTCGGCGAGCTCGGCCTCAGCGCCTACCCGAAGACCTCGGGCTCCAAAGGCATGCAGATCTACGTCCCGCTGAACGATCCCGACGCGAGCTATGAGCAGACCAAGGCCTTCGCACACGCCGTCGCGACGCTGCTCGAGCAGCGCCACCCAGAGCTGGTCGTCTCGGCGATGGCCAAGGCCCAGCGCGACGGCAAGGTGCTGATCGATTGGAGCCAGAACGACGAACACAAGACCACGATCGGCGTTTACTCGCTGCGCGCGATGGGCATCCCTTCGGTATCGACCCCGCTGCAGTGGACTGAGGTGAGCACCTGTCATGAGCAATGCAAAGCTGAGCTACTCACGTTCCAGCCGGCGCAGACCGTGAGCAGAATCGTGCAGGGTGGAGACCTATTTTGCGATGTACTTTCGCGGAGGCAGACCCTGCCGAGTTTGGAGATCTAGATGGCCCCGCGTTCAATTTGGAACGGCACGCTCGCTGTCGGTGAGGTGATCGTTCCGGTCAAGCTGTTTTCAGTCGTGCAACAACACCGCGTGCAATTCCGCGAGGTGCGACTCAGCGATGGCGCCAAGATCAAGCACCAGCGGGTCAACTCGGAGTCCGGCGAGGAGGTCCCGTCGGCTGAGATCCGCAAGGGCTACGAGCGCGAGGATGGGCGCCAGATCGTGCTGACAGACGAGGAGATCGCCGCTGCCTACGGGCCGCGCAACAAGGTGATTGAGATTGAGCATTTCACGCCAGCGGCCCAGATCGACCCGATCTTCTATGAGAAGCCTTACATCCTCGGCGCCCAGGCCGGCGGCGAGCGCGCCTACTCGGTACTGCGCGATGCGCTCGAGCGCAGCGGCAAGGTCGGAATCGGCCGGTTCGTGCTGCGCACGCGTGAGCAGCTGGTGGCGGTCGGGCCGCATGGTGACGCGTTGCGCGTCTACACGATGAGGTTTGCCGACGAGCTCGTGCGCAGCTCCGATCTGGA
>Ga0302314_10012140_pt1 | contig 14945 bp, 14 predicted proteins | sample III_Palsa_N2_3_FD_200533 | JGI IMG/M metagenome (GOLD analysis project Ga0302314, IMG submission 200533) | Peat permafrost microbial communities from Stordalen Mire near Abisko, Sweden - III_Palsa_N2_3 | ecosystem: Environmental > Terrestrial > Soil > Palsa > Peat permafrost | place: Sweden... | reverse complement strand
CACGATCACGCCGCTCACCCCCGCACGCCAGCGCGCAACCATCGACCGCCGATACGCCCATCGGCTCGCCGTCCGCGTGCTGGACTCCGACGGCACCCCCGTCGCCAGCGCGGCCGTGATGTTCACACTCCGCTCAAGCGGCGGCGCGAACCAGGGGGGCAGCCCGATTGGCTCCGAGAGCAGTGGCGCCGGCGCGACCTTCGACGGCGGCACGAGCCAGACGACCGAGACGACCAACGCGCACGGGATCGCGACCTCCCCAGCGTTCAGCGCCAACGACATCGCCGGGGCGTTCACCGCGACGGCAACGGCGACCGGTGCCACCGGAATCGCGCTGTTCGGACTCGACAACCGCGCCGGACCGCCATTCACCATCGCCGCAGGCATCGGCGCGGCCCAGTCGACCCCAACCGGCGTGCGGTTCGCGATCCCGCTCGCGGTCACCATAACCGACGCCCACGGCAACTCAGTCCAGGGTGTGGCCGTCATGTTCGCCGCGCCCTCGTCCGGGCCCAGCGGCACGTTCGCCGTCCACTCGACCGACCCAGCGACGACGACGGTCGTGACAGACGGCCGCGGCATAGCGGTTGCCCCCGCCTTCACTGCAAACAGCCAGGCGGGCGGCTACATCGTCACCGCAACCGTCAAAGACCTCCGCCCGGCAGCGTTCGCGCTTGTCAACGACCGCGGATGAGCACGCTCTCCGCGAGCCTCACGCCGGCACGCCTGCGGCCTGCGGACCTCGCACGGCTGGCGAGCACCGGCGTGCGTACGCGACGGCTACGCGCCGCGCTCTCGGCGCTCGGGATCGCGATCGGAGTCGCCGCGATCGTCGCCGTGCTCGGCCTCTCCTCCTCCAGCCAAGCTGGACTGCTCAACGAGATCAACCAGCTCGGCACCAACGTCCTCACCGTAACCAGCGGCCAGAGCCTCAGCGGCCAGCCCGTCCCGCTGCCGCTCGTCGCGCCGGGCATGATCGCCCGGATCGGCGCCGTCTACGACGTCGCCTACACCGGTTCGCTGGCGAACCTCGACGCTTACCGCAGCCCCCTGATCCCGTCAATCAACACCAACGCGCTCAGCGTCCAAGCCACCAGCCTCAACCTTCCAGGCGCGATCAGCACGACCGTCGCCCACGGCCAGTTCCTCAACACCGCGACCGCGACCAAACCGGTCTGCGTGCTCGGCGCCGCCGCCGCCCGACGCCTCGGCATCGACCGCATCTTCCCCGGCGAGCGGATCTGGGTCGGAGACATGTGGTTCTACCTCGCCGGCATCCTCAACCCCGCCGTGCTCGCCCCCGAGGTCGACGGCTCCATCCTGATCGGCTTCCCCGCCGCCAAGACATACCTCAACTACAGCAGCGTCGACCACGGCCACCCCGCAGTCGGCAACCCCACCGAACTCTACCTGCGCGCCCAGACCAACCAGGTCAACACCGTCTACAAGCGGCTCGCCGCGACCGCCAACCCCGAGAACCCCGCGGCGGTCACGATCAACCAACCCTCGGACGCCCTCGTCGCCGAAGCCGACGCCAAGGGAGCCTTCAACGGCCTATTCCTCGGCCTCGGCGCCGTCGCGCTCCTGGTCGGCGCGATCGGCGTCGCCAACATCATGATCATCTCCGTCCTCGAACGCCGCTCCGAGATCGGGCTACGCCGCGCACTCGGCGCCACCAGAGGACAGATCCGAATGCAATTCCTCACCGAGGCGATCCTGCTCGCACTACTCGGCGGCGCCGCAGGAATCGCCGCAGGCGCGCTCGCGACCGCAATCTACGCCCACACCAAACACTGGACCACAGTGATCCCCGCCCTCGCATGGGGCGGCGGCATCGGCGCCGCCACCCTGATCGGCACGATCGCCGGCCTTCTCCCCGCAATCCGCGCCGCGCGGCTCTCACCCACCGAGGCGCTCAGAACCGCATGAGCGCGCCCAAACGAGCTCGGCGCTGGCTGCTCCTAAACCCGGTCACTTGCTGATCGGTCGCTCACGCCGGCGGGGCGTCGCCTCTGCCGGTCAGGGGGTCCTGTTCGGCGCTTTCGAAGAGGTCCGCGAGGCGGCTCTCGAGGAACCGTTGCTCCGGCCCCGGCTGGGTCAGGTCGAGGGCGCGTGCGTACGCGGCGCGCGCTTCATCGTTGTGGCCGAGGCGTTGCAGCAGGCTGGCGCGCGTTGAGTGGTAGTAGCGGTAGTCGTCGAGTTCGAGCCGGCCGAGCAGCGCGAGTGCTGCTTGCGGTCCTTCGAGTTCGGCGACGGCGACCGCGCGGTTCAGCGTCACGACCGGCGAGTTGGTGATCTGCTCGAGCTGCTGGTAGAGGAGCGCGATCTCCTCCCAGTTGCGGGGCTCACGGAGGTGTAGGTCGGTGATTGCTGCCTGGATGATGTAGGGCCCATTCCCGTGGAGGGCGAGCGCGCGTTTGAGCAGCTGCCGGCCTTCGTCGATCAGGGGCTCGTCCCATAGGGATCGATCCTGCTCGTCGAGCAGGACGAGCTCGCCGCTCAGGAAGCGGGCGGCGCTGCGCGCGTGGCCCAGGAGCGTGAGCGCGAGCAGGGCGTGCGCTTCGGCTTCGTCGGGCATCAGCTCGACGAGGGAGCGGCCAAGGCGGATTGCCTCTGCTGAGAGGTCCACGCGGCCGTTGCCCCAGCCCTCGTTGAAGATCAGGTAGATGACCGCGAGCACGGCGTCGAGCCGCTCGGGGAGCAGGTGGTCGGGCGGGACCGCGAAAGGTATCGCGGCGTCGCGGATCTTGTGCTTGGCGCGGGTCAGGCGCTTGCTCATCGTCTCGAATGGGACGAGGAACGCGCGGGCGATCTCGTCGGTTGAGAGGCCGCCGAGCGCGCGCAGGGTCAGTCCGACCTGCGCGTCGAGCGCGAGCGCCGGATGGCAACAGGTGAAGATCAGCTCGAGTCGCTCATCCGGGAACGTCGCTGTCTCGTCCATCGTTTCCTCCGTTCCGTCTCGCAGCTCCCGCCCCAGCTGCTCTGTCTTCGCGGCGAGAGTCCGCTCGCGCCGGATGCGGTCGATCGCGCGGTTGCGAGCGGTCGTGATCAGCCAGCCCGTCGGGTTTGGCGGGGCTCCGTCGCGTGGCCAGCGTTCGGCGGCGGTCGCGAACGCTTCCTGGGCGGCGTCTTCGGCGAGCTCGATGTCGCCGAGCCAGCTGACGAGCGATGCCAGGACGCGGGCCCACTCCTCGCGGAAGACCTGCTCAAGCACCGACGAGGTCATCCTCGCGGACTGGCCGAATCTCGATCGCGCCTGCGCCTCGCAGCTCCTGCAGTTCGCCGGCGACGGCGAGGGCGCCGTCGAGGTCGTCCGCCTCGACGACGATGAAGCCGCCGAGGAAGTCCTTGCTGTCCACAAACGGTCCGTCGGTCAGCAGAGTCCGGCCTTGTTCGTGGTGCAACGTTGTCGCCGACTCGACGTCTTGCAGTCGCAGCCAGCCGCTCACGTTCGGTCGCTCCAGTACTTCGACTACCCCGGCGTTGATCCGCCGCCGCTCCTGGTCAGGTGTCTGGTCAAAAACCTCGATGTTGCTGTAGAGCAAGAGTGCGTATCTCAAGAGGGTCTCTTTCCCGCGTGGACTTGGGTGGTTCGCCTTCTAGACGAATAGCGCGACCGAAGACGGACATCGTGCCGTGTATTGCGCCTGCCTGTCCGTCCCGCGTCTGTCCGTTCGTCACCAAGGCAGAACCGGCCGACGAGCCGGACACCACGAAAGGATGAGAGATGACAGGCAAATCGGCAACGAGTCGAGCGCTGCGCTGGGTGGTCGGGCTTACCTCGGCCGCCTATTTCATGGTCGTTCTTGATTCGCTGGTTGTGGTTACGGCTCTGCCGCGTATGCAGCGGGACCTGCACGTTGGCGTTTCGGCGCTGCAGTGGACCGTCACCGCGTACGGCATCTCCTTCGCCGCCGGCATCATCACGGCCGCCGCCCTGGGCGACCGCTACGGCCGCCGTCTCGTCTTCAGCAGCGGCCTGGCGCTGTTCACGCTCGCCTCGGCGGCGTGCGCGCTCGCCCCCAACATGGCCGAACTGATCATCGCCCGCACGGTGCAAGGGCTCGGCGCAGCGGCGGTCCTACCGCTCAGTCTCACGATTCTGACGACGGCGTTCCCGCCCGAGAAGCGCGGGATGATCGTCGGCGTCTACGGCGGCCTCGCTGGTCTCGCCGTCGCGCTCGGGCCGATCCTCGGCGGCGCGATCACGCAAGCGATCAACTGGCACTGGATCTTCTGGATCAACGTCCCGGTCGGGCTTGCCGCTGTGCTGCTCGGCCGGCGGTTCCTGCCGGAGAGCCACGGCGCGCAGGAACGACTCGACCTGCCCGGCGTGGTGCTCGTGACCGGTGGCGTCGTCGCGCTCGTGTGGGCGCTCACTCGCGCCAACGATGTCGGTTGGGCGAGCGTCCAGAGCATCGGCACCCTCGCTGTCGGCTCCCTGCTGCTCGCCGCCTTTGTCTGGTGGGAGCACCGCGCCACCGAACCGATGATGCCGATACGGCTGTTTGCGAGCCGCGAGTTCGCGGTCGGGAACCTCACGAGCTTCCTGATGTCGGGCGCGACCTTCGCCGCCGCGTTTTTCCTCACTCAGGAGTTTCAGCTCGCGCGCGGCTATTCGCCGCTCGGCACAGGGCTGCGTCTGTTGCCGTTCTTCGCCACCCCGATGTTCGTTTCGCCGCTTGCGGGCGCCCTGTCTGACCGGATCGGACGACGGCCGATCATGGTCACCGGCCTCGCACTGCAGGCGATCGGGTTCATCTGGGTCGCTGCGCGCGGCTCTCTCGCAACCAGCTGGATCGAGCTGGACATGGCTCTTCTGATCGCCGGCATCGGCATCTCGATGGCCCTCCCGACCGTGCCGACTGCCGTGTTGAGCGCGGTCGCCCCGCAAGAGATGGGCAAGGCCTCCGGGATCAACTTCATGGCGCAACGGTTCGGCACGGTCTTCGCAATCGCGATCACCAGCGCCGTCTTCTCCGGTAACGGCCATCTCGGCACCCCCGCCACTGTCACCGCCGGCTTCAGGCCCACTCTGTGGACGTGTGCCGTGTTCGCCGTCCTGGCGGCACTGACCGCACTCGGCATCAGCCCGCGGCGCATCGCAACAGTCCACCGCGCCGAGGCCGCCGGCCTGCCGATCGCCGTCTGAATCCAACCGCCCAACCAACAACCCACCGCAAGAGGAGACACACCATGCCGAACATTTTGCACCGCCTATCGATCGACGCGCCGCCAGACCGCGTGCACCAACTCGCAGCAACCAGAGAAGGAATCCAGCAATGGTGGACGGGCCACCCGGTCGCAGGCGACGACAAGATCGGCGGGCAGCTGTCCGTCTATTTCCGCGAACGCGCAGACGCCGCCGCTGCAATTTTCGAAGTCGAAGGACGCAGCCCGGAACAAATCGTCTGGCGCTGCGTCAACGGCCCGCAGGACTGGATCGATACGCGTATCACCTTCGCGCTGAAGCCCAGGCCGGACGGCGGCACCACGCTGCTGTTCAGCCACCAAGGCTGGCAGCGGGAGAACGAGTTCATGAACGGCTGCTCGACCAACTGGGCCGCGTACCTCACCAGCCTCAAATCCGGAGCCGAAGGCAACGGCTTCAACGCCTATCCGGGCGGCGAAATCAGCCGCTGGGACTGAAACACCAGGCGCTGGCGACCCCCTGCCCGGTCGCCAGCGCCACCTCCTCAAACCAGGCGCGGACACGAGTGAGCCACATGGTCGGGCATGCCAGCGCTCCCGGAGCACGACACAGCAGCGCTCCTGCATTCATCTCAACGCAACAGCCTCACCACTCGCCCGATTCCTCCAGGCACCGAGGGCTGCCGGCTAGAATCGCTCGATGTTCGGTCGTAGGAAGCGGCCCAACGCTCTGCGGAGGATCCAGCAGTTCTGGCTCTGCGGCTTCCTCGCACTCGTCGCGGTCGGAACGTGGCTTGGCCCCCGCGGCTTTGGTAGGTCTCGATGGGCACTGGCCGCATTTGCGCTCGCCTTTGTTGTTGCGTCCGTGCGCGTCGCGCTGCGTGCTCTCGGTGCCCTCCGCCCGGGCGTTCAGCTCGTCGACTCCCTACGCCCGTCAGCGGAGCCAGAACGGATCGTCGCTGAGCATTGGGCCGTTGCCAAAGAGGCCAACATCCGGCCCGGTGGGGGCGCAATTTCGTGACGCACCAGGACGTTCCGCTGCCGGTTTCGCGCTACGTCGCCGAGTGCCCTACCCACCTGCTGCCGCTCGTCGATCGATCCGGAAGTTTCGGCCTTCGCTGGGCCGGGTGTCGCTTTCGTTGGCAACGCGATCACCAGACCCCAGTCCGTCTCACAATCGGAGGACCACTACACCGGCATGGGCGGCTACGGCGCTGCGGCCGGGCAGCCGACATCTCCCGCGTCGATCGTTGCTACGAGGCTTGACCAGTCGATATCGCTATGACCTGAGGCTGCTCCCCAGGCATACCCGTCGAGTCTCCCGCGGGCGGAGCGGATAATCCAGACGCCGCCTTGCGAGGCGCTCAGCGCGATAGCCGATCCGTATAGATCGCGTCCGGTGGTGAGGGAGCTCCCGACGCGCAGGCCCCGGGCGGTCGACAGCACCCAGCCACCGCGCGGTCGTCGCGGCTTCTCGGGATCGCCAACCTGGTAGCCAACGAGGCCGGCGTGGCCGAAGTAAAGGGTCAGGTTTGGTTGGCCGGAGGCCGTCCATTGGTCCTGCCACGTGATTTGGCGATCAACCCCGCAGCTGCCGCTGCTCTGCAACGCCCCGCCGGATTGGTGAAGAAGGGCGTCGACCACGGCGCGCGCCGTCGCGAGAGATGCACCGAACTTGAGGCTCGCGATGCGGTTCGAACGGAGGACATCGAGCTGACAACGTCTCGTAGCCGTCGGTACGCATGACGTCCGAGCGCTACGCGCGGCGGATGACGAGGATCCACATGCAGCAAAGGCGATGACGCAAAGCACAGCCGTTGACGAGGATCTGCATAAACACCGCACCACGCCAGTATCGCTCCGCGATCTCGGCCGGCGCAACACAACTCGCCGGGCAAGTACCGCCCAACAGCTCGTTTTTGAGTCGCTTCCGCTCCGGGCTTACAGCAGCAGCGGCATCCGGAGACCGCGATGCTCGAGGTCGGGCTCCGCTTCCGCTTCGATCTCGCTGGCGCGTCAAGCAGAAGCGGTGCGCCTCGTGCCCGCGTTGGGAAGCGAGCATGGATTGCGGACCGAAACCGGCCGCAATTCATGGCAAGCTTTGTGCCGGTCAACAACCGTGTCGTATGGAGATGAGCCGCATGGATCTCAAACTCGAGCTCGTGACGATCCCAGTTTCCGACGTCGATCGAGCCAAAGCCTTCTACGAGCAGGTCGGGTTCCGCCCCGACCACGATCACACCGTCACCGATGAGCTGCGCTTTGTGCAACTCACACCACCCGGGTCTGCGTGCTCGATTGCGATCGGAACAGGCATCACCCCCGCAGCACCAGGTAGCTTCGCAGGCGCAAACCTCGTGGTCGCCAGCGCTGCCGATGCTCGCGCCGAGTTGGTCGAGCGCGGCATTGAGGTGACCGACCTCGAGGCGTTCCCGTGGGGCAACTTCGTGTTCTTCTCAGATCCGGACGGCAACCGCTGGTCGTTGCAGGAGATCCCTCCGCGAGGGTAGGCACCAGAGATATCGACATCAATCAGTCTAGGATCGGGTTGGTGTCCGGCGATCAGACGCATTCGGTCAAGCAGCATCTCGATGTGAATGCGGAGCATTACGACGTCCAGATCCGCCGGTTCATCCCGCATTACGACGACATGCTCGCAACCGGCGTCGAGCTGCTCGCGGCGCTCGCCCCGGCCAGCGGGCATGTTCTCGATCTCGGCGGCGGTACCGGCGCGTTGTCGGGCGCTGTGCTCGACGGGCTTCCAGGAGTCCGCGTAACGCTGCTCGATATTGACCGGGACATGCTCGGCGAGGCCCGCCAGCGGCTGGCCGGCTACGGGGACCGAATCGCGTTCCAGGAGGGCAGCTTTCTCGATCCGCTGCCCACCGCGGACGTGGTCGTCGCCTCGTTGGCGCTCCACCACGTCCATGACCTGCACACCAAGAGCGAGCTTTACCGCGCCATCCACAACACGCTCTCGCTCGGCGGAGTGTTGCTCAACCTCGACGCCGCAGTGAGCGAGGACACGCGGCTGAGCGCGCTCGTGTTCGACCGCTGGGCGGTTCGAATGGGCGAGCATGGAATCCCCGACGCGCAGGCGCGCGCCCACTTTGCTGCGTGGGCCGACGAAGACCGCTACTTCCCCCTTGACGCAGAGCTGAACGCGCTCCGCGAAGCGGGCTTCGACGAGGTCGAGTGCTTCTGGCGACGCGGACCGTGCGCGATCACCTGCGCGCTGCGCGCAAGTTGATTGTTCGGACCTGACTAACGCTTGCGCGAACGCCAGACCGAAGTCGCGGCCGACGCTCCAATCCGTGCGCTTCGCCAACGCGGCGCGCGGCGCAACCTGTGTTGCGCTCAACTCAGGTCTCTCACGCCGGGTCCTTGAGGCGAGCGCCTTGCGGTTGCGCGGTGCCAAACGCCGTCTCGAGGGGCTCGCGCAACAGGCCGCAATAACGCACGCGGTAACGTCGACGCGGAGGCCCCGGAACGGGCGACGGTTTCCGCTTCCAGCCCGCCACACCCGATAAGCGGAAGCGACGGCCTCGTGGCCGCTGTGGCGACGGCGCGGAACTGTGGTCTGGTGGGAGCGCGTGTCTGTCCTCATCCCGGGAGATGTTGAGCGTTTGGTGCGGCACAATTGATCTAGTTTGACTAGAACTATGGAGCCGAGTATTGATCGCACCGATCCCCGACCGCTTTGGGAACAAGTCGCCGCTGAGGTCCGCCGCGCGATCGCTGAGGGCGAGGCGAAGCCGGGCGAGCGGATGCCGCTGGCGAAGGACCTCGCCACGGTGCTGGGCGTCAACCGCAACACCGTGCTGCGAGCGTTGCACCAGTTGCGTGATGAGGGGCTCCTCGAGATCCGGCAGGGGCGAGGCATCACGATTGCGGGCACGCCGCAGCGGGGCGCTGTATTGGTGCGTGTGAGGGATCTCGTGGCGTTCGCTCACAAGAACGGCTATGGCCAAGAAGAGATCATTGCGATGATCGAGGCTGTGTCGTGACCGTGCTCGACCCGCAGATCGATCCCGCTACCGGCGTCGGGGAGGACGGGGCAGAGGCTCTGATCAAGGAGGCGCGGCGGCTTCGCCGTCGGCGTTGGCTCTTCGGCTCGGCCAGCGCCGCGCTCGCCGCGGGCGGTCTCGCGCTCGGCGTAACCGTGGGCGGCAGCGTCCGTTCTCCCGCGTCGGCAGGGGCGGGGGGACCGAACGGAAGCGGGCGCAGGAGCCTGGTGACCTCCGCTTCTCCCGTTGACCCCACGTCGATCGCGGTCCTTAACGGTGACCTGTACATCGCAGATCCCGGTCGCCAGGAGATCCTTCGGCGATCGCCTGCCGGGAGATTTTCAGTCGTCGCTGGCACTGGTGTTCCCGGCTTTTCGGGCGATGGAGGGCTTGCGACGCGCGCGAGGATCGACGATCCGGACGACCTTGTCACGCTAAGAAGCGGGTCTCTGTTGTTCGAGCAGGGCCGTCCGGGTCACGGAGGGGCCGTTCGTGAGATCACGCCCAGCGGCGTGATCCGCACTGTGATCGGTCTGCACCCGAGTTGCGCCGGGGTGGGACCGGGTGCTACTTCGATAGCCGCGAATTCTGCCGCGGCCGGCGGTCTCTCGGTCAGCGCGAACGGCTCACCGTTGCTCTCGCCGGCGCAGCCCTTCCCGTTGCCGTTCCCGCAACCCTGTCCACACGCACGTCGCCTCGGACCGTTCTTGGAGCTGACTCGGAGAGGCGAGCTAACGGACATCAAACTGGACACTTCCCCCTTGATCCACTCAATGCGGCTGGCTGACTGCGGATTGGAGGCCAGCGGTTCAGACTTCACGGCGTACGCTTGTGCGAGTGGCGCGGGAGGCACGAAGTACGCGCACTCGGCGGAGCTTCTCGTGGTCCGCAATGACCGCTTCTCGAGCTACCCCGACGACATGAGCGAGCCAAATCTAATGGCGAGCTCGGCCACTGGGGAGGTCATCGCGGCGCACAACGATTCCATTGTCCGGCTAACCGCTTCCGCGCTCACCACCCTCGTCGATGAGCGTGAGCTCGATCAACTGTTCCTCGATACCGTGGGCGTAGCGGGTGTCAACGGGCTCGCCGTCGACCAATCCGGCGACGTTTTCGTTGTCGCGAACTACTACGCTGGCGACCGCCATGGCTGCGGTGACGTCATTGCCGAACTCACGACGACGGGGCGCCTGAAGCCGCTGTGGCGGTCAGCGACGGGGCTTACCTGCGGGTGAACCGGCGCTTCGGCAACGAGAGATGTGCGCCACAGGCGACTTCTCCGAGCCGCGCCTCGAAGCGACCAGGGGGCTCCGACCGCGGGCGTCGTCGCTTCCTCGATCCTGTCGGCCGTCGGCGCTTCCGCATTGCCACGGATGTGCCGCAGCGCCCCAGGCGGACTTCGCAGATCCTTTGCGCAGAAGCCACGCATCGCGCCCCCGCAGCACTGCGGCCGAGTTTGACGAGCGCCTGTCCGACCGGTCTCGTCCGGATCGGACACGAATCGCACCGGAGCAGAAGCGACGTCGTCGCCGCTCCCCGGGCGACAGAGCGGACGTCGTCAGTCCGCGACTACGGCGTACAGGAAGCACTGCGGCGCCAACGTGCGTACGTGGACGGTCGCCACGTCGGGGTTGCGGAGCAGGCGTCCGATGATGGGCTCGAGGTCGGCCTCCTCGCTGACGAGGGTGTTGTGCTCGTAGTTCATCGTGTCGTCGGCGCGATAGGTGCGCAGCACGCTCGGCCCGGCGCCCAGCTGCTCGGGCAGCCAGCCGGTCGGCGTGTAGCCCTCGCAACGTGGTGCGTGAATGTAGACGGGTCCGATCTCCCTCCACACCGACGCATGTTCAAACGGCGCGTAGGAGATTAGCGTGACCTGCTCGCCTGCCTCGGCGTAGCGAAGGCAACAGCGCAGCGGCTCCCCTTTTCCGGTTGCGGCAAACGGACGGAGTTGGTTGCCGTGACCGTCTGCGCCGGTCGTGCGGATGACGTCAAGGCGGGTGGGATCGATCGCATGTACGAGCAGACCGCTCGTGTCGTGGGTGGACATGCTGCTCCTTTCTCTTCGTTGTCTGGGTGGCACCGGCGAAGCCACCCAGTAGAACGAGTGGGCGCCGGAGATTGTGAGGTCGACCTGCCGCCCATCCGTAGCCGATCTTGCTCCACCTCCGGCGCGCGCACAAGGACCGTGCGACCGCTCGTGCGACCACGCCGACGCACCGAGCGTTCCGACGGAGAAACGCCCCTGGTCGCTGCCTCGCGAGCGACGCCTCGGCCGCGGGCCGCGGGTGCGGTGAACAGATCCTGCAGATAGCAGACGTCGTCGGCGTTCGTGTGGGCGTGCGTCAAGAAGTGTGCGATGCCGACCACGCGGCCGTCCAGGCACGCAGCGCGGCCGTGGATCTCGGCGTCGGCAAGCATGCGCGCCCACGCACGGTCGTATGCTTCCGGCTCGAGGCTCCGTTCGTAGAAATCGACATAAGCGCGAAACAGCCGCTCCCAGTCGCCTCGGTCAGTCGGTTGGAGCTGTCGAATGGAGATCGTCATCCCACGTCGTGGCCCGTCCGTCGCAGCCGGCCGTGCATCGCTCCCTGCCACCGCGCCGGGCGCGCGTTCGCGAGGGCCTCAGACGCCGTCACGATATCCACTGACAAGCCCAAACCTCGCCCCCGCGCGCCAAGCCCGGAGCTCCGGGCCGGACCCCAAGGCCACTTGCAGGCGGCCGCCGTGGGGAACTCAGCGCGATAGTCGGCTCGCCAGTCGCCCGCGCCGAGCGCGTCGACGTCGATCCCGCCCGAGGTAGCGACCAACACCAGCCGCCTGACCTTCTCGGGGTAGTGGAGCGTCCACGCCGACCGCGACAACCCCGCCCATCGACTGGGCGACCAGATCGGACCGACCCGAGAACTGGGACGTCGCGAACTCGATCACGTCCTCGAAAGACTCGACGCCCGGTTCGTGCGGCTCATCGCCAGCGCCTGGCAAGCCCAGCAACGCTCGGTCCCAGCTCGCGGGCAGCCGCCCCGCGACCGGCTCCCAGAACCCGGCCGACCCGCCGGCGCCGGGGAGAAACACGATGCTCCGGGCGTGAGACATTGCCGGATGGTGGCGCAACCGCACAGACTTCCGCTTCGCGCCCGCCAGGCCCCGGAGCAGAAGAAAGGGGGCGGCGCGTGTCCCTGGCGACATTGGGGAAATGCGGCTACATACGGGAAGTCGTGAGTCGGTGGGCGCTTCGCGTTGCGATGATTCGGAGACTCGATGCGGTACGCGATCGCTAATGCCGCTCGAGCCTGAATCGGCCGATCCGTGCGACGTTACGCTCGCGACCTACGAGGCGGTCGCCGATGCCTACGCAGAGCGAATCGCAAACCAGACCCGGTTGGCGTTCCCCTCCTCGACCGGCTGGTTGAGCTTGTTGGCGACGGGCGCTTACTTGAGCCAGGGAGCGGTCCAGGGACAGACGCGGATTACCTGGAACGCCAGGTGCTCGCCCGACCGATGAGCAGTTCGTCTTCTACCCGTTCCAGACCGTCGTGATCGACATCGAGACAGGGAAGATCACCGGCGGCCGCTCGTCCCACCAGGCTCCCGATCTGACATCGCTCGGCGAAGTCGTCACCGACCACCCGCGCGGTTGATCGAGCCCCGACATTTCCCTCCGGCGGCCACCGTGTCCCCTGATGCTTCCTGGTCGCCAGGGCAGGACGCCGCTGCTCATCGATCGATCCGACAGTCTCAGCGACTCCAGGTCGGCTCCAGCACCGGCGCCGTAGCAGCCCCGAACCGAACGCGGCGAGCCGCAGATGGCTTAGGCCGACTGGGGACAGATCCCCTCGACGCGGGACATGACCGCGCCGAGGTCGTGTATCTCGGTGGCGGAAATGGCGTCGTCCGCTGAGCCACGTGGAGGGCGAGGTCCTCAAGCAGGTTGCGCGTTTTTGTCCATCTCCTGTTTCAGGTGAGCGCCCTCGCTCGTCCGTCGCTCGGACGCGGGCAGCGCATCGATTCGGGTCATGCCCTGGTCCAGCGCGGCAGCGGCCTGGCGCTCGCCCTGCCGTGTCACGTTATTGATGTCGGCCGGATTCGTACTTCGAACTGCCTTATCCAGGAAGTCCGCCGCCAGGAAGGTCGCCGATGCGCAGTCGGCATAGACCGCCCCCGTGCGGGCGGGTGCGCTGCTCGGGTGCGTCACAGAGCGCACGGCGGGACTTGACGAACCGCACCCACCGATCAGCCACGCGACGCCGATCAGTGCCACCGCCGCCCGGCCCATGCGTCTCCGGTCCATCGGCGCAACCGGAGCGGATCGCCGAGTTCGTGGGCGTGGAGCCATCGCGGCTCCGCTGTCGGATCGAACTGTGGCTGTCGCGTACATGCGTTTCGCGCGCCGCCAGCCTCGACTTGGACTTCGGGAGTCCAGTTCTACTACGACCGGAGCATCGATAAGACTCCTACTCTTCCGCGTTCTTCTCGCGGTACCGCGCCTCCTCACGCGCCCACGCGTCGTCCGATGGGGTCCCGGCCTCGGCGATGTATTCCGACGGCGGATCCTTTTCGAGACCGGCTTCTGCCACATCTTTGGGCAGCCTGCCCATCGCCGCCATGTCCATGCGGCCCTCAGCCATGCGGAGCCGAACGTCGCGGTCATCGACTCCAAGAGCTTGTCCAGACTTGCGCTTGAAGAGCCTGAACACCCAGTCGATGATAGGCCTGACGCCAAAGAGGTCCAAGCCCTTGCTCACCCGCTGCGGGATAGCAGCACCGGCGCCGCCCCTGATCGATCAATCCACCACTCCTCGCGGACCGGCGGTCGACTGTTGCTTTCGTGGGAAGCGGCGGGGACGGCGGCAGTTCCACCGGACGGGCGGCCCCCGGCTGCATGACCTGAGGCTCGCCGGAGATACGTGGGTCGCCGGCTCGTCCCCGCAGGGACTGATCGACGCGAACTCTGAATCTTCGTGCCTGGATGACCTCGCGCTCCCGATCAGCATGGCCTTGGAGATCATCAAAGTGGAGAATTACAACGGCGGCGGGCTGCGTGGAAGCACCACCCCGAACTACGCCGTCTGACGAGTCGTGGGTCCGCCGTCGGCGCGCCGTATCTTTCTAGCCGAAGACGCTCGCGAAGCGCTGAAGTGTGGCTCCCGCACCGGGAGGCGTGCCGAGGAGTGGTCGCGCCCCTCGCCAGCCTGATTCGGCTCTGTCAGGGCTCGCTTGTGCCCTCGCGACCGTATGCATCATGGACTCGCACGACGTCGTCGAGGTGCGGGGTCGAAACCTCGAGCACGTCGCTGTCCGCGAGCGCTTCGATCGTGTGCAGCAGCCCGGGCACATTGCGCCATACCGCTCCCGGCTCAAGTTCGCGCTGCTGAAGCCTGTCCGGGCTCGGGCCTTGCACCAGCAGCAGGCGTCCGCTCAGCAGGTAGGCGCTCTCGTCCTTGCGTTCGTGGTACTGCAGCGAGAGCCTGTGACCGCGATCGACGTGGATGATCTTCCCGGCGTAGCTATCGGTGTGCGCGTACCAGATCTCATACCCCCACGGCTTGGGCACCCGCCTCGGCAGCGCATGATCGTTTGCCCCGTCCACGATGCGCATCCTCGCACGGTGGCGGCCAGCGCCGTCCTGGACGGTAGCGTCGGTCGCCGCCGAACTGACGCCCGCTGTTGCCGACCGGGCGGCGAATGCGGAAGCGACGTGTTCGTGTCCGCGTCGGCGACAAACCAGAGTCTGCTCCAAGTAGCCTGTCCTCGTGCGCGAGGTCAGGCTGGTGATCTTCGATTGCGATG
>Ga0302314_10012139_pt1 | contig 14945 bp, 9 predicted proteins | sample III_Palsa_N2_3_FD_200533 | JGI IMG/M metagenome (GOLD analysis project Ga0302314, IMG submission 200533) | Peat permafrost microbial communities from Stordalen Mire near Abisko, Sweden - III_Palsa_N2_3 | ecosystem: Environmental > Terrestrial > Soil > Palsa > Peat permafrost | place: Sweden... | reverse complement strand
AACAGCACGATGATCACGATCGCGACGATCAGGATCTTCCACGGGCTGTCGAACAGGTCAGCAAACATTATTTGCGTCCTTAAAGTCACAGGGGATGAGGCCCGTGCACGGGGTCTCGCCTTGTCGTCGAGTCTACACGGCAGCGCTGGAACGACTAGAGACTAGCCGTCGAACGGCTGGTGAACCGGCCATATGCGCATAAGCCCGTACAAACTGTCTAGTTTTGCCTGCTCACCTGTTACTCATGGTACCCGTGTGACGTCAGTTAACGCCGCAGGACGAGCAGGTTTCCCCGCCGGGTCGCCGAGCGGGATCACGATCACGTATCCGTGGTATCCGCAAACCCGGGCTATCTGGCCCCCAGTATTCAACGTGCCACTGAGAGCCACAACACGACACGGGAGGCTAGCGGAGCCTGTCGAGCAGATTCTCGTCCCGCGGCCACACCAGGATCATGTACTCGCCGTACCTGTAGGTCCTGGCGGGACGGCCGAACGTCGCCCTCGCCTCGGCGACCGTCAGCCCCTCGCCGGCCGCCGCGGCGGGCGCGCCCGGTGCGGTGAGCAGTAGGAAGTTCGCGGAGTGGCCGGCCGGCTCGAACCAGCTGGCGGACGCATTCCAGGTGTACGCGCCGATCAGGCCGCCGGGGGCCGGGCTGACCGCGCGCAGGGTGACCGCGCCGCCGCTTTCCAGGGTCACGATGTTGGCCTGGTGGTAGCCGCTGAGCCCGTCGGTCAGATGCTCGGCGGGCAGCCAGGCGGCCAGGCCCGCGTACTGCGGCGGCGACGGCGGCTGGGCGGCGTCGTAGCCGAGCATGGCGGCGTAGCTCGCGAGCACCGCGCACAGACCGTACCTGAGCACCGCGGCCGCGCGGTCGCGGCCCGCCCCGAGGCGTCCCCCGAGCTGGCGACCGGCCAGCACCGCGGCGAGCGGCAGGACCGGCGCGATCTCCCTGGTCGAGGTGATGTTGACCGCCTGCACTCCGGCCCCGTAGGCGGCCAGGTTGAGCACCAGCCCGGTCAGCAGGACGGCGTCGATGAGGTCGAGGCGTCGCCGGGCGGCCGCCGTCGCCGCCCCGATCACCCCGGCGGCGGCGAGCGTGACGCCGACTAGGTGGACGGCCGCGAACGCGACCGCGAGGGCGGATCCGGTCGACGCCGCCCCGAACACGTTCGCGCCGAGCAACTCGAGCAGGCCCTCGCCCGTGAGCCGCGCGTTCCCGGCCAGCTGCCCCGCGGCGGCCACGGCGGTGGACAGCCCGTTCACCTGCCAGCCGCCGAGCGCGCGGATGAGCGCGGTGGCGGCGAGTCCGGTCCCGGAAGCGAGGGCCGCGGCCGCCAGCAGCGATAGCTCGTACCAGTGGTCGCGGGCCGATTCTGAGTTCCTGAGCATGCCCAGCGCCACCCGCGCGGCGCAGACCAGGGCGAGCGGCAAGACGGCGACGAAGAGGGTCAGCGTGTCCGCGACCGAGACCCAGGCGAGGGCCAGCCAGACCAGCACCGGAACGTACCAGCGGGCCGGGCAGCGGTCGATGAGCAGCCACACCAGGAGGACCGGGACGGCGGTGCCGGTGTGGTCCGGGGAGAGCACGAGCGTCTGCGTCCCCGGGCCGAGCTGCGGCGCGAGCATGAGCCCGGCCGCCAGCAGCGCCCGGGTGAGGCCGACCCGGCCGCGGGCCCGGCCCCGGGCCAGGAACGCGGCCGCGAGCACGAGCAGGGTGTAGGTCATCGCCCCGCCGACGTGCATGACGTCGGGGGTAAGCCCCCGAACCAGCTCGAGCAGCGCGTACTGCGGGAGCTCGGTCGTGTAGAAGGAGACGTCGGTCACCCACCACCCGCGAAGCAGCGGGTTCCCGTGCAGCATGTCCCACGCCTGCAGCGCCTGCGAGGCGCCGTCCGAGCCGACCGAGACGGTCCGCGACTGGCCCAGGTAGCCCGCGAACAGCGCCACCGCGGCGACGGCGGTGAGGGCCGCCCAGACCCCCGATCTCCGCCTCGACCCCGGCCGCCGGGTCGGCGCGGCGACCCGGGTCGACGCCCCGGTGATCACGACGGCCCCGGAAAAGTCCGGCCGCCCAGGCGGCTGAGCAGGTTGTACCGGTAGACGAGGACGATGTCGCCGCCCACGTGGTATTCGGCCGCGGGCGGGCCGAAGCGGGCCCGGACGCTCGCGACCGTGAGCGGGGCCTGCCCGTCATCCGGATGGAGCCCGGCGATGACGAACGTCGCCCGGTACCGGCTCGGCTGATACCAGGCGGACGACGCCTCCCAGTGGTCAGCGGCGGCCCCCGAGGCGGTGACCGGCGCCACCACCACCCGGCCGCCGCTGGTGACCGTCGTCTCCGTGCCCTGCCAGTAGGCGGCCAGGCCGTCGTCCTGGTGGTGGGCGACCAGCCAGGCGGCGACGCTCTGCACCGGCACCGGGGCGGCCGGCCACGTCGCGGCGAAGCCGGCCTCGGCCGCGCCGACCGCCAGCCACCCGGCCAGCGCGACGGTCGCCGCCGTGGTCAGGGTCGCGATGGTGGCCGCCCGGCCGTGGACGATCCGCGAGGTTAGCGGCCGGGCCGACGACGGCAGCGTCCGGCCGGCCAGCACCGCGCCGAGCGGCAGCAGGATCGCGACCTCGTGCGCGCTGGTGAGCGACTGCATCACCGTGCTGACCAGGGCGGCCGCGATGGTGAGGCCGATGGCGACCACCAGGATCTGGTCGACGCGATCACGGTCGGCCCAGTTGGCCCGGCCGGCCCGGCCCGCCCGGCTGTCCGGTCCGGCCGCGCTGGCCGGGCCGGGCCAGCCGAGGAAGCCGGCCGCGATGCCCGCGACCAGCCCGGCCCCGGCCGCCGCGAGGCCGATCACGTGCAGGTCGGCGCTCAGCACGAGCGGTACGTGGTTCGAGATCGTGATCGCCCGTTTCGGCGTGCCCGGGTTGTTGGCGCCGAAGAGCAGCACCAGCGACTGCCAGAGGGCGCCCGCGTTGCCCGGGAGCTGCCCGAGCGAGGCGAGCCTGGTGCCGACGACCGGCCGCTGGTCGAAGCCGCCGGCCGCCCGCAGGGCGCGCTCGGCGAGCTCGGCCAGGGGGACGGAGACCAGCGCGCCCGCCAGCAGCAGCCCGTCCCAGCGGAGCTCGATCCGAGGGCGACGGCGGGCGACGGTAACGGCGAGGCGGAACCCGCACACGGCGGCGACCGGAACCGTGGCCGCCACCAGCGACAGCTGGTCGCCGACCTGGGTCAAGGCCAGCAGCGCGCCGACCGCGACCGGGACGTACCAGCGCGGCGCGGTGACGTCGTCGCGCCCCTCCCCCCAGTCCAGCAGCAGCAGCACGAGCAGGACGGGCACCGAGGTGCCGAAGTGATCGGGGTTCTCGAGGAAGACCTCGGTGCCGCCGAGGACGGACGGCGCGAGCATGATGGCGACCGCGATACCGGCCCGGCGCAGCCCGGCCGGGCCGGTCGCGCGTCCCCGGGCGAGCAGCCCCGCCAGCGCCACCGTGAGCGTGTAGGTGAGCGCGCCGCAGATGTGCACCACGTCGGGCGACACTCCCCGGGCCGCGACCACGAGCGCGTACTCGGGCAGCTCGGTCGTGTAGAAGGAGACGTCCGAGGTCCACCAGCCGCGCAGCAGCGGGTTCCCGTGCAGCATCGCCTGCGCCTGCAGGATGTTAGATGCCCCGTCGGAGCTCAGCGCGGTGGTCAGCGACTGGCTCAGCGAGAGCAGGAACAGCGCCGCGAGGGCAACCGCGAGCGCGAGCGCCCCCACCAGCCTGCGCGGTCGCCCGGCCGGTTTCCCACGTGACTCACGTACCACACGTGCTGAACGCAGCCCCGTGCGCCCACCCACCCCCAGAAGCATGAGCGGCAGCCTAGCGTGTTCAGACGGTTACACAGAGGTAAAACGACTGATCAGCCGCGGGCGGTGATCCCGGCGGGACGACGCCCCCGGTTCGTGGTCGGGCCGGGCGCTATCCGGCCGGCGGCGCGTAGAGATCGGCCGGCGCCGGCTGGATGACGCTTTTCAGCAAGTTGCGGTCGTAGACCAGGACCACGGTCCGGCCGAGGAAGTACTCCCTGGCGGGCTTGCCGAAGCGGTCGGTGGCCAGGGTCACGGACAGGTAGCCGACGCCCAGCTGCTGGACGTGGGCGATGATGAAGTCGGCCGAGCGGCCCTTCGGGTCGAACCAGGAGGCCTTCGACTCCCACGGGTAGCCGTACCCGGCCCCGTCGACCACCGGCGCGACGGTGACCTTGCCGCCGCTGCCGAGCGCGGTGACGTCCGCGTCCCAGTAGCCGCTGATGCCCCTCGTCAGGTGGTGCGCGACGAGCCAGTCGGCCAGCGCCTGGTTCACCGACGGGCGTGACGGCTGAGCCGCGTTGTAGCCGAGATTGCACAGGTAGCCGATCCCGGCCGCCGCGAGCACGCACGCCACCGCCACCCGGGCCGCCGACGCCGGCCGGCCGGCCAGCCACGGCCCGATGACGCGGCCGGCCAGGACCGCGCCGAACGGAACCATGATCGCGATCTCGTGCGCGCCGGAGATCGGCTGCATCAGCGGGCTCACCGCCGACGCCGCGAACAGGGCGAACAGCCCGAGGACGATCGTGCGCGTCACCCGGTCCGCCCTCGGCCAGCTCCAGAGGGCGATGAGCAGGCCGATCAGCGCGACCGCGAGGCCGATCAGGTGCAGGTAGGCGTAGTCGGTCAGCACCTGCGGCCTGACCCAGAAGTTCGAGCCGAACAGGTACATCAGGTTCTGGCCGAGCGTGCGCACCTGCGCCGGAACCGTCGCCCACGGGGAGATCTGCGACTGGGCCGGGATCGCGTGCAGGTAGAAGCCGCCCAGGCCGTTGATCGCCCGATTCGCCAGCTGGGCCAGGCCGAACGACGCGACCGCCGCCGCCAGCAGCGCGAGGTCGTATCCGTGCAGGGCTGCCGCTCGGCGCCAGGGCAGCGGCGGAGCCACGGGGCGGCCGCCCCGGCCGCGTGTCCGGCCGGCCAGCCGCCGGCCCGCGGCCGCCGCCAGCGGCGTCGCGCAGGCGAGGGCGAACGGGAGCGCGCAGCTGAACTCGGCGACCGGATCGTCGAGCTGCGCCCAGGTCAGCAGCAGGCCGACCAGCAGCGCGGCCGCGAGCACGGGCGGCGGCCGACGGGGCCGCAGCCGGTCCACGACGAGCAGCGCGATCAGCACCGGAACGCCGACGCCGGTGTGATCGGGCGCCAGCAGCAGCACCTGCTGGCCCGGGTAGGCGCCCGGCGCGACCATGATCCCGGCGGCGATCAGCCCCCGGACCCACGCCTCGCGCCCGCCGCGCCGCCGGTCGCGCCTCGCGCCCGCCGCCACCAGCGCGGCGAACAGCACCAGGAGCGCGTACTCGGCCGCCGCGGCCACGTGGATCACGTCGGATCGCAGCCCGTACACGACGGCGATCAGGCCGTCGAGCGGCACCTCGAAGGTGTAGAACGAGACGTCGGACAGATACCAGCCCCGCAGCAGCAGGTGGCCGTGGACGAGGTCCCAGCCCTGCAGCGCCTGGGCGGCGGCGTCGGAGTTCGCGGCCTGGCCCCGGGACTGGAGCAGGTAGGCCCAGAAGAGCCCGATGGTCAGCGCCGCGACCGCGACGACCGCGGCCAGCCGCCGGGCGCCGGCCCGGCGACGGGTCGGCCGCGTCTGCTCTTCACCCACCGGGGCGGTAACTGCCAGCTGTCTCTGCCCGCTCTCATGGACGATCAGAAAATAGCGGGCACCCGGCGCCGAACTGCCTGAAATGCGGCATAACGCGGCCCTCGTCCACCCGAGTTATGCCTTCTCCATTCCGCGCCGGACGAGGATCTAATCAACTCGCGGGGGAACTCGGGCGATGAGAAAATAGCGGCCAACCACCGCTGAACAGGCTAAATGCGGCGTAACGCGGCCCCGGCCGACCGCGCGTGGTGACGTCTGAATTCCGCGACAGGTGCGGAACCAATCAACGCCAGGCGCGGAACTAATCAACTCGCCGTGGGACTTGGGAGCTGGCTGAGAATATTCTTATGCCACACCATGATCGTGTCGCCCTGGTAGGAGTACTGGCGATACGGCTGGCCGAACGCGGCGACCGCCTCGGCCGGGGTCACCGCCGAGGGCGCGCCCGGCGCGGTGGCGACGAGGAAGTTCGCGTCATTGTCGCTGCTGTCGAACAGCCCGGGCTGAATCTCCCACAGCAGCGGCTTCAGCCCGCTCCCGTGGTAGTACTTGACCGGCACGATGACCACCCGGCCCTGGGTGTCCAGCGTCGTGCTATCGGCGTTCCAGTAGCCGGCCACCCCGTGGGTCAGGTCGTGATCCTCCAGGAACACCGCCAGGCCGGCCGAGGCGGGGGGCGGCGCCGTCGCGACCACCAGCGGCGGCACTGCCGCGACGAGCACGGCGACCGCGCCGAGGGCGAGCAGCGGTTCCAGGCGCCGCCGCAGCAGCGGCTCGGCCAGCACCCGGCCGGCCAGCGCGCCGCCGAGCCCGAAGACCGGGGCGACCTCCCGCACCGTCGAACCGCTTCCAGGGTAGAGCACCACGTAGGCGACGAGGTTGATCACGATCGCGACCGCGAGCAGCTGCGCGATCAGGTCGCCGCCCAGGGCGTCCCGGCCGAACGCGCGCAACGCGAGGAACAGCGCCACCGCGACCAGGCAGGCGCAGACCAGGTGGACGGCGGTCACCGCCAGCCAGTCGTCCAGCTTGGCGGCGAAGAAGTCGGCGCTGAACAGGCCGAGGAAGTCGTTCAGGGTCGCCGACAGGTTCGCCGGGAGCGCGGTGGACGGCACGGTCGACTTCGTCTCGGAGGCGCTCAGCACGAAGCCGCCGCTCTTCTTGATCAGCTCGCTCAGCGCGGTCCCGCCAACGGCGGCGGCCACGCCGGCGGCCGCCAGCGAGAGGTCGTACCACGCCGCCGAGAGCGTCTCCCGCCGCACCCAGAGAAGGCCGAACGACCGCGCCCCGCCCACCACCACCAGCGGCGCCACCCCGATCAGGAGCACCAGCGAGTCGCCCACCAGCGCCCAGCCGAGCACCGCCGCCGCCACCACCGGGACCCACCAGCGACGCCGACCGCGGTCGAGGATCAGCAGGGCGAGCAGGACGGGGACGGCGGTGCCGGTGTGGTCCGGGTCGTTGAGCAGCACGGTGGCGGCGAGCACGGTCGGGCCGACCATGACGGCGACGGTGATCCCGGCCCGGACGACGGCGGTCCGGTTGTCGGCCGGCCGCGACCCGTAGGCCACGGCCGCCGCCAGCACCACCAGCAGCGTGAAGGTGAGCGCCGAGCAGATCCGCACCACGTCCGGGTGGAACCCGCGGAGCAGATCGACCAGCATGTACTCGGGCAGTTCGGTCGTGTAGAAGGACACGTCGGACAGCTGCCACCCGCGCAGCAGCAGGTCGCCGTGGAGCATCGCCCAGCTCTCGAGCACCATCGCGGCGCCGTCGGACTGCGGGGCGAGCTGGCGCGCCTCGCGCATCGCGCAGTAGAACAGCAGCAGAACCCCCGCCGCCACCGCCAGCCAGCGCCAGCCCCGGTGATCACGCCAGGTCCGCCGTGGTGGTTGATCGAGTCCGCCGCCCGCCTCCGTCGCCCCCGCTGGGCTGGTGACTCCCGTAAGCATGACGGGAAGCTTAACCTAGGTCAGGGAAGTCTAAAGAAACTATTAACGGAACGTACCGTGATGTCACGAATGCGCACCGTTACCGGCCGGTCCGCCGGAGACATCCCTCAGTCGTAGAGCGCGAGGGCCGCGGCGGCGGCGGAGCGAACCTCCTCGGCCAGCTCGGCCGGGGCGATCACCCGGCAGTCCTCGCCGAGGCGAAGCGCCCGGCGGATGACCCAGCTGGTATCCGGGGTGCGGATCACCACCCGCAGCCGTCCCTCCCCCAGTTCGGTCAGTGACTCGCACACGTAGTACTCCGCGAGCCAGCGCGCGCCCGCCGCGAGCTCGAGCTCAACCTGGACGTCCGCCGCCGACGGCCGGAACAGCCCGCCGACCCCGTCGAACGGCTCCTCTTCCTCATGCACCTCGGCCGGCAGGTCGAGCACCTCGACGTCCAGCACCCGGTCCAGCCGGAAGTTCCGCACCCCCTCCGCCAGCCGGCACCACCCCCGCAGGTAGGTGCGCCCCTGATCCAGATCCACCACCAGCTTGATCGGGTCCACGTCGCGCTCGGTCGCCTCATCGCGACCGGGCACGTAGTAGCGCAGGTGGACCCGTTTGCCGGCCGCCAGAGCAGCGTCGACGGCGGCGGGAACCCCGGGACCGTTCGGACGATCGATTTGGATGGTGACCTGAGAGCTCGGCGCCGCGGACGCGCCGGCCGCGTCCTCGATCTTGGCCACCAGCCGGGTGACCGCGTCACCGTCGCCGCCCGCCTCGGCCAGCATCCGCAGCGCGACCAGGAGCGCGCTCGCCTCGTCGGCCGCCAGCCGCAGCGGGCGGGCGATCGACTCGGCCTGGCCGATCGTCACCAGGCCGTCCTCGTAGGACAGGTCGATCGGGCAGTACGGCTCGGGTGACTTCAGCTCGACGCACCAGGCGAGGTTGAGGTCGTCGATCAGCTCCCGCTCGGTCATGCCGAAGGCGGCCGCGGTCTCGGAGACCCCGACCGCCTGCCGGCTGACCACGTAGGGGACGAGCGCGAGGAGGCGGCGGAGGCGCTCGGCCGAGGTCACCATCCTCGGTCCGCCGGGCTGGCCCGCCGCGGTCACGCGAGCGCCCCCTTCAGCCGCCTGATGACCGACTCGCGCAGGTCGGGCGGGTCGAGTACCACGAGGTCGGCGCCGAACGAGGCGAGGTACTCGGCGTACCAGCCGGAGTCGGCGAAGCTAAGGGTGACCCGGTCCCAGCCGGCCGCGGTCCCGGTCTCGGGGGTGATATCGCGCGCCCCGCGGCGCAGCTGGACCCCGGCCCCGTCACGAATGCGCAGCACCGCCGTGCGGTCGCGCGGCGGCGTGCGGTCCCAGTCCTTGACCAGGTCGCGGACGTCCGTCCCGTCCGGCACCTTGACGCTGCCGGGCGGCCCGGCCATCTTGACCGGCCCGGTGATGCGGCTCATCCGGAACACCCGCGGCGCGTCCCGCCCCCGATCGTGGCCGGCTACGTACCAACGGCCCCGCCGGTTGACCACGCCCCACGGCTCGAGCTCGCGTTTGCTGGCGTCGGCCCGGCCGCTGGCCAGGTAGCTGAAGGTGACCGGACGACGGTCGCGGACCGCCTCCCAGAGCTGGCCGAAGGACGGCTCCTGAGTCGTCAGCCGCGGTTCGATGGACCGGTTCAGCCGCGCGCCGTCCTCCTCGCCGTCGACCTCGCGGCTGGCCGCCTTCAGCTTGAGCAGCGCCCCCGCGGCGGCGCCCGCGAGCTCGGCCGACTGCCAGACCCGGGCCGCGATGCCCAGCACCGCCGCCTCGTCGGCCGCCAGCTGGATCTCCGGCAGCTCGTAGTCCTGGCGGCGGATCCGGTAGCCGATCTCGTCGTCGAAGGCGCTGCTCTTCCCGGTTTCCAGCGGGATCCCGAGCTCGCGCAGCTCGTCCTTGTCCCGCTCGAACATCCGCTTGAACGACTCCCCGGCATCCGGGTACCCGCTGACCGACGAGCGGATCTGCTCGGCGGTCAGGTACCGGCGGGAGGACAGCAGGAGAACCACGATGGACAGGAGCCGTTCAGTCCTGCGCTTAGACATCGTCTATGTCACTCCTTGCTGTGCCTGCCCCTGGAGCTGAGACTAATCTTCCACCGTGATCCGATGGCGAAGCGGGACTGTCACGGCGTTGCGGCGCGAGTGGGCCGGAGCTGCCGAATTCATGGTAACCGTCGACGGGGATGCAATTCGCGCGCTCGCGTATCCGGCGCTGGTCGGGTCGCCCCGGATCGGCGACCGGGTGCTGCTCAACGTGGGCGCGCTCGAGGCCGGGCTCGGCACCGGCGGGTACGCGCTGGTGGTGGCGATCCCGGACCGGCTGCCAGCCGACGCCGATATGCCCGGACATATCGTGAAATCTCGGTATACCCCTCTGCAGGTCATGGTGGCGAGCGCCGACGAGCAGGGGTCACCGCACCACGAACTGCTCCAGTCGGCGGATTCTGTCGATCAGATGCCGGTCGTCGTGGCCGATCTTCACTCGGCCCTGCCCGCGGTCCTGGCGGGAATCCAAGGCTCATATCGAACGGACCGTGCCTGCGCCCCGCGGGTCGCCTATGTCATGACCGACGGCGGCGCGCTCCCGGCGTGGTTCTCCCGCACCGTCGCCGGCCTGCGGGAGGCGGGGTGGCTGGCGGCGACGATCACCACCGGCCAGTCCTTCGGCGGCGACCTGGAGGCGGTCACCGTGCACTCCGGGCTGTTGACGGCCCGGCACGTGGTCGGGGCCGACCTCGCGATCGTCGCCCAGGGCCCGGGCAACCTCGGCACCGGGACCAGGTGGGGCTTCTCCGGCGTGGCGGCGGGCGAGGCGGTCAACGCGGCCGCCGCGCTGGGCGGCCGTCCGGTGGCGTCCCTGCGGCTGTCGTTCGCCGACCCGCGAGACCGCCACCAGGGGGTCTCGCACCACAGCCTGACCGCATACGGACGGGTGGCGCTGGCCGCGGCCGACGTCGTGCTGCCCGCGCTGCCGGAGCCGCAGGCGAGCCGGGTGACGGCGGACGCCGCCATCCTCGCGGCCAGGCATCGCCTGGTGACGGTGGACCTCGACGGCCTCGAGGAGGCCCTGCGCTCCTGCCCGGTCACTCTGTCGACCATGGGCAGGAGCGTTGATCAGGACCTCGAGTACTTCCTGGCGGCGGCGGCGGCCGGCCGCCACGCGGTCTCCCTGCTTGGCTAGGAAGCCTCGGTGTTAGGAAGCCGAGATAATGTCAACCGCGAACACGAGCGTGTCGGTGCCCTTGATGCCGGCCGAGGAGGACCCGGCGCTGCCGTACCCTTCCTTCGGCGGGATGACGAGCAGGACCCGGCTGCCGACGGTCTGGCCGACCAGGCCGGTGTCCCAGCCCGGGATGACCTGGCCCTCGCCGATCACGGTGGCAAACGGCTCGCTGCGTGACCACGAGGAGTCGAAGACCTTCTTGGTGCGGTAGTTCACCCCGGTGTACTGGACCACGAGGTACTGGCCCTTCTTCACGACTGGGCCGGTGCCCTTGATCAGGGTCTTGACCTGGAGGGTCTTCGGTGCGGCGGTGCTTGGAATGGTGATCGTCGGGCCCTTGCCTGCGGCGCCGGCCGTGACCGTCGGCAGCGTGCCGCCGCCGTTGGAGGTCTGGGTACCGGGCACGCCCGCGGTGTTGTCGAACGACTTGACCATGTCGACGACGAAGACCACGGTGTCCGTGGGCCCGACGCCGATCGTCGAGTTGCCGGCCGAGCCGAACGCGTCCGCGGGCGGGATAACCGCGAGGACCCGGCTGCCGACCTTCTGGCCCTCGAGCGCGGTCTCAAGCCCGGGCAGCAGCGACCCGGTGAACAGCGTCGGCACGCCGTCGGTGTAGGTCGAGCCGAGCAGCTTGTGGGTCTTGCCCGACCACACGTACAGCACGAAGTTGCCGAGCAGGCTCTGCGAGGTGGTCAGGGCCGGGCCGGTGCCCTGGATCAGCGTCTTGGTGTAGAGCGCTCCAGCCCCGGCCTTAGCCGGGATCGTCACCGTCGGCGCCTTGCCGAACGCCCCGGTCGCGCTGACCGACGTGTAGGTGTCCGCGGCCGAGCTCGCCGAGGAGCTCGCGGATGCTGAGGAGCTCGCTGCGCCGGGCTTCGACGAGGACGAGGATCCGCAGCCGGCTATGACGCCGACTGCTAGCAGGGAGGTGATGGCAAGCGCGGCTACGCGTCGGCGTCGCATGGAAACCTCTCGGGTATGACGGGTTATGTCGGTGTGCCCAGGCCCGGCACCCAAATTTCTATGGTTTTGGTAAAGCTCCACCAGGCTACCCGGACAGAACGGGCGACTGACGGGGCCTAGGCTACTGCCCGCAACCGACCGGGTGGGACCTGGTTAGCACTGGATCTTGGGGTTGGTGATCGGGTTGACCGGCAACGCCGCGTTCTCGGGCGTGCCCTCGAACTTGTCGTAGAGCGCCTTCATGTGGCTGAGCAGGTTGCCCTGGTAGGTGCGGACGTTGTAGTCGAACTGCGGGTTCGGATTCCCCTTGACGAAGAATTCGTTGCCGTAGTCGAGCACGTCGTGCTTCGGGATCCTATTTCTGAGATAGGTGAGGGCCGAGCCGCGCACTTCGAAGCTGGTGAAGTAGCCGGGCTGGTTGGACAGCACCAGGAAGTTGGCCACGTTCGTGCTGGGGTCGTACCAGTCGAGCTTGTTCTCCCATTCGTACGGCTGCATGCAGGACGGGCTGACCGCGCGGATCGTGACCGCGCCGCCGGTGTCGACCGTGATCACGGACGACTCCCAGTACCCGCCGAGACCGTAGCTGAGGTTGTTGGCCTCGAGGAACTGCTCGAGGCCGGTGAACGGGTTGGCGGCGGCCGGGGTGTCGGCCTGCTGGAACAGGCCGAAGCTGTACCAGCCGAAGAGCACCACCAGCGGGATCACGATCAGCCTTAGCCGCAGCGGCCGGCTGACCCGCGGCAGCCGTACCCGGAACATCGGGCCGAACGCGAGCAGCCGGTCACCCAGCATCCGGGCGGCGAGGACGGCGGCGAACGGCAGTACCGGCGCGATCTCGCGCACGTTGAGGGCCGAGTGGTCGGCCAGCGTGGTCGGGATGTAGGCGACCAGGTTGAGCACGATCCCGGCCAGCAGCAGCTGGCTGATGAAGTCGGCGTCGCGGCGGAAGAACCGGCGGGCGATCGCGCAGCAGCCCCAGAGAGCCAGCAGCACGCACAGTACCCGGGAAATGGCGAGGGCCTGGTCGAGCCCGGACAGCGGCGGGGCGGTGACGAGCTGCCCGGGCGATTTGTAGTTGATCGCGTTGCCGGGGACGAAGTAGGCGCCGAACATCTCAAGCAGGCCGTGCACCACGACCCGGGCCTGCATGAACCAGCGGCCGACGCCGCCGTCGAGCTGGAACGGAACGGCCTGCTGCTTGTAGCCGCCGGCATGGTGGAGCAGGTGCCCGCCGAACCAGACGAGGAGATAGCCGATGCCGGAGGCGACCGCCAGCGACAACTCGAGCCAGCGGGCGGCCAGCGCCTGGCGCAGGCCCGCGCGCCCGCCGCCGTGCCGTGCCCCGGCGACGGAACCGGTGACCACCCGGACCAGGCAGACGACGAGCAGCGGGAAGATCGCGACGACCAGCACCAGCGGGTCGGCCATCAGCGCCCAGCCGATCAGCAGGGCGACGAGCGGCGGTATCCACCAGCGCTGCCGCAGGGTCGGGACCGTCCCGTCCCGCTTGGTCAGCCCAAACCGGTCGAGGACCAGCCAGATGAGCATCACCGGGGCCGAAGTCCCGATGTGGCCGACCGAGAAGACGAGGACGAAGACGCCGATGCCGGGCTGCGGCGCGAGCATGATGGCGAGGACGATGGCCATCCGCGTGATCGCCTGCGGACCGCGGGCCCTGCCCTTGGCCAGCAGCATGGCGACCGCGATGACGACCGTGTAGGTGACCGCCGCCGCGATGTGGGCCGTATTCAGGTGCAGCCCGAACAGCGCGACCAGGACCGCGATCTCCGGCAGCTCGGTGGTGATGAACGGCACGTCGGAGACGTTCCAACCCGTCAAGTACAGATTGCCGTGCAGCATGTCGTGGGCCATCAGGAGGATGTTGGCCTCGTCGGAGTTCTCCATGTAGGTCTTCGACACGCGCAGGTAGGCGTCGAAGAGCACGACGAGGACCAGCAGGAAGACGGCAGCGCCCGCCCACCACCAAGCCCGGCTGACACCCGGGCGCACAGAAGTCACGGGCGCCGTGTCATCCTCGACACCGCCCGCCAGCTGGTCCGCGCCAGGGGCCGGACTCGGCATTACAGCCGACCGCCGTTCTGGAACGTCAGCGCGATCATCTTCGGCATATAGCTTTTACACTCTTACTCGATCAGTCCCGCACGGGACACAACCCGGGCCTAACGTGTCACAGAGTAGCCTGAACCGGCGCTCTGGTAGGCTGCGGCGCAGTCTTTGGTGCCCGTCCTGGTATCTCGGGGCGGCCGTTTCACCCCACAGGACGGACGAAACACGGTGCAGGTCACTTCAACATCGGATCCCGCCACCTCGGATCGTTCCGCTGGCGGCGGGTCCTTGTTGGCGCGACTAAACAACCCTATACCGGTCGGTTTGATTGGGTTTGCCGGATGGCTGATTTACGTCATCCTCCGCTGGCAGGTGTGGGCCAACGGCCACATCTCGAAGTTCATCATGTCCGGGCAAAAAAGGTACAGCCACCCGGCGCAGATGTTTCCGAAGATCAGCCACGTGACGAGCATTGGGTACGACGGGCAGTTCTACTATCGGTTCGCGTTCGACCCGTTCAACTGGGCCCGCACCGCCTACGGCATCACCGTTGACCACAACTACCGGTACACCCGGATCGGGTACTCGGTGGTGGCGTACATCCTCTCCCTCGGCGGCCACGGGCGGCTGCTGCCCACCGTCCTGGTCGTCATCAACCTCATCTGCGTCGGCGTCATGGGCTACCTGGGCGCGAAGTTCGCCCGCGAGGGCAATCGGCACGCGCTGTGGGGGCTGCTGTTCGTCGCCTACTTCGGCCTGACGATCAGCGTCGGCCGCGACACCGCCGAGCCGCTGGCCGACGCCTGCATGCTCGGCGGGCTGCTCGCCTACCGGCACTCCCGCTATATCCTCGCGGCGCTGCTGCTCGCCTACGCGGTCTTCACCAACGAGCCGGTGCTGGTGCTGCCGGTCGCGCTCGCGATCGTGCGGCTCTACCAGTTCTGGAAGAAGCAGGCCAAGCCCGGCCTGCCCGACCTCGTCTGGCTGCTCCCCGGTCTCGTGTACGTGCTCCTCGAGGGCATCGAGACGGTGG
>Ga0302314_10012138_pt1 | contig 14946 bp, 26 predicted proteins | sample III_Palsa_N2_3_FD_200533 | JGI IMG/M metagenome (GOLD analysis project Ga0302314, IMG submission 200533) | Peat permafrost microbial communities from Stordalen Mire near Abisko, Sweden - III_Palsa_N2_3 | ecosystem: Environmental > Terrestrial > Soil > Palsa > Peat permafrost | place: Sweden... | reverse complement strand
CCCTTGCATTTGTTGAGCTTGGCTCATCTGGTCGAAAATCTTCGAGTAGTTCTCAATGGACCCTGACAACTGATCCTGAAACTGCTTTGCTGCTTTCAATTCCTGGTCCATAAGACCAATCAACTGATCGTTTTGCGCAACGCCGGCTTCGGCGCGCAGTTTGAGCGCCTGGGCTTCGAGTTGCATCACCTTCGCCTGGTTGAGGCGGGCTTCCTGCATGAGTTCTAACTGGTGCCGGCGGTCGTTTGCCTGCGCCTTCATCTGCTCGGTTTGCGCGCGGATCTGCGCGACTTGAACCTGATAAGGCGGCTGCGGTTGTGCGGCGCCCGGCGTGCCGGGTTTCGGGAAAATCTCATCGATGTTCGGCACTTCCATGTCGTCGAGCACGCGGCGCTCCACAACAGCGCGGTTGTAACCCGGCATGGAGCCCGCCATCTGGCGCACTTGCATGTCGCGTTGGAAGAGTTTTTCTTTCGAAGCGATGTTCGGATCGGCGGCCGGCATGACGGCTTTGTTCGATTCGAAGTAGTCTTGCCACAAGGCGTAACCGCCCTGGCCGGACTCGTCGGAGTAGTCGAACTTGCCGGACTCTGGCGGGTTCAGGTAGTTCAAGCGGTAGATCAGGCGGAATTCCTTCTTCATAGCGCGGAACGTGCGCTTATAGATGCCGTTGAAAACCTTTTCGCCCTGATCTATGACGGCCTGCGTCGTGCCGACTTTCTGGTTTTGCCCTGGATTCTGACCTGTAGCCGCGTCAGTCGCCATTCCAATACGCGATCCCCAATCGATGAGAAGATTAAGCAAAGAGAAGAGAACATTGGAAGGCTCCCGAATCGGCAAAGGGAAGATACCGTTTTTCAAATCCGCAGCGTTTGAGTCAGTGCGCTTCCACTCTTGTGGGCGGAACGAGTACTCACCGCCGCGCACGCGCACCCCGCGTGCGAGGAAGCCTCCTCCGAGGTTAGACATTGTTCCAGCGTCGATCAACTGGTTGAAAATCGTGTTGATGGCTTCGTTGGTGGCGCCGAGAAGCATTCCGAAGCCCATGCCGTAGATGGAGCCGTCCGGCGCCGGAATGAATTCGTACTTCGTGAAGTAGTGTTCGGGTTCGATGCGGACTATTTCGTTTTTGCTGTTTCTCTCGATCCGGTCTTTCTCAAAACGCGCGACGAGGCGATACAGAACAGAATCATCGTGGCGAACGAACCCAATGTAAGGCTCACGTACGCCATCGCCGTCAAGATCCAACCACATGTGTTGTTCCAGAAACACAATAGGGGTGTCTTCATCAACAGCATTTGGCTGTATTCCATCGATGTTGTTCTCCGTTTCCTGGATGATGCCCTGGCGTGGCATGGCGCGCGGCAGCGGCACGCCTTCTTCGCTTTCGGCGCCGTATTCGTCGGTCGGCTTGGTGAACAGACCCCGGCGAACGCGTTCTTCCACTTCGTCCTGCGAGAGCGCGATGACGTGCGTGAGGCGCGCGGCGGTGTCAAGTGACTTGGCGTAATAGGGGATCACCAGGTCTTTCGGCATTACCAGTTCAGAAACGATGTGCTTCTCGCTCGAACTGTTGAATGTCTTCTTGAACGAGCAGCCCATGACGGCTTGCACGATCAGCGCCTTGTCGGTCGAATCTTCCCATTGCGTATCCTCTTCCATGATCTGGAAGGACATGTGCTCGCTTACTCGTTTTCCTCGGGCGGCCTTTTCCCCCGTAGGATCCTGACCGATAATTCGGCAAGAAACAGGAGTGGAGCCGCGAACGAGAGCAGGATAAGCACGAGCGTGATACTGCAAAGCTGCAATAGTAAGCAGAGGAAACTTGACGTTCGCCGCGCCAGGCCAAGGGAAAGACTTCTCTTCAGCCAGTTGCATGACCAGCTTTTCAGACTCGGCATAGCGCGCTTCCCACTCATGGCGAGACTGGCAATCGTTCTCGTAATTCTGTCGGATCAGTTCGCCGACAGCCTTTACGTCGTCGTCGTCCATGAGTTCGGCCACGTTGTTCGATTCAACAATCGTGTCGATTGAGAGGTGCTTCGTGAGGCGCATCAGAGTTCCCCATCGGCGCGCTGGCCGGTGTTGGCGATTACCTGGACAGCTTTATCGTCCCAAAGCTCTTTCATGTCTGGATCTTTTTCGCAGGTAATCGGGATTGTTTCACCGAGATTATGCACTAACCACGAATTAATCGCCTTTAATTGCTCGGTGCTCATCGCGTAAGCTCGGCTAGTGAACAAGCGCACGTCGCGGCCCTCCGACAGCCACAACTTCACACGGTCAACCATAGCCGGGACAGGCTCGCCTATCTCGCCGCCTTCGTGATTGCGGTTTGCGAGCGTGCCGTCGAGGTCAACGCCGATCCACTCAGTATCCTGTGACACGGCTTCTCCCTTGTTGCGCGCCGCCTTCGGCAACGTCCGCGTAGTACTGTTCTTCTTCGAGTTCGTCTTCTGTCGGCGGCGTTATCACTTCGTCCAGCGCCATGCCGAGTTGACTCAGCGTATCCACAATGTCGTCGTGCGCGCCGCGCGGGAACTGAAGCATTTCCTGCTCAACGTCATCATACCAGTCTGCCGACTTATCAAAGCGCACGCGCCGCGCTTTCATCCGTGCCTGGATGGAGCGGGCGCGCGTCACCTTGTCTTTGGAGGGAACCGACAGGTGGATATTCAGGAACACGTTGCGCCGCGCCATTTCCTCGTTCAAGTAAGGCCCCAACGCTTTCTGGATCGCTCCCGACTCGATAATCCACAACTCCGGCTCGTACTCTTCGTGCACGCGGAAGATGTGGTCAACAAGCGTTTTCGGATCGAACCGGCCCTTCGTCACGTCCACCACGTCAAGATTCTGATCAGGGTCGAGTGTCGCGACAGTGATCACCGAGCGGTCGGCGTGCTGCTTGGTGGACACGGCCAAGTCAACCGACGCGTAGAAATTAAGCGGGCGCTTACCCGGATCGCTTTCCCAATCGCGGTACAGGTCGCCCGGGATATCGATCATGTCCTCGCGGTCGAAGAACGAGTTCCCCTCCGCGATAGGCTGATTCAAATACTCTTGCGAGTAGGCGTCCGCCTTGCCTCGGTTGATAAGCGTCTGCCGCTCGGCGCGTAAGTCCGCTTCTGGCCATCGCGCGGGCCAAAGGATTTCAGAGAAGTCGTCAAACGAATGGTGCGCGCGCCACAGGTGCGTCGTCCACGTTGGGTCGCCGATCAGTTCTTGCAGGAGCGAATTGAAAGACAGGATCGTACCGACGATGCGGATAAGGCAATCCTTCGAGCCGCCGGGTAGCAACTGCTTGTCGAACCAATCTTTGAATTTCTTCAAACGCTCAGGGTTTGTGACAATCTCATCGAACTCAAGATCGTCGCCGAGGATTAGGTTAGGGCGCTTGCTGCGCCACTTCAAACCGCGAAGCCGTTGTTCCGAACCCTTCGCGAAGACGCGACACTGGTACCCGTCCGCGAACTCGATAATCATCTCGGCGTCGGTATCCTTCAGGAACGCGCGGAAACCGAAGTCCCGGCACAACTCCTCGTTCTCATAGAACTCGTTCTTGATTTCCTTCAACTGGTGTACAGCCTGCGTCTCGCTGTCCGAGACGATCATCACGTGGTCGCGCAGGCGGAACACAATCGCCGCCATCGCAAACGTGAACGTGATCGCGGTTGACTTGGCGTGGTTACGCGGCGCGGCCCACGCGCAACGCTTCTTCGCGGGGTCGCACGCTTCAGACCACATAGTACGGTGGAAGTCGGCCGTGCCTACGGAATCGTCAAAGCGCTCCCACAAGTAATGCTTCTGGAAGCCTTCGATGAGCGCAACGTCAAGTTTGCCTTTAGGCTTGCGGCTCGCCATCAGTGCGTGACCGCGCGATAGCAGGCGTAGATAGTCGCGCGAGCAATGTGCACGTAAGTGACTTCATACACCCGGCGGTAGGTCATTTCTCGTCGTCAATGTGCGCGCGTACCGTCTGCCAGTTCTGCCAGGCGGTGTCACGGTTTTCGAAATACAAGTTGCCGGAGGTGCAATACCAGCGGAGGAAGTTATTCCACTCACTGGACGTGCGCTTGCCGGCCGCCGTCTGCATCACCGCGCTTGAAGCTGGCGTTATCACGTCTGTTCCTTATCCATAGCCGTTCGCAGTTGCTCTATCAACACAGAAAGTTGTTCGAACACCGGTGCGTAGTCTAAGCGCACACCGCTAGAGCGCCCCGTTTTCTCCTGAGCTTCGAATAGCGAGTCGTTGACCGCCATGAGCTTGCCGATAGCCCACACTACACCGCCGCGCTCCTCGTAGTACCCTTGCTTGGTTACTAGTTGGGTCATTTCCCGTGCCCTCCGCCTGACTTGCCACCTTTGGCCGAGCCGACAAACTTACCGCCGCCTGACTTGGTGTGCACGCACTTCTTCGCGCCCTTAGTCGATTTGCACTTGCCTTGCAGCAACTTCGGAACTTTCCCGGTCGTGGTTACCATTGTCACCTCAACACAAGTCACTAACGTCGGTTGACTCAACATCAACCACTTCGCCCTTACCCGTCAACTTCTCGTTCAAGGCGTACTGCCTCAACTTATCCGCGATCCTGTCCAGTGCGCTTTCCGCCTTGTCGTCCACTTCTGGCTCCCGACGGATCGCGGTTCGCTTGTCGAACAAGACGCCCGTCACAATCGCGAGATCCTTAGCCGTCAACATCTGCTGCGCCCGGAAAACACCTTCCTTGGTGATGAGCACCTTCTCGTCGCCCTCATCGATTCGCTGCTCAAGCGCGACCAGGGTCTTCGCCAGGATCTTCGTGATGTGGCCATCGAGATGCTTGTCGCCCGCGCGCTTCAACTCCTTGAGCGCCTTGTCGAACCACGCTTCCGCCTTCCACTTCAAAGCCGTGTTCCGGTGCACGCCCGCAATCAGCATCGCCTTATCCTGGCTGCCCGTTTCGAAGTAGGCGGCCGCGAACGCGTTACGCTTATCCCAGTCGGGAACCGCCAGTTGCCCTGCCGTGGATGGGATTTTTGTGTTTGTCATTTGCTCTTGAATTTGAAGAGAGCGGCGAGGCGCTTACCCCGCTTCAGGTACTTTTCAGAAACCTTAGCGCACATTCACTCTCACGACTGGCGTCTCGAATTCGAATCGAGAAGTTTCGCGGCATTGCCGCCTCCCTACCCTTGGGACTCGCCATGCGTGAGAATGCTTACAACTTGCTTCTGCATCGTGTGCAAAGCATACTACGAACGTGTGAAATATAGCACATAACTTTCAAGGAGCAACACGATGGACGAGACCCAAACCCCCGGCACTGAAGTCCCAACCCCCGCTGTCGCTGTAGAAAATCCTGTCGCTGCCGCGCCTGTCGCTGAAGTCCCAAACGCTTCCTCTGCCCCGGCTGCGCCAACCGCTGCGACTGGTACTGCCCCTTCTGCCGTTGAAACGGTTCCCCAAGAAGTCGCCACCATCGCCAAGTCCGAACTCGCCCACGTGTTCGAGGCCTTCGAACACACCTCGCTGATGGAAGGCATCTCCCGCCTGTACGCGCTCGCGAAGAAGCACCTCTAAAAGAAAAGGCCCCGAAAGGGGCCTTCTTCACTCCTGCACTCTGGACACCATCGCCACAGGCAGTTTCGCTTTAGGCTTCTCGCAGCACTGAAAATATCTCAGCACTGAAATCAGCAGGGCTATCACGGCGTCACCGTCGCGGTGATCCCGCTCGGCTGCTGAAAGGTCGCACCAGCAGCACTTACCGTCACGCTGATCGAGAAAGGCGTTCCCAAATTCGCACCTGTCGAGTCCAGACGCTGGGCCGTTGCCGTGTAGGTGTCCGCGACAACTGCCGTAAAAGTCGCATCGGTTCCGTCCACGTCTTGCGTTGCAAACACAGTACCGGCCGAGGCCGTGAGCGTGAAGCGCAGCTTGCCCGACGTGATGCCTGCGGGCAGAGTTGCGTCCACTGTTGCGACTTGAAGAAGAACTGTAGCCATGAGGTGTTACTCCTGAAGTGGTAGACAAGCGACCAGTCTATAGGGGTTGCGGTGTAAGGGTTGTGAACGTTGGTAAATGCTGTCGGTAGATGTGCCCGTTTTGCTGTGTACAAGATTGAAGCATTTGTTGTCAAAATCCATGCCGCTGACAACATGTGCGTTTCTGCACGGCTTGCAGATTCAGGATCGCGATTTGATTTCTGCAAAATTTGCAGATTCGAAGCCGCACTTTGCTGTTAGGTGTTGGCCCCTTTGTTTTTCGCGCAGCGTCAAACTTAGGGTAGTAACGGTTATGGCTAGCCGCTTTTTACCCCTGAGGGCCCGGCCAACTTTCGGCAAGATTACGGGGGCCTACGTGGAACTTACAAACGGCTGTTCCACACCATCAAACCGATCGTTGACAACACAATTAGTTCGCTCTTTAGCATTATGTCAAATCGATCGTGAGCGTAAGTTGTTGATTCTAAAGAGAATCAGGAGGGTGACGTGCAGGAGGGGCGCGCCGTTGTAAGGTTCATGCGGCTTTCGGCTTGCGCTTGGCGCCTGGTGCTCGCGGCTTGGGAGCAGGCTTCTTGCGAGGGCGCTTGGTGCTTCTATTAAAAGAGGGCGAACACCCTGTTCGTTCGTTCGGGCGGTTGATAACCGAACGGCAACGTGGGCACCGCGCCTTGTGCTTTCGAACCGTGAAGAACGTATCGGGACACAAATCCAAAGCGCTAAGAGGAAAGCCCTGGATCTTCTCCAGGCGAAGCGCGGATGTTAGAGGTACAAAGCCGCGTCTCAACCATGTCGTGCCGGCGTAGCGGCTGTAGCCCGCCTGCAAAGCTAGGTTTGAAGCGCTACCGGCCCACTCGATAGCCTGGAGCAGCGCCCGTGCCTTGGCGGCTGTGTAGAGCGCTTCCACTTCGTCATGCACGCTCACAACAATCTCCTTGATCGTGTGCAAATACCCCTTGCATTCCGTTTTGCATTTGCTATACTGGAATCACTGAAACGCAACCGGAGAAACGAAATGAAAGCAATGACCCTGATTGAAGCCATCGAAATGGGCTATCTTCACCGTCAAGGTAAGTACAAAGGCGCTCCGTGGATCTGCGGCGGCAAGCAGTACCCTACTGCTAAAGAAGCCTTGGCTGCTGCTAACGCTTCGATGCTCGCTCACGCCTAACAGGAAACCGCCATGTACCAAGTCATCGACCGCCAAACCCAAGCCGTGATCAGCACGCACAAAACCCGCGTTCAGGCTTCCCGCAAGGTTGACCGTCTGGATAACGCATACGGCGCGTATCGCTACTTCGTTAAATCCACCTAACAGGAAACAGCAAAATGTACATCAAACCTGTAAAAGCCCGTGGCAAGACCTTCTACATCGTGTGCACGGAGTCAGGCGCTGAGGTCATGCACTTCTACACAAAAGCCCGCGCTGAAGCGTGGTTACGCAACGAAATCTATGCGTAAGCCTAACCCCGAACAGGAATACGCTTTTTGGCATGACCGATTTATGCGAATCGTTCTTACCAAAAAGCCTATCCTCAGATGGAGCCTCGACGAAGCGCGCGTCCGTGCTCTGTTTCACCGCAGTCTCGCGCCTGTTGAAGCATCCGCTGAATACCTATCGAGCGAACCATGTACGAGCACACGTATCATAACTTCAAAGACGCAATTCTGCATTCCTGCGACTATCGGTGCCGTGGTGATCACCTGATCCACTGCTATTTCCAGACAATCTACTACGGCCAGGTGGTGTGGTGCTAAACATCCCAAAACCTTCTGAATGTCTGTTCGTGGGCCTCGTGGTCTTAGCTGTCACCGGCCTGTTTTGCATGCTGGCAGGCGCTGGCCTTGTTTTCGCTATCCTTGGAGGTGCATTGTGAACGAATATCATCGGGCTCGTCGTTTCGAGGATCGCACACGGTGGGCGCCTCTTTGCATGATCAGCGAAACCGATTGCCGGCCTGTGGCCTACAAGGTGCTCGACGACAAGATGAAAACGGTTGTTCGTGAGACGCACGCTGTGCTCACCCGCTTGAGGATTGCAAAATGAGATGGATCTTCGCTTGGGTGTTTCTGTTCTACTGCGTGGTTGTTCCGCTGATGTTGTTCGTGAAATAGTTCTTGCATTCCGTTTTGCATTTGCTATACTGGAGTCACTGAAACGCAACACACAAACCGGAGATTACAAAATGACCTTACAGCAAAAAGCCTCTGAGATTCTTTCCGCCCTTAAAAAACAAAACGTAACACTGCAGTCGCGCGTTGCGCTTCGCGCAAAGTACGGCGTCTCGGCCTTCGAAAGCGAATCAACAATGTTCAAGAGGATCGCAATGGTAGAAGCGCGGAAGGTGTTGTCGTGATGCGAAAATTCGAAGTGTTTATGGAGATCCCCGACGGTGCTTCAGTTGAGGAAACCGCCGCGTACGTACATGACGCAGTCTGTTCAATGGGTGGCGGGCTTAGGCCGCCTAGATCCTATGGGCAGGAAGATGACGGAGATCCCCTGTACGGTTCGCATACTTGCGAAGTGAGATTCAGGCTTAGAAACGAAGTATTCTTCATAGACTGATTTAGAGGCCCGCTAAGGGCCTTTTTCATGTCTACCGCTCCCCAAGTACCAACCCAACCCCGCAAACCCTCTGGCTGGCCTCCTGAAGCTTCGTGTCGGCATGCGCGATGCACTCGCTACACCAAAGCGGGTGCCGCAAGCGCACCATCTCGACCAGGCCAATCTCGAATGCTCGACCACAAGTCGTGCACAACACCTCATCGTGCCGGTTCATTTGGGAATTCCTGCCAGGGTTGTTGAAATCATAAATTACAAACTCCTTAAAAGTTGTAGTTTTTACACGATCAGATTAAACACCATGTAACGGCTCGCTCACATCACACATGGGGCTAAAGCCCCAATGTGAGTGTGAGCATGTGAGCAAAGTCCTGAGCAGTCAATGTGAGTAATGTGAGTAATGTGAGCAAACCCTTACTGGATACGGGTTTTGCTTTTCCAACAATGTGAGCGCAATGTGAGCGTCCCCTTCTTCCCAACCTGATCTCGCTCACATTACAATGTGAGCCGAATCCAGCGGCCCTCACGCTTTATTTTGCCTTTGTCAGCCAGCGCTAGAAGCGTGCGTTTGATGTTGCTCGCCTTCGGGTGATCCTGCTCTTTCAGCGGATTTACCGTTTCGTCAGCTTGAATAGCGTGGATGACGTCAGCCTCGTCGATGTTGGCGCCTTCCAAGCCCACTTCCTGTTGTATGATTGAAAGGTAGTGTCGAGCCTTCGAGTACTTCTCGCTAGTCGCAAAGTCCCCGCCGGTAGACATTCTTTCGCGGCGCCCGTCTGGCTTCTTTGCAATCTCTTCCGATTCCTCAACCACGCACGAAGTCACCATATCGCCGTCCCCATCTTCGTACAGGTCAATTACCCGCAGCTTGTAGCCATACTCGGCGGAATCCTTGCCTTCCTTCTGCTTTTCGATGTGTGCGGTGCGCACGTCGTCTTTGCGCTCGATACGGATGGAGTTGTCGGCCGCGCCAAGCAAGCCGGACCAACCGCGCATCTCGCCCGTCTTGTTCGTGTGGTGAATAAGGATGACGCTGGCGCCGGTCGATTCGATGATAAGGTTCGCGGCGTTGACGGCCAGGCCCATGCCCTCAGATACGTTTTCATTCTCGCCAGGCGTGACTGCTGAAAGCGTATCGATAACCACAATCCCGACGCCGCCTATCTTCTGGATTGACTCGCAAAGCGCAAGCACCTGGGTTTTCAGCACAAGCGAACCGCCGCGAACGAACACCGGCACGTCATCGAGCGAGACGCCGTGCCCTTTCGAGTACGCCGCTAAACGGGATCCGAAGCCGGCCACGCCTTCGGCTGCCACGTAGGCTATCTTGGACTGCTTCACCCGATGGCCGCGCCATGGCAGACCGCGCGCCACGTGCGCGACCATATCCAAAGCGAAGAAGGACTTAGACGAACCCGGCGCCCCGTAGACGACAATCAAACCGCGCTTAGGAAGCACATGCTTAATATGCCACTCGACTTTCTGCTCGGAAGCAAACCGCGCCGCCGGCACGAATTCTTCGCCGATCGGTTCTTGCGCCTTTTCAGGCTGCCCGAATTCCTTGATCAAACCGCGAATCGTTTCCGGCGAGTCCGAGCGGTGCCCGAACGACTCCCAGACCGTTACTTGATTTGCGGCGTCATATTTGGTGCTGTTGGCGCTCCACGCTTCCCATATGTCGAAGCCTTCTTGCTCGCCGTCGAACTGGTGATGCAGAATTCGGCCGGCGCGCACCCACTGGTCGCGCGAATCGAAGTCGAGCTTATGGATAAGTGCTTCGATCTGACCGCGAGAAAGATCCGCTACCGGCGGTGTGTGAGGGCCGAAGTCATCATTCGCACGAGCAGCGTCGTTATTCTTAACAGATGCGGCGCGGGTCTTAACGCTCCACGCCCCGCTAGAAACTCGCTCGGCCGCAAGTATCTCGAATGTTTCAACGATCTTCCGAGCAAGTGCTGTGTCGAGTACAGGTAGCGATTCGCGGGCGACGGCGGAGATGCCGGCATCGGACAGCCCGTCAAACCACTCGTAAGGTTTTCTAGTGTCGGGGTGCTCGTGGTAGGCGACCCACTGTTGCCCGTCGGCGAGGATTTCAACTTTGTGGTCATGCGTGCCATCCGTATAAACGTTAGAAGTGATTTTGCCGAACGGGGTGTCTGTACGAAACGGGACCAGGAACTTAGGCGCAAGCCCGACCCGTGTTTGCAAAGCGTAACCAGGGAATAGCGCGTCTATTGCGTCCATCATCGCGCCGGACACGGCAACATCCATAACATCGATATCGGCGGCCGGGGTGTTGAATGCCAGGATGCCTACGCCATCATTTGCGCTACCGTTGCTGCACCACTTCTTAATCTGGGCGCTGTCCGCACGAAACTGCTCCCAGGCTGCGCCGCGCGGGCGCTTCTCACCCGGCCGGATCGGCACAACGAAATAGCCGTTCGACGCCAGGCTCTCGCCTTTGGCCTTTAAGTATTGCGGCATCATCCTTTCTCTCCGAATTCGAAACGGGCGCCGCGCGCCGCTGTGACAGCGTCCTCAATCGCCGTAGAGCGGCCGAAGTGGGTAGTAGGAGTGAAGTAGTTTTCGTAGTCATCCCACCACGGGCGGCGCTTGTCGCTCATGAGCGCCCAGCCGTGTCGGGCGGCGGACGCGCTTAGCAGGTTCTGCGACTCGTGTTGATTGATCTCGCAGTACATCTTCGCTTCCGGAGTGCCATCTAGCAGCATGAGTTTGTTGCCGCCCGCTACAAAAGACTGAAGCTTGCGGTAATCGGAGGCCGTCAGCAGCGAGATGCTCGGCTTGACCTCAAACCACCAAACGCAGTCAGCGTAAGTTACTCGAAAGTCCGGCAAGTATCGTTCACCAAAGCCCAGCTCAAAACCTTCAGGCTCATACTCCCAAGCAACGCGGAGCGCGTCGAAAAATACCGCCCATCGCGCCTCGAGCCGGCTCCTGAACCGGTAGCCTCTGTACTGCGTTTCGATTGCTTTCATAGTAGTCATGTCAGAGAGTTGGCCTCGAACACTGCGCGCGCAAAGCCCATCGGCGTAGCGCTGCGGAAATCAGCGCGATCCGCAGAAGGAGGCGCCGCGTGGATTCGGTTATCAGGCGGGGGCATGTCGAGTTGGTTCTTTTCAGGCATCACGAACCCGTTGCCTGTCCACAAGCACGTTTGCTTCGTGTAGTTGTCGTCAGGCTCGAACGCCGTGTAGTGGTGCGGGTGGAAGCCGTGGTCGGGCTTGCGCCAGTAGGTCGAGATGGTCGACACCGGGTTTTCGATCATGTAGGGCGCGCCGGATGCCTCCGCAAATTCGGCAGCGGTTGCGAACATGTGGATGGAATCCGCGAGCGCGCGCAGCCCTTTGCCTTTGAACCAGCGGGCGCCGGACACGGCCAAATGGGTGCAGGGCGGGAACGCGAACACGATATCGACATTCACCAGTTGCGGCGCTTCGCGCATGAGATCGAACGGAATAAGCGTTATCCGGCCTTCCGTGCGCACTTCGGCGTGCTGTATGTCATAGCAGTAGCAATCGTAGCCGGCATCAGCCCACGGGCGAACCATGTTGCCCGTCTTGTCAAACAAAGAGATGACGGCCATCACGCTTCCTCGCGAAGATCCTTACGGCTTTCCACCCATGCCGCAATCTCATCGCAGTCCCACATCACGCGCCGGCCCATGCGAACCGGCTTAGGGAAATCGTTTCGCTGCATCTCGCGGTAGAGCGTGGCACGGGAAACGGGAATGAGCGACAGAACATCGTCGATAGGGATAAGCATCTTGTAATTCCTCAGTGTGAGACGTCGGGATACACAATGTACTCTTCGTTTTCCAAAACCGCAAGACGAAAAAAGAGCCCGCGAATGGCGGGCTCAAGCAACACCTGAGGAGATTACCGGCTCAGTATATCAGAAGCGTTTGACGAGTGTGAGCATATGCGTTCCGGTCGCGATCCCCGGCACCGGGCGCCACGACGGGCGCTCCTTGTAGTAGCGGTAGGATACCGAAACACCATCGTAAGTGACGCTCGCGCCAACCACGGGCGCAAACTGCAAACCCGTCTTGTGATCCAGGTTTCCGGTCTGCCCCGCGTTCGTGACGGTATCGTGCCACGTCTGCCAGTAGGCCCAGTAACCAGCTTCTACCCCCATCTCGACACCGCGCCAGGTGTAGGTAGGTTGCAGCGTAAGCGCTACCCCCTGGACGTGACCTTGACCGTTGAAGTAGGCGAACGGCGCAACACTTGCGCGGTGCAAGTGGGTGTCGTACTGGTTATCCCCTACACACAAACAGGAAGAGGCAAGCCGGCCGATGTAGACGTAATCGACATGGTAGCGAAGCGACCAGCTATCGCGCGCTACAAGCTCGCCAGTGGCGCCGGCAAGGTAAGCAGGGGTCGTAAGACCAACCGAGTGGGGCACGCCCGCCTGATACCAGATACCGTCACCCATGTCGGACGTTTTCGCCGCTCCGATACCCGCTTCAAGTTCGAACCAGGAGCCCGCGTGCGCGAGTGTCGGAATAAGCAGTAAAGCAAGTAGCGGTTTCATTTTTGTAATCTCCTTGTTGTTTAAGTGTTGCCGCGTTGCGACTCGACCTGTGCATGCCCCGGAAATGTCGGCAACGGCATCCAGAGGGTCGGCACGATTCCGATCGGCATGTTTGGCGCAAACGCGCATTCAATCCAACCAAGATCGGCAAGGTGCCAACCGATCAATATGATGCTGGCCGTCGCACGTTTGCATCTGGCAAACAGCAGCAATGGCGTTCCGTCCTTCGGCGCAGTCTCAATCGGCTGCCACGCGCTCTGTTCCGCTGGCTTTGCCTCGATAGCAGCGTCTTGTTGCGACTCGACCGAATAAAGCGGCTCGACCAGGGTCTTGCGGGCTATATCTAGCGCGGGAGCGACATGCTGCTCAAATATGCCGCACTCGATCTCGCATGCGAGCACCTGAGATATGCGCTCCAAACCAATGGCAGGCACAGCATCAATGATGGCGTTCGCGAATGGCACAGGATCAAATCCCATGTCTACGTCTACAACTTGGTTCCAAATGCTCCAGATTTCTTCTGGCTTCATGATTTTTCTCCGCCCATAGACGCTGCAAGGAGGGCGCGCGATAAGCCAAGCACATCGCTGCAAAGGCCGGTTTCCGCGAACTTTCTCCAAACTGCGAGAATTTCCTCATCCGTCAGCATTCTCACGACAGGTGCATTGGCAGGCTGCTCCGGCGTAGGATTATTTTCATAGACCTCGTGAGCAGCACGCATGTTCTCGTACAGATGCTTCGCCCACATCGGGTCGGATTGATCGACTACGAACGGCGCACTGGCGATGGGGCTGCTGAGCAACTCATGTCGCTCCATTTCTACTTCGCGATATGCCGCCCTAAGTGCACCAACTTCGGTGCGGAGATCGATAATTTCGTCCATCAACTTGTTGCGATGTTCCTCACCCGCGCTCGGCGCATTGGCAGGCGGGGCGGCGTAGTAGACCGGGCGCATCACGTCTTTAAGCCTCAGATCAACCGTATCACCTTGGTCTGCGAAACGCGTGCGACCGCCAGACGGAAAGCACCATCCAGCCAGTTCGCCAAGAGCATCTGGCGCGCTTCCAGTGGTCGGAGCGGTGGAGCGACCAGATGCACTTTCACCGGAAGCTTTGAACGCTGCACGAACCCATGCGGTGATCGGGCAATCTTGGCTGTGTGTTGCGCCAATCTGCCCCGGCATAAGCCGAACAGCGCAAGTACATTGCGGCTCGCCTGCCGCTTGAGAGATCGGTGAGGGGGTGGTCGGGGTCATTTCGTAGAGTCCGTCTCAGCCGAAGACTTTTCGGCGCGCGCCATGATTTGGTTGAAGAAGCGCTGCTTGGTGTCGTCGTCGAACTGGTCGAAGAGATCGCGTTCAGCCGGATTCATCGTAGCGTCAGCAGCGGAATTTATGATTTGAATATAAAACATGGTGTTCTCCTTGATCGGTGAAGGGATGGTCGGGGTCATTCTTTAAACTCCTTGCACGAATTGTAATAGGGGCAAGCACCGCAGCTAGGCGCCAGGTCACCCCGGCCAACCGCAGGCAGCGGTTTGTGACGCGGCCGGCTGTTGACTTCGCTAATGGCTACTGCGATACGGCCAGCCAAACCCGTGCTCGCGGTGAACGGTTTGCCGTTGCTGCGCTTCTCGTAAGTCAACTGATACAAGATGCTCGTCACCGTAGAGGCCAACTTCGCTACTTCTATCTTCTCGTCCGCCGTTGACTCTTTCATCCACTTTTTGAAAACCGCGATTCCCATCACGCCTCCTGCGGCGCTGCGCGCAACAGTTCGAGGAGGGTCTTAGCTTCCCACCGGTAATGGTTCGACCGCGCCGACCACGCCGACCACGCCGCCGACTCCGCCGACC
>Ga0302314_10012135_pt1 | contig 14948 bp, 15 predicted proteins | sample III_Palsa_N2_3_FD_200533 | JGI IMG/M metagenome (GOLD analysis project Ga0302314, IMG submission 200533) | Peat permafrost microbial communities from Stordalen Mire near Abisko, Sweden - III_Palsa_N2_3 | ecosystem: Environmental > Terrestrial > Soil > Palsa > Peat permafrost | place: Sweden... | reverse complement strand
GGTCGTGATCCTCACCCGCGATGAGGCGATCGGTCGGGTGCTCGACGTCATCGCCGTGCCCGCCACCGGCACCATCCGCCGGCTTTCCACCGAGGTCCAGATCGGCGTCGCCGAGGGGTCGGTGGGGCCGCCGACGGCCCTCTCGCCCCGTTGAGTCACGTTTCCGCTTCTCCCGACCTCCGACCCGCCTATAGGGCCACGTTAGTGGCCCATTACGTGACTATTGGTGAAGATAGGCCCGTTTGAGATCAAACCGGCGAGCAGCTCGTCGACGAGGCCTCCGCCGTCCCCGTTAGAGGATCGGCCTGCGGTACGGCCCTGCAAGGAGATCCTCATGACAGGCCGGCTGAGGATCTCTCGCGGAGGGGTTGTGCCGCGGTGTTCAGTCTCCCACGGGCATGACGCCCGCGGCGTCGACCATCAGGATCGTCGTTCGTCGGGATGCCCGGGTGCGGTGCAGGACGCCCTTGGGCACGGTGCATCCCTGATGCTGAGCGAGCGTGATCGTGTCGGCGCCCTCGAGGTCGACGAGGAGCTCGCCGTCGAGGACCAGGAAGAATTCATCCTGCTCGTCGTGCTTGTGCCAGTGAAAGTCTCCTTCGATCACGCCGAGACGGACGACAGCGTCGTTGACCGAGGTGAGCGTCTCGTTGAACCACGGATCGTGCGCCGCGGCCTCGGCAGGGATGTCGATCAGCTCCAGGTGGCCGAACCCATCCCCATCGGCCAGCTCGATGTGACGGACGTGCGCGTCGAAGTCTGAGAGCACCGCGCGCGCCTCAGCTTCGATCACCGCGACATCGACGTCATCCCCAGCGAAAGCCCGGATCGCATCCATCGACGCCCATCGCGTGATGACGACCACCTCGGTTTGGCCACCGTCGTGCTGGACGCGCTCGAGCGTGGCGTCCAGGAAGCCGTCGGTGCCCTCGAGTCCGGGTCTGACGGTGCCCTCGAAATGCGCCACGTAGGCGTCCGCCTGCGCCGAACTGTCAGCCAGGGCCCTCCAGCGACGAGCGATCATGTCTACAGCTCCGCACCCCAGTCGAGCCGCTGGCCGCGGCTTGCTACCGGGGGATCGCTGTCGGGCGGATGCGATAGGCGATGTAGAGGTGCAGCAGGATCGCCGGGACGATCAGCAGTAACCACAGCTCGCCGCGGTGATAGACGATCAGGAACGCGCTGATCAGACAGAGCCACAGCGCGATGATGATCCGCACCGGGAACATGACGTTCGCGTGTGCGCGCTCCCAATCACCCGGCAAGCGTCCCCCGCGGGCACGCCGACGCAGGCCGTGGGTGGCGAGATTCGCCGCTTCCCGGGCGCGCGGACGGGTCTGGTCGGGATCCGCGCCCTGGATCAGCACGGCAACCATCTCGTCCTCGCGTTCGGCACGGAAGGGCTTCGGATAAAGCGCTAGCCACCGCCGGTAGCGGCGTTCAAGCGGACTGTGATCGGTCATGAGATTGCGACCCCTGGACGTAGGCGTGTGAGAGCAGCGTGCGCGTTGGCGCGCAGGCGGTCCGCCTCCTCGGCGAGCCGCTCGGCGCCATCACGGGTGATCCGGTAATAGCGGCGCAGGCGGTTGTCGACGATCTCCTCGCGGTCGAACTCGATGAGCCCCTCGGCGGTCAACCGTTCCAGCGCCGCATAGAGGGTCCCGGCCTTCAGCTCGACCCGCCCGCTGGAGATCTGCTCGACGTCGGTGACGATGGCGTAACCGTGCTGGCTGCCGCCTGCGAGCGCGGTGAGGATGAGGAAGCTTGACTCTTGCATCGTGCGCCGTTTCATACGACCACCATATCTCGACCATCTGTATATGTCAACTGATTAGAGGTCTGGTTCACGGCCCGGTGGAGGACAGGATGACCGCAGCGATTCCCGAACCGGCCAGGCAGATCGCCGGGCGCCTCGCCGAGGCGTTCGAGCACGACTGTCAACTGGCTGAACAGCAGAGCGAGGCCCAGCATCGTCTGCAGGCGGCCAATGACCGGCTGCTAGGAGCGCAGCGACGGGGCCGCGGCGACCCGGCCTGCGGGTGAGCTCGCACGTGCCTGCGCGTAGGTGACCATCCGTCCCTGGTCCTCGTCATACAGCTTCAGCCGGACCGCGCGCAACCCGTCGAGGAGCGACAGCGTCGGGACGTCGTGGAAGATCGGGTTGTCGTCGTGGGCGCGCTGCAGGTGGTAGTTGGGGATCCGGGCGCTGAGATGGTGGACGTGGTGCAGGCCGATGTTGCCGGTGAAGAACTGCAGCACCTTCGGGAGTTTCAGGTAGGAGCTGCCGCGCAGCGCCGCGTCGGCATAGCTCCAGTGATCGGCGCTCTCCCAGTACACGTCCTCGAACTGGTGCTGGACGTAGAACAGCCAGATCCCGGTCGCGCCCGAGATCATCAGCACCGGCACCTGGATCTCGAGGTACTGCTGCCAGCCGATCAGCCAGCACACCGCGCCGACCAGCACGATCAGCGCGGCGTTGGTGGCCAGCACGCTGTTGCGTATCCGCGGGCGGGCGCCTTTCTCGGGGATCCGCGGAACGATCAGCATCGCGACGAACGGCCCGATCCCGAACATCACCAGCGGGTTGCGGAACAACCGATAGGCGAGCCGTCCGCGCCAGTCCTTGGACTCGTACTCGGCGACCGTAATCGTGTCCACGTCGCCGGTCCCGCGGCGATCGAGATCACCGGCGGTGGCGTGATGGATCGCGTGCTCAAGCTTCCAGGAACGGAAGCACTGGAACACGACCAGGCCGACGGTCGTTCCGACCCATGCGTTCGCCCGTTTTGAGCCCAGGAACGAACCGTGGGTGCAGTCGTGGAAGACGATGAACGTGCGGACCGCGAAGCCGGCCGCCGGCACCGCGAGCAGGAGCGTCAGCCAATATGACACCGACAGCGACAGGTACATCGCTACCCACAGCGCAAGGTAGGGGACGACCGAGCTGGCGATGTCCAGCGCGCTGAGCCGCGAATTCGGGCGGGCGTACGGCGCGAGCGTGTCCCGCCAGTCCGCGGGTTCGAGCGGGATCGGCGCGTCCGCGGTGGGTAGGGCTGCGGTCAACATGTGTCGGTACTCCCGAGTTTGCAGAGCAGGCTCGGAAGTCAACACACGCCCCGGTCCGACCGGTTCGCCCAGATGGCCTCCGTCGAGCGCAGCGTAGCCGCTGGCGAACTCGGATGCAGCGGCAGCTGGCGCGGTCTCACGGTGATCTCATCTTCGATCGCCACGATCTCACCTGATGATGACCCTCCGTTTTCTGAGGTGGCTGGCGGGCGCGGTGTCCTGGAAGCTGAGGCGCTCGGGCTCGGCGATTCAGGCGTGATCGCTACCGTCGCGGGCGAGCCCGTCGCGGATCGCTACGGCGGTCACCGGATCATCGGTGATCACCCCGTCAAGCGCCGGCTCTGACAGCCACCGTTGCAGTCGCGCCGGCTGGTTGACGGTCCACACCCAGAGCGGCAGCGTGCGCGCCGTCAGGATCTTCGCCGTCAACCGGCGTTCGGCGAGCATCAGCGTGTGCGCGTCACAGGCGAGCGCGTCGGCGAGCGGGTCGCCGATGTGCATCGGCCCGGCGATCAGCCCGGTGCTGCGAGACGGATCACGCTCGCGCACGGCCCGGATCGCGCCTGGATCGAACGAGGTCAGCAGCAACGGGCCGTCCCAGCCGGAGATCGTGTCGAGCAGGATCGGCACGACCCGCGCTTCCTTGATCTCCAGGTCCAGCCCGATCCGGCCCGCCGAGAGCTCCAGCAGCGCCTCGAGCGTGACCGGCGCGGGGTCCGGGCGGTGGGCCGGCCGGACCCGGGGCCGCGGCCGGGTGTGGGAGCGGCGAGAGCGCGGGCGTCCGTGACCCACCGCCGGCGATCCCGGCCGCAGGCGGTCGTGGGAGAGCACCGGCCGTCCGTGCCGGTCGGCTCGGACGTCGGTCTCGATCATCTCGCAGCCAGACTGCACCGCGGCCGCGAACGCCTCGATCGAGTTGTCGGACAGCCGCAGGCTGGCGCCCCGGTGGGCGCAGACGATCGGACTCCCCGGCGTCCCGTCGTGCTCGGTCACGCGGGCAACGCTTCAGGGCGCGGCAAGCAGCTCGTCGGCGTGATCAAGCGCGGCGGCGATCGCGCCCGCGATCCGCCACAGCTCGCCCTCCTCGATCACGAACGGGGGCGAGATCTGGATCGTGTTGTTGGTGATGATCCGGACCACCACCTGCGCCTCCAGGCAGGCCCGGGCGATCGACGCGCCGTCGACCTCGGGCGCCATCTGGATGCCGGCGAGCAGGCCGATGCCGGTCCGAATCTCTGTCACGTGCGGGTGCTTGGCGATCGGCCCCATCGTCTGCTCAAGCACCGGCGCCAGCTTCGCGACCCGGGCGACCAGCTGCTCCTCCTCCAGCACATCGAGGTTGGCCTGGGCGACCGCGCACGCGGTCGCATGGCCGGAGTAGGTGACCCCGTGGCGGAAGATCGGCGCGCCCTCGGCGAAGAATGGCTCCCACAGGCGCGGCGCGATCAGCACGCCCCCCAGCGGCGCGTAGCCGGAGGTGATTCCCTTGGCGACCACGATCATGTCCGGGTGCAGGTCGAACAGCTCGCTGGCGAACATCTCGCCGGTGCGACCGAAGCCGGTGATCACCTCGTCGGCGACGAACAGGACATCATGCTCGGAGCAGATCTGCTCGACGCGCTGCAGGTAGCCGGGGGCGGGGAGGATCACGCCCCCGGTGCCGATGATCGGCTCGGCGAACACGGCGGCCACCCGGTCGGGGCCCAGCCGCAGGATCTCCTGCTCGAGTGCGTCAGCGTCGTTGGCCGGCACCCGGGCGGTCTCGGGGATCAGCGACTCCGAGCCGTATCCGTCGCGGTTGTAGGGGATCCCGCCGATCGAGGTGCCGAAGCCGTGCAGGCCGTGATAGGCCCATTCGCGGCTGATGATGATCCGCTTGTTGGTCTGGCCCTGCAGCTGCCAGAAACGCCGCGCCAGCTTGGCGGCCGTCTCGATTGCGTCCGAGCCGCCGGACACGAAGAACACCTTGGCGTCGTCGATCGGGCTGATCGATGCGAGCCGGTCGGCGAGCGCGACCGCTTGGTCGTTGACGAACGTCCCGAACGTGTGGTACGTCTCGAGCTTGCGCATCTGGCTCGCGGCGGCCATCGCCAGCCGCTCGCGTCCATGGCCGATGTTGGCGTGCCAGAGGCCCGCTGTCGCGTCCAGGAGACGGACGCCCTGGTCGGTTTCGAGCCAGGCGCCCTCGCCGCCGACGATCGTCACGCGGTTGGCCGGCGCGGTCGACATATCCGCCTGCGGCTGCCACAGCGCGCCGCCCGTGTTCTGGGATCCGGAAGTCATGGACCAGACGCTACCCGACTCAAGCGAGGCCCGAGCGTCCAAAACCCGGGGCGGTCGCGCACCAAGCCGCAGCGCGGTGCTGGCCGGCACAGGACCCGACGCACAAGCGCAACAGCCGGGTGACGCCGTCAGTGGAGGATCACCTTGACGGCGATCACCAGCACGCCGAAGGCGACGCCGACGGTGGTGTCGATCACGAGCTGACGGCCGGTCTGCTCGGTGGTGATCCCGATCACGAGCTCGGTGACGACGATCATTGCCGCCGCCGTGTAGACGCCCAGCGTGAGCGCCGTGGTCAGCGAGGCACCGACGATCCAGCAGACGAGGATCACCAGGAACGGCACGATCCCACCTTGGATGACCGCGAGCTCGTGCTTGGCGCTTCGCCAGAACCCCCGCAGCTCGAACGGCTCACCCGAGGCCGCTCGCTCGCCGGTGAACTCGGAATAGGAGAGCGCCATCCAGTAGACGAGCTCGGCGAGCACGATCCCCGCGAGGCTGCCGCCATACCGCTGCGCCTTGGCGCTCTCGGCCGAGATCAGCGTCGCGATCAGGATCGTCCCGTAGACCAGTCCGCCCGGGTTGGTCGGCAGCGGCAGCCGGTCGAGCTGATGCCTGAGCCAGCTCATCTTGCCGGAGGTGGGCGGCTCAGCGTCCTTCGAAGCTGGGGCGGCGCTTCTCGACGAAGGCGTGGACGCCCTCGGAGAAGTCGTGGCTGGATCGCAGCAGGCCATAGGCGAGCCCCTCGACCTCCAGCCCCAGCTCCAGGGGACCGTCGTAGGCGTGATTGAGCACTCGCTTGCACATCGACAGCGCCAGCGGTGACAGGGCCCGGAGCTCGTCGATCAGCGCGTCGACGGCGGCGTCGAGCTCGGCGGCGGGATGCACCTCGGAGAGCAGGCCGTAGTCGAGCGCCTGGGCGGCCGGAATCCGCTGGCCACGCATGATCATGTTCTTGGCGCGGCCGAGCCCGATCATCCGCGCGATCCGCTGGCTGCCGCCGCTGCCGGGGATCATCCCGAGACGGATCTCGGGCAACCCCAGCTCGACGTTGTCGGCGGCGATCCGGAAGTCCGAGGCGAGCGCCAGCTCGAGCCCGACCCCGAGCACGTAGCCGAACAGCTTGCAGATCACCGGCTTCGGGCAGCGCTCGGCCGCCGCGACGTTCCAGGCCAGCCGGCTGAGCGTCGCCGGATCGGTCCGCAGAAAGCCCATCACGTCGCCGCCGGCGGAGAACGCGCGGTCGCCGGCGCCGGTCAGCACGATCACGCGGATCTGGTCGTCGGTCCCCAGCCCCTCGATCATCTCGGCCAGCTCGGTCCGGGCGATCATCGGCACGCGGTTGTGCTTCTCGGGGTCGTCGAGCGTGATCGTCGCGACGGCACGTTCGGAGTCGCGCTCCAGGCGCAGGATTCCGGACTCGGTCATCGGTCAAGTTCCTTTCTGAGCTCGCGGCGCAGCAGCTTGCCGGATGAGCTCTTGGGCAGTTGGTCCACGAAGCGGTACTCGCGCGGGCGCTTGAAGCCTGCGATGTCCGCGGTCTCACGGAAGTGGCGGTCGAGCGCGTCGGCATCGGGCGTGGCGGCCGCGTCCGCGGTCGGCACGACGAACGCGACCACCCGCTGTCCCCAGCGCTCGTCGGGGGCGCCGATCACTGCCGCTTCGGCGACGGCGGGATGTTCGGCGAGCACGTCCTCGACCTCGACCGGATGAACATTCTCTCCGCCGGTGATGATCATGTCGTCGACGCGGCCGACGATCCATAGATCGCCATCGGAGTCGAGGTGCCCGATGTCGCCGGTGAAGTACCAACCGTCCCGAATCGCCCGCTCGTCGGCGTCGGGTCGATTGTGATAGCCGGAGAACGCCTCGTCGGAGCGCAGGTCGGCGATCACCTGCCCGTCGTCGCCGCGGTCGACGACGTCGTCGACCGCGGCGTCGGGATCGGTCACGATCAACCGCAGACGGGCATTGACCGCGGGGCGGCCGGCGCAGCCGGGCTTGTCGGCCTGGTTGCGGCCGATCGCCCACGTGTAGCACTCCGTCGAGCCGTAGTGGTTGAAGAACGTCTCGGCATTCGCGAACGCCTTCATGCAGCGGGTCGCGAGCTCGGGACTCATCGGCGATCCCGCGTAGCCGATCGACCGCACCGTGCCGGTGTCGGCGTCGTCGGGCAGCCTGGCCAGCAGATCGTAGAACAGGGTGGGCGCCAGATACAGCGAGGTCAGCCGCTCGCGCTCGATCAGCGCGCCGACGCCGTCGGCATCCCAGGTCGGCATCGCGACGAAGCATCCGTCGATCAGCGCCATCGCGATCATCGAGTGGATGCCCATCGTGTGGTACAGCGGCATCACGCCGAGCGTCCGTTCGCCGTAGTCCAGGCCGTGGTGGACGACCTGGGACAGGCCGCTGGCGCGGTCGGCCCGATGCGACCGGGGGACGCCCTTGGGCTTCCCGGTCGTGCCCGACGTGTAGAGCATCAGCGAGATCTCGTGATCGCCGCGGTCCAGCGCGCCCGGGTGGGGTTCGGCATCGCGCAGCCGCGGCAACGGGATCTCGCCGGCGGTCGCCGGGTCGTCGGGGTCGACGACAATCAGCGTGATCTGGTCCTCGTCATCCGTGGCCGCGCGGGCCGCATCGGCGCAGGACGGCTCGCAGACGACGAGTCGCGCGCCGCAGTCCCGGACGCAATAGCCGACCTCGCGTCCTGACAGCCGGAAGTTCAGCGGCGTGAACACGGCCCCGAGCCACTGGGTCGCCCAGTAGAGCTCGACCGTCTCATGCCGGTTGGACAGCAGCGCGCACAGCGGTTCGCCGGGCCGCAGTCCGAGTTGCGCCAGGCCGCCGGCGAGCCGGGCTGCGCGGTCAAGCAGCTCGCGATAGGTCAGCCGGGTATCCCCGTCGACGAGCGCCTCGGCCTCGGGACGGCGGTCGGCGGCCGCCAGCAACGTCAGCGCCAGGTTCACCGGGCGCGCTCCGTCCGTTGGGCCGCCGCCTGCTCGATCGCCTCCACGATCGGGGCGTAGCCGGTGCAGCGGCAGATGTGGCCCGAGAGCAGCTGCTCGATCTCCGCCCTGCTGGGGTCCGGCCGGCGCTCCAGCAGGTCGGTTGCGGCGATCAGGATCCCCGGCGTGCAGAACCCACACTGCAGCCCGTGGTGCTCGTGCAGGGCTCGCTGCAGTTCGGTCAGCTCGCCGGCGTTGGCCGCGGCCAGCCCCTCGACCGTCTGCACGTCGGCGCCGTCGGCCTGGACCGCGAGCATCAGGCAGGCGCGCGCCGGACGGCCGTCGACGCGCACCGTGCAGGCGCCGCACACGCCGTGCTCGCAGCCGACGTGCGTGCCGGTCAGCCCCACCCGGTGGCGCAGGAAGTCCGACAGCAGCAGCCGGGCCGGCACATGGTCGCCGTGACGGCGTCCGTTGATCGTGACCTCGATCGGAATCGGCGGATCGGTCATCAGGCGTGGCGTGCCCGGTCCAGGGCGCGGCGGGCCGCGTCGGCCACGAGCGCGCCGGCGAGATGGCGGCGATAGCGGGCCGACGCGTGGTGGTCGTCGTAGGCGTCGATCTCACGGGCGGTCGCGTCCGCGGCGGCGGCGATCACGTCCTGCGCGCCGGCCGCCGGGCCGCCGATCAGCGCCCGCGCCGCGCCGTCGACCAGCAGCGGCCGGTCGGCGACCGCACCGACGCCGATCCTGGCGCCGACGATCTCGTCGTGCGAGACGGTGATCGCCGCGCAGGCGCAGGCCAGCGTGAAATCGCCGTGGCGCTGGGCCAGCTCGGTGAACGCGCGACCCTCGCCGGGGCCGGCCCGCGGCCAGCGGGTGGACACGAGCAGCTCGTCGGCCTTGATCGTCGTCGAGTACGCGCCCGTGTACAGATTCTCGGCCGCGATCTCACGCTCGCCGCCGACGCTGCTGACGCTGACGGCACCGCCGAGCGTCAGCAGCACCAGCGGCAGCTCGCCGCGCGGTTCGCCGAACGCGATTGAGCCACCGATCGTGCCGCGATGGCGGGTCGCGTAATGACCGGTGTACGGCAGGCACTCGCCGATCGCATCATCAAGGCGCGGCTGCTCGCCGAGCGCGAACTGGGTGACGAGCGCGCCGACCGCGGGTCCGTTCACCCGATCGAGCCCGGGCACGCGGGTGATGTCGACCAGCACCCTCGGCGTCAGCCGGCGCATGTTCAGCAACGGCATCAGCGACTGGCCTCCGGCCAGCACCCGGGCGTCGTCGCCGTGCTCGCCCAGCAGCGTGACCGCGTGCTCGACCGACTCGGCTCGCCGATACGAGAGTGGCGCCGGCTTCACGGGTGGATCAGCTCCCAGATCCGCGGCGGCGTCAACGGGAGCGGCACCGGCTGGTCGCGCTCCAGCGCATCGAGCACCGCGTTGTGCAGCGCCGACGGCACCGACATCGTCGTCCCCTCGCCGAGCCCCTTGGCGCCCAGCGGCGTCACCGGCGACGGTGTCTGCAAGTGCGCCGAGCGCAGCCGCGGGATGTCGCCGGCAGTGGGGCAGAGGTAGTCCTTGAGCGTGTCGGACCGCAGCTGCCCGTCGGGCCCGTAGACGACCGCCTCCTGCATCGCGGCGCCGAAGCCGTGCGCGAAGCCGCCCAGGATCTGGCCCTCGGCCAGCAGCGGGTTCAGCAGCCGGCCGGCGTCGTGGACCGAGACGTAGTCGAGCACCTGCACCCGTCCGGTGACGCGGTCGATCTCGACCGTGACGATGTCGCACACGAACCCGTTCTCGGTTGAGGCCGTGATCATGTCGCCGTCGGCCGGCTCCAGCTCCTCGGCCGCGTAGTAGGCGGTCGAGGCCAGCCCGGGCTCGAGCTCGCCGGGCAGCCCCTCCGGGTTCCAGTGCGCCATCCCGGCCAGCCGCCGCAGCGAGACGCGGGACGCCGGGTCCCCGTGAACGTGCGCCTGGTTGTCGGCCAGCACGACGTCCTCTGGATCGGACTCCAGGACATGGGCGGCGATCGTGCGCAGCTTGTCGGCGACGTTGTCGGCGGCGCGCAGCACGGCACCGACGCCCACGCCCGAGAACCGTGACGAGTAGTTCCCACTGGCGATCGTCCACGCGTGCTGGCCGGTGTCGGTCTGGGTCTGGACCGAGACCTGCTCAGGCTGCACCCCGAGCGCGTCGGCCACCACCTGCGCGACGACCGTCGCATGGCCCTGTCCCTGCGGCGTCGTGCACACCTGCACCGCGATGCCGCCCATCGGGCTGATCGTCAGCGTCGCGCCCTCGGCGTTGCCGGATTTCGGCAGCGACCGGGCCCGCGTCTCGGGGTCCTCGACGAGCGTGACGTAGCCCATGTTCGAGATCGACGGTTCGACCACGCAGGCGACGCCGATCCCGTACAGGCGGCCGCCGGCGCGGGCCCGCCGGCGTTGCTGTCGGCGCTCGCCGTAGTCGGCCAGTCGCTCCGCCTCGTCCAGGCACGCGTGGTAATCGCCGGAGGAGTACAGGCCGCCCGACGGCGTGCGGTACGGGAACTCGGTCACCAGGTTGCGCCGCGCGAGCGCCAGCGGGTCGATCCCCAGCTGGCGTGCGGCGAGCGCCATCAGACCCTCGATCGGCAGGTAGTGCTGCGGCCCGCCAAACCCCCGGTTGAGCGCCGACGGGCAACGGTTGGTCATCGTCACGCGGGCGCGCAGCGCGATGTTGCGCACCCGGTAGGCGCCGTTCAGCGCGCCGTGCATCCGGTACATCGAGGCGGGCTCGGGCGCGCGGACGTAGGCGCCGACGTCGTCGACGGCATCGATCCGCAACCCCAGCAGCTCGCCGTCGGCCATGAACGCGCCTTGGATCTCGGTGCTGCGCCCGGCCGAGATCTGCGAGGCGGCCAGGTGCTCGAGTCGGTCCTCGGTCCAGCGCACCGGGACGCCGAGCACGCGTGACGCGCAGGCGATCAGGGCCACGTAGGCGAACACGCCGGACTTGATCCCGAACGAGCCGCCGCTGTGCTCGGGCGTGATCAGCCGCAGCTTGGCGCCCGGCAGTCCGAGTGCGGCGGCCAGCACCGAGTGCAGCGTGAACGGACCCTGGAAGTTGGCCCAGGCGGTCAGCGCGTCGTTGCCCGGATCCCAGTCGGCGACGACCCCGTAGCACTCCATCGGCAACCCCGTCCAAGCGGGGAAGGCAAACCGGTGGGTCAGGGTCAGGTCGGCTTGCTCGAACGCGCCGTCGGGGTCGCCGTAGGCGAAGCGTCGCTCGGACACCAGCGCGTCCGGGTCGGCGGCCGCCTCCAGCACGTCCATCCGGGGCACGAGCGGCTCGTAGGCGACGTCGACCTGCGCTGACGCGTCCTCGGCCAGGTAGCGATCGGTCGCGACGACCACCGCGACGGGCTCGCCGAGGTATCGGGTCGTCTCGATCGCCGCCGCGTAATACGGGACCGGGCTCGGGCAGGCCGCTGCGAACGGCTGGCAGAGCCGCTGCACGTCGTCGCCGGTGATCACGCCGATGACGCCGTCGCAGCGCAGCGCGCGGCTGCAGTCGATCGAGCCGATCCGTGCGTGGGCGTGGGGGGAGCGGACGATCGCCGCGTGCCGGGCGCCCGGCACGGGCTCGACGTCGTCGATGAACCGTCCGCGGCCGCGCAGCAGGGCATCGTCCTCGAACCGCGGCACCGAGCGCCCCACCCAGTCCCGTGTGGCGGCCACCTGCTCCATCGGCTCAGCCTATCCGGGTCGGTGGAGGCTCAGGCGGTCACGCCTGCGCTAGCGTGACCGCGATCATGAGGTCCCTGCTCCGCAAGCTCGCCGGTCCGTTCTTCATCGGCGCGGGGGCGTTGCACTTCGTCAAGCCCGAGCCCTACCGGGCGATCATGCCGCCCTACGTTCCCGCGCCGGACGCGATGGTCGCGCTCTCGGGGGTGGCGGAGGCCGTGGGCGGCGCCGGCCTGCTGGTGCCCCAGACGCGGCGCTGGGCGGGGTGGTGGCTGGTGGCGACGCTGGTCGCGATCTTCCCGGCGAACGTTCACATGGCGCTGCACCCGGAGCGCTACGAGCAGCATGTCCCCGGCGGCCGCGCCGGGCTGTACGCACGGCTGCCGTTCCAGGTGGCGTTCATCGCCTGGGTGCTCGCCGCCGCACAGCGTCCCGACCCGGAGGTGGAGTCATGATCGGACAGCGCGTCCGCCGTCGCGAGGATCCGCGGTTTTTGACCGGCCATGGTCTCTACGTCGACGATCTGCAGCTCGACGGCGCGCTGCACGCGACGTTCGTGCGCTCCGAGTACGCGCACGCCACGATCACCGAGATCGACACCTCCACGGTGCCCGACGGCGTGCGGGTGTTCACGGCGGCCGACGTCGACCTGGAGTCGACGCCGCCGATGCATCCCGCGATCGACGCCCACATGGCCCGGCCGCAGCTCGCGTCCGGCAAGGTCCGGTTCGTCGGGGAGATCATCGCGATCGTCGTCACCGACACGGCCGCCCTGGGCGTCGACGCCGCCGAACACGTGTGGGCCGAGATGGAGCCGCTGCCGGCGGTCACCGACGGGCGCGAGGCGATCCAGAACGAGACGCTGCTGTTCGAGGAGACCGGATCAAACGTCGCGATGGGGGAAGGTCCGACCGAGCCCAGCGCCGACCTGTTCGACGGCTGCGAGATCGTCGTCGAGGGCGAGGTCAACAGCCAGCGGATCCATGTCGCGCCGATCGAGCCGCGGGCGACCGCTGCCGTCTGGGAGGACGGGCGGCTGCGGATCTGGCTGTCGACCCAGACACCCCACCAGGATCGGGACAAGCTGGCGGCGACGCTCGGGGTCGATCCCGAGCGCGTGCACGTGATCGCGCCGGACGTCGGCGGCGGCTTCGGCGGCAAGGGACTGCTGCCCGAGGACGTGCTCGTGGCATGGCTGGCGCGCAAGCTCGACCGACCGGTGCGCTGGACCGAGACGCGCTCCGAGCACATGGTCGCGATGGGGCACGGCCGCGGCGAGCGGATGTGGTTCACGCTCGGGGGCGATCGCGACGGAACCCTGAAGGCGCTGTATCTGCGGCTGCTGCAGGACTCCGGCGCGTACCCCGGGATTGGCGCGATCCTGCCGACGCTGACGCGGCTGATGGCATCCGGCGTGTACCGGCTCCCGAAGATCGAGGTCCGCTTCGACTCGGTTGTGACCAATACGAGCCCCACCGCCGCGCTGCGCGGGGCCGGCCGTCCCGAGGCATCGCAGGTGCTGGAACGGGCGGTCGACGCGTTCGCCGTCGAAGTCGGGCTCGATCCCGCCGAGGTCCGGCGCACGAACTTCATCGGCGCCGACGAGTTCCCGTACACGACGGTCGTCGGCGCCGCCTACGACGTCGGCGACTACCGGCTGGTGCTCGACACGGCGCTGGAAACCGTCGGCTACGACGAGCTGCGCGACGAGCAGGCGCGCCGGCGCTCCGAGGGCGACCCGACCCTGCTGGGGATCGGCATGTCGACCTACGTCGAGATCACCAACGGGATCGGCGAAAGCGAGTTCGGCGCGGTCGAGATGACGCCCGAGGGCGACGCGATCGTCAAGACCGGCTCGTTCTCGCACGGCCAGGGCCACGAGACGACGTTCGCGCAGATCGCCGCCGAACAGATGGGGCTGCCGGTCGAGCGGGTGACGGTGATCAAGGGCGACACCGACCGGGTGGCGCGCGGGACCGGCACCTACGGATCGAAGTCGACCCAGATCGGCGGCGCCGCCGCGCGCCAGGCGGCAGAGGAGCTGGTCGAGAAGGCCAAGGAGCTGGCGGCCGAGCAGCTCGAGGCCGACCCGCAGGACATGGTGCTGGAGCTGGGCGCGGGCACGTTCCACGTCGCCGGTGCGCCGCAGCCATCGCTGGACTGGTCCGAGCTGTCCGGGCGACTGCATGCGGCCGGGCGGCTGCCCGAGCTGAGCGTCGAGACCGACTTCCAGGCCGGTTCGCCGACGTTCCCGTTTGGCGCGCACGTGGTCGTCGTCGAGATCGACTCGGAGACCGGCTCGGTGGCGCTGCGGCGGGTGATCGCGGTCGACGACGCCGGCACGATCATCAACCCGATGATCGCCGACGGTCAGATCCACGGCGGCGTCGCGGCCGGGCTGGCCCAGGCGCTGTACGAGGAGTTCGTCTACGACTCCGACGGCAACCCGCAGAACGCCAACTTCGTCACCTACTGCATCCCGGGTCCGACCGAGCTGCCGTTGTTCGAGCTCGTCCGGACCGAGACGCCGACGCCGGTCAACCCGCTCGGAGCCAAAGGGATCGGCGAGTCCGGGACGATCGGCTCGACGCCGGCGGCGCTGAACGCGGTGATCGACGCGCTGTCGCATCTGGGCGTGCGCTCGATCGAAATGCCCGCCAACGGCGAGCGGGTGTGGCGGGCGATCCAGGGCGCCCGCGCGGGCGCGACCACCTGAGCGGCGGCCGCGTGCCGGAGCCGTCCCGGGAGATCCTGCCGCGGCCCGACGGAGTCCGGCTGTTCCGAGGTCCCAGGTTCGCGGGAATCGCCGACTGCGCCCCCAGCGGCCGGGTTCGACTCGACGCGCTGGCGCGGTGGCTGCAGGACATCGCCTACGAGGATGTGCTCGACGCGGGCCTTGAGTCGGTCGCGGTCTGGGTCGTG
>Ga0302314_10012133_pt1 | contig 14948 bp, 18 predicted proteins | sample III_Palsa_N2_3_FD_200533 | JGI IMG/M metagenome (GOLD analysis project Ga0302314, IMG submission 200533) | Peat permafrost microbial communities from Stordalen Mire near Abisko, Sweden - III_Palsa_N2_3 | ecosystem: Environmental > Terrestrial > Soil > Palsa > Peat permafrost | place: Sweden... | reverse complement strand
CTCGATCACCGTCCCCGACCAGCCCGGCCTCAAAGCTTCCGCCCGGCGAGGGTGCTGCTCTCAGCAAAGGAGAAGTCCTCGGTGACATGGAACAGGGCCACGAGGCTTCAGCTCTCATCTGATCCAGTCATGACCACACCTGCTCTCGGTCCGTTGAGATGATCTCGCCCGCTGCTCCCCCAAGCGCACCTCCCTTGGGCGGAAAGGGGGACCTCCCCGACCTCGACCTCCTAGCCTGACCGGTGAGCGCTTCGGCGACCCTCCACTCGCCTGGATGGACCGCCGCGAGGTAGCAAGCGCCCTAGAAATGAATAGCGTTCTCACGCTTGGAGGCGTCGATTCGCTGGTGTGGCTAACTCGTGACCAGCTCTCGTCGCTTCGATGGTCGCCTCCGCGCTGATGTTCTCCGCGCCCTCAAGCTCGTCCATCACGTGGCCGTATGTTCCGAGCGTCAACTGCGCGCCGTGCCCAAGCTGGCGCGCGACGTAGATCACCGATCGCCCTTCGTGGATCAGAAGTGACGCGAAACTATGCCTCAGGTCGTAGATCCGCGCATGGTCGAGCTTCGCTGTCTCCAGCGCTCTGGAGAACTCGCGCGACCGCCAGCCGTCAAGGTCGACGCCAGGGAAGATCAGCTTCTTGTCGCTCGGGCGCCCTGATATCAGTCGGAACTCGCGCAGGTCCGCGGCGAGCGGAGCCAGCAGGCGCACGGTGCGCGCACTATTCGTCTTCGGTGCTTCGACCAGAAGCGTGGCCTCGCGCACATCTCCCCACGTCAGACGCAGCGCCTCCCCTGGCCTCAGGCCCGCATAGCCGAGCACGCTGACGAGTGTCGCGTCCCGCATGCGGCTGTACGGCGTACCAGGAGCTGGCAGCGTGTGCGCGCTTCGCTTCCGCTTGCCCGCGGCGGACGGCGCGATTTCGATCGGCCTTGGGTTCAGCATCGCTCGTCTGATCGCCTCGACCGAACTCGGAGCTAGCGGTCGGATCTCCGCGGTCTTAGCGACCCTCGCCTTCCTGACGAGCCTCGCTGGGTTGCTCGCGATGCGTCCCCCCTCGGCTGCGCGCTGGAGGATGGCACCCAGTAGGGTGAGCGCCTTTTGAATCGCCACCTGCCCGCCCCCGTCCTTGAGCGCCCTTGCCTGCCACGCGCCAATCATCGGAGAGGTGATCTCACGGAGCGCGGCGCCGCCGAACTCTCGCTCCAGGTGCGCGGAGTACAGGCTTCGGTAGACAGTCTGAGTCTTCGGGGCCAGCATCGCCGCATAGCTCGGGATCCACACATCACGCACGTACTCGTTCAGCGTCTCCTTGCCCACATCAAGCTGAGCGAGCTGTCCAAGCGCCCGCCGCCTCACTAGGTCGGAATCGAACGCGTCCGCATCCTTGCTGCGGACGAATGTTCTGGAGCGCCAGCGGTCGCCCTCCTGCCAGCGCACTCGGTATGCCTGACGCCGTTTTCCGGCGACGTCCGTCCACTCTCGCTTCTGCACGCTCATCGGCGTGGCCTTCCTTCCTGCGCTTGCGGTACTCGTAGGCTACCTTGCCCATAGGCAGACAATCACTTGTTCGGCTTCAGCGCTTCCCAAGCGTCGCTCACTGTTGATGGTCGGCTGTGCCGCCGTGCCCGTCTCGATGTCGATCCTGACTGACGGCCGGCTGGTTCTGCGGCGCTCATCCAGGTCTGCAGGTCATCCGGCGAGACTCGCCAGCGGGACCCGATGCGAGATGCGTGGAGGCGCCCGACGCGGATAGCTCGTCGGATCGTCTCGACATGGCAGGCAGCACGTCGAGCGGCCTCTTCGACGGTCATGAGCTCGAGCACCTTCTCGCTGAGTGGCGTCGGAGGGTCCAACAACACGCGAAGTTCTGACCGCTCGTTCGCGGTCATCTCCCGGACCGCGGCCAGGATCATCGACGACGCGGCGCTCATCGTCCCCTCACCGCGCACCGTCGCATGTTCGCAAATGTCATGGTTAGATCCCCAAGATGTTCCTAAAGTGCGCAATGTGTATATTTCAGCACATGAGGACGTTTGTTGCATCTACTCGGACGTTGAACGATGGACCAACCCCACCCGCAGGTGTCCTGTCCGGTGGTGTCCCCGTCCCCTTGTGCCAGCCGGCCGGTGGTCAGCTGCCGACCCGCCCGCTGAGCGCGGATGAGCTGTATGCACGCTGTTGGTGGTTGGGCGTTCATGGTGGCGCGGGCGAGACGACTCTCGCCACCCTGTTCGCTGGTGTTCCGGCCGCTGAGCACTCCTGGCCGATCAGTGATGCGCCGCGAAAGGCGAGGGTTGTGTTGGTCGCGCGGACGAACTTTTTGGGCATGGTCGCGGCGCAAGCCGCGATGCGCGACTGGTCAGCGAACCACCGCCAGCAGGTGAACGTGCTCGGCCTCGTCTTGATCGCTGACCGGCCTGGCCGGCTGCCCCGGCCACTTATCGACCTTCAGCGCACCCTGGAGGGAGCGACCCGCAATTTGTGGTGGCTGCCGTGGGTTGAGAGCTGGACGCTCGGCGCGGTCCCTTCGCGTGAGAACGCACCCACCAAAGAGGTCGAGGCGTTGCGTCTCGGCCTGAACGCCGCGCTGAAAGCGGCAGGAAAGGAAAGGCAGGATGCCTAAGTCACTGCAAGCTAGAGCAGGCGCCCTGGTAGTCGCGATGCGTACCAAGACAACGGTCGCGATCAGCGTCATCGCTACGACGCTGATCATGCCCGCGGCCGCGTCAGCAGCCGGAGCAGCTAACAGCTACAGCTACACAGCTACTCAGCCGCCGGACACCGGCAAGATCTCCACGGTTCTGGACTACTTGTTCTGGGGAGTCGGCCTCGCGGGCGTTGTCGGCTTGCTGAGCATTGGTGCGTTGCTCGCGGTATCTCATCACAACGGTCGCGGTGGCGGCGAGCACGTGTCGAAGATCGGCTATGTCTGCGGCGGCATGATCCTTGCCGGCGCGGCCGGTTCCCTCGTCACGGCATTGATGTAGTCATGGCGGAGCGCGAGACAGAGCGATCGCCGTACTCAAAGCCGGGGTTCGTGGCGTCAGCGGTCCTACTGGGCATGCTGGTGCTGGCGGCGCTGTTGATCGTGGTCGGCGCCGCCAGCCGGGTTCACGCTACCCGGGCAACGGCGTCGCCAAACGATGCGAACGCGAGCGCCGCCGTGGCGAAGGCGCGTGCGAAACCGGCGGCACCTGAGAGCGACTGCTCGCTACCGGCCGGGCCGCAAACGGTGCCGACAGTTCCGCCCACAACCAGGTGGGTGCAGGTCGGCCAGATGACGGCTCCGCAGGCCCCACAGACGTACGGGCCGCAGCACACCCAGGATGGTGTTGCGGTGTGCTTTGCGCACAACCCGACGGGATCGCTGCTTGCGGCGGTCAACTTCCTCGCACAGGCAACGGCCGTGAGCCCGGTGACCTTACTGAAGCGCCTTGCGGCCGATACACCAACGCGCGCCATGACGATCGCGCAGGCGCGCGTCGGCGGTAGCGACCAGCTGCTTCAGCAGTCCGACGGCGACCCCGGGGCCGTCGAGGTGACCGGGTTTGAGTTCGTCGATTACACGCCTGCGGAGGCGAATGTCAACGTCGTGCTCGAAGGACCCGGCAGCGAGTACGCGGCGGTCGAGTGCGAGCTCGTCTGGCAGCACGACGACTGGAAGTTCGTGATCCCTGACGGCGGCCAGGTCGATAGCTCACAGGTCACGAGCATGGACGGCTTCGTCTCGTGGACGGCCAGTGTCGAACCTTTCTCAACCTCAACCTCAGCTGGAGGTGAGTCCTGATGATTGCGGTGGCGAGCTTGTTCGGCGGCCTGTTCTCAGGTGCTGCGAACGACATCTTGAACGTGATCGGTAGCGCGATCGTTGACGCGCTCAAAGGGATCATTAGCTATGTCTGCACGTTCTGGGTGCAGATCCCGACGCCTGAGCTTGCGGGCAGCTCCGGCGCCGCGTCAGTCCCGGTCAGCTATCTGCAGACTCATTTGCAGTGGTTTGTCGGTGCGGCCGCGGTCGCGTCGATCCTGATCGGCTGCATGCGCATGGTGTGGGAGCAGAAGGGCCACCACGGCACCGAGATCGTCAAGGGCATGCTGTTGCTGATCATCGTCAGCGGCTGCGCCCTGACCGTGATTCAGCTGCTCGTCACGGTCAGCGACGCTTTCTCAACTTGGATCCTGTCGCAATCACTCGGCGGTGTCGGCGCCGCGGAGCTGGGCGGGGCGTTCACGGCGCAACTCGGCACGATGCTGGGCGTCTCCACTTTGGTCGGGGGCCCGGTGCCGATCTTTCTGGCGATCGCTTTGGGGTGTTTCGCGTTGATCGCTTCGATCATTCAGGCGTTCATGATGATCGTGCGTGGCGGGATGCTCGTGATCCTCGCCGGCGTTTTGCCGTTGACGTTCTCGTTCTGGAGCACAGAGGCGGGAAAGAACTGGTCTAAGCGCTCGGTCAGCTGGCTGATCGCGTTTATCCTCTACAAGCCCGCCGCCGCGATTGTCTACGCAACGGCATTCCAGCTCGTCAGCGCGACCGGCGGCACTACCGGCCTGGTGAACGTGTTCACCGGCATCACTTTGATGTTTGTCGCGTTGCTGGCGCTGCCGGCGCTGATGCGGTTCGTCACGCCGATGGTCGGAGGGATCGCCTCAGGCGGTGCGGGCATGGCGCTCGGGGTGATGACCGGGATCGGAGCCGCGGGCATGATGCCCAGCGGCGCCGTCGCAGCCGCCGCCGCACCCTCAGCCTCGATACCACCGGCGAGCGGGGCGATTCCGGCCGCCACGACCGCCGTGAGCAACAGCAGCGGCGGCAGTTCGGTGACCCAGCGAACGCAGCTCGCGGCAGTCGGCGGGCAGCTTGGGTCCGCGCTCGAAGGTGCTGCGGGCGATCAGGCAGGAGGTAGCGACTGATGAGTACGACCGCTCCGGAGCCGCGCACATACGGCGGTTGGCGGCTGCCGAAATCGCCGGGCATCCTCGGCTTCGACCTGCTCTCCTCCGTGGTTTTGCTCAGCGCTTGCGTCGTGTGCATCTTCACGCTGCTGCTGGGTGGCTTCCTGGCGATGATTGCCATGGCAGCGCTGTGCGCGATGGTGCTTGCGGTACTCGTCATGAAGGACCGTCACCATCGCTCGGGCCTGAAGCGCATCGCTAACCGTGTCGGATGGCAGCAGGCCCGTATCAACGGTTCGCAGCACTACCGCTCAGGCCCGCTCGGCAAGTCCAGGTGGGGCACCTTCCAGCTCCCCGGCCTGCTGGCGAACACGAAGCTGCACGAGTACAGCGATGCCTGGGGTCAGCGGTTCGCGATCCTCGAGCTGCCGACCAAGGGGCACTACTCGATCACGTTCAAGGTCGAGCCCGAGGGTTCCTCGCTGGTCGACCAAGCACAGCAGGACCAATGGGTCGGACGGTACGCCGCGGTACTCAAGCGCCTCGGCGACGAGCCCGGACTGATCGCCGCGCAGATCACCGTCGAAACGGCCCCAGACACCGGCGCCCGGTTGCGGCGCCACGTTCAGGGCCGGATCGACCCGGATGCATCGGACGTGGCGAAGGCGATGTTGCGAGATGTAATGGCGAGCTACCCGGTCGGCGCCGCCTCCGTGAAGGTGTGGATCGCTTTCACGTTCAGCTCACTCGTTCACGGCAAGCGGCTGAAGGTCGATGAGTTCGCGGACGAGATCACACCGCGGCTGCGGCAACTCGGCGAGCAGTTCCACGGCACCGGCGTCGGGGGCGCACGTGCACTGAACGCACAGCAACTCTGCGAGCTGGTCCGCTCGGCATACAACCCTTCGGTCGCGGCCGACCTTGAGGAGGCGAACCTGTCCGGGCAGCCGATCCCGTTGCGATGGCACGACGTAGGCCCTGCGGGTGCGGACGCGTAGTGGGATGCGTACGACGACGCGCTCTCGATGACGTGGGCGATGAGCATCGCGCCGCGCGGCGTCGTGTACCACAACATCCTTCAGAAGCTGCTTGAGCCCAGCCGCCATGTCGCACGTAAGCGCGTGACGCTGCTCTACCGGGTTCTGGACCCGGCCACGGCGGCGCGGACGGTCGATGCGGACGTGCGCAGCGCGATCACCGCCGCGACCGCCACGAAACGGCCACGTGCGACGCACACGCAAGAGCTACGGCTCGCGACGCAAACGGCGGAGGAGGAGGCTCGCGGAGCGGGTCTCATCGACTACGCGCTGATGGTCACCGCCACGGTCGACGGCAACGACGCCGCCGCCCGCAAGGTCGCTCAGGTCACGGTCGAGAACCTCGGCGCGACCGCGCGCCTGATGCTGCGGCCGCTCACCGGGTCGCAGGATGCGGCGTTCGTCGGAGCGCTACCGCTCGGCGTAGCACTACCTGAGTACACCGCGATCCCACGGCAGCTCCGGAGATTGGCGCAATGACCGGCACGAGCGAGCGGCCCTCGAAGCGGCGGGAGCCCCGCGCAGAGGCCAAAGGGCAAAAGCGGGACGCGAAGCAGCGGCGGCAGTTGCCGAACCCGGAGCCGCCCGCTCGCGGCTGGCCGGACATCGGCGGCGGCCGCTCAGCCGTGGTTGAGGCTCCGCTCGAGTACCGCGGCTCAACCGTGCAGGTCTGCGGCATGTGGCCCTTCTCCACGGGTAACGGCACCCCGAAGATCGGGGTGCCGCTCGGCCTATCTCTGATTGACAACGACACCGTCTGCTGTGACCCGCTCAGCTGGTTTCAGCTGGCGCACCTGATCCACAACCCGAGCTGCTTCATCCTCGGCAAGCCAGGGCTCGGCAAGAGCTCCGTGCTACGACGCATGTCGCTCGGGCTGGACGGGTTTGGGGTGCTGTCGATGTTCCTCGGCGACACGAAGGGTGAGCACGTCGATCTCGTGCAGGCGATGGGCGGAAACGTGTTTCGGCTCGGGCCGAACCGCGACTACATCAACGTCCTCGACATCAGCCCCGCGATCAACGCCGAGCGCAGGCTTATCGCACAGGGTTTCCTCGAGCCGGGGCGAGAGGTTCGCGCAGACGCGGAACGCAAGCGCCTGATCCTTGTGGAGACGCTCGTGACGATCTCACGCAAGGGCGCGGGTGTCAGCGACCGGGAGACGGCGATCATCGGCGAAGCCCTCTCACTGCTCGACCGCGCCAGCGACGCGCCGCCGGTCCTCGCCGATCTCGTCTCAACAATCGAGGCGCGACCGCCGCAGCTGCGAACGATCGCCATGGACCGCGGCGATCTGGGCCGCTACCAGGACGTGACCGAGAACCTCATCGTCTCACTACGCGGCCTCACCGGCCACGGCCGCCTCGGGGAGAGCTTCTCGCGTCAGTCAACAGTCAACGTGGAGCTTGACCGCAGCTGCGTGTTTGACCTCTCCGGCGTCAGCGGCGGCGACGACTCACTACTAGCCGCATCGCTGGTGGTCTGCTGGGCGGTCGGGTTCGGTGCGATCACCCGCGGGCAAGTGCTCGCCGAGTGTGGCCTTGAGCCGTTGCGGCATTGGTTCGTGCCGATGGACGAGCTTTGGCGGCCGCTCAGAGCCGGGGAGGGCATGGTCGACCGCGTCGACGAAGTCACCCGCCTAAACCGCCAGTGGGGCGTCGCCACAGCTCCATGCACGCACACCATGAGCGACCTTGACCTGCCAAGCGCCGCCGACACCGCGAAAGCACGCGGCTTCGTGGAGCGTGCCGGCATGGTCATCTGCGGCGGGCTGCCGCCGGAGGAGATGAAGAAGCTACGCACCGTCGTCGCCGTCTCCGACTCAGAGGAACGGATGGTGACGGGCTGGCAGGACCCGGCCGGTTGGGACGAGGCCGGCGAGGACTCGCCACCACCGGGCCGAGGGAACTTCCTGATCAAGGTCGGAGGCCGGCCCGGCATCCCCGTTCACGTCTCACTCACGCAGGCAGAACTCTCGCTTAACGACACCAACAAGCTGTGGCACAAGACGTCACAGCTGCAACGCCATGGAGGGCAGCAGCAATGAGTAACAGCACGGACGCAGAACAACCCGATTTTGCCTATGCGCGGACAAGGCGCATGGCGGATCTGACATCGCCGGACGGCCCGATCTTGACGTTCGTTGAGAGCGACGGGCGGCTTCACCTGAACCGCGCCGCACTAAAGGCGCGAGCAGCAGAGTCCCGTACGAACAAGGAGATCGCGGCGCCGGTGATCGTGTCACCGATCATCTTCCAGCCAGCTGCGGCCACGCCGAGGCAGGCGCTAGTGCAGGCGTTCAACGTGAAGCGCGGTGCGTGATGTACGAGCTCTGCCCGCCGCGTCAGATCAAGTACGTGTTCACGGAGAACTTCGTGGAGCGGATCATCTTCGCCGACGGCCGCGTGCTGTCCGTCGACAAGTTCCCACGCACCGACGGCGACCCATCACCACATGAGACGCCAGACCGGGTCGTTGACCGTCCAGCTCTCGCCGCCGTGCCACAGGACCCGTATAGCGGGGCTGAGCGGCGCCCGGCCCCCGACTTTAGGGAGGCGGCGGCGTGAGTACCGTCAACCGCCGAGCTCGTGGAGGAATGATCGACGGTGAGGGGATCCTCGTCGGCGGCGCCGTAGCTGTCCTGGTCGTCGGTTTGGGGGTCTTCGTCGTCTCGGAGATTCTCGGCGAGAAGCTCGTGGGGTCACACCGCAAGGTGCCGGCGAACCCGTTCAAGCTGATCAAGGCGCTCAGCAAGCATCAGCTCAGCTGGCCGGTGTACGCATCGGAGATCGCTGCCCTCATGACGGTGACGGTCGTGGCGCTCTGCGGCGTCTGGTTTTGGTGGTGGCAGCGCACCGACGGTCATATCGACCGCTCAGCGCGGCACATGGGTCGCGGCCGAACGATCGCGCCACTGACAAAGAAGATGTCAGCCCGAAAGTCCAAAGCGTTCGGGTTGACCTCACCCGGGCTGCCGATCGGCCGCTCGGCGTTCGGCGGGGTGCCGCTGTTCATGGATTACGAGTCATGCGCCGTCGACATCTGGGGTCCGCGGCGCGGCAAGACAACATCCCGGGCGGTGCCGACGATCCTCGCGGCCCCAGGCCCGGTCCTCGCGACCTCCAACAAGCGCGACGTCGCGGACATGACGCGTGACGTGCGGGAGCAGCTCAACGGCCGCGTGTGGGTTTTTGATCCGCAGCAGATCGCCGGGGAACCTTGCAGCTGGTACTGGAACCCTTTGAGCTACGTCCGCTCAGAGCGGCACGCCCGCGAAATGGCCGCGATCTTCGAGGCCTGCTCACGCCCCGACGACGCACAACAGGACGCCTACTTCGACCCGCAGGGCAAGACCCTGGTAGCGAACCTGCTGCTGGCGGCCGCCAGCGACAACCGTCCGCTGACGCAGGTGTATGAGTGGGCATCAACACCAACGAATTTGGAGCCCGCGAAGGTCCTTGAGAAGTACGGGTACCGGCTGCCGGCGAAGGCGTTGAAGGCAACCGCGAACCTCTCAGACAAGCAGCGCGACGGGCTCTACGGGACCGCCTTGAAGGTCTGCGCGTTCATGGAGGTTGGGGACACGATGGAGTGGGTCGAGCCACCATCGATGTGGCGCAACCACCCCGGCCGCGTCATCCCGCCCGAGGTGTGCGAGTTCGACCCTTACGCCTTCGTTCAAAGTGACAGCGAGGGCACTGGTGAGACGCTTTACCTGCTGTCAAAGGAGGGTGAGGGCGGCGCCACACCGCTGACCTCCGCGCTCACTTTCGCGGTCTGCGAGGCAGCAGAAGACATCGCCAAACGCCGCCCACGCGGCCGGCTCGCGATCCCGATGGTCGTCGTCCTTGATGAGGGCGCGAACGTCGCCGCCGGCCTCGAACGGCTCCCCGACCTCTACTCACACTACGGCTCACGCGGGATCCCGCTGATGCTGATCCTGCAGTCCTACAAACAGGGCGAGTCGGTCTGGGGCGAGAAGGGCATGGCCAAAATGTGGTCGGCCGCGAACGTCAAGGTCTACGGCGGCGGGGTTGAGGACATGCACTTCCTCAGCGACCTCAAAACCCGGGTCGGCGGCGTGCCACTGACGCAAACGAGCGTCACGACCGGCGCTCGTCAGGGCCGCTCAATGCAGCACTCGACGAACTACATCGACATCGTCTCCGAGGCCGACCTCGCTGCGATGCCACTCGGCCGGATCCTCGTATTGGCGGGCGGTGCTAAGCCGGTGCTCGCGATCCCACGCAAGTGGGACGACGTCGGCATGTTCGACAAGAAACGCAGACAGCTCGTCGACCTCGCACAGGCCTCTGAGCGCGCTCACGACCCGGCGAAAAACCCGGTCGCAGACCGTTACGTGCCGAACTCAGCGAGGCGATCCTGATGCCGCATGGTCTTCTCGGCGACGACTCCCGCGAACCACTCGCGGACGTGCCCGACGAGGCATTTGATGACGAGCGTGAGTTTGAGGACTCGGGCGACCGCGGCCTCGAGGCGGATGGCTTCGATGACCTAGCCGGCGACGGGGCTGGCGTCGCCGTGTTCGACGATGAGCAGCTGGCCGCAAACCCAACACCTCTCCCCTACCACCCGCCTGCAAGGCGCCAGGCGCCGGCATCGACCATCGGGACGGGCCAAGGCGACGACAAGACAGGGCCGCCGCCGATGTTCTACTCGCTCGATGAGTGGATACACGGCTGGCTGCTGCCGCTCTACCGCCGCTCACTCGACGTTTCCAACGCGGTCTTTTGCCCGGAGTGGTGGCGCCACCCCGAAGCGTACCTGCGGCTCGACGCGCTCTGGAAGTCCTGGGAGTTCATGCGCCGCAAGCCCGGGACCGGCATGGCCGTCTGGCTACGCGACTACTGCGACTACCACATGGCCGTCCTGATGCGCGAGCAAACAGGCCCGTTCAAAGGCTGCTCCCACGAGCGCCACAACCCCGAATACTCGCTCCAGCCCTGGAGCTTGAGGCCGATGCCGACGGCACGGCACATCGCCCGCCTCTATGACCGGCTCGGTGTGCAGCACGCCCGACCGGCGCTCGCCGCAGTGCAAACGCAGCAGTGGGACGGGGTCGACCAGAAATGACCTCAAACAAGTCGGCTGCTTATGCCGCGGCTGCGTTCCCGTCTCTGGTCATGGCCGGAATCCTTGGCCTGCTGATGGTGTGCGGTGCTGGCGGCGAATCCGCCGCCAGCACCGCCGCATGCGGAGCCGCCCCATCGGCCGCTGGCCAGCCGCCACTGATCCAGTACTACGCCGACGCCGCCACGAAATATCGCCTTGGGACTGACGGGTACGCGTACCTGGCCGCGATCAACGAGGTAGAGACGACGTTCGGGACCAACCTGGCTGTCTCCTCAGCCGGGGCTGTCGGCTGGATGCAGTTCGAGCCGGGCACCTGGGCGCAGTACGCGGTGTCGGTCACTGACCCGGCAGCGAAAGCGGATCCCGATGATCCGCAAGACGCGATCTACACCGCCGCGCGATATCTGCATGCCAGCGGAGCGCCTGGCAGCTGGTCGATCGCGATCTTTGCTTACAACCACTCGCAGGCCTACGTCCAGGAGGTCCTCGCAAGGGCGCAGCGGTACTCAGGCCCGCAAGGCATGACGGACCTGCAGGACGACATCGCCGCGGCCTGGGGCAATCAGCAACAGCCGCAATGGTCAACACCGGCGCAGACACCAGGTGCAGGCGTCATCGACGTCACCGACGTCAAGACAGCCGTCCAGTCCGATTCGTGCGACGCCGTGGAGGTCGTCGACGACATCACACCGGTGAGCGGGGCCCAAGGCGTGATCATGCCCAACGGCCTCGCCCGCCCCGGCAAGGACGCGCCTGCCTCGGTGCAGGCGATGGTCGACGCGGGTGACCGTCTCACCAGCCTCGCGTACAGCTACGGCGGTGGACACTGCGCCGCCGCGATGAACCAGACAGCGCCTGATCCTGACGCCTGCCCCGGCGAGCAGGAGAACGGCGCGCCCGGATTCGACTGCAGTTCGTCGACGTCCTACATCCTGTGGGGCGGCGGGTACGCGAGCCTGCTCGGCAACGAGCCGCAGGTGTCGGGCAACTTCATGACGATCGGCGCCGCCGGCACTGACCCGCAGGGCTGGGTCACCTGGTACGCGACAACGGGACACGTGTTCATCGAAGTCGACGACCTAGTCATGGACACCGTCCCCGGCCCGAGCGAGATAGCCCCTAACGGCGCGCCTAGCACCGGCCCGCGCTGGCAGGCAAGCAGTCAGGTCCAGTGGGAGCTGACAAACGACAACGTCGGCACGTTCGTCGCGCGGCACCTGGAGAACATCTGATGCGCCGCCCACTGCTCTGGATCTTCACGGCCGCAACGACGCTCGCGATCCTCTGCGTGATCGTCGTGGTGACCGTGGCGGCGCACGACCACGCTGCGAGCACAGCACGGATGAACCCGACGCCGCCTCGCGTCATCAGGCAGCAGACAGGTTCGACGAGCTCCATCTCGCCAGCGACTGCCCGCGCGCTCCTCACCGTGATCGAGTCGTTCGCGATCGGGTACGGCCGCTACCTCGACGGCGGCACAGCGACGGTCCTGTCCAGCTCGGGCACGGTCACGGCCATCGCGCAGGCCACGACCGGCGGCCGGATGCCGGCCGCGTTCCGCGACGGGCAGCTGCATCTCACGCAGCTCAGCTCACTCCAGTCGACGTGCTGCTCAGCGTCGGTCACCGTGGTGCTCGCCGACCGCGAGCAGAGCTACCCGTTCACCGAGCAGCTACTCAACGAAGGCGGCCACTGGCTCGTCGATCAGATCACACCAAGCGATCTCGACATCGACCGCGACCTCAAGGCCCCGCGCAACGTGAGCGACCCCGCCGGCGGGCAACGCGCCGCGCGTGCGTTCGCGGTCGCCTACGTCGACTATCGCGACGCGATCTCAAGGACACCGCCGGCTATGACGGCAGCCGCCGCGCGACAAATCAAGCAGAGCACCGACTCGCTCGCAGGCCAGCGACTACCCAAGGCAACAGCGCGCCTGGTCTCAATCGCGTTCGGGCCGCCAAGCGGCAACGAGTTCGCCGCTACCGCCACGGTCCGCGTCAACACAGCAACGCAGAGCTTCTCGTTCCTCATGCTCAAGACCAGCAGCGGCTGGAAATGCGACCAGTTCCTGTGATGTCCAGCTTCCTGATCCACACCACCGCCTGGCTGCTCGCGCAGACGGCCGTGACCACGCACGTCTGGCGACAGCTCTCATCGAGCTCGGCGCCGTCCCCACTTCCCGTCACCCACAAGACCGACCGCAGACAGCGGTCGGGGTGGCGGGCAGGCCGCGAGCGCCGCCGGCGTTGCGGCATCACCAACCCGGCCGCCCGCTTGGGTGGCCACGAGCCCTCAGAAAGGGGCACAACATGAACCGAGTCCAGTTCACCGGGCGTCTCGTCGACGACCTCGAACGCGGCGAGACCAAGGGCGGCACCGTAGTCGCCAAGGGACGTCTCGCGATCGACCGCGCCGGCCAGGACGGCAAGGCCGGTTTCATCGCGTTCGAGTCCTACGGACCCGGCGCCGACGCGGCACTCAAGACGATCAGCAAAGGCTGGCTGGTCGGAATCGATGGTCGCCTGCGGCACGATCAGTGGGAGCAGGATGGCCAGAAGCGCCAGGCCTACAAGTTCGTCGGCGATATCGAGTTTCTCGCCGCACCACAAAAGAACAGCGAGGGCCGCGAACAACAGCAACAGGCCGAGACCGAAAAACCCTCAGAAGCCGAAGCGGAGGCCGAGGCGGCCCTCTCCCCGGCCGAGGCGATCCCCGGATCTGCCGAGGCTGAGGCTGAGCACGACGCGGAGCTCTCGATCGCCTGACGTGCTCAACGGTTGTGCGGGTGCCGGTAGTCGCCGGCACCCGCACCGGAGCACAAGCCAACCAGCCCCTACATTTCAATGGCTGATCCGCTCACCTCATACCTAAAGCTACTCGCCGGGCCCGCGCCCGGCGAGCGGCTACTCGAAATCCGCTACCGCACCAACGGCCGCCCCGGCATGGGACAACAGTTTGTGCCCGCGGCCGCGATCGCGGCTGCCAGCGAACTGATCCGACCACTAGCCGCACACGGCGACACCTACGTCGGAGTGCTACTCCGCGACCGCCCCAACGGCAGCCGCAACGCCGTCTCACACTCACACCTCCTCTGGAGCGAAGTCGACGCAACAGACGCCTACCGGCGGCTGCTGAACGGGCCAGCAGCACCCACGGCCGTTGTCTCGTCCGGTACGCCCGGACATCTCCACGCCTACTGGCTCCTCAGCACCGGAGTGCCAGCAGCTGAGGTAGCCGAGCTGAATCGCAAGCTCGCCGGCGCGGTCGGCGGGGATCTCTCAAGCGTCGACGCGGCCCGCATCCTGCGACCACCCGCGACTCTGAATCACAAGCACTCCCCCGCGGCTACGACCGGGCTCGAGGTGCTTGACCTAAATCGCGTTTACGACGCTGCCGAGCTGACAGCCGGGCTCATCGACGCACGCCCAATGGCCGTCTACGCACGGCCTCCCACGCCGCGAGCGCCGCGGCGTAACGGCCGCGTGCCGTGGTGGCAGCGCGTCGACGACGAACTCCGCCACATCCCGACCGTCGAGTACGTCTCTCGCCTGGCCGGTGAAGACTTCAACGCGGAGGGCAAGTGCCGCTGCCCGTTCCACGGCAACGGCAAGGAGCGAACCCCGTCGCTGCAGGTCTACCCGCCGTTTCAGTGGGCGTGCTTCGGCTGCGAACGCGGCGGCTCGATCTACGACTTCGCCTCACATCTATGGGGCATGCCGACGAAGGGACCCGCGTTCCGTGAGCTCCGCGATCGCCTCGCCGACGTGTTCGGCATCGAACGGCGGGTGAAACCCACCGCAACCCAAACACCGGCGCAAGCCCGATTTCACAGACAAGGAGAACCACATGGTCACCGAACATGACGGCTCACACGAAGCCCTCGAAAACTTCCTCAAAGAGGGAATCATGCTCGCCGTCCAA
>Ga0302314_10012130_pt1 | contig 14951 bp, 13 predicted proteins | sample III_Palsa_N2_3_FD_200533 | JGI IMG/M metagenome (GOLD analysis project Ga0302314, IMG submission 200533) | Peat permafrost microbial communities from Stordalen Mire near Abisko, Sweden - III_Palsa_N2_3 | ecosystem: Environmental > Terrestrial > Soil > Palsa > Peat permafrost | place: Sweden... | reverse complement strand
CCTTCAGCCGCGTGTGCGCGCCGATCAGCACGTTATCGAGCACGCTCAGATTGGCGAAGACGCGTCCGTGCTGAAAGGTGCGGGCGATCCGGAGCGCGGCGATTTTCTCGGCGGCGAGGCGCTCGATCCGGCGTCCGTCAAACAACACTTCGCCGGACGCAGCGCGATCTAGCCCGCTGACCAGGTTGAATGTCGTCGTCTTGCCGGCGCCGTTCGGGCCGATCAGGCTGACAAGCTCGCCTTCGGCCACCTCGAAATCGAGCGCGTCGACGGCGGTGACGCCGCCGAAACGTCTCGTCAGGGCGCGGACTTGAAGCAGCGCCGCCATGTCAAACCGTTCCCAACAGCCCTTGCGGGCGGAAGCGCACGAGCAGGAGCAGCACGACGCCGTAGATGAGAATACGATATTCCGCCGCAAAGCGGAACGCCTCGGGCAGGCCGACCAGCACGACGGCGCCGAGGATCGCGCCGAGGATGTTGCCCATGCCGCCGAGGATCGCCATCGTGACGGCGAGCAGCGACAGCTGCGAGTCGAAGGTCTGGTTGTTGAGATAGGAGAACAGATGCGCCGAAATCGCGCCGCTAACGCCCGCTCCGAAGCCTGCGAAGCCGAAGGCGATCGCCTTGTAGCGGGAGATTTCGACGCCATGCGATCGCGCCGCGACCTCGTCGTCGCGCAGCGCCTTCAAGGTCCGGCCGATGTGCGAATTGATGAGCCTCATCTGCAACAATGCAAACGCGACCAGCAACGCCAGACACAACCAATAGACCGCGCGCGCCGAGGTCACCTCATAACCGAACGCCGAGAGCGGGGGAATGCCGGTGACGCCGAGCGCGCCGTGGGTAAAACTCTCCCAGTTGAGGATGACGAGGCCGACGATCTCGCCGATCGCCAGCGTCGCGATCGCGATATAGTGGCCGCGCAGCCGAAAGGCCGGGAATACCAGCGCTGTGCCGATGAGGGCCGCGGCCAGACCCGCGACGGGCACCGAGAGGAGCGGCGACACGCCGTAGTCGGTGGCGAGCAGCGCCGACGCGTAGGCGCCGATCGCCATCAGCGCCGCCTGGCCGAAGGACATCTGCCCGGCCGTCCCCGACACCAAGGTGAGGCTGAGCGCGACCAGCGCTGCGAGCCACGCGTTGGTCAGAACTTGCAACAAATAGGACGAGGCCGCGAAAAACGGCAATGCACACGCGCCGACGGTCAGCGCCGCCACGAGCGACGCCGGAAGTTTTAGCGCGCGGCTCGGCGCGATGAAGGAGCCCGTCAGCGGCTCGGGGTCGATCACTTTACGGCCGCCGAAAAGGCCGTTCGGCAGCAGCACCAGGAACAGGATCAGCAGCGCGAATGCAAATAGATTGCGGTAGGTCGTCCCGAACAGCGCAATGCCGTAGCTTTCGGTGAGGCCGAGTATCAGGCTGCCGACGATCGCGCCCGGCACATTGCCGATGCCGCCGATCACCACGGCGACGACGCCTTTCAAGGTCGCCTGAAAGCTCATGCCCGGATCGATGTGGTTGTAGTACATGCCGACCAACAGCCCGCTGATTCCGCCGAGCGCGGAGGCGATGGCGAACACCGCGCTGTTGACCGCATCGACGTTGACGCCCATCTGTCGCGCCGCTTCGCGGTCCTGCGCGGTGGCGCGCACTGCGTAGCCAAGCTTGGTGAAGCGCAAAAACCCGTAAAGCAGGCCGGCGCTGGTCAGGCTGACGAAGGCGATCAGCAGATCCATCGGCCCGATCGACCCGCCGCCGATCGGAATACGCCAGTCCGGCAGTTCGGCCGGCACGGCGCGCGGATTGGGCGAGCAGACAAGCTGCACCAGCTGGTCGAGCACGAAGCTCAGGCCGATGGTGGCGAGCAGCGGCGCGATGCGCGCGCGGCCCTGCAAGGGCCGCAGCGCGAGTCGTTCAATCAATGCGCCAAGCGCCGCGCAGGCGAGCGCGACGATGGCGAGCGTGACCGGAAACGGCGTGTGCAAATACGTAATCGCCGCCCAGCCGACATAGGCGCCGATCGTGTAGACCGAGCCGTGCGCGAAATTGACCAGGTTGGCGACGCCGAAGATCAGCGCCAGACCCACCGCCAGCAGCGCGTAAACGTCGCCGATGACGAGACCATTGACGGTGTAGTCGAGGAACGATCCCAAAACCTTCGACGTCCCTAAAGAGCTTTTATTTTCCCAGCTTCCGTCATTGCGAGCGGAGCGAAGCAATCCATCGTCGTGAGATCGAAGTCTTCCCGATAGGGCTGTTGCGGTGGCGCCGTGGATTGCTTCGCTTCGCTCGCAATGACGAGTCCTCGCTAATTGGTCTGCGGTTTGACGCCATCCCACAGCGCGAACTTGCCGTCCTTGACGATCAGATAAACCGCGCGGGCGCCGGCCACGCGGCGGGTTTCCGGATCGAAGGTCGCCTTGCCGAAGATCACGCTCGGCACGTCCTTGATCTGAGCCAAGCCGTCGCGGATCGCCTTGCGGTCGTCGCCGTATTTCTCGATCACAGCCGCCAGCAGCACGATCGTGTCATAGGCGACCGTGTTGAATGTATCCGGCTCCTCGTGATAGCGCGCGCGGAATTTCGTCACGAAATTCTGCACCTCCGGCCGCGGCTCGTCGGGGAAGAAATTCGTTTCGGTGAAGACGCCGTTGGCGGCGTCGCCGGCCAGCTCGATGAACTTTGGCGAATAGATCGAGCCGCTCGCGACGATCTGGGTGGTCAGCCCGACCGTTCTGATCTGGCGCGCGATCAGCGCGCCGTCCGGGTAGTAGGAGATCAGCACGATCGCGTCGGGCTTGGCGTCGCGCACGCGCACCAGGGTCGAGCGGAAATCCTTCTCGTCGGGCTGATAGCCCTCGGAGGCGACGACTTCGGCGCCGTAGGACTTGGCGGCGTCAGCGAACAATTTCTGGCTGGTGCGGCCCCAATCGGTGTTGAGATAGAGCACCGCGAGCTTTTTGAACCCGAGATCGGTCGCATATTTGGCGAGCCGAGGCTGCTCGTCAGCTTGGCTGACCGAGCTCGACCAGATATAATCGCCGCCCTTGGTGAAGTTCGGATGCGAATTGGTGAAGCCGAACTGCACCAGACCGGCGCGCTGGTAGATCGGCGAGGCGGCCATCGAGGCGGTCGAGGAGAAATCGCCGAGTTCGACGACGATCTTCGGATCGCTGACGAATTTTTGCGCGATCGCCACCGTCTGGCGCGGATCGGCCTGGCTGTCCTCGAAAACGTACTGCAGCGGCCGTCCCCGCACACCGCCGGCGCCATTGACCTCGTCGAGCGCGAGATCGAAACCCTTCTTCCACTGCGCGCCGTATTGTGCGTTCTGTCCCGTCAACGGACCGCTGACGCCGAGTGTGATCGGCTCGCCCTTCGGGCTCTCGGCGAATGCCGAGGCGCCGAGCTCGATGCCAAGGGCCAGCCCCGCAAGAAGCACGGCGCGGCGGGGGAGAGTTATCTGCGTGCGCATGAGGCGCCTCCGGGGAAACGGCGAATGGTTATTCTACAAAATTAGTAGAATTTTGCGAAGGCGTCAATTGATGTGAGAGATCGCCAGAGCGAATTGTGCTTGGAGCGGCGGCGCCCACGCCGCCGAGAAAGCTCGCTCGCTGTCGCGCGAGACACGGCGGCCTGGAGGCCGCCGCTCCAAGGTCGGCATCGCATCGATACCCCTCTTTCGCGCCACGAATTCCTGAACCCGAGCAATCACGCGCTCTGCGGGCGGGACGCCCGCGGTCCTAGGAGGCGCTGTTTCCGCACGTGGCGCGAAGGGTTGGCGAAGCTCGCGGCGGTCTATCTGGTGTCGCTGTTCCGTTTCGTGATCTGGGTCGGGCTGGTTATTTCCTGGTTGTTCTTCGCCGGCCTCAAGCCGCCGTTGGCGTCTTGAGGAGCGGGGCCATGTCGGACAACAATCTTCGTGACGAACTGAAGGCGCCAGTCGAGCCGCTGCTGCCGATCGAGAAGAAGCTGATTGGTTGGAGCCTCGGGCTCGGCGTCGCGCTGCTGATAATTCTCGGGATCATAAATCACTTTTTGCCGGCGTCCTGAAACTCCTGGGACCGCGGACGTCCCGCCCGCAAAGGGCGGGCTGGAAGCCCGCGGTCCCAGGCGCGACGCCTCGCCCTATTCCGGAAACCGGATCACGCGGCCGCCAGGCGCACCGGGCGTGACGCCGATGGCGCGGGAGACCTCGTCGGCGCTCCAGCCGATGCGATCGAAGGCGCCGCGCCAATAGATCAGCGCGCCCTCGGCGGGTCTCGGCGCAGCCAGTCGCACGCGGCCGATAAGGATCGCGTGCGAGTGCCGCTCGATGATGTCCTCCACCTCGCATTCGAAAGCGGCGACTGCATCGGCGAGCAACCAGACGCCGTCCGGCGTCGTGATCCAGCGCCCCTCGGCGAAGCGCTCGGCGCCCTTCAACCCGCCGCGGCCGGCGAAACGGTCGGCAATTTCGGCGTGATCGGCGGCGAGCACGTTGACGCCGATGAGGTCGCCGGCGCCGAGCCGCGCATAGAGCGACGCGGAACGGTTCACGCAGACGATCAGCGCCGGCGGCTCGGCCGACAGCGAGGAAACCGACGTCGCGGTCAGTCCCGTGCGATATTCGCCGTCGCCGTGCGTGATGACGGAGACGCCGCTCGCGAGCTGCCGCATCGCTTGACGAAAGGACTCAGCCGCACTCGGCGCGGCGCTGATGTTTCTCACGGTGGCGTTCATCCGTTTCAGCATCCCCATGAGGCGCAACGAGGCTCAAAAATCTCGCGGCTGGAAGACCGTGTCGTCGTGCGGGTGAGCGAAGCCATCGGTTTCAAGCGGAGGCGGCGTTGCGAGGGCCCGATTGAGCGCCTTCGCGGACGCGACGATCTTATTCCAGATCCACGCGACGAAGTTGGCGATCGCATTCATATGCGCCTCCTCAGGTAGCGCCATCCCGTCATTGTGAGCGAAGCGAAGCAATCCAGCCTCTCGGTGATGCCTCGGTTCGACTTCGCCACGGACTCGCGCAACCGGAGCGGATGCGCGTGATGCGGCGGCGTCTCGCCCCAGCGTTGGATGGCTTCGCTTCGCTCGCAATGACGGATGTTTCCATTTGTTTGGCCGCGCCGCTCATATGCCCGCGCCGTCGTCGAAGGATTCCTGGCGCGGCTTGGCCTGAGCGACGTGGCTATCGGCGGGAACGTTCTCGGTCAGCCACACGCCGCCACCGATCGACACGCCGCGCCCGATGGTCACGCGGCCGAGGATGGTGGCGCCCGCGTAGATGACGACATCGTCCTCGACGATCGGATGGCGCGGATAGTTCTTGCGCAGCGCCCCCGTCGCGTCGGTCTCGAACCGCTTCGCGCCCAGGGTCACGCCCTGATAGAGCCGCACGTTGCGGCCGATGATCGCCGTCTCGCCGATGACGACGCCGGTGCCGTGATCGATGAAGAACCGCTCGCCGATCCGAGCGCCGGGGTGAATGTCTATTCCCGTGCGCCCGTGCGCGTCCTCCGAGGCGATGCGGGCGAGCATGGGCGCGCCGAGCTTGTAGAGTTGATGCGCGAGCCGATGCCGCAGCACGGCCGCAAAGCCGGGAAATGAGAAGATCACCTCGTCGATGCTGGCCGCCGAGGGATCGCCCTCGAAGCCCGCGCGGGCGTCAGTGTCCGTAAGCGCCCGGATCGTCGGCAGCGCCGCGGAAAACTCCTCGGCGATTTCGAAGGCGCGGCGCGGATCGGCCCCGCCCGCGCCGACGCCCTCGGCCGCCAGCGCCAGTTCGAGTCTGATCTGGCCCTGCAGGGCCCTCAGCGCGGTGCGCAGCGTTTTGCCGACGAACGCATCGACCTCGTCCGCCGACAGGCCCTGCGGCCCGAAGTGGCGCGGATAGAGCGCCGAAACCAGATCGTCGATCGCCGCGATCAGCGTCTTGCGCGCGGGGAGCTTTGGGGTCTGGCCGCGGTAGCGGCGACGCTGTGAGAGGTTGCGGAGATCGCGCAAGCCTTCGACGAGGCCGTCTATCCCGAACGGCTCCTCCACGTGGACTTCGGCAAGCGCGCTCACGCCGCGAGCCCCGTGGCGTCAAACACCCCCTCGAACAGCACCGAGCTCAGATAGCGCTCGCCCGAATCAGGCAGGATGACGACGATCGTCTTGCCCGCGTTTTCCGGCTTCTTGGCGAGGCGCACCGCGACCGCCGCCGCCGCGCCGCAGGAAATGCCGGAGAGAATGCCTTCATCGAGCGTCAGGCGCCGCGCAAACAGCACCGCCTCTTCGTTGCTGACCTGCTCGACCGCGTCGATCAACGAAAGATCCAGCACCTCGGGAACGAAGCCCGCGCCGATGCCCTGGATCTTATGCGGCCCCGGCTTCAGCGCCTCACCGGCGCGCTTCTGGGTGAGCACTGGGCTCGCCGTCGGCTCGACGGCGACGGATCGGATGGGCTTGCCCTTGACTTGTTTGATGTAGCGCGAGACGCCGGTGATCGTGCCTCCCGTGCCGACGCCGGCGACGAAAATGTCGATTGCGCCCTCGGTGTCGTCCCAGATCTCCGGCCCCGTCGTCTTTTCGTGAATGGCGGGGTTGGCGGGGTTCTTGAACTGCTGCAGCAGCACGTAGCGGCCGGGGTCGGAGGCGGCGATCTCCTCGGCTTTGGCGATGGCCCCTCCCATGCCCTTCGCGCCCTCGGTCAGCACCAGTTTCGCCCCGTAGGCGATGAGCAGCTTCCGCCGCTCCAGGCTCATCGTCTCCGGCATGGTGAGCGTGATGGGAATGCCGCGGGCGGCGGCGACGAAGGCGAGCGCGATGCCGGTGTTGCCGCTCGTCGGTTCGACGATCTCCTTGCCCGGGCCGAGCAGGCCCTTGGCCTCTGCATCCCAGATCATCGCCGCGCCGATCCGGCATTTGACGGAATAGGCGGGATTGCGCCCTTCGATCTTGGCGAGAACCGTGGCGCCGGCGCCGTCGACGATGCGGTTGAGCCGCACCAGGGGGGTGTGGCCGATGGACAGCGAATTGTCGGCGAACCAGCGGGACATCGAACGCTCCATTCAGTCGATAGTTTTTGTAGACATAATGGAAAAACGGCGCCATGACAAGAGCCGAGCCGCGGTTCGCGGCGCTTGGTTGAAGGTCATCCATGGATCGAAGACGATTTCTCTTCGCGGCCGCGGGTTTTACCGGCGCGCTTGCGACCGCTCGCGCCGCGCCGGTGACTGAGCTGCGCATAGGTTATCAAAAAACCGCGATCCTACTCGTCGTGAAGGCGCAAGAGCTTCTGGAGCAACGATTCGCGGCGAAGGGCGTGACGGTCAAATGGGTGGAGTTTCCGTTCGGGCCGCCGTTGCTCGAAGCCGTCAACGCGGGCGCCGTCGACTACGGCTACACCGGTGACGCGCCGCCGATCTTCGCGCAGGCGGCGCGCGCCAAGATCGCCTATGCGGCGGTGATCCCGTCGCGCGGCTATGGGCAGGCGATCGTCGCGCCCGCGGACTCGCCGGCCAAAACTTTGGCTGACCTCAAGGGCAAGAAGATCGGCGTCGCCAGGGGCTCGAGCGCCCACAATCTCCTGGTCTCGGCGCTGGAAAGCGAAGGCATAGCCTGGGGCGACATCAACGCCGTCTATCTCGCGCCCGCCGACGCGGCGTCGGCTTTCGGGCGCGGCGCGATCGACGCCTGGTCGATCTGGGATCCGTTCTACGCCATCGCTGAACTGAAACAGAAGGCGCGGCCGCTGCCGATCGACGCTAAGGCGACGATCCAGAACAGCTATTTTCTCGTCAACCGCGATTTCCTCAACCAACACGCCGACGTCGTGGCGGCGATCAACGAAGAGGTCGCCAAGGCGACCCAATGGGCGAGCGCGCATCGCGAGCAGGTCGCGGCGTTGTTTTCCGAGGCCTCTGGCGTCGACCTCGCCGCGCAGAAGCGCTCCGTCGACCGCGCGGAGTTCAGCTTTTCACCGATGACCGAGAAGGTGATCGCCGAGCAACAGGGGGTGGCCGATCGCTTTCAACGGCTCGGCCTCATCCCCGCGCCGATCGTCGTTCGCGACATTGTTTGGTTTTGGAAACAAAACGCTTGATCCCCGTCATTGCGAGCGAAGCGAAGCAATCCAGCGCTGGGGCAGGCGGCGCCGTCTCAAGCACGGCCGCGCCGGTCCTGGGTGATGCCGATCCCGGGCGTCACGGAGAGGCTGGATTGCTTCGCTTCGCTCGCAATGACGGCCTCCCTAGGAGCCTGATCCCATGAGCTTATCAGACAAACCGCTTGACATCTTTTGGTTCATCCCGGTCAGCGGGGACGGATCCTATCTCGGAACCGACAAGGGCAACCGCTCGGCGGATTTCTCTTATCTGAAACAGATTGCGCAGGCGGCTGACCGGCTGGGTTTTGGCGGCGCGCTGATCCCCGTCGGCTCGCATTGCGAGGACCCCTGGATCGTCGCCGCGGCGCTCGCTCCTCTCACCGAACGCCTGCGGTTTCTCGTTGCGCTGCGTCCGGGCTTGGCGACGCCGACGCATTTTGCCCGCCAGGCCGCGGCGCTCGACCGGATCAGCAACGGACGCTTTCTGGTCAATCTGGTTGCGGGCGGCGACGCCAAGGAACTCGCCGGCGAAGGCATCTTCCTCGATCACGACGCGCGCTATGCGCAGGCCGCGGAATTCCTCAACGTGTTTCGCCCGCTGCTGGCCGGCGAAAAGGTCGACTATTCCGGAAAATACGTGAGGGTCGAGGGCGCCCGACAGTTGTTTCCGCCGGTGCAGAAAGAGATACCGATCTGGTTCGGCGGTTCGTCGGAGGCCGCGCACGATCTCGCCGCCGCGCAGACTGACGTTTATCTGACCTGGGGCGAGCCGCTCGAACAGGCGGCCGGGAAGATCGAGGACGTGCGCCGCCGCGCCGCCGCGAAAGGCCGCGAGGTGAAGTTCGGGTTGCGTATTCATTTGATAGTGCGCGAGACCGACGACGAGGCTTGGGCCGTCGCCGACAAGTTGATCGCCAACCTCTCTGACGAGGCGATTGCGGCGGCCCAACAAAAGTTCGCTAAGGAATCTGACTCGGTCGGGCAGCGGCGGATGAGCGCGCTGCACGGCGGCGGCGGCCGCGACAAGCTGACGATCGCGCCGAATCTCTGGGCGGGCATCGGCTTGGTGAGGCGCGGCGCGGGTACAGCGCTGGTTGGCGACCCGCAGACCGTCGCAAAGCGCTTGCGGGAATATCAGGCGCTCGGCATCGAGACGGTGATCGCCTCCGGCTATCCGCATTTGGAGGAGGCCTACAAGGTCGCTGAGCTGTTATTCCCGGAGCTCGGAATCGGCCAGGCGCCGCGCCTCACGCACGGGAGCGCGCCGGGGGAGTTCGGCGTCGGAGCATTCAAGCCGCGCATCGCGGCGGAATGATTGTCTCTATGCTGAATAGGAGCCCCGGGCGCCGAGATCGGCGGCAACTCCCTCCCCCCTTGTGGGGGAGCGGAGGGGAGGGGGTAGCCCGCAGGCGGCGCCGTTCCGTCAGAGCGACATCCAAGCCGAACCACCCCCCTCCCTTACCCTCCCCCGCAAGGGGGGGGGGAGGGGAGGGGCGAGCGGTCGATCACACGTGAGCAAACAACCATGAGCCAAACTCTTGCCGCTCGCCCACGCGCGCTCAAAGCGCCGGCCTTCAACGTCCCAAGCTTAGCCAGGGGCGCCTATCGCGCAACCCAGGGCTGGCTGATTCCGTTCGGCCTCATCGTCCTCTGGCAGGCCGCATCCTCCGCGGGCCTTCTCTCCGACAGCGTCTTGCCGTCGCCCTTCGCCGTGCTCGCCGCGGGATGGCGGCTCACCTTGACCGGCGAACTGCCGCGCAACGTCGAGGTGAGCTTTCTCCGCGCTATGGCCGGCCTCGTCGTCGGCGGCGGGATCGGCTTCGCGCTCGGGCTCGCCAACGGGCTGTCAACGCTGAGCGACCGGTTGACCGACTCGACGCTGCAGATGATCCGTAACATCCCACATCTCGCGCTCATTCCGCTGGTCATTCTCTGGTTCGGCATCGAGGAGGAGGCCAAACTGTTTCTCGTCGCGCTCGGCGTGTTCTTCCCGATCTACGCCAACACGCTGCACGGCGTGCGTTCGGTTGATCCGCAACTGATCGAGATGGCAAAGAGCTATGGCATGCCGCGCGCCGATCTGTTCTTCCGAGTGATTCTACCCGGCGCCCTGCCGTCGATCTTCGTTGGTCTCAGATATGCGTTGGGAATTATGTGGCTGACGTTGATCGTCGCCGAGACGATCGCCGCGCAATCCGGCATCGGCTACATGGCGATGCAGGCGCGCGAGTTTATGCTGATTGATGTCGTCGTGCTGTCGATCCTGATTTACGCGCTGCTCGGCAAGCTCGCCGACGTCGTTGCGCGCGCGCTCGAACGCGCGTGCTTGTCGTGGAATCCAAATTACAGGAACGTGTGAGCTGATGGATTTGGCGATTTCCCGCGGCTCGGCGTTGGCATTCGATGCGCCAGTCAGCGACGCGCCGCATCTCGGGGCGCCGGTCACGGCGCGCGGCCTCGCCAAGAGTTTTGGCGCGACGCGCGTGCTGCATGGCCTCGATCTGCATGTTCCCGCCGGTCAGTTCCTCGCCGTCGTCGGCCGCAGCGGCTGCGGCAAGAGCACGCTGCTGCGCCTGATCGCGGGGCTGGAGGCCGCCGACGCTGGCCGCATCGCCTTTGCCGATGAGCAGGCGGCGCGGAAAATAGCGCGCGTGATGTTTCAGGAGCCGCGTCTGCTGCCCTGGGCGCGCGTTCTCGCCAATGTCGAGGTGGGCTTGGGGGCCGATCGCGCCAAGCCTGATGCGCGCCGCCGCGCCTTGGAGGCGCTCGAAGCGGTGGGCCTCGCTGATCGCGCGGACGAATGGCCGTCGGTCCTGTCCGGGGGCCAGAAGCAGCGCGTCGCGCTGGCGCGCGCGCTGGTGAGCCGCCCGCAGCTGTTGGCGCTCGACGAGCCGCTCGGCGCGCTGGATGCGCTGACCCGCATCGAGATGCAGCGCCTGTTGGAGCATGTCTGGTTGAAGGAGCGCTTCACCGCGATCCTGGTCACGCACGACGTCGGCGAGGCGATCGCGCTCGCCGACCGCATCGTGCTGATCGAACAGGGCGCGATTGCGCTTGACGTCGGCGTCGATCTCCCCCGTCCCCGCCATCGCGGCGATCCGAAATTCGGCGTGCTCGAAGAGCAAATCTTGAGTCATCTGCTCGGATCGAACGCTTGAGCGTCCGTCAATGCGGCCGCGGTCGCTGACCGCGGTGGTTCGGCTGCAGGAAAGTTGCAGGACGAGGCGCTTGAACCCGAGAACGCTGTCGGCGACCGCATCTACAGCACGCGGCTTGCGCCTCTTGCAAAAAAATCTGGAGCGGGCGAAGGGAATCGAACCCTCGTATGAAGCTTGGGAAGCTTCCGTTCTACCATTGAACTACGCCCGCTTCGACGCCACTCTGAACACAGCGCGCGACGAAATTCAACCCTGCCCAGCCGCCCGCGCCCGCTCCAGCTCGTAAAGCTCCTTCTTCAGGATCTTGCCGACCGGCGTCTTCGGCAGTTCGGGCCTTATCTCCAAGGCGCCGATCATCTCGTGCTTCCCGACGCGCGACTTCAAGAACTCCTTCATGTCCTCCAACGAAGGCGCCGCCGCGCCGGCCTTCAGCTTGACGAACGCCTTGGGTTGCTGGCCGCGGTAGGTGTCGGGAATGCCGATGACGCTGACCTCTTCGACGGCGGGATGCTGGTAAATCGCCTCCTCGATCGTGCGCGGATAGACGTTGAAGCCGCCGCACAGCAGCATGTCCTTGGTGCGGTCGACGATGTAGACGTATCCGTCCTCGTCCATGTAGCCGACGTCGCCGGTGTGGAAGAACCCGTCCGGCGTCATCGAATCCCGCGTCGCGGCGGCGTTGTTCCAATAGCCGTGCATCACGTTGGGGCCGCGCACCAGGATTTCGCCTTTTTCCCCGAGCGCCACATATTCGCCAGCCTTGGAGACGTCAGCGAACTTGAATTCGACGCCAGGCAGCGGAATGCCGCAGGAACCCGATTTCACCGGCGAATCGGCGGGGGTGAAGGTGCCGGTCGGCGAAGTCTCGGTCATGCCCCAGCCCTCGCAGAGCCGGCAGCCGGATAGGGCCTGGAATTGTTGCTGCACTTCGACCGGCAGTGGCGCGCCGCCGGAGGTGCAGACCCTGAGCGAGGCGAGATCCTCGGATTTCACGCCGGGCAGGGCGAGCACGGCGACGAACATGGTCGGCACGCCGCAGAATATGCTGATCTTCTTGGTTGATATGTCCTTCACCGCAGCGGCCGGATCGAAGCGCGTATGCAGCACCAGCTCCGCGCCGATCGACAGGCCGAGGATCATGTTGACCGAAAGCGCGTAGATGTGGAACGGCGGCAATACCGCGAGCATGCGCTCGTCGCCCTCGCGGAGCCCCTTCGGGCCGGCCGTCATCGTCTGGCGATATTGCGCGTTGGCCGCCGTCAGATTGGCGTGCGTCAGCTCCGCGCCTTTCGGCAGGCCGGTGGTGCCGCCGGTATATTGCAGCACCGCGATCGCCTCGGCGGGATCGCCGAGCGCGTGCCTGACCGGCCGAGCGTCGCCTTCGAGCAGACTCTTGAACGCAACGATGCGTTCGCTCCAGGCAACGGGGCTCAGTTGGTTGGCCTTGCGCATCTGTTCGCGAACGGGGTCGGGCGCCGGCGTGTACTCGGCGACCTCGCCGACGACCAGCATCTTCAGTCGCGTCTTGCCGAGTAGCCGCTCCATTTGCGGATAGAGCGCTGCGAGATCGAGCGTGACGAGAATGTCGGTGCGGCTGTCCTCGACCTTGTGCTCGAGCACGCGCTCGGCGTCGAGCGGCGAATAGTTGACGACCGCGCCGCCAGCCTTCAGGACGCCGAAGAAGGCGATGACGTAGTGCGGCGTATTCGGCAGATAGAGCCCGACGTGCACGCCGGGCCCGACGCCGAGTTTCTGGAATCCGGCCGCGGCGCGGTCGGCGAGCGCATTGAGTTCGGCATATTTGATCCGCCGGCCCATGAATTCGAGCGCCGGCAGCTCGGCGAAGCGTTCGGCGGAGCGTTCGAGAACGGCTTGAACCGGCCCGGTCGCGAGCGGCGCGTCCCAGCGCACGCCTTGCGGATAGGATTTCTGCCAGCGCTGCGAGTCGTTCAAAGCGGCGTTCCCTCGTTGGACTTTGTTGATTTCAGGCCCGTGCGCGGGCCTTTTTCTGTGGCGGCGCCGGGCGCTCTACAATCTTATCTGCTGGCCTTTCGGCTTTCGCGACCGGCGTCGGCGCGAGGCCGTAGGCCCGCTCCAGCGTCTCCAACTCTTCCGGCAGCATGACCGCCAGCGAGTGCAGCTCTGGCAGCACGTTCGCGCCGGCGATGAGGCCGAAATCGAGCTGATCGCGATAGCCCTGCACAGTGATGTTGAGCGCTAGCGAATGCGTCGCGATCGAGACCGGGAAAATGTGCATGAGCTCCGCGCCCGCCGCGTGTAGCGCCTTGCGCGAGCCCGGCACGTTCGAGATCGTCACGTTGGCGGGAACCGGCAGACTGTCGGAAAGATTGGAGCGGCTATAGAGCAGCGACAATATCTGGATCAGCATCGGCGCGCCGAGCGTCGAGAATTGCGTGAGCTTGGGAACCAGCGGCTTGAATGGATCAACCAGGCTCTTCGATTTCTTCGTCTCTTCGATGATCTTTTCGAGCCTCGCCTTCGGATCCTCGATGTCGCTGGCGAGCGAACAATACATGCCGAACACTTGGTTGTTGGCCGCTGCGTCACCCGCCTCGCGCAGCGAAATCGGCACCGCCGCGCGCAGCGGCTTCTCGGGGAGCGCCTTCAGCTTGAGAAGATGGCGCCGCAGCATGCCGCTGGAGATGGCGAGCACCACGTCGTTAAGCTTTCCGCCCGCCGCCGCCGCGACCGCTTTCGCGCGCGAGAGTGAGACGGAGACGCCCGCAAAACTGCGCTCCGAGGAGATTTGTTTGTTGAGAATGGTCTGCGGCGCAATCATTTCGCCGATTGATCCGACGGCGCCGGGCTCCGCCAGCTTGGCGGCGATGCCCCCGATCGCCTTGGCGATGTCCGGCAGGCCTTTCAGGAAATCGAGCGGCTGGCGCAGTTGCTGGAGCCACATATCGCGCATCGCGGCGCCGAAATCCGGGCTTCGATTGCCGAACAGCGCCGCTTGCGCGTTCAATCCGGGATCGAGCGTGAGCGGTTGCGTCCACATGCTCGCATAGCCCGCGAACAACTCGCCGACCTGACCCAGCGCGTCCGGCGCGGCCTTTTTCGCGGCGGCCGGCGCTGTGACGGCGCCATCGCCGTAGACGATTTCCGTCAGCGCCGCGCCGGCGCCGCCGTCGATCAGCGAGTGATGGACCTTCGAATAGAGCCCGATCTCATTGTCAGGCAGGCCCTCGAAGACATAGAACTCCCACAGCGGGCGCGCGCGGTTGAGCAGTTTGGCGTGCATCCAGCCGACCAGGCGTTCGAGCGTGGAGCGGTCATGCGGCGCGGGCAGGGCGCCGCGGAAGATGTGGCGGTCGAGATCGAACTGGTCGTCTTCGACCCAGGTCGGATTGTCGATGTCGAGCGGCATCCGCGCGAGCTTCCATTTCAGCATCGGCGCGAGGTGCAGCCGCGAGGCGATCTGCGCCTTGAAATCCTCGAAGAAATCGCCGCGATAGTTCTCCGGCAGTTTGAAGATCGCCATGCTGCCGACATGCATCGGCATCTCCGGCGTCTCCAGATAAAGGAAGGCGCCGTCGACGCTGGTCAGCTTCGGTCCGAACGCGCTCATTTGCGGATTTCCAGATATCGGTGGTTGGATAGTTTGATCGGCGACCAAACAGCCGTCGTCATGGCCGGGCTTGTCCCGGCCATCCACGCCGTGACGGGACGCGTCGATCGCAGAATGCCCAGGCGTTCGATCG
>Ga0302314_10012129_pt1 | contig 14951 bp, 17 predicted proteins | sample III_Palsa_N2_3_FD_200533 | JGI IMG/M metagenome (GOLD analysis project Ga0302314, IMG submission 200533) | Peat permafrost microbial communities from Stordalen Mire near Abisko, Sweden - III_Palsa_N2_3 | ecosystem: Environmental > Terrestrial > Soil > Palsa > Peat permafrost | place: Sweden... | reverse complement strand
GCGCTGACCGGGCGGTGCGGGTCGAACAGCCGATTGGCGGCCGGCCCGATCAGCCAGGCGAACGCCCCGGTCGATCCGGCCACGATCAGGGCGCACAGTCCCGCGAAGATCATCTGCAAACGGAACGGCGCCAGATAGTCGTGCACCACGCGCAGGGCCACGCTGCGCGGTTTGCGGGTAGGGTGCGGCGGGCGCGCGGCTGCGTCGGCGGTCATGGCGAAGGGGTCTGACGTCGTGGAGGTGGTGTCAAGCGCGGGGTTTCGTGGTGGGGGGGAAGTAAGATTTTACCACCAAGGACACCAAGGACACGAAGCTGCGGATTGTCATCCGTTTATCCCGGCGAATGCCGGGGCCCAGATCAAATATCTCGATACGGGAAGGCGATCCCGAGTCAGTTTTTCGATAATCACGTTTCATTCGCATCATATGATCCGGGTCCCGGAATTCGCCAGGATGGGCGCATATATTGGGGAAAATCCATACCTTACCCGCCAAGACGAAAACTCAACCGGTTGTTCTTCCTTCGTGTCCTTTGTGTCCTTCGTGGTAAAATCCTTTTCTACAGACAGACCCGCCCCCACACTTGCATCCCCCGCCGCCCAGCCTATTTAGGCGCCGCGCCACCCTCCGCGCGTAACATGGGAACACCCCTTGCCCGGCTTTGACCTGTCCACCCCGTCCGGCCGCCTGAAGACCCAGCTGGACTATCTGTGGACGGACCACGCCTACCTGCGCGTCGGCTTCCAGAACGCCCACTGGATCAGCCCGGAAATGGCCCGCTCGAACCAGCCCTGGCCATTCCAGCTCGGCGGGTGGAAGCGCCAGGGGATCCGCACGGTGATCAACCTGCGCGGCGGGCACGACAAGAGCTTCTACGCCCTGGAAAAGGACGCCTGCGAGCGGCTGGGCCTGAACCTGGTGACCTTCGACGTCAATTCCCGCGAAGTCCCCAAGCGCGACCATGTGCTGGGCGCCCGCGCGCTGTTCGAGGCCCTGGAATACCCCGCGGTGATGCACTGCAAGTCCGGCTCCGACCGGGCCGGCATGATGGCCGTGCTCTACGCCCACTTTCGCCTGGGCCAGCCGATCCGCCAGGCGATGTCCCAGCTCTCGGGCCGCTACCTGCACGTCAAGGCCGGCAAGACCGGCGTGATCGACTACGGCTTCGAGCGTTACCTGAGCGACGGCGAGCCGGCCGGACTTTCCTACCTGGACTGGGTCCAGAGCGACGCCTACGACCCGGCCCGGCTGAAGGCCGAGTTCCACGCCCAGTGGTGGGCGACGCTGCTGACCGACAGGCTGCTGCGCCGGGAGTAGGGGGCGGCGCGGACGATTTGCCGCATCGTCCGGGGCCGGGTTCGGCTCGGCCGGGCGGGTTCGGTGCACAACCCGTTAATCTGTACGTTGCAGCGTCGAAATATGACTGGATCAACCCCACGCGGCGCAAACGCCGGGATAGACGCGGCGCCACGCGGCCCCGAATTCGAACGCGATCTGAACGCGGCGGGTTTCTCCAAGCACACGATCATCGCGCTGGTCTACGGCTCGGACATCCAGACGATCGAGGAGCTTCGCACCCGGCCCTGGGGCGAACCCGGCGATTCGTTCGGTCTCCATTGGCAACTCTCCATGCGCCGCAATCTCGGCGCCAGCGGGATCGCCGAGGTCCTGGCCTTTCGCGAATCCGGCGATCCGCGCGGGGCCGCCGCGCCAAAGCAGGCGCAGGTGGTTGTGCTGCTGGACCCGGCCATGGCCGCGGACCTGGACGCCTGGATCGCCGACCGCCCCGACATCGGCAGCCGTCGAGAGGCGGTCCGCACCATTCTCGCCGCCGAGATCGCGTCGAAGCCGCGCCTCAAGCCCCTCGAGCAGGACTAGCCATGCCAGGAACGCCGCGGACATTCGCGCCGGTCGTATTGGAACGCCGGCTGTACCGTCCAGTCTCGATTCGGCAAGTCTCGACCCGCCAGATCAAAGCCGCGCGCGCCCTGGTGGGCTGGTCCCAGGAGAATCTGACCGCCGCCGCCGGCGTCTCGCTGCCGACCCTGAAGCGCGTCGAGGCGGTCGACGGACCCCTCGGCGGCAGCGCCGACACCCGCGCCAAGCTGATCGCCGCTCTGTCCCGCGCGGGCGTCATCTTCATCGACGAGAACGACCAGGGCGCCGGCGTGCGTCTACGGAAATAAGGGTTTCGCGGCAGGTCGAGGTCGACCGCTACGGGAGAAAGGCTGGGAGTGCGGCCGCCCGACGTTATTCATCACTGTCACCGTAACTTGACGGCGCCCACCCTCGGCATCTGAGCGCCAGCAAAAAACTCCCCTCTCAATGCTCATGCCCATCCTCATTCGGGTCCAGCAGCTTATGCGCGTGGATAATAAAATACCGCATCAGCGCATTATCCACCGTGGCCTGGGCCTTCGCCTTCCACGCGGCGTGGGCCTCGGCGTAGCCGGGAAAGGCGCCGACGAATTCGACCTTGCTCAGGTCGCGGAACTCGATTTCGGCGACGTCCTTCAGCTCGCCGCCGAGGACGATGTGCAGCAGTTGTTTGTCGGGCATGAGGCTCTCCTATCGGGTCTGTACGCAATCAGGACGTCATCCCGGCCGTAAGCCCGCTTGCGGGCTGGAGAGCCGGGACCCAGGGCCGGATCCGGTGCGCTCGCCCTTAAGTCCCGGCTCTTCGCTTCGCTGCGGCCGGGAAGACGGGCGAATAGGTCCAGAATCTAATCCGGCAGATTGATGGGGCTCACGCGGTCCAGGATCAAGCGGTGGAGCGCGGGGCCGGCGCAAACCAGGCTGCGCGCCTTGGGAGCGACCTGATTATAGCGAAACGCCTCGCCCTTGTGATTGGTCACCAGGCATCCGGCCTCGGTGGCGATCAGGTCGGCGGCGGCCAGGTCCCATTCGCTCTTGGACGACAGGGCCAGGGCCGCGTCGAAATCGCCTGACGCGACCAGGCACAGGCGGTAGGCGACGGAGTTGCGGCTGGCCACCTGCATCGGCGGCCAGGGCTCGGGCCAGGCGGGGTGGCGGAACATCGGCGCGTCGGCCAGCATGTTGCAGTCTTCGACCGTGGCGGTCTCGCTGGGCTTGATGGCCTCGCCGTTGCGCCATGCGCCCTCGCCGGCGACCGCGTGATAGGTCTCCTCCACGTCGGGCGCATAGATGACGCCGACCACCGGCCGGTCGCCCTCGACGACGGCGATGGAGACGGCCCACCAGGGGCGGTCCTTCACATAGGCGCGGGTGCCGTCGATCGGGTCGACCACGAAGACGCGCGCGCATTTCAGCCGCGCCGGATCGTCGGCCGTCTCCTCCGACAGCCAGCCATAGTCGGGCCGCGCGGCGCACAGCATGGATTTGAGCAGGTCGTCCACCGCCAGGTCGGCGTTGCTGACCGGCGTGCCGTCGTCCTTGGTCTGCGTCGTCAGGCCCGCCTGGCGCAGGCTGAGCGCCAGTCCGCCAGCCTGCCTGGCCGCCTCGCGGATCAGGATGAGGTCGGCGTCCAGGCTCATTTTCCGGCGATCGCCAGGGCGTCGATCAGCAGGGAAGGGGAATTGGCCGACCCGCGGATCTCCAGGTCCGACCCGGCGATGACGCGGCGATAGATGTCGATCAGGTTGCCGGCGACGGTGATTTCCGTGACCGGATAGGCCAGCTCCCCGTTCTCGAACCAGTCGCCGGACACGCCGACCGACCAGTCGCCGGTATTGGCGTTCAGCGAGGGGCCGAACATCGAGGTGACCAGAAGCCCGGTCCTGGCCTGGGCCATCAGCGCGGCCAGGTCGTGCTCGCCGGGCTCGACGGTCAGGTTGGTGGTCGAGACCCCCGGCGCCCCGGCCAGGCCGCGCGAGGCGTGGCCGGTGGTCTGAAGGCCCAGTTGCTTGGCCGAGGAGGTGTTGAGCAGCCAGGTGGTCAGCACGCCCTTGTCGATCAGGGCGCGGCGCTGGTTGACCACGCCCTCGTCGTCGAAGTTGGAGGAGCCCAGGCCCCGGCGGCGGTGCGGGTCCTCGGTCAGGGTGATGTGCTCGCCGAACACCGCCTGGCCCAGCTTGTCCTTCAGGAAGGAGGTGCCGCGCGCGATCGAGGGGCCGGAGATAGCTCCGATCAGCGGGCCGAATAGCGAGGTGGCCAGCCGGTTCTCGAAGATCACCGGCGCGGTGGTGGAATCGATCTTGCGCGCACCCAGCCGCGAGACGGCGCGGCGTCCGGCCTCCGCGCCGATGGCGGCCGCGCCGGGCAGGTCGGATCGCCAACGGGTGCTGCGGCCCTCGCCTCCGCGCTCCATGCCCGAGCCCTCGCCGGCGATGGCCGAGGCGGACAGCGACGATCCGGTCGCCGCGTGGGCGCCGGAGAAGCCGGCGCTGGTGACCAGCCGCCAGCGCGAGGACGACCAGCCGGCCGAGCCGCCGTCGCTGTTGGTCACGCCGGCCACCGCCAGCGCGGCCTGTTCGGTCAGCCGGGCCTGGGCTTCGAGCATGTCGGCGGAGGGTTCGTCCGGATCGAACTGGTCCAGGTCCGGGCCATCGCCCCTGGCCAGCCGATCCTCGGGGGCCAGGCTGGCGTAAGGGTCCTCCGGCGCCAGGCGGGCCATGGCCACGACCCGCTCGATCAGCCGCGCGCGGGCGTCGGCGGAGATGTCCGATCCGGACACCGTCGCCTGTCGGCGACCGATGAACACGCGGACGCCCAGGTCGCGGGCCTCCTCGCGCTCGACCTCTTCCAGCGCGTCCATGCGAACGCTGATCGACAGGGACTGGCGCTCGGCCAGCACAGCCTCGGCCGCGTCGGCGCCGGCCTTCAGCGCGGCGGCGACGACGTCATGCAACAGGTTTTCATCCATGGGCGGGTTATGGGGTCGCAAGGGGCGCATCGCAACTCCTGTCCCCTTATTTACCCGGCAACCCCAGCCTTCCCCACTTCGCCGTCACGGCCTGAACCACGTCCGGGTCCATCGCCAGCGTCCGCCCCCACTCGCGGTGGGTCTCCGGCGGCCACTTGTCCGTCGCGTCCAGGCCGATCTTCGATCCCAGGCCGGACTCCGGCGAGGCGAAGTCCAGATAGTCGATCGGGGTGTTCTCGATCACCGTAATGTCGCGGGCCGGGTCCATGCGGGTGGAGATGGCCCACATCACGTCCTTCCAGTCGCGGGCGTCGATCTCCGCGTCCACCACGATTACCCACTTGGTGTACATGAACTGGCGCAGATAGGACCACACGCCCAGCATCACCCGCTTGGCGTGGCCGGGATAGGCTTTCTTGATGGAGACCACGGCGATCCGATAGCTGCACCCCTCGGGCGGCAGCCAGAAGTCCACGATCTCCGGGAACTGTTGCTGCAGCAGGGGGATGAACACCTCGTTCAGCGCCTCGCCCAGCACGCTGGGCTCATCCGGGGGCCGGCCGGTGAAGGTGGTCAGATAGATCGGTTTTCGCCGCATGGTGATGGCGCTGATCTGGAATACCGGGAAGCGCTCGACCGAATTGTAATAGCCGGTGTGGTCGCCGTACGGCCCCTCGTCGGCGTATTCGTCGAGCAGGACATGGCCCTCCAGCACGATCTCGGCCTCGGCAGGCACCATCAGGGGCACGGTCTTGGCGGGGACCAACTCGGCCTTGGCGCCGCGCAACAGGCCCGCGAACTGGTATTCCGACAATGTGTCCGGCACCGGGGTCACCGCCGCCAGGATCAGGCCGGGATCCGCGCCCAGCACGGCGCAGGCGGGCAGGGGCTCCGGCTTGCCGGCCGCCTTCCAGCGCCGATGGTGCTGCGCCCCGCCCCGGTGCGCCAGCCAGCGCATGATGCAGCGGTCCTTTCCGATCACCTGCATGCGGTAGATGCCGAGGTTGAAGTCGTCTTCCCGGCTCTCCGACGGCCCCTTGGTCACCACCAGCGGCCAGGTGATCAGCGGCGCCGGCTCGCCCGGCCAGCAGGTCTGGATCGGCAGGGCGTTCAGGTCGATCTGGTCGCCGGTCAGCACCACTTCCTGCACCGGCGCGCTCTTCACCGTCTTGGGCCGCATGCTCATCACGGTGCGGGCCAGGGGCAGCATGTCCATGGCGTCTTTCAGCCCGCGCGGCGGCTCGGGCTGGCGCAGGAAGGCCAGCAGCTCGCCGACTTCGCGCAACTCCTTGGCCGTCGTGCGCTCGCTCCCGTCCAGGGTGACGCCCATGGCGACCCGCTTCACCGTGCCGAACAGGTTGGCCAGGCAGGGGATCGGGGAGGGGGTCCCATCCGCGCGGATCGGGTTCTCGAACAGCACCGCCGGGCCGCCCGTGGCCAGCAGGCGGGTGCAGATCTCGGTCATCTCCAGGACCGTGGAGACGGGCTCGGCGACTCGCACCAGCTCGCCCGCCGCCTCCAGCTTGGCGATGAAGTCTCTCAAGGATCGATAGGCCATGGGTGCTCCGCGATTGGCGCGGAAGCTAGGGGGTCAATGCGAAGCTGTCACGCCTCGACGCGGCTCAGCGCAGTGAACCGGCCGGAGCGTGGTCGGTCATGTAGCAGTGAGCCCCGCCGGCCTTGGTGCCGCAATAGCCTTCGGTGGTCGTGCCGGCGACCAGTGGGATCCAGCTGTCGCCGCTGCAGTCCAGCCACGGCTGGTCGAACTTGGCCGAACCCAGGTCGAAGCTGAACACCACCTTGGAGCCGTCGGTGAAGAACGGCGTCATGCCGGTCAGCCCGCCGAAACTGCCCTTGCCGTTGACCAGGCCGCAGATCCGTCCGGTGTGCATGGCCCAGACGGCGCCCAGCTCGATCGGGGTCGTCTGGTGCAGGCGCGCGACGATGGTCTGGCGAATGCCAACCCACTGCTGGCGCGCGCGAACCGTGGCGGCGGCGCGGTCGACGCCGGCCTTCCAATGGAGAAACCCTCCGCCGGCCAGGGCCAGCACCACCACGGCGGCGCCAATGATCAAGGGCGTTTTGGACGGGACGGAATTACGCTTTCGGGCCATGCGCCGCTTAAAGCAAAGTCGAAATCGGGCGTCCAGAGCTTGCCGTACAAGGCTTGCAGGCTAGATTGGCGCCATGCTGCAAATCGTCGAAACCGAAGACGTCCCCGCCCGTTTCGCCGACCTTTTGGCGACCATCGACGCGGGGCTCGGCGTGATCATCACCCGCGCCGGCGAACCCATCGCCCGCCTGGTTCCCGAAGCCGCCTTCCAGGCCAGCCAGGCCGAAGACCCCGACGACGGCCTGACCCCCGAGGAACGCCACGCCCGCGAAGTGATGGAGGCATTCCAGGCGATGATGAACGACAGTTTTTAGGACGCAGGGCGCGACGCATCCCACGCCTTGACCACGCTCTTCAGCGCGACCTTGCGCCAGCGCCGCTCCAGCAAGCCCCGCAGCGTGCCGGGATGGATCCTGGCCAGCCTCGCCAGGACCGAGGGGTAGTTCCGATAGTGTTCGGTGATGTGGAAGGTGTCGGGTTCGGCCTCCATCAGCGTGTCGCGCTCGTCGAAGCCGACCTCCAGCAGGACCAGGCTGTCATCCTCGTCGCGCAGGCGGGTCAGGAACTTGCCGCGCACCACGAAGGACGGCTTGCCGTAGGACGTCCCCTCCTCGACGCCGGGGAAGGCCGTCACGATGGCGCGGAAGTCTTCATAGGTCATGGCCGAGCCTCCCGCCTGACCATAACGCGACCCGCCTCAGTCCGGAAACGTCCAGACGCCCGTGCGCTTGACCGCCATGTCCTCCAGCTCGCGCGTCGTCTCGACCTGATATTCGGCCAGCTTGGTGAGGCCGGTGCGCGGGAAATAGCTGCGGCCGGGATCGCCGATCAGCACGCGCGTCCCACGGTTGTGGGCGACCTTCAGCCAGGCCAGCACCTGATCGGCCATGGGCTTCTCGTAACAGATGTCGCCGGCGGTGATCAGGTCAGCCTCCGGCGGGGCCGCGTCCAGCAGGTTCTCGTCGGTGAACTCGACGGCGACGGCGTTCGCGCGGGCGTTGGCCTCGACCGCCGCGCCGCAGAAGTCGTCGATGTCCGCGCCCAGTACGCTCGCCGCGCCGGCCTTCATCGCGGCAATGGCCACCAGGCCCGAGCCGGTCGCGAAATCCACCGCCCGCTTGCCGGCGGCCTCATCAGGGTGATCCAGCAGATAGCGGGCCAGCGCCTGGCCGCCCGCCCAGGCGAAGGCCCAGAACGGCGGCGGCAGGCCGATCGCGCCCAGCTCCTCTTCGGTCAGCCGCCAGATCGGCGTGACCTCGTCGGCCAGGTACAGGCGCAGTTCCGGCGTGTGCGGCGGACTTTGCAGGCGGGTGTTGGCGAGGACGAAGGCGCGGCGGTCGGTGATGGTCTGAGCGGCGATCACGCCGCCGAAGCCATGCTCAACACCTCGAAATACCCCCCGCGCACCTCCATGCCCGGCAGGACCCCGTTCCGCTTCAGGATCTTGTGCGCGCGCGGCAGGCTGTAGCAGGGCAGGTGCATGAACATGTGATGTTCGCAGTGATAGTTCACGTAATAGGGCGCGATCAGCAGCCGCTCGATCCAGTTGGCCTTGGTCGTGCGGGCGTGGCGCAGCGGGTCCGGCTCGTTCTTGGCCACGCAGGCGTGCTCGGCGATGTTGCGCAGGCGCGTGACCAGCGGATACCAGGTTGCCATCGGCAGCATCCAGAGCACGAACCATGTCCACCAATAGCCGGCCAGGCTGAGCACCAGCAGGCCGGCCAGATTGCCGACCAGGAACCGCCGCTGGCGCACCGCCTCGTTGGCGATTTCCTTGCAACCGGCGCCGAACGACGGGCTTTTCCCGACCCGGGCATAGGCCGCGCCGAAACGCTGCTTGAAGAAGGTCTGGCCCGTCAGGTCGCGGAGGATCTTGCGCCGCATGGATGTGCGGGTGATCGGAAACGGCGCGGACAGCACCAGGTCCGGGTCCTCCGACTGCTGGGCGAACTTGTGGTGGGTCAGGTGATATTTGCGATACCGCTCGAGCGCCGGGCTGCACAGCCACTCGCCGACCCAGTCATTGACCTTGAGGTTCGGGTGCAGCGCGCCGTGCGCCGCGTCGTGCATCAGTATGCCCAGGCCCAGTTGCCGCGCGCCGATGATCATGATCGCCAGCGGAATGGTGATCGGCCAGATCACCGCCATCGCCCCGGCGGCGAAGATCGTCGCCCAGCAATGCGCCACCAGCGCCAGCCCCTTCCACGACGAGCGCGGCGTCAACGTCGCCCACTCCTGCGTGGTGAAATAATCCTTGGGACTGATGCGGGCGGCGACGGACATGCGGCGGTTCGGCTCCTTTTCGCTTAAAATGATCTTTTCCGACGCCCGGGGCAACGGGCGCGAGTGGCCTTGGTTGCCCGCCCGTCGGGGAGGAGCCTTAGCCGTGCAGCAACCCGAACAGCCGCGCCGGCGCTTGCCAGGACCCGGCCATCATGGCCATCACCAGCACCAACCCCGCATCGCGATTGGCCTTGAACAGCGCCAGCGCGCCGGCCGGATCGTCGACGCGCAGGCGCCGCGACTGCCAGATCAGGTGAGCGCCATAGACGGCCACGACGAACGGAAACACCGGACCCAGGCCGGCGATATCCCCGCATGACAGCGCCAGCGCGATGGCCGCCAGATAGAAGGCCAGCACCGCTTGCGGCGCGGCGGCGCCCAGGCGGCGGGCGGAGGACTTGACCCCCGCCAGCGCGTCGTCCTCCAGATCCTGCACCGCGTAGATGGTGTCGTAACCCAGGGTCCAGAACACACCCGACGCATAGAGCAGGATCGCCGGCGCGCCCAGCGTGCCGGTCGCCGCGGCGAAGCCCAGCAGCGCGCCCCAGTTGAAGGTCAGGCCCAGCCACGCCTGGGGCCACCAGGTGATCCGCTTCATGAACGGATAGGCCGCGACCAGGACCAGCGAGGCGGCGCCCAGGGCGATCGCCAGCGGCCCCATCGTGACCAGCAGCCCCAGGCTGACCAGGCTGCACACGATCACGAAACCCCAGGCCTGGCGCACGCTGATCTGGCCTGACGCGACGGGCCGCGCCGCCGTGCGCGCCACCTTGGCGTCGATGTCGCGATCCACGATGTCGTTGAAGGCGCAGCCGGCCGCCCGCATCAGCGCCGCGCCGACGGCGAATTCCACCAGAAGTCCTGGTCCCGGCCACGCCCCGCGCATCGCCGCGGCCATGGCGATCGCCTGCCAGCCGGGCAGCATCAACAGCCAGATCCCCACCGGCCGGTCGAATCGCCCCAGCTTCAGCCAGGGCCGCAGCCCCAGTGGCGCATGGCGATCCACCCAGTTGGTCGGCGCGGCGTCGGGCAGGGGCGCGGTCATGGCGCGCAATGTCGGGATTCAAGCGATGAAGTCCAGACGCACGCTGATGCTCCCCACGCGTGCGGAGCTGTAGCGGAGCGACTGAGGGGCGATATTGCCGCCACGCCAATGCGGCAGCGAGGCCCCTTCACCACTTCCCCTGGCCGCCGAGCGCGGCGGCCGTTCGGCGCGACGATCGCCAAATCATTGGCGATCGTATGGACCGCGCTCAGCGCGGTCCCGCTTCTCACCCCCCTCCCCACGATGTGGGGAGGATCAAGAGGCGGAGATGCGCCCCCTCCGACGGCTACTCGCGCAGGGTCCCGACCGACGCCATGCTGGGAAACACGCCGTCGCGGAAGATCAGCGCGTGCATCAGCGCCGCGCTCAGGGGGGCGATGAAGGTGGCGAACAGCGCGAAGGCGAGGACGGTGTGGGTCGCCCGCAGCAGCGCATAGAGCTCGACGTCGCGCGGCAGGATCGGCGGCAATCTCAGCGGCCCGTACAGCACGATCGGATAGCCAGCGGCCGACAGCATGGTCCAGCCGACCAGGGGCAGGGCGAACATCAACACGTAGAGAACGACGTGCGAGGCATGCGCCGCGAACTTCAGCGGGGCCGGCATGTCCTCGGGCAGGGGCGGCGCCGGATTAAGCAACCGGTTCACCAGCCGGATCGCCACCAGCACCAGGATCAGCACGCCCAGCGGCTCATGGATCCTGACCAGGCGGTGATAGCCGGGCAACGAGGCGACCATGCCGACGCCGATGAACAGCTGGGCCAGCACCGCGGCCGCCATTGCCCAGTGCAGCAGGCGCGAGAGGGGCGTGAACTGCGGCGCGCGCATCGTGCTCATCCCGCCTTGCTGGCCGCGGCGGCCTGGACCGCGCTCGGCGGTTTCTTCTCGCCGGCGCGCCGGGTGAAGGATTCGGAATAGGCGGCAGAGCGCATGCTCAGCAGCGGGTCGTCGGACGGTGCGATGCCCGTCGGCAGCACCAGCGGATCGAAGTTGATGTCGCGGCAGTTGCCCGTCGCCTCCGGCTCGATCCGATCGACCGTCACTACGCCGAGCTCGACGTGAGCGCGATCGGGCGGCCAGGCTGTCGCCGCGTTGCTGGTCGGATCGCCCGGCTGGCCGATCGTGACGACCAGGCGCCAGTGCAGGGCGCCTTGTCCGACCCGGGCCGCGAGGGCGTCGAACAGGGCGTTGGCGTCCGTCCCCGGCCCCGAAGCCCCCGCCGCCACGAACGGTTCGGTCGAGGCCAGCGACCAGCGCACCGGCGTGACCTTGCCGGCGGCGTCGATGAAGCGGAACGCGTTCAGGGCGTAATAATTCGCGTCAGCGAACCCGGACGAAAATGGGCTGGCGCCAATCATCTTGAATGCGCGGGCGGTTTCAGGATGAGAGGCCACGAAGGCCTTCATGGCGGCGGGATCGGGATGCCCGGTGGCGGGGTCGGGCCGCGACGCCACGAGCTGATCGTGGAACGCCTGGGGTGTGCTGACGATGAAGACCGGTATGTTGATCATGGCGGTTCGCCATTCCTCGCCGCCGGGCGGCCGGAAGCTGACCGCCAGGCTACGCACCGTCTTTTGATCGTCGGCCACGAAAGGCAAACCCCCGGACAGGGCGAACCGGCCGGTGACGGGGGTCCGGCCCTGGCGAAACACCACCGATCTGGAAAGGCGCGCGCCCTGGCCGTTGCTGTCGAAATAGCCGGAAAAACAGACGCCCTTAGCGTGGTTGCGTCGAAAGCCGGGGTGCGGACCGTTGACCTGCTCGAAGGTATCGACGATGCGGTCTGGCGTCAGTCGCGCGGGGGACAGCCAGCCGGCGACGTAGGCGAAGGCCGCGCAGATGCACAGGACCACCACGCCGATCGCGGCCAGTCCGGCCAGGCCGCCGGGGCGGGCGATGGCCGCCAGACTGTAGGGTCCAGCGCGCTGGGCGTCTTCCGGCAAACGACCGACCCTTCCTTCGGCAGACTGCGTGACGACATTGATCGCGCTAAATCGAGCGCTTCTCAAGTGTTTCAGTAGAATTTACGGGGCCTGTATTGATCGCTGGGGAGAGAGTCGGTGTGAGGTTGCGAAGAGCGCTGAGCCTGTTGCTGGCATTCGCGGCGTTGGTCCTTGTGGCCTGCTATGGATCGCCCATCCTGCTGCTGGACCCTGATGCGTCCGCCCATCCGTTCGACGATGGAGTTTACCAGCGCGAAGGCGACGACGCGCGCTATCGGGTCAGTCTGGGCTCCGACGGCTGGTACCAGATTGAACAGATCGAGCCGGGCGGACTGATCGGTCAAAGTCATCGCGCGTTGCTCAACGCCATGACTTTAGAAGGCGGTCGCGAAGGTTTCGCGGTGGCGGAGCAGACCGATGAAGGCTATGCTTACGCGGTCGCCTACCTCGACCACGAGCGTGTCTATTTGGCGACACCTGACTGCGTCGATCCTCTGGATCGCAATGATGCTGTTGACCACGGCGCAAGAGCGGAGGACGATGACCCCATGACCCACATCTGCAAATTCAGAACGCGCGGCGCTGTACTGGCAGCCCTCGCCGCCTATGCGGGTCACGCCTCCTTCGGCGCCCCGTTCCTCCGAAAATGACTGAATAGGCTCGCACCCGGCTTCGGCCTGGCCTCATTGCGGGTCAGGGAACCGAACCGATGAGCGAGATGATTTTCGACGAAGAGACGGGCGAGTTTCGCAAGCGAACGCTCACCAACAGCCAGGTACTGGGTTTTATCGGCCAGTATTGGCGCCGCCGGCCATGGCTGATGGCGGCCACCGCCGGCCTGACCCTGGTCGCCACCTGTTTCGAGTTGCTGCTGCCGGGCGCCTCCCAGGGCCTGATCGACGCCATCCTCAAGGGCGCGAAGAACGCGGGCGGCGTCTGGATCGCCTGGGCGTTTTTCGGCGCGGTCTATGTGACCTCGTCGGTGCTCCGCAACGTCGCGGTGCGGCCCTGGATCCTGCTGGCCGCCCGCACGATGGAGGAGATGACCAACGAGGGCTTCCAGCGCGTCCAGTCCTTCTCGGCCGACTGGCACGGCGACACCTTCGCCGGCGCCACGGTGCGGCAGATCTCGCGGGCCATGTGGGGCTATGACATGGTCGCCGACGCGGTGGTCATGTGGATCGGACCCGCCCTGATCGTCCTGGTCGGCCTGTCGCTGCAGATGATGCTGCGCTGGCCGATGATCGGGGCCTTCTCGCTGGCCATGGTGGCGCTTTACATCATCGCCAACATCCTGTTTTCAAACTACTATGTGCGCAAGGCCAACATGCGTTCGGTGGCGTTGGATTCCGGCATCGGCGCCGCGCTGGCCGACTCCATCTCGGCCAATCCGACGGTCAAGGGATTCGGCGCCGAGGCGCGCGAAGAACAGCGGATCGGCAAGGTCACCCGCGACTGGCGCGTGGCCACGATGGAGACCTGGACGCGCTACACCAATGTCTGGCTGGTCTGTAACCTGCTGCTGTCCTTCCTGCAGGCGGGTCTGACCGGGCTTCTGGTGCTGCGCTGGACCAAGGGCCAGGCCAGCGCCGGGGACGTCGCCTTCGTGATCACCTCGTTCCTGATCATGAGCGGCTATCTGCGCAATATCGGCGACAATATCCGCATGGCTCAAAAGGCGCTGGCGGATGTCGAGGACGTGGCCCGCTACGCTCGCCAGGAGCCCCAGGTCGCGGACCTGCCCGGCGCGCCCGACTTCACCGGCGAGTCCGGCGAGATCGTCTTCGATGGCGTCACCTTCCGCTACAAGACCGCCGAGACGCCGATCTACGACCGCTTCGACCTGCGTATCGCGCCGGGCGAGCGGCTGGCCCTGGTCGGCCCCACGGGTTCGGGCAAGTCGACCTTCGTCAAGCTGGTCCAGCGGCTCTACGACGTTCAGGAAGGCCGCGTCCTGATCGACGGCCAGGACATCGCGCAGGTGAAGCAGGGCTCGCTTCGCCGCCGCATCGCCGTGGTGCCCCAGGACCCGTCCCTGTTCCACCGCACCATCGCGGAGAACATCGCCTATGCCCGGCCCGACGCGACGCCGGAGGAGGTCATGCTCGCCGCCCGCCGCGCCCGCGCCCACGACTTCATCGCCCGCCTGCCCAAGGGTTACGAGACCCTGGTCGGCGAGCGAGGGGTCAAGCTCTCGGGCGGCGAGCGTCAGCGGGTGGCGATCGCCAGAGCCTTCCTGGCCGACGCGCCGGTGCTGGTGCTGGACGAGGCGACCTCATCGCTGGACGTGGAGACCGAGCGCGACGTGCAGGCGGCGACCGAGGACCTTATGCGCGGTCGCACCACCATCGTCATCGCCCACCGCCTCTCCACCATCCGCCACGCCGACCGCATCCTGGTCTTCCAGGACGGCCGGGTGGTGGAGGAGGGCAGGCACGGGGAACTGGTGGCGAAAGGCGGGGCCTATGCGCGGCTGAACGCGGTGGCGCAGGGGACGGTGTAAAGCGGTGCGTGCTTCGACACGCGGCCCGCCGCAAGAGCTCAGGGCCGCTACTCAGACCGTATGACCTTTGCTGAGGTGACCGGTCTCACGACATGCAGGCCGAGGGTTGCGCTGGATGGTCCGGCGCCGAGCCCATGCATGGGAGACCGGTCATGCTGGAAGCTACGACCTATGTGGGCCTGGATACAGATAAAACAGGGATCGACGTTGCGGTGGCGGAGGG
>Ga0302314_10012128_pt1 | contig 14952 bp, 13 predicted proteins | sample III_Palsa_N2_3_FD_200533 | JGI IMG/M metagenome (GOLD analysis project Ga0302314, IMG submission 200533) | Peat permafrost microbial communities from Stordalen Mire near Abisko, Sweden - III_Palsa_N2_3 | ecosystem: Environmental > Terrestrial > Soil > Palsa > Peat permafrost | place: Sweden... | reverse complement strand
ATGTATGACCTCACCACCGAGCTCGCGTACCCGCAGCAATGCCGCCTCGAGGTCGTCCACCTCGAAGTACGGCAGGGAATGCGTATCGCCTGGTCCGTTGCCCCGCTCGTGCACGCCGAGCGCAGGGGCACCGTCTGCCGTCTGCCAGCCCTCGCCCTCTCCACCTGTTCGGTCGACGAGCTCGATACCTAACACCCCGGCCCAGAAGCGCCGGGCGCGACGCGGATCGTCGGCCGGGAACTCGATGAGATGTAGCGGGAATGGCGGCACCCACCCAACGATACGTCGCCCGGATACCGTTGCCGATGTCAGTCTTCGACTATGGAGGGAAATACATGACCACCGACGGCGACATTGAGGCTCAAATCGAGCAACTGGAGTCGGAGCGGAAGTCGCTCCAAGGGGATGAGTCCGCTGGCATGGAGGCCGAACATCGGCACGGGAATCGTCTGGAAGAAATTCGGGTCGAACTTGATCGCCTGTGGGATCTGCGGCGTCAACGTCAGGCGCTGCGCGACGCGGGTGAGCCCGCCGACTCGGCGTCAGAACGCGATGCCGGCACGGTGGAGGGCTACCAGCAATAACCGGCGGAAAGCCGATCGATGCGGCGCTTGCGCATCGCCTGACGCCCCGGCACCGAATCGATTTATGACCCTGCGTGGGCGATCGCTCCGAGCCGGCGCCAGACGATCACAAGTGTGAGTCCGGAGCCGACGAAGGCAAACCAAAACGGGGCCACGACGCCCCAACGTTGGGCGATTGCGCCGCCCGCGATCTGACCCAGTACGAGGCCGCCAACCATGCAGATCAGATAGACGCTGCCAACTCGTCCCTGCAGGTCCTTCGGCACGGCGCGCTGCCGCACACTCGTGCTCACGGTTGCCCACACGAACGCGTAGGCACCGAACACGAACATGATGATCACCGCGATCCATGCCCTGGTGTCGAGCGCCAGTGAGAGGTGCGTGAAGACCTCAAGCGTCAGGCAAACCCGCATGATGTTCGCAAGCGCCCAGCGCTGCTCCAGCCGGCGGTACATCAGGATCGCGAGCATGCCGCCAACAGCACTTGACGTTGTGAGCAGCCCGTACCCGACTTTGCTCATGTGCAGGTGGTGCAGCGCGTAGAGCACGAGCACCGACCACCCCGCGCCCCAGGTGATGTTGAACGAGAGGATGGTCAGCGCGAGTGTCCGGACCGGCGGATGGCCCAGCAGCCATCGGAACCCCTCACGGATATCGGATCGGAGTCGGCTGTTCAGAGGACTCGCGGAGCTCACGCTTCTGCTGCCGATCTGCCAGACCAGCAGCAGCGCGGCTGTGACGATGAGCGCCTGGGCGAGGAACGGCCAGGCGCGTCCAACGGAGAAAAGCAGCGCGCCGATCGGCGGCCCGATCAGTTGCTCGCCGACCACGACACTTCCCTGTATCCGAGAGTTGCCGAGCCCGAGGTCGTCTTTGTCGACCAACATCGGCAGCAGCGTTCCGGCGGTCGTGTTGGAGAAGACGTCGGCTATGCCCAGCAGCAGCATCGCCGTCAGCACCAACGAGACGCCAACGTGCCCGGTGAAGAGCCCCAGCGCAAGGACGACGATCACGAGCGCCCGGAATGTTTCGGAGCAGACCAGCAGCAAGCGGCGGTCAACCCGGTCGGCAATCACTCCCGCCGGCAAACCGAGCAGCAACCACGGCAGCCGCTGTAGGAATGCCGCCGACGCGACCAGAAACGCGCTTCTGGTTTCCGATGCGATCAGCAACGGCCCAGCCGACAGCGCGATGCCGTCACCGACATTGCCGACCCACGACGATGAAACGAGCCAGCGGAATTCGGACCCCAGTCGAGCCGGCGCGAATCTCTCAAGTGGGTCCACCACAGTCGCGTACGACTTTATTTGGCCGACCGGGCGCTCATGACCCTCACGCGGCCCACGAAACCAGTCGTCAGGCGCCCTCTGCTCTCGTCAGGACCGATCGAATTCAGCTCGGATCTTGCGCGACATCGCCTCCGCCACGCTGTAGGAGGCCGTGAGCGGAGGGTCCTGTGCCAGATACGCCGCCCCTCGAAGCTCTCCCTCGTCCCGCTTCGGCACAAGCCAGAGGTGGAAGTGGGGTGCGCGCTCCATCACCGCCAGGAAATACACGCGCTGAACCCCGGTCGCAGCTTTGATCGCCGGAACGATCCGATGGAGGACCGAACCCAGCTCGGCACTTTCGGTCGGCGTCATCTCGCCGAAATCCAGAAGATGCCGCCTCGCCTCGACGATGACCGTTCCCGCACTCGACTCCTGCAGCGGCGCGTGTTCGACGAGGAAGTTTTCGCCGTCGACGACGTAACCCACTGGGATCGGAGCGTCCAGCAGCTCAGACCCCGTTTTCAACCCGTCCTGCTTCCGACAGATGTTGCAGTCCGACCGGTGGTAGTAGGGAGGCGCGCTCATCTCGCACACACGTTCTCACGGGCTCGATCGCGTCGTCAAGCTCTGAGCCTGCAAGATCGTCGGTGCCTCCACGCGCTTCGAGCACATGCAGCAGCGCCCGCGCCAACTGGCTTCGGTACCTTGAAGCGCGTGCCTGACCTGCGGAGCGCCCTACGGACTGGCGCACGAACGGGGGCGAGCCGCACCCTTCCTCTGGCTGTGCTGCTCGTCGTTCTCGTGATCGTGGCCGCCGGGCTCGGCGGCACGTCGCACTTCGGCGGCCCTCGCTGGTACCCGCACCTGGGGGGCGGCCACGGCGCCAAAACGCTGATCACGCAGACAACGCCGCCCACAGCACCGCCGGCCACACGCAGACGGCCGAGGCACATCTCTGGGGCGCTGCAGTCGTGGATCATCGCGCTGCTAGCAGCGGCGGTGGTGGTCGCTATCGCCACGTTCCTGCTGCGCTTGTGGGGACGGCGCCGGATGCCTGCCGCCCCAAACCTTCACGCATCATCGGTTCAGGCAACCCAGGCGCTTGCGCCCGAGCCGGAAGCCGAGCCGGAGACGCTGCTGACAGGGATCGAGCTCGCGCTACAGGCACTCGATGAGCAGCGCGAACCGGGCGATGCCATCGTGCGCGCGTGGCTCGGCCTGCAGGAGACCGCCGAGGAATCCGGGATCGTGCGCCGCGCATCGGAGACCCCCACCGAGTTCACCTCGCGGATCCTGAGCGGAGCATTCGCCGATGACCGCGCCCTACGCACGCTGCTGCGCCTCTATTTACGAACCCGCTTCGGGGAGCACCCAGTCACTGCCGAGGACGTCGCCGCGGTGCGCGATGCGCTTCAGAAGCTGGTGTCGAACTGGCACGCGGCCACGGCGATCACGACGGGAGGGCGCTGAGGTGCCCAGGCCAACGCTCACCGAGATGCTGCACATACCCTCGCGTCGCGAGACGCTCCAGACGCTCGGCGCGGGTCTCTTGGTTGCGGCCATCTGTTGGTACTTCGGGGTTGATGTCTGGCACGCGATCCTGCTCGGTTGCGCCATAACGGTCACCGCGCTTGCTTGCCTGGTCGCGGGCTCGGCTCCGGACGCGCGCGATCTCAGCTGGCATCCGGGGAAGCGCGTGGGCAAAGAAGGCTCGCGCAACGACGTTGCCAGCCTGTCCTCGTCATTGCACGCGGGCTGGAGTCTCGTCGGGCTCACGGCCCAGCGGCGCCTGTACGAAGTCGCCCGGCGGCGCTTGGCACTCGAGGGCCTCGATCTGCAGAATGCCGACCACCAACCCGCGATCGAGCGCCGTATTGGCGCACCGACGTACCAGATCCTGATGCGCGGCAAGAGCGGACGACTGACGCTGCGAAGGCTCATGTACTGCCTCGACATGCTCGACGCGATCGACTCAAACCACTATCCGGTGCCGCAACCGCGCTCGCGCCGTTGGGACCTGCGATCGATCCCATTCACCCTCGGGAGGGCCCGTGAACGATGACGAAATGACGGTCGAGGAGATCGCGCGGCTGGCAAAGCTGGTACTCGAGCGCGTCGGCACGGTTGTGGTCGGCATGACCGGCGCGATCGAGCTGGCGCTGGCCAGCGTCCTCGCCGGCGGCCACGTCCTGTTCGAGGATGTCCCCGGGCTCGGCAAGACGCTCGCCGCGCGGAGTCTCGCGGCCGCGCTTGGCCTCGACTTCCGGCGCCTGCAGTGCACACCCGACCTGCTGCCGGCCGACATCACCGGCTCGTTCGTCTACTCGCCCGCGACGACCCAGTTCGAGTTTCGCCCCGGTCCTCTGTTCACCGGACTGTTCCTGGCAGATGAGATCAACCGCACCTCCCCCAAGACTCAGTCGGCACTGCTCGAGGCGATGGCCGAAGGCCAGGTGTCGGTCGAGGGTCAGAGCTTCAAACTGCCCTGGCCGTTCCATGTGATCGCAACCTCCAACCCGATCGAGTACGAGGGCACATACGCCCTGCCTGAGGCGCAATTGGACCGCTTCATGGTGCGCCTGGCGGTCGGCTATCCCGAGCGCGAGGGCGAGACCAACATCCTCCTGAACCGCGTCGCCCGCCGCCACGAGGTGGCGAGCGTCGAGCCGGTGATCGATTCGGCCACACTGGCGGCGATGCAGGCAGGGATCGAAACGGTGTACGTCGAGCCCGACATTGCCCGTTACTGCGTCGACATTGCGGTAGCCACACGGCGACACAAGGCGATCGAGGTCGGCTCCTCACCACGCGGATCCCAAGGCCTGATGCTGGTGGCCCGCGCTCTGGCAGTGATCGATGGGCGCGACTTCGTAGTGCCGGAGGACATCAAGCGCGTGGCGGTCTCTGTACTCGCGCACCGACTCTCGCTGACCACTCAGGCCTGGGCGGACGGGACCCGCGCGGCAGACGTGGTTTCGGGCATCGTCGCGGATGTCGCCGGCCCGCCCACCGTGGGGCTGCGCTCGGCGGCCACTCCGCAGTGAACGATCGGCCGCCGCGGCCGGAGGACCAGGTCGCTGCGACCACCACGCAGCGCTGGACCCGCTCGGCCGGACTCGCAGCCGGGAGTGCCACGGCCCTGCTGCTGGCCGCCGTTGGGCTTATCGCCGGACGCATCGACGTAGCGCTGCTGTCGCTGCCGTTGGTCGCGGCCGTCGCGCTCAGCTGGGACGGGCGACCAGCGGCCGACGAGCAGGCGACCGTGACGCTGTCGCTGGCCGACTCGGGCGGCCCCGAGGTCGACTACCGCCTCGAGATCAACCCGCCACCGCAGGCAGAGATGATCGTCCTGCGCTACAGCGTGCTCGGCGGCGAGTCACGTGAGTTGGTGGTCGCCGGCCCGCTGGCCGGCGACCTAGCTGGAGCGATCCCGCTGTTGCACTCCGGGCCGCAGGAGCTCATTCGCTTCGACTACCGGTTCCTCGGCGTCGATGGGATGGCCGCAAGCCTGCCGCAGGACCCGATCGTCGGCGAGCGCGTGGTGGCGCCCGGCCAGACCATGATCCGGGCACTTCCGCTGCCGCGGCGCCTGCAGGCCATGACCGGTTCGCACGAGTCGGTGCGGATCGGCGACGGTGGCGAGTTTCGCGACATCCACCCGTTCAGCGTCGGTGATCGCCTGCGCCGGATCGATTGGAAGGCCACCGCCCGCCGCGGCCAGAGCGCAGCTGACCTCTACGTGCGACGAACCAACGCGTTGGCCGATGCCACGGTCGTGATCGTGATGGACAGTCGTGACGACGTCGGCGAGCAGGTGGCCCAGTGGAAGCAGAATGTCGCAGTCGAGAAGGGTGTCAGCTCCCTCGATCTCGCTCGCGAGGCCGCCAGCTCGATCGCCGGCGCGTACATCGCTAGCGGCGACCGCGTCGGCTTCCAGGACCTTTCGAGCCGCGGCCGCATGATCCCGCACGCCGGTGGCGGGCGCCACCTCTGGCGGCTGCTGCGAGCGATCGAAGTTACAGCCCCTTCGAAGGTGGCCTTCAGGCATCAGCGGGCACCGATCGTGCCACCGGGAGCACTCGTGTACCTGTTATCGAGCCTGCTCGACGATCGCCCGGTCAACCTCGCGCTGACCTGGCTCGGTAACGGACATCGGGTGATCGCCGTGGATGTCCTGCCGCCCGCGCGTTTTGCCCGCTCGACCAGGTACGAGCGGATCGCACATCGCCTGATCCTGATGGAGCGTGATGATCGGATCCGCGTTCTGCGCACGCGCGGGGTTGAGCTGCTGCGCTGGTCCGACGACCGCGACTCGCTACCGCTGGAGGCGCGCTTGCGGTTGCTGAGCCACCCGGCGCGACGACTCGGATCGGCTGGAGCGCGACGATGAACGCACGCGAACTGGCGCCGCCGCCAGATCTGCCGGCCCCCGACGCGCGCCTCCCCGCCCTCGCGGTCCGGCTCGCGCTGGCGATCGTCGGAACGCTGCTCTCACTCATCGTCTACGGGACCAACGCCTGGCTCGCGGTCGGGATCGTCTTCAGTGTGCTGGCCGCATGGGCGCCCGAATATCTGCTCGGCTGGGTGGTGATCGTGTTCCTGGCTCTCGGTGAACTGAGTCGTCCGGCGACCCTCAGCTGGCAGCTGCTGGTTCTGATCGCCGGCGTGCACCTGCTGCACGTACTGGCGACGTTCTCACTCGGATTGCCCTGGCGCAGCTGGGTCCAGCCGCGGGCGTTCGCGCAACCGCTACGCCGGTTCCTGGCGATCCAGATCCCCGCCCAGCTGCTGGCCGTCGCGACATTGCTGCTGCTCGCTCCCAATGCTCGTGGTCACCGGCCGCTGACCGTCGCCGAGTTCACCGTTATCGGGGCAGCGGCACTGGCCGGCCTGACGCTGCTACTGATCAGGAGGAAAGCCGACGAGCGTTCATAGCTCCGCCCCGAAAGGAACACATATGAGTACTGCCGCAACCCCCACCCATGTCCCCGAGAAGATCCTCTACACCGCCGAGGCCACCTCGACCGGCGAAGGACGCAATGGCCACGTGCGCACCAGCGATGGCCGTCTTGATCTCGATCTGGCGATGCCGACCGAGCTCGGCGGCACGGGCGAGGGCACGAACCCCGAGCAGCTGTTCGCTTCGGGCTACGCGGCCTGCTTCCACAGCGCGCTGAAGTTCGCCGCCCTCAAGCAGCACGTCAAGCTGCCGGGCTCGTCTGTCAAAGCGCTCGTCAGCCTCGGCCCCGAGGGCGACGCCTTCGCGCTTGCGGTGAAGCTCGTCGTCGAACTTCCTGGGCTCGAGCGTGAGGAGGCTCTGCAACTCGTTGAAGCAGCCCACCAGGTATGCCCTTACTCGCGCGCGACCCGCGGGAACATCGGGGTGGAGCTCGAGCTGCTCTAACACCCGCCGCGCGCTCTCCGCGACGAGTCACTGGCGCGGGTGTCGTTTCGGCCCGGGCCGAACCGTAACGCGCCTATGTTGGATCAGTCCCCAACGCGGAGGTCTCTGTGCCGACGAACCCAGATGACCGTGGCAGGCGCCGCGCGACGCTCGTGGCGACCAGCCTCGGGTTCGCCGTCGTTCAGCTTGACGTCAGCGTCGTCAACGTCGCGATCAAGCCGATCGGCGCCTCGCTCGGCGGCGGTGTCAGCGCCCTGCAGTGGGTGGTGAGCGCCTACACGCTTGCGTTCGCCGCGTTCATCCTCAGTGCCGGAGCGCTGGGCGATCGGGTCGGCGCGAAGCGCATATTCGTGATCGGTTTCGGTGTCTTCACGGTCGCCTCTGCGGCATGCGGCTTCGCGCCGACGATCGGCGCGCTGATCGCAATGCGGGTGCTGCAGGGGCTCGGCGCCGCGCTGCTCGTGCCGTGCTCGCTGACGCTGCTCAATCACGCCTATCCAGAGGCGAGCCAGCGTGCACGGGCCATTGGCCTCTGGGCGGCGGGTGCCAGTACGGCGCTCGCCGCGGGGCCGCTCATCGGCGGCGTCGTCACAGCCGCGCTCGGCTGGCGCGCGATCTTCTTCATAAATGCGCCGATCGGTCTGACCGGCATCCTGCTGACGCTCAGGACTGCGACGGAGACCCCGCGTTCATCTCAGCAAGGGCTCGACATCCCGGGTCAGCTCAGCGCGTCGATCGGTCTCGCGGCGCTCGCCGCTGCGACGATCGAGGGCGGAAGCCACGGCTTCGGCAACGTTCTGGTTATCAGCGCCTACGTCGTCGCCGTGTTCATGGCAGTTTCGTTCCTCACGATCGAGCATCGCCGCTCATCACCGATGCTGCCACTCGGGCTCTTCCGCTCCACCACCTTCAGCTCGGCGACCGCAGTCGGCCTGCTGATCAACATCGCGTTCTACGGCCTGATCTTCGTGCTGAGCCTCTTCTTTCAGCGCGGTCAACATCTGTCCCCGCTGCGAGCGGGTCTCGAATTCGCGCCGATGACCGCCGCTGTGATGGCGGCAAACCTCCTCGCACGGCGTCCCACCGCGCGCTTGGGACCGTGGCCCGTGATCGCGATCGGAGCAATCCTCATGGGACTGGGACTGGTCGCACTGCTGGGCACCAACACGGGCAGCTCCTTCGCAGCGATGGTGATCCAGTTGCTGGCCATCGGCTTCGGTCTCGGGCTGATCGTGCCGACGATGACCTCGGCCCTGCTCGGAAGCGTCGACCCAGCTCGATCCGGAGTGGCATCCGGAACGCTGAACAGCGCCCGGCAGGTTGGTAGCGTGATCGGCGTGGCTCTATACGGATCGTTCCTCGCACACGGACGGCTGACATCCGGCTTTCATCTCGCACTCTGGGTCTCCGCCGGACTCGCGTTGGCCGTGATCGCAATCGCCTGGGCCTCAAATGGCGCCTGAAGCTGCTGACGCTGCCGACGTCCTCCGGTACGCGGCCTTCACCGAGGACATCGGCGGCGGCAACCCGGCCGGTGTCGTATTGGACGCGCGGGGGCTGAGCCGCGAGCAGATGCTCGAGATCGCCCACACCGTCGGCTACTCCGAAACCGCATTTCTGACCCGGCGCGAGGACAGCAAGGACCAGTTCGATGTGCGCTACTTCAGTCCCGAAGCAGAGGTCCCGTTCTGCGGCCACGCGACGATCGCCGCCGGTGTCGCGCTCGCCGACCGCCACGGCGCCGGCACGCTCCTATTCCACGCCAGCGCCGGACAAGTGGTGGTGCAGACCCAGATCGGCTCGAGCGGCCTAACCACTGCCTCATTGACGAGCGTTGACCCGCACGTTGAGGACGCGAGCGACGAACTGCTGGATGCCGCCCTCGCTGCACTCAGCTGGCCGCGCTCCGACCTCGACCCGTCGCTCCCGCCGCGCGTCGCCTACGCGGGGGCTCATCACCTGATCCTCGCCGCCGCAACCCGCGCGCGCCTGTCCGCCCTGGACTATGACTTCACGAGCCTCAAGGCCCTGATGCTCGAACACGACCTCACGACCGTCGACCTCATCTGGCGCGAGCGCGATGACCTCTACCACGCGCGCAATCCCTTCCCCGTCGGGGGCGTCTATGAAGACCCTGCAACAGGTGCAGCGGCCGCCGCGTTCGGCGGCTACCTGCGTTCGCTCGGCCTCGTGGCGCCGCCGAAGCAGATAGTGATCCTTCAGGGCCAGGACATGGGACGGCCGAGTCTGCTGGTCATCGACATCCCGCCCGGGCACGGCGGGATCACGGTCACCGGCACCGCGGTCCCGATTACCTGAGCGGGAGCGCGCCGTCACCTTGCCGTTCCACGATTGACAACGCTCCCAGCGAGGGATATAAATCGCGTAATGACAACGTTGTCGATAACGTTGTCATTCTCTCGCGGAGCCAGTGCTCCGTAGCCGGTTGGGCCGCATCTCAAGGCCAGCCGGAGCCTCCAGGGTTGAGGAGAAGGGGAAGCTCGTAACCCGCAGGTCGAGGAGAGAGAACCGATGAGAAGGAAGCTGTCGACCCGGTTAGCCCGTGGTCTGATGTCACTGCTCCTGGGCGGAATGATCGCCCTGGGACTGATTGCCGTACCAGCATTGGCGGGAGCGTCGACATCGGCGCCCACCTCCACAGCCCCAGGTGTTACCACGCCGGCATCCGGGGCCACCACGCCAGCGCCCGGCGCTGCCACGCGCGCTGCGTTGGCGCGTATCACGAGCAAGAAAGGCGTTGGCCCGCTGCTGCACCTGAGCTGCCAAACGACCACCAGCGGACGTGCGGCCGACTGCCCCCGGATGCTCAAATCATCGAAGCTGCCCGCAGGAGCGCGCGACAAGCGCAAGGTCACCAACCCTCCCGCATCAGGGAACCTGGCGAGCCTCGTCGACACCCGCACTTGGACCTCCGGTGGCGGCAACACCTTCCCCGGGGCCGAGGCACCATTTGGCATGGTCCAGTGGAGCCCCGACACGGTGCCGACCTATAACGCAGGTGGCGGTTATGACTACTCGGATACCAAACTCTGGGGCTACAGCCTGACCCACGTCTCCGGGCCCGGCTGCGGCGCCGCAGGCGATGTGCCGATGGTCCCGACGACCGGCGCACTGCCCACCGGCGACCCGAACCAGATCACGACGGCATTCAGCCACACGAACGAGGTCGCTCAGGCCGGCTACTACTCCGCACAGAGCAACGCGCCGAACACGATCACCTCGGAATTCACCGCGACGCCACACAGCTCGATGGCTCGCTTCACCTATCCGTCAACGACTCAGGCCGACTACCTGATCAAGCTGATGGCCAGCCAGAACGGCGACTACGGCGACAGCGTCAAAGTCATCGGGAACAACGAGATTCAGGGCTCGGACACCAGTGGCAACTTCTGCGGTGAGACCAACAACGACGGCCAGTCCCAGGAATACACCGTCTATTTCGACATCGTCTTCGACCAGCCGTTCACGGCGTCGCAGGTGATCACGAACTCCGGTCAGACCGACCCGGCGGCCGTCAACCTGACCTTCAACACGACCCAGGACCCGACGGTCCAGGCCAAGGTCGGCATCTCATACGTGAGTGCCGCCAACGCCAAGCTCAACTGGCAGACCGAGAATCCAGGCTGGAACTTCAACGCGGTGCGCCAACAGGATCAGGCCAGCTGGAACAACCTGCTCGGCAAGATTCAGGTCTCGGGCGGGAGCTACTCGCAGACGCAGGAGTTCTACAGCCTGCTGTACAAGGACTTCCTTCAGCCCAACGTCACCAGCGACGTCAACGGACAGTTCATGGGCGCGGACCTCAAGGTCCATAGCCTCGCGCCCGGCCAGAAGAACCAGTACGGCATGTACTCCGGCTGGGACATCTACCACTCGCTGTCGCAGCTGCAGACGATGCTCGAACCGCAGGCCTCGGGCGACATGGCGCAATCCGAACTCAACTACTACAGCGAAGACAAGCTCCTGCAGCAATGGGGCTACGACAACCTCAATAACTACGTGATGGTCGGCGACCCAGCGGACTCGATCATCACCGACGAATACACATTCGGCGCCCACAACTTCAACACCAAGCAGGCGCTGACCGACATGCTCACCGAGGCAAAGACGGTCAATGACGTGCGTCCCGGCGAGGCACTCGAGCAGCAGTACGGGTACCTGCCCGAGGACGGCACCTACGGGTGCTGTAACGCGCACGGATTCATGTCGACATTGCTCGAGTACGACAGCGAGGATTTGGCGCTGGCGCAGTTCGCCAAGGACATGGGCGACCACTCGGACGCAGCGATGCTGACAGCCCGGGCGAACAACTGGGAGAACCTGTTCGATCCGTCAACTGACCTGCTGACCTCGCGACTCGCCAACGGCCAGTTCGAACCGGGCGTGACCCCGACCTTCAGTGGGACGTTCCCGACCGACGGCGAGCCGTATGTCGAGGGCGACCCGTACGAGTACCTCTGGGATGTGCCCAACGACTACTCGGCGCTGTTCTCGCTGCTCGGCGGCGAGTCGAAGGTGCAGCCGATGCTCGAGCAGTACCTCTCGCAGCCCGACGGCTTCGGGATGTACGCCCAGCTGACCAACGAGTTCGACTTCGGCGAGCAGTTCGCGCTCGATTACGCCGGCGACCCCGCCGGTACCCAGAAGGCCGTCAACAACATCCGCAACACGATGGATCTGCCCGGGCCAGACGGTCTGGCCAACAACGACGACCTTGGGGCCAACAGCTCATCGTTCGTCTGGGAGATGCTCGGGATGTACCCCGAGAACTCGGGCCGCGGCACCCTGGCGTTCGCCAGCCCCGGGTTCCCCAAGGAGACAATCCACCTTGCCAACGGCAAGGCGATCAACATCAACGCACCTGGCGCATCGCCCAGCACCTACTACGTGAAGTCGCTGAGGTTGAACGGCAGGCCGTACTCAAAGCTGTCGGTCGACTACAGCAAGCTCTCGAAGGGGGCTTCGCTCGACTGGACGCTCGGCACCACCCCCACCTCCTGGGGTTCGGCAAAGGCAGACACGCCGCCGTCGTACAACGCCGGCCTGCGGCCGGTGGTGGGCTACGCGTCTGAGCAGAACCTGACGATCGCGCCGGGCTCAGGCAGCACCGTCCAGATCGGCGCGCAAAACGCCACCGGGCACAAGCAGAGCGTGAGCGTCGACGTCTCGGCTCCTTCCGGTAGTGGACTGTCGGTCACACAGCCAAGCGGCACGATCTCGGTCGCACCCAACGCACGGGCGACCCTGCCCGTGACGATCAGCGCGAGTGCAGCTGCACCGCTCGGATACGACTGGGTCACGGCCACGCTCACGATGTCGAACGGCTCGACCCAAACCGTCCAGGTGGCGGTCCTGGTGGCGCAAACCGGCAGCCTGCTGGCTGCGACCGACAATGCCGGTATCTCCAACGACAGCAACGTGGGCCAGGCCAACTTCGACGGCGGAGGAGCCAGTTACTCCGCTCAGGCGCTGGCCGCGCAGGGCTGGACACCGGGCGCCACCAAGGCGGTCAACGGCGTCGAGTTCACCTGGCCGCAGTCGACTCCCGGCTGGCCTGACAACGTCGTCGCTCAGGGTCAGAACATCAGCGTCAACGCGCCTTCCGGCACGCAGACGCTCGCGTTCCTCGGATCGGCTGCCGACGGCCCCAGTGAGGGCCTGGTGACCGAGCACTACACCGATGGCAGTAGTGCGCAGTACTGGCTCGGCCTCAGCGATTGGACGCTGAACGGCGGCAGTTCACAGCCGTCGTACGGCAACCAGACCGCGATCACACTGAGCTATCGCAACTGCTCGTACTGCTCGCCGCCACAGCAGAACGTCCCGACGTACGTGTTCTATGCCGCGGTCCCGGTGGACCCCGGCAAGACTCTCGCGAGCGTGACGCTGCCGAACGGTGCGTCGACGGGCACTCTGCATGTGTTCTCGATCGGCACATCAACATCCCCGCTCAGCGGTCCGGTCGCCAGCTCGGTCTCACCGAGCACCGCCTCCGGCGGGCAGCAGGTGACGATCAACGGCTCGGGCTTCGGCGCCGGCCAGGGTTCGGGTTACGTCGAGTTCAGCGACAACGGCTCGAACTGGGGTGGTACCGGAGAGACCGCGCTGCAGATCGACAGCTGGAGCGACAGCGCGGTGACGTTCACCGTGCCGTCGTCGGTGTCTCCCGGCACCCCCGGATCGGTGACGGTGGTCACGGGCTCCGGATCGATGTCAGACAGCCCGGGGCTCGAGATCACGCCGACGGCGAATCCGAGCGACTACTACGACAGCGCGGCCACCTCACCGGATGACAACCAGTCCTGTGTCAACGGGGACGGGGTCGGCTACAGCTACTCCGCCAACGCATTGGCAGCTGTCGGGTTCACGCCCGGCGCGACCGTGAACGCCGACGGGCTGACGTTCAAGTGGACCACCGGGCAGCCGTGCTCACCCGACAACATCCTGGCTGCCGGACAGACGATGCTCGTCAGCGGTCCTGCCGGGTCGAACACGCTAGGTCTGCTCGAATCCTCGACCAACGGCAGCACGTCGGGCACGATCACGATCAACTACACCGACGGAACCTCATCGACCGCGACGATCAACTCGAGTGACTGGGCCGGCGGCCCGGGCACCGACGAGATCGCGGCGGCGACATTGCCGTATCGCAACAGCACGTCGGGCAGCTCACAGCAGCTGACCGTCTACGTGTACGCGACCACCGTCCCGGTGGATGCGAGCAAGACGGTGCAGTCGATCACGTTCCCGGATGTGAGCGATACGACCAGTGGCGGCGCGACCGCGATGCACATCTGGTCGGTCAGTCTGGGAACGACGTGACCCGCGAGCCAACGGCGTAGAGCGCCGTCGATCACCGGTGAGGGCCGGGGCGCGAGCCTCGGCCCTCGCTGGTTCAGCGACGCGCTGCTCTGGCGAGCACGCCGTCGAGGACGACGTCGATCGCCCAGTGAAAGCGCTCGTCGCGGTCGCCGGCGACCATCTCCTCAGCATGCGTCAGCAGCATCGGGAACTGCTCGACCGGTAGCCGTTCGAAGGTGGCGCGGAGCTCGGCGACCTCACCGGCGAAGTGCTTGCCACTGGCGGCGCGGCGGGCGTCGTCCTCGCTGGCAACCGCCTGCACGAGCAGCACGAGGATGTCGCAGGTCCAGGCGGCGTCCCGGGGTGTGAACCCGCCCGCTGACAGCGTCCCCAGCAGATTCTCGGCGGCGATGAGGACCGACCCGGTGACGGGCGGATCGGACAGCGCCAGGGCGGCCGTCCCCGGGTAGGCGAGAAATGACGCGCGCATGCGACCCAGCAGCGTGTGCATCTGTTCACGCCAGAGTGAGGGATCCGGAGGCTCGAGCTCGACGATCGCCGTGACGCGGTCGAGCATCTCTGCGAGCAGCGCGTCGCGGTTGGCGACGTAGACATAAAGCGAAGCCGCCCCCGTGTCCAGCGCGGCGGCGACGTGACGCATCGTCACCGCCTGCAACCCCTCGGACTTCAGGATCGCGAGCGCCGCATCGACGATCGCCTCCTTGCTGAGCGGTGCTTTCGCGGGACGATCGCGCCTGGAGCGCCGCTGCCCTGCTGAGCCGTCCTGAGGTGTTTCGTCGGTCATCGCCATCTCGCTTTGATTCTACCGCTTGACACGAACGGCGTACGTCACGTACAGTGTTCGTAGCGTACG
>Ga0302314_10012127_pt1 | contig 14952 bp, 12 predicted proteins | sample III_Palsa_N2_3_FD_200533 | JGI IMG/M metagenome (GOLD analysis project Ga0302314, IMG submission 200533) | Peat permafrost microbial communities from Stordalen Mire near Abisko, Sweden - III_Palsa_N2_3 | ecosystem: Environmental > Terrestrial > Soil > Palsa > Peat permafrost | place: Sweden... | reverse complement strand
GGCTCGCCGAGGGTCAGGTCGCGCAGGATCACGATGTTCGAACCCGGCCACTCGAAGGAGCCCACGGTCAGCTGCCCGGGCAGCCGGTTGTGGAAGAACTCCTCGATGCGGCGCTCGATGCGCCCCGAGTGCAGGTACCACGCCGCCATCATCACCAGGGTCAGCGGGATGCCCAGGAGCACGCCGAGCGACCACAGGACGACGGAGCGGCGACGCATCGCTGGGCAGTCTGCGGCCCCGGCACCGCCGTTCCACCGCCGTGCGGGGAGCAATTCCGCGTCGAGGGTCCGGTGCTATGCTCGAGGCCCTGGAGTACGCCATGCATGCCCTCGCCCTGCGCGCCACCGCCTCCGCCCTGCTCCTGTTCGCCGGACACCTCAGCGGCGCCGACTCCAGCGGCGGCGCCGGGACCACCCCGCCCCCGCCCCCGCCGCCCGCGGTCCATGATCATGTCATGCTTGGCGTCAGCGTGGGGGTTCCCGCAGGCGGCAGCGGCACGCTGATGCCGGCCCTGTCGGCCCCGGTGGTCGCGCAGGTCGTCCCCGGCTCGACTGCCGCCGAGATGGGCCTGGTCCCCGGTGATACCATCACCCAGATCGACGGCATCCCGCTGACCGGCTTCCCGGAGCTGCTCGAGGCATTGAGCCGCCACGTTCCCGGTGATATGATCACCCTGACCGTCACCCGCGGCACGGCCACCCTGACCCTGCACGGCACCCTCAAGGCGCGCACCGCAGGCGCCGAGAAGACGCCTGTCGCCGACCCACCGCCCTGACCCCCCTCCCGCCCGCGCCCAGCGCGGCAAGGCCATCATGCCCGGATTGACGTTCACCAAGATGCATGGCTGCGGCAACGACTACGTCTTCCTCGACGTCTTCGATACCCCGGCCCCCCCGCGACTGCCCGCACTGGCACGACGCCTCAGCGACCGCCACCACGGCATCGGCGCCGACGGCCTGATCCTGGTCGGGCCCTCACGCCAAGCGGACTGCCGCATGGTGATGTTCAATGCTGACGGCAGCCGCAGCGAGATGTGCGGCAACGGCGTGCGCTGCGCCGTCAAGCTGGCCTGGGATCATGGCCACGTGACCAGCCGCGAGGTCACGGTCGAGACCGGGGCCGGCGTCCTGAACATGCAGCTGCTCGGCCGGGGAGGCCAGGTGAGCGGAGCGCGGGTCAGCATGGGTCTGCCACGGCTGACGCCGGCGTCGGTCCCGGTCCTGCTCTCGGCCCCCGGACCGGACCTGACCACCACGCTGGCCGTGGCCGGCCGGCGGCTGCGGGTGCGCGCCATCGGCATGGGCAACCCGCATGCCGTGTGCTTCGTGCCCGATCCCTTGCGCTTCCCGGTCGCGACCATCGGACCGCTGATCGAGCACCACCGCCTGTTCCCGCATCGCACCAATGTCGAATTCGTCGCGATCGCTGGCACGCACCGTGGATTGCCGGTGATCGCGCAGCGCACCTGGGAGCGCGGCTCGGGCGAGACCCAGGCCTGCGGCACCGGCGCCTGCGCGACGGTGGTCGCGGCGATCCTGGAACGCAGGATCCCCACCCGGTCGGCGGTGGTCCGCCTGCCAGGTGGGGATCTGCGGGTCGATTGGCCGCGGGATGACGCCGAGGTCATCCTCACCGGCGAAGCGGTGACGGTCTTCGAGGGCCGCTGGAGCTGAGTCCAGCGGCCCCCGCCGCCGCCTAGCGTCCGGCATCGCTGGGAGCGGCCTTGCTCTGCGTGCCAGCCGCGCCCGGGGGCGTCTGGGCATCCTGCGGCAGGGTGGCATTGGCCGTCCCGGTCTGGGCGGCCGTGCCGGCAGGCTCGGCGCTCAAGGGCGCGGACTTGCTCTGCGTGCCGCCGACGCCCGGAGGCGTCTCGGTGTCCTGCGGCTGCGCGCCGCTGAGCGAGGCGTTCTGGTTGCCGGCCGGGGCCTGGTCGAGGTCCGGCAGGCCGTTGACCATCTCACGATGATGGCGCAGCGTCGGCAGCGTGTCGGAGGCGAAGTTGCGCAGCTTGAGGTCCTGGCCGCGCGCCGCCTCGTTCTCGAAGGCGGTGATGGCCTCATCATGCGCCTTGCGCTGGGCATTGTCGTAATCCTTGACGAAGTCATCGCCATTGGCGGCGCTGAGCTTGTCGAGGCAGAGCTTCTGCGCGGGATCGACGCGATCCGGCACCGAGTAGCCCTCGGAGCGGGCCAGGGCGGCGAGCTTGTCATTGGTCGGGCTGTGGTCGGCGATCATGTGCGTCGCGAAGTCATGCACCGTCCCCGGCACCGACTTGTCCAGGGCGATCTTCGAGGACTGGACCTCGAACATTCCGCCATGAGCGGCATCGTTGACGAACTGCTGGTCGGGATTGATGTGCGACCGGTCGGCGCCGGGCATGGTGTCCTCGGACGGCGGGTAGACGGTATCGGCGGCAACGGCGGCGTTCGCACCGATGCCGATCATGCTGGCGATGAACAACGAGGCGGCGAGAGGAAGATGGTGTGGCATGGGCTGCTCCAGGGTTCGGGGGACGGCAGCCGCTGCGGCCACCGGCTCGTCAGTATAGCCACCGGCTTTGCACAGCCGCGCCCAGGACTGGAAGAGATTGGACAACCTTCCGGACATGCCTGGTCGGCTCAACGGCGTGGCATCCGGACAGCGGTCTTGGCGTCCGTCTGGACCTACCTGGGACGGCGCCGCTCTGCGCGACCTCTACCCGACCTCTGATCCGGCCGGAGCGGCCGGCACGGGCGGCTAGATGCCGCCGAAACGCCGTTCGCGGCCCTGGAACTGCTTGAGCGCTGCATGGTAGTCCTCGAGCGAGAACGCAGGCCAGAGCGTCGGCACCGAGATGTATTCGGCGTAGTTGGCCTGCCACAGCATGAAGTTGGAAAGGCGGTGCTCGCCGGCGGTGCGGATCACCACATCCACGTCATTGGCCCCGAAGCGGCAGGCCCCGGCGTAGAGATGCGACTGCAGGACCTGCTCGTCGATGTCCGAGCTGCGCAGACGGCCGGCAGCGACCTCGTCGGCGATGGCCCGGCAGGCGTCGACCAGCTCCTCGCGCCCGCCATAGCTCAGCGCCAGGCACAGGATCATGTGCTGGTTGCCGGCGGTGGCGGCGCACACCGCATCGAGGGTCGAGCGCACCGCGGCGGGCAGCCGGTCGAGCCGGCCGATCGCCTCGAGGCGCACGCCGTTGTTCTGCAGGGTGGTGAGCTCCCCGGCCAGGAACTGCTCGAGCAGGGCCATCAGGTAGTCGACCTCGTGGCGCGGACGGCTCCAGTTCTCGCTCGAGAAGGCGTAGAGCGTCAGGCGCTTGATGCCCAGGCGCACGCTCTCGGTGGTGATGGCCCGCACCACGTCCGCGCCCTGCTGGTGGCCGCGGGTGCGGTCCCAGCCGCGGCCCTGGGCCCAGCGGCCATTGCCGTCCATGATCATCGCCACATGCCGCGGCATGCGCGTCGGATCCAGCCCCACGTGCCGGGTGTGTTCGGCTGGCAGCGGCTGCGTGGTCCTCGCGCTCATCGCGAGATGATCTCATCGCGTCCAGGGCCGGTGCCAATCCACAAAATCGGTACGGTGAGACGCTCTTCGAGATAGGCGATGTAGCGCCGCGCGGCAGAGGGCAGGTCGCTCATGGTGCGGCAGGCGCTCAGCGACTCGCTCCAGCCCGTCTGGCGCTCGTAGACCGGGGTCAGGCGCACCAGCTCATCGAGGTTGGCGGGGACGGTGTCGATGCGCGTGCCGTCGAGCTCGTAGGCCACGCACACCGGGATCTCAGGCTCCCCGGTGAGGATGTCGAGCTTGGTCAGGGCGATCGAATTGACCCCGTTGAGGCGGCAGGCGAAGCGCAGCGCCACCAGGTCGAGCCAGCCGCAGCGGCGCGGCCGGCCGGTGGTGGCGCCGAACTCGTTGCCGCGCGTGCGCACCGCATCGCCGTGCTCGCCGAGCAGCTCGGTGGTGAACGGGCCGCCACCGACCCGGGTCGAGTAGGCCTTGACCACGCCGATCACCTCCCCGAGGTGCTGGTGCGACAGCCCCGAGCCGGTGATCACCCCGCCCACACCGGTGCTGGAGGAGGTCACGAACGGGTAGGTGCCATGATCGATGTCGAGCATCACCCCCTGGGCGCCCTCGAAGAGGAACGATTTGCCGGATGCCACCGCCTGATGCAGGTAGGCGGTGGTGTCGGCGACCATCGGCGCCAGGCGCCGGCAGGCCGGCAGGATCTGGGCGACCGCCTCATCGACCGGCAGGGAGACACCGCCGTAGGCGCGGATCATCAGCTCGTATTCGGCGAGATGCGTACGCAGCTGCGCCTCGAAGGCCGCGAGATCGCGCAGGGCGCCGCAGCGGATGCCGCCGCGCGCCATCTTGTCGGAGTAGCAGGGGCCGATGCCGCGCAGCGTGGTGCCGACCTTGGCGTCGCCGCGCGCCTTCTCCAGCGCCGCATCGAGGGCCTTGTGGCAGGGCAGCACGAGGTGCGCGCGGTCGCTGACCGCCAGCCGGCCGCTGAGGTCGCAGCCGCCGGCCTTGAGCTCGTCGAGCTCCTGGCACATGGCGACCGGGTCGACGACGACACCATTGCCGATCACGCAGAACGCGCCGCGGTGCAGCACGCCCGAGGGCAGCAGGTGCAGCACGGTCTTGCGGCCGCCGACCACGACGGTGTGGCCGGCGTTGGCGCCGCCCTGGCAGCGGACCACGACCTGGTGGCGGCTCGCCAGCACGTCGATGACCTTGCCTTTGCCTTCATCGCCCCATTGCAGTCCGAGCACGACCTGATTGCGGAGAGGGGAAGACGTCATTGAAGTCCCTGAGCTGCCTGCCGTACCACGGCCTTGGGCACCAGGGCTGTCCCAGTGCGGGGCCAAGGGTAGTCCATGGATCGGACCCGCAAGCAGCTCTCCGGGACGCCAGCGCAGCGGTTTTTGCAACCCATGGACTGGCGCGAACGGGCGCAGTCAGGCCACCTGGGCACCCGCGCGGCGCACGCCGGCGTGGTGCGCCCGGCGACACCGACAGGCACGGCGGCGTCCACCGCGCAGCGCGGATGCGTCCCAGGCGGGGCTGGCGGGCGGACCTGGCGTGAGGTACCTTCCCTGGTGCTCGCGATGCATCGGGCCGTGCTCGGTCAGTGGCTGCCGCTGCTCGCGCCCGCGTTCTGGAACGGGCGCGGCTCCGGTTCGGGCATGATGATCTAAGTTGCTGTCATCAAAGGGCTTGTATATGCTTCCACAGCCTCTGCCGGGTGCCATTGCTGCGCGCCCACCGCGCCTGATAATCGCCCCTCGCCGTGGCGGGAGCGGAGCACCGTAGATGAGCAGCATGCAGGCCCCACCGGCCCCCGTCGTCCCGCCGCCAGCCGCGCCCCGGCCGGAAGTCGGGCCACGCACCTACATCCCCAGCGGACGGCTCGCGGCGCTGATGCCCGAGGCGCGCCGGCGCAGCACCACCATCGGCGCCTACCTGTCGCTGATGACCGACAAGCGCTCGGTGCTGCCGAAGGTGATCCTGCTGATCAATCTTCGCCACGCGCCGACCTACCTGATGCCGCTCTTGTCGGGCTGGATGCTGACCATGCTCGCGCAGACGCCGGCGCTCGCGCTGCACTGGCTGCCCTGGGTCGTGCTGATGACCGTGGGCATGATGCTGGTCAATGTCGCGGTCACCCTGCCGCAGCGCCTGCTCCTGGCGCAGCAGCGCCGGGCGCTGACCGCCTCGCTGCGGCGCGGGCTGATGCGGCGCATCCACCGCCTGTCCTTCGCCTTCCACGACCGCAGCCAGGTCGGCAAGCTCCAGGACAAGTTCACCGGCGACGTCGGCAAGCTCGAGGCGATGTCGGGCTTCCTCTTCGAAGTCCTGATCATGCAGGGCTTCGCGCTGGTGATGATGGTCGGCATCCTGGCCTACAAGCAGCCCTGGCTGCTGCTTTTGATGCTGGTCGCGGTGCCCTTGAACCTGCTCATCTACCGCGTGTTCTGGAAGCCGATCCGGGCCCAGCATGAGACCCTGCGCAAGGCCGAGTCGAGCTTCAACGCCTTCCTCTTCGAGGCGCTCTCGGGGGTGCGCGTCACGCGCTCGCACGCCGTCGAGGAGCATGCCGAGGAGCGCCTGAGCGGCTTCGCCAACTCGGTTGCGGCCAAGGGCTACTACCTCGACAAACTGCACGCCTTCTTCAATTCGGTGGCCTGGGCGTCCTCGAACCTGATGAACACCGCGGTCTTCGCCACCGGGGTGTGGCTGTGCGCCCACCACATGATCAAGATCGGCGATCTGCTGGTGATCTCCGCCTATTTCAGCCAGCTGAGCGCCTCGATCGACTCGTTCCTCAACAGCCTGCCGACCCTGGCCTCGGCGCACAGCGCGCTGACCTCCCTGGGCGAACTCTTCGAGATCGACGACCACGAGGATGACCAGGGCAAGGAGCGCCTGGCGACCCTGCGCGGCGAGATCGCGATCCGCGACGCGCACTTCTGCTATCCCAACAGCGCCAACCACAGCCTCAACGGCATCGACCTGGATGTCCCGGCCGGCACCAGCGTCGCGCTGGTCGGCGCCTCGGGCTCGGGCAAGAGCACCCTGGCCAGCGTCATCCTCGGCTTCTACAAGCCGCTCGCCGGCCAGGTGCTCATCGACGGCCACGACCTGCAGGAGATCGACCGGCGCAGCATCCGCCGCCATGTCGGGGTGGTCAGCCAGGACGTGATGCTCTTCCATGACACCGTGCTCGGCAACATCGCCTGGGGCGACCCCCTGCCGGACGCCGGACGCGCCGAGCGCGCGGCGCGCCAGGCCAACGCCCATGACTTCATCATGGCCATGCCCGACGGCTATGGCCACCTGCTCGGCGACCGCGGCATCGGCCTCTCCGGCGGCCAGCGCCAGCGCCTGGCCATCGCCAGGGCCCTGTACCGCGACCCGAAGCTGCTCATCCTCGATGAGGCGACCAGCGCCCTGGACCTGGAGAGCGAGCGCGTCGTGCAGCAGGCCCTGGAGACGCTGATGCAGGGGCGCACCACGGTGATCATCGCGCACCGCCTCTCGACCGTGCGCAACGCCGACCGCATCGTCATGCTCGAGGCCGGAACCGTGGTCGAGAGCGGCACCTTCAACGAGCTCATGGCGGCACGCGGCGCCTTCTTCCAGCTCGCCAACGGACAGCTCTTCTGACTGCCGCGCCGGGTCGGGAGCGTTGATGTCGGAGCCCGGAATCGTCGATCCGCCGCCCCCCGGCACCGCCAGGCCGACTATGACCAGCGTGGTCTGGCCGCTGATGCGGCCCTACCGCGGCTGGGTGCTGACCGGCATGGTCCTGGGCGGGCTGCATGGGGCGGCGATCACCTTCCAGAACATCGCCCCCAAGTACCTGATCGATGACATCCTGGTGCCCAGCGACCCGCCGGCGGCGATCCTGCCCGCGATGGCCACGGACGCCGGTGCCGCATCCCCCGCCGCCTCCGCGCCAGCAGCGCCGCCTTCGGCGGCAATCGCGCACATCACGCGGCGGCAGGCCTGGCAGCGCACGCTCTGGCTGTGCGTCATCTACCTGGTCTCGACCATCGTCCTGCGCATGGTCGTCTGGCACCTCGGCTACCGCATCTTCACCTGGGTGCGCGAACGGGTGGTGCTGGCGCTGCGCGCGCAGTTCTTCCGCCACGTCAACCACCTCTGCCTGCGCTTCCATGGCCAGCACTCCTCAGGCGAGCTGTTCAGCTACCTGTTCGGCACGCCGCTCAACCAGGTCATGCAGTTCTACCAGCATACCTCGATGCACGGCCCGGGCGCGGTGATCACCCTGATCACCACCCTGGCCATCGCCGCGCGCTGGGACCCGGTGCTGACCCTGATCCTGCTGGCGACGCTGCTGGTGAGCGCGGTGATGATGGGCTATTCGCGCGGCCGGGTCAAAACCATCTATGAGGCCTACCAGAAGGCCGAGGGCGACCTCAGCGGCCAGGTCGCCGACCTGCTGCGCGGCAACCGCGCGGTGAAGCTCTACGTGATGGAGAACCACGCCGCGACGACCTTCGAGGCCGAGGCCCTGAAGATCGGCCTGAAGAGCTATGAGCGCGACATCAAGAGCCACATCGAGTGGATGAAGCAGGAGGGGCTGTTCTACGTCTCCTTCGCGCTGCTGATGGCGGCCTGCACCTGGCGCTACATGGACCACCGCATCACCGCCGGCGACGTCACCGCCTTCCTGCTGAGCTTCATCGCGCTGCAGGCGCCGGTGAACTTCATCTACACCGGGGTGACCCTGTGGGGCGGGGCGCAGGCCGGCATCGAGCGCATCGGCACCGTGCTCGCGCAGGCCTCGAGCACCCCCGACCCGGTCGGCGAGGAGGCGCCGGTGCCGCCGGCCGGCGATCTGAGCTTCGTGGACGTCACCTTCGCCTACGAGGAGCAGCCGATCCTCGACCACGTCAGCCTGCACATCCCCTATGGGCAGAAGGTCGCCTTCGTCGGGCCCTCCGGCGCCGGCAAGACCACCATCTCGCAGCTCATGCTGCGCCTCTACGATCCGCAGGGCGGGCATCTCGCGCTGGCCGGCACGGACCTGCGCCGCCTGCGCGGCGCGGAGCTGCGCAGGCGCTTCGGCGTCGTGCCGCAGGATCCGTTCATCTTCCGCACCACGGTGCGCGACAACCTGCGCGTCGCCAAGCCGAGCGCCTCCGATGAGGAGATCCAGCGCGCCTGCGAGCAGGCCAATGCGTGGGAGTTCATCAAGGTCCTGCCCCTCGGGCTGGGCACGCGCGTCGGCGAGGGCGGCTCGTCGCTCTCCGGCGGCCAGCGCCAGCGCATCGCCATCGCGCGCGTGCTGCTGGCCAATCCGCCCTTCTTCATCTTCGACGAGGCGACCTCCGCCCTGGACACGCTCAGCGAGGACCTGATCCAGAAGGCTTTGGAGCGCAACCTCGCCGGCCGCACCGCGATCTTCATCGCGCACCGCCTGGCGACGGTCAAGAACGTCGACCGCATCATCGTCATGGCGAGCGGACGCATCGTCCAGGATGGCCCCTATGCGACCCTGGTGCAGGAGCCGGGGCTGTTCCGCGAGCTGGTCGAGGGCCAGCGCCTGCGCGGCTGAGGCGGTTGGCCGTGGCGCGACGCGCCGACTTTCGCGATTACCGCGGCTACTGCGGCTACTGCGAGTAGATGACGGCGGCGTAGGGCCCCAGCCCGACATTGCCCGACTGGCCCAGGCCATCCATCGGTCCGCCGCCGGCCGAGGTGTCGTAGCCGATGCTGGAGAAGTCGCTGCACCAGCGGCGGTCGTCGCTGTTGAGCCGCAGCCACCAGGTGCCGCCGCGCGGGAAGCCCAGTGCGTAGCTCGGGTAGGACTGGTTCGAACCGTTGAGGACCACCACCACGTCATCACCGGCGCCGCCGGCATCCCAGCGGTGGTAGGCGAGCACCTGCGCGGCGTGGTTGTAGTGGAAGATGTTGATGTTCGACCCGCTCAGCCCGCGGCTGTTGTTGTACCAGTCGCGGCGGTAGCGGATCAGCTCGCGATAGGCGTCGTGGTAGCCGCCGAAGGTGGTGAGCAGGCTCCAGTCGAGCGGGGTCGCATCGCTCCAGGTCGTGGTCGCCATGAACTCCGCGCCCATGAACAGCATCGGGATCCCCGGCGCGGTCATCAACACCGCCGCGCCGAGCAGCGAGCGCTTGCGCGCGAAGTAGCCGGACGGGTCGGAGCCGTCGATGAGCATCGGCAACCGCGCCTGATCGGCCTGGTCGTGGCTCTCCAGGTAGATGATGCGCTGGAACATGCCCTGCGCGCAGTACGACTTGCCGACCGCCTCGCCCAGCGCCGAGAGGTCGCGCGCCTGGTCCGAGGATGCGCACACGAAGCCGGTCAGGCGGCTGAGGAACCAGCTGTCCCATTGCGCGTCGCAGCCGGCCCCGCCAGCACCGGTGGTCATGGTCAGCCAGTCGTTGTTCTGCAGGTCCTCGGCGATGGCCAGCTTCCAGGGCAAGGCGGCGTTCTTCTCGTTGGCGATCCACTGCAGGAGCTCCCAGCCCTCGGCTATCGGCCCGCGATCCACCCCCTGGCCATCGATGTCCTCGCGGATGTTGAAGGTCGAGTCCAGGCGCAGGCCGTCGACGCGGAACTCGTGCAGCCACATCGTCGCATTGTCGCGCAGGTACTGCCGGACCTCCGGGCGGCCGAAGTCTGGGCGCTCGCCGAAGGCGGTGGCGGCGCGGCTGTCGTTGTAGAAGTAGATGCCGCTGTACGGATCGAGGTACCAGCCATCGAACCGCCACAGGCAGGCGTCCAGGCCCTGCGGCCCGAGGTGGTTGTAGACCACGTCCATGATCACCGCGATGCCGAGTGCATGCGCCTGGGCTATGAACTGCTTCAGGGCGTGGCGGGTGCCGTAGGCGCTGTCGAGCGCGAAGGGCAGCGCGGTGTTGTAGCCCATCGAGGTCTCGGTGTCGAAGTCAGCCGCCGGCAGGACCTCGATGGCGTTGATGCCGAGGTCCTGCAGGTAGGCGAGCTTGGCCATGACATCCGAGAGCGTCCCGACCTGGGCGCCGTCCTGGGGATCGAAGCTGCCGATGTGCAGCTCGTAGATGACCAGCTCATTCCAGGACGGCATCTGGAAGGTCGTCACCGGCCAGACGTAGTCGTCGACGGCGATCAGCGAATTGCCGGTGGCACTGGTCGCATCGCGGCCATAGGGATCCATCTTCCACAGCCAGGTGCTGGCATCGTCCAGGCTGGCGCTGGCGCAGAGGATGACGAAGCGGTAGGCATCGCCGGTGGCCGCGGCCGACACGTAGCCCGACCAGGTGGCTCCGTCGCTTTGCAGCGGCACCAGGCCCTGGGTCCAGTCGGTGGGAAAGCCGCTGAAGCCGCCGGTGACATAGACCTGGGCGGCATTGGGCGCCCAGACGCGGAAGGTGCTGCCCTGGGCGTCGGGAATGGCGCCCATGCCGGGCTGCCGGGCGGCCTGGTAGGCGGCGAAGATCAGGGGCATGGCGTCCTTCCTCGTGCGCCGGGCCGCCGGGCCCGTCGTGCGCGACGGTATAGTCGATTCGCGGCGACGCCTCAGCTAACCCCTGCCGCATGCGGCAGGGTCCCGACCCAGGTCGTGGCGCCGGTCTGATGCCGGTCCGATGCCGGTCTGATGCCGGCGGTTGGCCGGGCGCCGGGAGTTGCGGGAGGCTAGCGGATGCGCACGCAGGTCAGGACGATGAACAGCGGGAACTCCCGCGCCGCGCGATCCTCCGCTCCGAACTTCGGTCCGCGCGTGCCACGCCGGTGGCTGCACAGCTCATCGGCCGCGGTCACGGCCAGGCCGCTGCCCCCGCAGGCGTTGATGTAGGTCGACAACGGCCGGTGGAAGGAGGTCGTGCTGTCGCCGGCCGGCGCCTTGCCGGGATGGGTGCGGATCGGCGCGGCCACGGCCGACATGTAGCCGTCCATGCGGCGGTACTGCACGCTCTTCTCCGCATCCCAGCCCCAGGAGCTCAGGCGCGGGATGCGGAAGCAGGGGTGGGTCAGGGCGATCACCACCCGCCCCCCGGGTGCGGTCGCCGCCGCCACCTCGTGGAGCACCGGTGCCAGGGGATCGAGGTCCTGCAGCGCCATGATCAGCGCCGCATGCGCGAAGGGCACCGGCACGTTGGCGGCCTTGAGGATCGCGGCGGCGCGGCGCGCATCCCCGAGCAGATGGCTCTCGAGCGCGCCGGCGCGCGACCGGGCCGCGCCGATCAGCGCCGGGCTGGCATCGATGCCCACGCTGCTGATGCCCTGGGCGGCCAGGGCCCGGCCCAGCACGCCCTGACCGCAGCCGAGGTCGAGCACCCGCTCGCCGCTGCGCACCGCCAGGCGCTTGAGCACCGCGGGCAGGATCAGCTCGCGGTAGAAGTCATCGCCATCCGCGCCCTGCAGGGCGTCGTACCAGGTCGCCTGCCGGTCCCAGGCGGTATGGGCCTGCACGCCCTGCGGCGGCACCACGGCAGGGACCGGGGCGGCCGCGGCGGGCGGCAGCGGGTCGGGCCTGGCCGGAGCGTCGCTGGCCGGAGCGCGCGCCGCGCCGGGCGGGCGGCGTTCCAAGGGCGGACGCCGGTCGCCGGCCGGGCGCCGCGCCGCCGCACCGGTCGCCTTGGGTCGGGGCGCGTAGTTGCGCTTGGGGAAGCGGCTGTCGGTCATGCCCACAGCCTCGCCTGCATGCCGGCCCTGCCAAGCACTCCCCGGTGCTGCGCCGCCCGCCGCGGACCTCGGCTGACGCGCGGGAGGTAGGGGTTGTTGCCGCTACCATCCCCTTACCCTGGACGCATGTCCTGCGTCCCCTCCTCGCGCACCACCGACCGCGCCGGCGCATGGCCGTGGGCGCTGGCCTTCCTGCTGACGGCCCTGTGCCTCGGTGGCCGGGGGGTCGCGGCCGAGGGCGCGACGCCGCTGCCGGCGCCAGCCGATGCCGGCAGGGTCGGGCTGATCGCCATCGACCACATCATCGACGACAGCCAGGTCTACTACCTGCGACGCGCCCTGGCCGATGCGCAGCGCCTCGGCCTGCAGCGCGTCATCCTGCACTTGACCACCGACGGCGGCACCCTGGACGCCGGACGCACCATGCTCGGCATGCTCCTGGCGCTGCCCCCCGGACACCCGCAGCTGATCGCCTACGTCGACAACCGCTGCTACTCCGCCGGCTCGCTGGTCGCCTATGGCTGCAACCAGATCTTCCTGACCCCGACCGCCACCATCGGCGACATCGGCATCATCATCCAGACCCCTGAGGGCGTGGAGTTCGCCAGCGAGAAGTTCGAGACGGTGGTGCTGACCCTGCTGCGCGATGCCGCCCAGGCCCGCGGCTGGGATCCGGCCAAGCTGCAGAAGATGACCGCGCGCAACCAGGAGCTGTACCGCTTCACCAGCGGCGGACGCCAGGTCTTCGTGCTTGAGGATGACCTGCCGCAGTTCCTGCAGGACCATCCCGGCATCGACCAGAAGACCAAGATCCTGGTCTCGCCCAAGGACCGCCTGCTGTCCTACACCGCGCAGGATGCGACCGGCGCCGGCATGGCCACCGGCCTGGTCCAGGACCTGCCCGCCCTCGAAGCCCGCCTGGCGGTCTCGCCCCAACGAATCGTCGACCTCGCGCCCACCACCGTCGAGCGCACCGCGTGGTACCTGGGCGGCTTCGCCAGCCTCTTCGCGACCTTGGCGGTGCTGGCCTTCATGGCCGAGTTCAAGTTCGGCGGCCACGGCCTGTTCCTGATCAGCGGGCTGGTGCTGGGTGCCTGCTTCCTGACCTGCCAGTACTATCAGGAGCTCGCCGGCTATCCCGAGATCCTGCTGATGCTGGTCGGGGTGCTCTGCATCGTCCTCGAGCTGGTCGTCTTCCCGGCCGCCGGCTGGCTGCTGATGCTCGGCGTCGCGCTGGGCATCTTCGGGCTGATCCTGGCCTTCATGCCCGATGCCGACCAGTTCCATCCCACCGAGACGGGCTACGGCGGTGAGCTCATGCACGCGCTGCGCCAAGCCGTGCTCTCCGTGGTGCTGGTGGTGGTCGGGGCGGTCCTTTTGATCTTGGGCCTGCCCTACTCGCCCGCGCTGCGGCGGCTGGTGGTGCACAAGGCCATCGATGCGACCAGCGCCGGCGCCGCCGAGACCCAGGGCCGGCTGCTCGGCCGAAACGGCGTGACGCGCAGCGAGCTGCGCCCCTCGGGAGCGATCACCATCGACGGGCACGACTGGAGCGCCTCCTCCGAGCATGGCGAGTTCATCCCGGCCGGCCGGCCGGTGGTGGTGGTCGCTATGCATTTCGGCGAGGCCGTGGTGCGGCTGGCCGAGGCCGCGAACGCGCCGGGGCCGGCATGAGCGCCACTCCCGACGTCTGGCAGCCCCTCGGCGAGGCCCTGGGGCTGATCCTTCTCGGTGCGGTGCTGCTGGCGGTCGAATTCCTGATCTTCAGCTGGGGCTTCCTCAGCGTGCTGGCCGGCATCTGCGCGGTGATCGCCGTGCTCATCGCCTGGTCGATCTCGATCGGCACGGGCCTGGCCTTCATCGTCTTGTGCCTGGTCTTGGGCATCATCGTCGCGCGTATCGCCGGCCGGCTGTTTCGGCGCACCGCGCTGGTCAGCCACACGGAGATCGGCGGCGACGTCGGCTACCGCCATCGCGCCGAGAAGCTGGGTGTCCTCATCGGCTCGCCGGGCGAGCTGGTCACCGACGCCCTGCCCACCGGCCGCGCGCGCTTCGGCCTGAATGAGGTCGACGTGCGCGTCGAGGGCCAGCCGCTTGCGCGCGGCGCGAAGGTGGTTGTCCTGCGCATCGAAGGCCCCAATGTTTTCGTCAGTGCCGCCGTCCCCTGATCGCGAAAGATCCCATGCATCCCATTCTCCTCGGTCTCCAGTCCGCCCTCCACGCCCTTGCCGCCGAGGATGGCGCGGCCGCGGCCTCATCGGGGCTGCCCTGGCCATGGATCATCCTCGGATTTGTCGGGCTGATCGTCCTGATCGTGTTCTACTTCATCTTCGGCGCCGCCTCGCTGTGGGTCCGTGCCTACACCTCGGGCACGCCGGTCAGCATCCTGTCGATCGTCGGTATGCGCTTCCGCCAGATCAACGCGCTGGTCATCGTCACCGCGCGCATCACCGCCCGCAAGGCCGGGCTGGACATCCCCACCGATGACCTCGAAGCGCACTACATGGCCGGCGGCCACGTGATGCGCGTGGTGACCGCCCTGATCGCGGCCAACAAGGCCAACATCGCGCTGACCTTCAAGCAGGCCTGCGCCATGGATCTGGCCGGACGCGACGTGCTCGACGCGGTGCAGACCTCGGTCAACCCGAAGGTCATCGACGTGCCGGCCAAGGAGAGCGGCCAGCAGACCATCGACGGCGTCGCCGGCAACGGCATCCAGCTCAAGGTCAAGGCGCGCGTCACGGTGCGCACCAATCTCGACCGCCTGGTCGGCGGCGCGACCGAGATGACCATCGTCGCGCGCG
>Ga0302314_10012126_pt1 | contig 14952 bp, 14 predicted proteins | sample III_Palsa_N2_3_FD_200533 | JGI IMG/M metagenome (GOLD analysis project Ga0302314, IMG submission 200533) | Peat permafrost microbial communities from Stordalen Mire near Abisko, Sweden - III_Palsa_N2_3 | ecosystem: Environmental > Terrestrial > Soil > Palsa > Peat permafrost | place: Sweden... | reverse complement strand
CTTGCCGCCGCCGCCTTGACCTGGGCGGCCCATTCCAGCGTCGCGGTCATCCTGCTGATCATGTCCTTTGCCGCCAAGGGTGTCATCCCGCCCCATGCCGCCTTTGCCCTGGTGCTGGGCGCCAATCTGGGCACGGCGATCAATCCGGTGCTGGAGGGCGTGAGCGGCGGCGACCCGGCTTCCAAGCGCCTGCCGATCGGCAATCTGGTCAATCGGCTGATCGGCTGCATCGTCGCACTGGCACTCCTCGACCAGATCGGGCCGGCGCTGATGGCGATCGAGCCGGCGGCATCGCGCGCCGTGGCGGATTTCCACACCGCCTTCAATCTGCTGCTGGCGGCAATCTTCTTCCCGGTGCTGGGGCCATTTTCTCGGCTGCTGACCCGGCTGATCCCCGACCGCATCGAGGCGGCGGATCCCTCGAAACCGCTCTATCTCGATGCCGGCGCGCGCGAGATGCCGTCCATTGCGCTGGCCGGGGCCGCGCGCGAGGCGCTGCGCATGGCCGATGTGCTCGATGCCATGCTGCGCGGTGCGGCGGATGCCCTGGAAAAGGGCGACCGCAACCGCCTGGCCGAGGCCAAGCGGCTGGATGATACGCTCGATCGCCTGAATACGGCGATCAAGGAGTATCTGGCGCGCTTCGATCCCGATACCATGGCGGAAGCGGATAATCGGCGCCTGCTCGAGATCCTCACTTTCGCGACCAATATCGAGCATGCCGGCGACGTGGTCGAACGGAACATCCTGGGCATCGCCAGCAAACGGCTGAAGCGCGGGCTGCAGTTCTCGCCGGACGGCCTGGCCGAGATCTTGCAGATGATCGAGCGCTTGACCGGCAATCTGCGCTCGGCCGCCGCGGTGTTCATGACCGAAGACATGCGTGCCGCCCGGGCGCTGGCTGATGAGAAGGAGGCCTTTCGCGATATGGAGGCAAGCGCCACCGAAGCGCATTTTGCCCGGCTGCGCGCCGGGCGTATCGCCACGACGGAGACCAGCTCGCTGCATCTCGATTTGATCCGGGACCTGAAGCGGGTCAATACCCATCTGGTCGCTGCCGCCGCCTATCCGGTGCTGAAGGAACAGGGCGAATTGTTGAACAGCCGCTTGAAGCAGGGAGGGTGATCGTCGCCGATGACGCGGGATCCGACGATCAGGCTGCAATCGGGCGCATTGCCCTTCCGCATTGGTGCGAAGGGCCGGATCGACGTGCTGCTGGTGACGACCGGCCCGCGCGGCCGCTGGGGCATCCCCAAGGGTAAGGCCGAACCGGAGCTGACCCTGGGCGAGAATGCCGCCAAGGAGGCCTATGAGGAGGCCGGCGTCATCGGCGAGATCGCCGCCTATTCCTCCGGCATGTTCCGGACGATGAAGCGGGATAGCTTGGGCGAGGGCATCGTCGAGGTCTGGGTCTATCTGCTCAAGGTGGCGGAGATCCTCGAGGATTGGCCGGAAAAGGCGCGCCGCCGGACAAAATGGGTGCGGCCAAAGGAGGCGGCGAAGACCTTGCGCGAGCCGCTATTGTCCCGGCTCTGCCTGGAATTGCACCGGATCACGCGCTGAAAGAGCGAGCGGCCGCCGCGTTCAGAACTCACGCCCGATGGCCCGGTCGACCGAGAACTCGCCGCCACCGCGAATCAGGATGCCCAGCGCCATCGCCCCCCACAAGGCCGGGTATTCGAAACCGCCCGCCTGGGCGAAGAAGCCATGGGGCAGGTGGACGCCGAGGATGGCCACGGCCATCAGGATGATCACGCCGACCGCCGCCGGCCGGGTCAGCAGCCCGATCGCGATGCACAGCCCGCCGAAAAACTCGGTGCCGCCGACCAGATAGGCGAGCGGCAGGGCCGGCTGCAACCCGACATGCGCAAAGAAGCCGGCCGTCTGCTCGATGCCGCCACCAAAGACGCCGAACAGCTTGTCGGCACCGTGGGGCATCAGGAACAGCCCGGTGATGAAGCGCATGAAGGGATAGCTCAACGGCTGCAGCCGGTCATAGAGCGGCCCGACAAAGCCGATGATGCGCACCGGAGGCTGCGTCGACATTGCGTTTTTCTCCCTGCCTAACCTTGTTCAACCGCTTATAGCCGCTCTGCAGCCGACGCGCATCCCCCGCCCTTGACCTTCCCACGATGGGAAGCCCCATCTATCGGAACGGCCCTGATTTGGAGCGGGGCGGACATGACCCTGATCGAAGTGGACGACGCCGCGACTCTGCGGCTGGGCATTACCGGCATGAGCTGTGCCTCCTGTGCCAAGCGCGTGGCGACGGCGCTGGAAACCCTGCCGGGGGTGCGCCGGGCGAGCGCCAATGCCGCCACCGAGTCGGCCAGCCTGACCCTGGACTTTCCGCCGGCGCCGGCGGCGCTGATCGCTGCCGTCGAGCAGGCCGGCTACGGCGTCCGTCGCGAGACGCTTCGCTTGCGCATCACCGGCATGAGCTGCGTCTCCTGCGTCGGCCGGGTCGAACGCGCCTTGGCCGGCGTGGCGGGGACATCGTCGGTCCAGGTTTCACTGGCCGCCGAGCAGGCGAGCGTCGAGGTGCCGCCGGGGCTGGTCTCGCCGGCGACGCTGATCGAGGCTGTGGCCAAGGCCGGCTATGGTGCGGAACTGCTGACCGAGACGACGCCTCGCCAACTCGCCCCACCGTCGCCCTGGCCGGCACTCGCCGCCCTGCTGCTGACCCTGCCCTTGCTGCTGCCGATGCTGCTGGCGCCTTTCGGTCTGGCGCCGATGCTGCCGATCTGGCTGGCACTGGCGCTCGCCGCCCCGGTCCAGCTCGTGCTCGGCGCCCGGTTCTATCGCGCTGCCTGGCTCGGGCTGAAGGCCGGTGCCGGCAATATGGACCAGCTGATCGTGCTCGGCACCAGTGCCGCCTGGGGGCTGAGCCTGTGGAGCCTGGCGACCGATCCGATGCCGGTGCTCTATCTTGAGCCGGCCGCGGCGATCATCGCCTTTGTCCTGCTCGGCAAGTATCTGGAGGCGCGGGCCAAGCGCCGGACCGGCGACGCGGTCGCCGCCCTGGCCGCCTTGCAGCCGGAGACGGCCACGGTCTCCCGCGACGGTGCGCGGCTGACCATTCCAGTCGCTTCCCTGCGCCTGGGCGATCTGCTGCTGGTCCAGCCGGGCGAGCGCGTCGCCGCCGATGGCATCATCCGCGACGGCAGCGCCGGCTTCGACGAGGCGCTGATCACCGGCGAAAGCCGATCGGTCGAGCGCGGGCCGGGCGATCGCATCGCCGGCGGCGCGCTCAACCTCGATGGCGCTGTGACCGTCGAGGCGATGGCGCTCGGCGCCGAGTCGACGCTCGGCCGCATCATCGCCCTGGTCGAGGCGGCGCAATCGGGCCAGGCGCCGATCCAGCGCCTGGCCGACCGGGTCAGCGGCATCTTCGTACCAGCCGTACTGGCCATTGCCCTGATTACGGCAGCAGGCTGGTGGTTTTCCGGAATCGGCCTGGCCGCAGCACTGATGCATGGCGTCGCTGTCCTGGTCATCGCCTGCCCCTGCGCGCTCGGTCTGGCGACGCCGGTCGCCCTGGTCGTGGCACTGGGCCGGGCCGCGCGCCAAGGCATCCTGATCAAGGATCCGGCAGCGCTGGAGCGGGCGCGGGCGATCGATCTGGTCGCCTTCGACAAGACCGGCACCCTGACCGAAGGTCGGCCCCGCCTGGTCGAGATCGTTGCCGCTGGGGCCGGCGAGGCGGAGATCCTGGCGCTCGCCGGTGCTGCTCAGCGCGGCAGCGAGCACCCGCTGGCCGCCGCCACCCGCGCAGCCTTGGCCGAGCGCGGCATCGAGGTCCCCGCCGGCACCGGCTTCCGCGCTCTGCCCGGCATCGGCGTCAGCGTCGACATCGCCGGCGTGAGCTACGCGCTGGGCAGCGTCCGGCTGATCGACGACCCGCCGCCGGTCCTGCTGGCCCGGGCCGAGGCGCTCGCGGCCGCGGGTCGCACCGTGTCCTGGCTGTTGCGCCGAGGCGCCGAGCCCGCCGTGCTGGGCTTGCTCGCCTTCGATGATCACCTGAAGCCGGGCGCCCGCGACGCCGTGCGCCGGCTGCGCGACATGGGCATCCGGGTGGCGCTGCTGACCGGCGACAATGCCGGCAGTGCCGCCGCCATCGCCGCGGAATGCGGCATTACCGAGATCCGGGCGCGGCTGCTGCCGGGCGAGAAAGCAGCACAGCTGCAGGCCTGGCGGCAGGAGGGGCGCCGGGTCGCCATGGTCGGCGACGGCATCAACGACGCTCCGGCGCTGGCCGCGGCCGATCTCGGCATCGCCCTCTCGACCGGCACCGACATTGCCATCGCGGCGGCGGGAGCGACCATCCTAGGCACGGCGCCGGAACGGGTCGCCGATCTGATCGCCCTGGCCCGGCGCAGCTGGCGGATCATGATCGAGAACCTGGCCTGGGCCTTCGGCTTCAACCTGATCGGTATTCCGCTTGCGGCCTTCGGGCTGCTGACACCGACCCTGGCGGCCGCGGCCATGGCTGGATCGAGCCTGGCCGTGGTCGCCAATGCGCTCAGGCTCGGTCGCGCAACCCGTGCAGAACCAGCAGCGCGCAGGTGAACAGCAGCACCGCACCGGCCTGGTGCGCGGCGGCGAGCGGGATCGGCACCACCAGCAGCAGGGTCGAGATGCCGAGCGAAACCTGCAGCACCGCTGCCGCCAGCATCAGGTCGAGCGGCAGCCGCACCCGCACCGGCAATGTCGGCCGCCGCGCCGCGGCCCAGAAGCCGGCGATTGCCAGCAGGGTCGCGATCGCCAGGCAGCGATGATCGAACTGGACCGCCGTGATGTTCTCGAACGGGTTGAGCCACCAGGGCGACAGGGTGAAATACCCGTCCGGAACCAGCTTTCCATCCATCAGCGGGAAGGTGTTGTAGGTCAGCCCGGCCTTGAGCCCGGCCATGAAACCGCCGGCCAGCAAAGTGATGAAGACCAGGACGACCACGCCATGGGCCGGGCGGCGCCAGCGCGATACCTCGGCTGAAAGCGGCACCCGAGCGCCTGGCCAGCGCGACGCGGCGAGCCAGACGACATAGCCATAGATCAGCGTCGCCAGGCCCAGATGCGCGGTCAGCAAATATTGGCTGACGCTGGTCCGGACCGACAAGCCGCTCTTGACCATGTACCAGCCGAGCGCGCCCTGCAGCCCGACCAGAACGGGGACGGCGAAATAGCGCAGGAATTCAGCCCACCGGATCCGACCCGTGCCCAGAAACACCAGCAGCGGCAGCAGCGCCACCAAACCGATCAGCCGCGCCCAGAGGCGATGCAGATACTCCCAGAAGAAGATCTGTTTGAACTCGCCGAGCGTCATGCCGAAATGCACCTGGGCGTATTCCGGAATCTGCTTGTAGCTGTCGAATTGCGCCTGCCAGGCGGCCTCGTCGAGGGGCGGCAGCACGCCGTCGACCGGCTGCCATTGCGTGATCGACAGTCCCGATTCGGTCAACCGGGTGACGCCACCGATGACAACCAGAGCCAGGATCATCGCGGCGGTGACGATCAGCCAGCAGGCGATCAGCCGGTCGTTTCGGGTTCGGGCGGTCGCGACTCGATCGTCGGTGGTCGCGGCGGCAGTTTCAGCGAAGACGTTGGACAAGGCACCCTCCAATAGGTGCCGAAATTAGGCGAGTGCCGTGGCGTTGCAAGCGAATTTCGACGCTGCGGCGCTAGAGCCCGATTCAATGAAGCCGGAACTCCGAGTTGGCATAGCGCAACTCCCGCGGGCCGACGATGCCGATCGATGCCACGCGCACAGAGTAAAGCTTGCCGTCGAGCTGGCGCTGCCAGAAGTCGAGAAATTTATGCAGCACCGGATACTCCGGCGCCACGTCGAGGTTCTGCCAGATGAAGCTCTGCAGCAGCGCCGGGAAATCCGGCATGCGATACAGGATTTCCGCCGTGGTGAGGCGGTAGCCCACAATCGCCGCGCTGAAATCCTGCATGTCGGGATACTCCATGGCTGTCTTAATACTGTAACGTTGGAAGCATGGCTTGCATTCCCTTGCGAGATCATTAATATCCCATAATATCAATGTATTAGCAGCAAGCCACGAAGAGTGCTGCCAAAACCCGCACAAGTTTTACTTGGCAAGACGTCACAATAGCCGCACATAGTATCGCGCCGGTTCAACCAGCGGCGGAGCAGACAGGCATGAGCGATGAGACGAGCGTCGACGCGGCCGAGGCAACGCCGCTCGGGCGCGGCTTCATGTTGTGGCAGATCACCAATGGCTGGCAGCGTGCGGTGCGGGCGGCACTGGCATCGACCGGCCTGACTTATGTCCAGGTCGTGCTGCTGGCCGGGTTGCAGGACCGGATCGCCGCCGGCACCAAGGTCAGCCAGGCCGGGCTGGCGCAGGCGTTGGGCGCCGATGTCATGATGACCTCGCAGGTGCTGCGTACTCTCGAAGCGGCCGGGCTGATCCGGCGCGACCGCGACCCGCGCGATACCCGCGCACGCACCCTGGCCTTGACCGAAGCGGGCGAGGCCAAGCTCAGAGCAGCGCTGCCGACGCTCGATACCGTCGATACCGATTTCTTCAGCGCGCTCGGCCACCGGGAAGATCGCTTCGCCAAGTCGCTGCGCAAGCTGTGGCGCAAGCGCCGTCTCGACGGCATGCCGGGGGCGGAAAAGCCGGACGCGCCGGCAGCCAAGCCGCGCAAGGCGCCGCCGAAGACCAAGCCGGTCGGTCGGGCAAAGGCGGCCGCAAAGAAGCCGGCAGCGAAACGGCCGGCGAAGATCGAGGCGGCGGGATCTTAAGCGCGACAAAGGTTGCCCCTCGCCCGCTTGGCGGGAGAGGGAGGGGCCCGCGTCAGCGGGAGGGTGAGGGTGGGCGCTCCGATCGCGCGGCCAAGCGGTGGCGGGGTCGGAGCACCCACCCTCACCCTGCTCGCCACCCTCTCCCGCCAAGCGGGCGAGGGTTCATGAGCCGCCACAATACGCTATGCGCACATCCTATTGCGCCTCGCCGGTACTACACCGTCATGAATCTGGCCCGCGCCCCGCGCTCGATCGCCGAGGCGACCAGGCGGTCGATATTCAGCCGATGGCGCAGCAATTCGAGAATCCGCAGCTCTTCCTGGGTCGCCTCGCCATCGGCGGCGACGACGTCGCAGGACAGCGCATAGGCGGTCTCGCGCAGCTTCGTCGGCAGGGCGTCCTTGATCGATTGCAGGCCGCGCTCCAGCCCGTCGTCGCGGCCGAGCAATTCGGCGCAATCGGCCAGGGTCGCTTCGAGCCGGGCGTTGTCGTAATCCCGGAAGACCGGCAGGTAGTTGACGATCTCGCCGATGATGCGCAGTTCGGCATCGGTCATCTCGTCATCGGCCGCCGAGACCAGGAACATGGTCTGGATCAGGGCCGCGTGGTGGTCGATCATGCTTGTCCTCGTCAAATCGCTGTCATGCCGGTGGCCGCACTATAGCGGATCCGGCGCCGTCAGGAAGCGTCGCGTCTCGGCGATGGCTTCGGCGAGCCCGACCCGGCGCAGCTCGACGCCCTCGGGAAAGGCGCCGGCGAGGCGCGACGGCATCATCGGATCGAGCAGCACGAAGACCCCGGTATCGCCGGCCCGCCGGATCAGCCGGCCGAAGGCCTGGCGCAGTTTGAGCCGGGTCAGCCGGTCGTCATAGAGCCGGCCGCCGAAAGCCGTGCGCCGGGCGCGGTGCAGGATATCGGGCCGCGGCCAGGGCACGCGGTCGAAGGCGATCAGCCGCAGCGAACGGCCCGGCACGTCGACGCCGTCGCGCACGGCATCGGTCCCGAGCAGGCAGGCATCCTCTTCGGCGCGGAAGATGTCGATCAAGGTGCCGACATCGATGCCGTCGAGATGCTGCGCCAGCAGCGGCAGCCCGGCGGCGTCGAGCGGCCCGGCGATGCGTTCATGTACTGCCCTTAGCCGCGAGATCGCGGTGAACAGCCCGAGCCCGCCGCCGCCGGCCGCCAGGAACAGTTCGCGGTAGGCGGCGGCGACCTGGTCGAGATCATCCTTGCGGACATCGGTCACGACGAAGGCCCGGGTCTGGGCGGCATAGTCGAAGGGCGACTTCACCCGCGCCCGGATTGCCGGCGCCGGCAGGTGTGCTGCCCCCGTGCGCGCTTCGGCCGCGGCCCAGCCGGTTTCGGCATCCTCGCCGGCATCGGTCAGGGTCGCCGAGGTGATGACGACGCCATGGGACGGCACCAGCACCGTGGCGGCGAAGGGCACGGTCGGGTCGATCCAGTGGCGATGCAGCCCGACATCGACATCGCGGCCCTCGGACCGGCTGATCGAGAACCAGTCGACCATGGCTTCGGGCGTGGCCCGGCCGAGATCGGCGAGCATGCCGCGCCAGGCCGCGACCGGCAGGATGACCCGGCGCTCCAGGCTGCGGACCATCGCCTCGATGCGCTGGCGCTGCTGCGTCTCGAGCTCCTCGGCGGCCGCGTCGAGCTGATGGGCGAGAAAGCCGCAGAGCCGCTTGACCGGTGCTTCCAGCGCCGCCAGCGCCCGGTCGGCCGCCGCCGCCACGTCGGGCAGCTCGTCGATCAGCGGATGGCGATCGGTTTCCAGATCATAGGCCGAATCGAGATTGGCCGCCCGCGCCAGCACCTGGCGCCGGACCATGGCGAGGAAGTGCTCGAGCGCCTGCCGCGGCTGACCCTCGGCCAGGCGCGAGGCCCAGCTGTCGCCGGGAAGTGCCGACGCGGCGACCAGCACGGATTGCAGATCCTCGACCGCCCGCGCGTCATCGGCCACGAGATCCTCGAGCCGCCGGCGCAAACCGCGCGCGCGCCCCGAGCCCTCCTCGGCGCCGAGCAGCCAGCGCCTGAGTTCACTGGTGGCGAGGCCGGAGAGATGGGCGGCAAAGGCGCTGTCGGCGGCGTCGAAGACGTGATGGCCCTCGTCGAACACGTAATGCAGCGGCAGATAGGCGTCGTCCAGGCCGCCGAGCGCCGCCTGGACCATGACCAGCGCATGATTGGCGACGACGATCTGGGCGCGGCGCGCACGCCGGACGCTGTGCTCGATGAAGCATTTGGTATAGTGCGGACAGCCCGAATAGATGCATTCGCCGCGCCGGTCGGCCAGGCCCAGCGTCTGCGCCCGGCCCAGGAGATCGACCAGCCAGCCGGGCAGATCGCCGCCGACCAGTGCCCCATCCTTGGTCGCCAGCGCCCAGCGCGCCATGATGCCGAGGCCGATGGCATCGCTCGGCCGGCCGCCGGCGGCGCGTGCCGCCTCCTCGAAATTCAGCAGGCAGAGATAATTCTCGCGGCCCTTGCGCAGCACCACGCGCTCGGCCTTGATCACGGGATCGGGGAAGAGCCGGTCGAGTTCGCCATCGATCTGAGCCTGAAGGTTCCTCGTATAGGTCGAGACCCAGACCGGCCCGCCATTGCGCTCGGCCCACAGGCTGGCCGGCGCCAGATAGCCCAGCGTCTTGCCGACCCCGGTGCCGGCTTCGGCGAGCACGACATTGGGCAGCTCCGGCCCCTGGCGCGGGGCGAAGCCGGCCGAGACGGCGGAGGCGTAATCCGCCTGCTGCGGCCGGGCCTCGGCGGCAATCGCCTCCTCGGCCGCGGCCCGGCGCGGCACGCCGCGGATGAGTTCGGCCAGGCGGGTGCGGGCTTCGAGCGGCTCGACCGGGAAATGCGTCGGCGGATCGACCGGGCCGGCCTCGGTCCATTCCGGCAGCCGGCCCCAGATGTCGAGACCGGCAATGCCGCGTGGCCGTCCGCTGGGCACCATGCCGAGCGCCGCCAGCACCGACGGCCCCCAGGCCCAGCCGCCCGCCGCCATCAGCCGCGCCAGATCCTGCAGCGACGGGCTGGCCTGGCGCATCAGCCGCTCCAGCAGCGCCGGCACGGCGTCGACCAGGGTCATCGCCTGGTCTTCGAGCGAGGCCGGCGGCGCCATGCCGAGGGCGGCCACGAGCCCACGCGGCGTCGGCAGGCAGAATTGCCCGGGCAGCACGAAGGCGAAAAGCTCGAGCAGGTCGAAGCAGCGCCAATCCCTGAGACCCAGCCGGCGGGCGACTGCCCGGCCATGGACCAGCAGCGGCGCCTCGTGGCGCAGCCGGCGCGTGGTATCGGCCAGGGTCAGCGTCTCGATCTCGCCATCGGCCGAGAGCCAGGCGGCCTGGCGCGTGCCGAGCACCAGCACCGGAATCTCCGGTGGGGCGATCAGGGGGCGGGGCGACGGACTCACGGACATGATGGCGGACTATACAAGCAGGTCTCTGTCGCAGCGCTGCAGAAATCGCGTTACCTCGGGGCGCAAACCCGGTACATGGTGGCGACGGTCCGGCCTTCGTCGAACCGGGGTCCCGTGGCGATGACCGCTCAACGCGGCGTCGCCTGGCGGGGCCGAACGAGGCCCCAGACCCGACGGTACGCCACTGTCCACTTCGCATAAGACCAGCATCTTCGGCCGAATCGCCGGCCCCGCGTTCACGGTGGGCCTCATGGTGGGCGCTGCCTATCTGCTCTACCGCTCGCTCAAGGATGTCGAGCTGTGGAAGCTGTGGCACGAGCTGCATGAATTTCCGCCGGCCTCGATCGCGATGGCGATCGGCCTGACCGCTATCAGCCATTTGGCGCTGACCAGCTATGATTATATCGGTGTGCGCTACATCAAGCGGCCGATCGCCTATTGGCGCGTGGCGCTGGCTGCGTTTACCGCCTACTCGATCAGCCATTCGCTGGGCTTTCCGGCGGTGACCGGCGGTACGGTGCGCTATCGCTTTTATTCGCGCTGGGGCTGCGGTGCGGTCGATGTCGCTGAGATCATGGCCATGGCCGGCATCACGCTGTTTCTCGGCATGTTCAGCATCGGTGGCGTGGCTATGCTGCTCGACGGCGCCCGGGTCAAGGCCTGGACCGGGCTGCCCAGCGACGGCATCAATGCGCTGGGCGTGATCTTCCTGGGCATCGTCGTCGCCTACGGGCTGATCGGCTTCTTCCGACGCGAGCCGCTGAACATCTTCGGCTATCAACTGGCCATCCCCAGCCCGCGTTTTGCTGCAATCCAGATCGCCGTCTCCGGCATCGACTGGCTGGTCGTCGCCAGCGTGCTCTACGTGCTGCTGCCGCCCAACGAGGTCTTTACCTTCCCGACATTTCTCGGCGTCTTCGTGCTGGCGTATCTGCTGGGCACGCTGTCCAACGTGCCCGGCGGGCTCGGCGTGTTCGACAGCATCATCCTGTTCACGATGAAGGATTCGGTGCCGACCGAGGCCATCGTCAGCTCGCTTTTGGTCTATCGCGGCGTCTACCACCTGTTGCCACTGACGATCGGCGGCTCGATCTTTCTCATAACCGAGCTTCGCCGGTCCCGGGCGTTGCGCAAGAAGGGCGGCAAGACCGATCCCCTTGAGCCGCCGCTCGGGCCGGACCGCCGCATCATCCAGACCAGGCGGTAGGAGGGGAGCATGTGCCGGTGGCTGGCCTATAGCGGGAGCCCGATCTATCTCGACTCGCTGCTGCTCGAGCCCGAGAATTCGCTGATCCATCAGAGCCTGCATGCGCATAAGGGCCGGACCACGACCAATGGCGACGGCTTCGGCGTCGGCTGGTATGGCGAGCGCGGGCTTCCCGGCCTCTATCGCGAAATCCTGCCGGCCTGGAACGACCAGAATCTGCACAGCCTGACCCGGCAGATTCGCTCCGGACTCTTCTTCGCCCATGTCCGGGCCTCGACCGGCACCGCGACCTCGCGCGCCAATTGCCATCCCTTCACTTTCGGGCCGTGGCTGTTCATGCATAACGGCCAGATCGGCGAATATCAGCGGATTCGCCGAACCCTCGATCTGCTGATCCCGGACGCCACATATCCGGCGCGACTCGGCACCACCGACAGCGAGCTCATCTTCCTGCTGCTGTTCCGGCACGGGCTGGAAAAGGATCCGGCCGCGGCCCTGCGCGGCGCCACCGCCGAGATCGTCGACATCATGCAGCGGGCCCAGATCGTCGAGCCGTTTCGCATGACCGCGGCCCTCAGCGACGGCAAGCGCAGCTGGGCCGTGCGCTTCTCGACCGATCACGAGCCGCCGTCACTGTTTTGGCATGGCGAGCCCGATGAGCTGATCGTCGTGTCGGAACCGCTCGACGGCGTGGCGCATTACTGGCGCCCGGTTCCGCCCGGCCATCTGCTCAGCTTCGAGCATGGCAGTGAGATCGTCATGGAGCCGTTCCGGATCTAGTAGGTCCGGTAAAAGCGAACTCCCAATAGAGCTCGCGGGCGCGGTGCGCAATCTTTCCGGGTTCGAAACGACGGTGGTCGAGTCTGGTGATCGGCTGGACCTTGCCGAAATTTCCGGTGGCGAAGATCTCGTCGGCCTCGTAGAGCTCGGCAGGCGCTATCGTGCGCTCCTGCACGTCGATGCCGGCGCCGCGCAGCAGCTTCATCACGCGCTGGCGGGTGATGCCGTTGAGGAAGCTGCCATTCGGCACCGGGGTATGCGCCACGCCGTCCTTGGCGAAGAAGATATTGGCCGAGGCGAATTCCGAGACATGCCCCATGAGATCGAGCATCACGGCATTGTCGAAGCCCTTGCTGCGCGCATCGGCGATGGCCCGGCCGCTATTGGGATAGAGGCAGGCCGCCTTGGCATTGGTCGGTGCGCATTCGAGGGACGGCCGGCGGAACGGCGACAGGGTCGCGGTGAAACCGGTCGCGGGCGGCATGGCCAGCTCATAGACCGACAGCGCGAAACGGGTCGATTCCGGATCGCCGCCCATGAAGCCGGTCTCGGCCCAGAACATCGGCCGGATATAGAGCGCGCTGCCGCTCGGGAAATGGGTGATGCCTTCGCGCGCGATCTCCAGGATCTCGCCGCAGGATAGCATCGGGCCCAGGCCCAGATTGCGGGCCGAGTGCACGATTCGCGTACAGTGCCGATCGAGGTCGGGGGTCACCCCCTCGAAGGCACGCGCTCCGTCGAAGACGAGGGATGACTGCCACATGGCGTGGCTCATCGGACCCAGAATGGGTGGGTTTCCCGACAGCCATTTTCCATCAACATAGGTCCACGACGCCATGGCTCGAAAGCTCCATGAGGATCGGCGAGTGGGTTTGGGCGTGGTGCCGCTTGCGGAACCGATCCTCAAATCATAGCCAGGGTTTTCGTCGCGGCGAAAGGGGGCATGCGCAGGAAATGTGCATCTCAGCCGTCCTATCGCCGTCGCCGCGCGGGTTGCACCGCCGCCGCGGCGAGCGTAACCTCCGCGGTCCCATGACTGACCATAGCCTGATCTATCATATGTGCCGCCTCGACGAGTGGCAGGCGGCGGCAGCGAGCGGGTCCTACCCGGGCTCGACCCAGGACCGCGCCGACGGCTTCATCCATTTTTCGACGCGCGCGCAGATCGTCGAGAGTGCGGCACGCCACCGCACCGGCCAGGACGGGCTGGTGCTGCTGGGCGTCGATCCGGTGGCGCTCGGTCCGGCACTGAAATGGGAACCGTCGCGCAACCGCCAGCTTTTCCCGCATCTCTATGGCGCGCTGCCGGCCAGCGCCGTCCTCTGGGTGCGTGCCCTGCCGCTCGGGTCCGACGGCGCCCATGCCTTCCCGGATCTGGACTGAGGGCGGGGCGAGATGTCCACGCTCGGCAAATTGATCCTGCCGCTGTTGCGCCGCCTGCCGGCGGAGCGCGCGCATGAGCTGACGATCCTGGGGCTGGCCCGCGGTGCGGCACCCCGCCGGGCCGCACCGGACGATCCGATCCTGGCGACGCGCTTCTGGAATCGCGACTTCCCCAACCCGATCGGGCTCGCCGCCGGCTTCGACAAGAATGCCGAGGTGCCCGACGCGATGCTGCGCTGGGGCTTCGGCTTCGTCGAGATCGGCACGGTGACGCCGCGGCCGCAAGCCGGCAATCCCAAGCCGCGGCTGTTCCGGCTGATCCAGGACCAGGCGGTGATCAACCGCATGGGCTTCAACAATCAGGGGCTGGAGCCGGTGGCGGCGCGCTTGTCGAGGCGCCGGCGCCTGGGGATCCTCGGCGCCAATCTCGGCAAGAATCGCGACAGTGCCGATGCCGCCGCCGATTATTGCCGCGGTGTCGCGGCACTCGGCCCCTTTGCCGATTACCTGGTTATCAATGTCTCGTCGCCTAACACGCCCGGGCTGCGCGACCTGCAGCGGCGCAGCGAGCTCTCCGTGCTGATCGCAGCCGTGCTGCAGGCCCGCGACGCGCTGGCGGGCGCGCACCCGCCGGTGCTGCTCAAGATCGCGCCCGATCTCACGCGGCAGGAGCAGGAGGACATCGCCGAAGTAGCGCTGGCGTCCTCGATCGACGGGCTGATCATCTCCAACACCACCACGGCCCGGCCGGCCGATCTGAAGAGCGCCGATGCGCCGGAGCCGGGCGGGCTGTCGGGGGCACCGCTGTTCGAGCCCTCGACCCGGCTGCTGGCCGAAATGTATCGGCTGACCCGCGGCGAGTTGCCGCTGATCGGGGTCGGCGGCATCGCGTCCGGTGCCGACGCCTATGCCAAGATCCGCGCCGGTGCCGCCCTGGTGCAGCTCTATACAGCACTTGCCTATCACGGACCGGCGCTGATCGGCCGGATCAAGCAGGATCTGGCCGATCTGCTGCGGCGCGACGGCTTCGTCTCGGTCGCAGACGCGGTCGGCAGCGGCAATCGGCTGGTGCCCTCGGGGCTGGATCGTCAAGGAGCGTGACGGAGACTATAGATGGATGACGAGCTGCCGCAGCATCGCAAGCTGCCGCCCAAGGATCTGACCCCGCTTTCGGTCGCCGAGCTCGGCGACTATATCGCCGGTCTCGAGGCCGAGATCGCCCGCGCCCAGGCCGCGATCACCGCCAAGCAAAGCCATCGCGCCGGCATCGAGGGCCTGTTCAAGCGATGATGCCGGCGATCCGGATGCTGGGGCCGGAGGATGCCGTCTTGTTCCGCGACATAAGGCTCGAAGCCCTGCGCCTCAGTCCCGAGG